>WNGE01005980.1_pt1 | contig 19338 bp, 20 predicted proteins | sample 5400651 | NCBI WGS metagenome assembly WNGE01 (sample SAMN13153370, study PRJNA577476) | soil metagenome | isolation source: 60 cm soil or saprolite under grassland replicate 2 | place: USA:California | collected 2016-06-15
ATAATAAGCAAAGGCAGCCATAGTGCACAGCTATATCGAACAGCATACATCTTATTGAATTGTGATGAAGGGAAGTACGGAAATAAGTTAAATAATGAGCAGGTGAGTAAAGTATTGCAAATTAGTATGCGAATGATAGATCGTGTAAAGCAGAAATTTGTGGAAGAAGGATTCGAAGCATGTTTGGAACGCAGACCACTGAGCAAGACAAAAGAGAAAAAAGCAGATGGGGAAGTGGAAGCGCATTTAATAGCATTGAGTTGCAGCAAACCACCGAAGGGTTATAGCAGATGGTCGCTTCGGTTGTTAGCGGATAAAATGGTTGAATTGAAATACGTAGAGGATATTTCTCACGAAACGGTAAGGCGGGTTTTAAAAAAAACGAGTTAAAGCCCTGGAAAGTATTGGGATGGGTTATTCCTCCTAACCAAAACAGCCAATTTGTTGCTTGTATGGAGCAGGTTTTGGATATATACAAAAGACCATATAATAAAGTAATTCCGGTCCTTTGCATGGATGAATCGCCTAAGCAGTTAATCAGGGAAACAAGAATATCCATAGCAATGAAGCAAGGTATGGAAGCAAGAGAGGACTTTGAATATGAGCGTTGCGGAGTAGCCAATATTTTTCTTGTATCTGAGCCATTGAAAGGTAAACGATATGTGGAAGTAACAGCAAAGAAAACAAAAATTGATTGGGCAAAATTTATCCGCAAAATTGCTGATGAATGGTACAGGGATGTAATGAAAATAATATTGATAATGGATAATCTGGCTACACACAAACCAGCGGCATTGTATGAAGTGTATCCGCCAGTTGAAGCTAAAAGAATATGGGACAGATTTGAGTTTGTCTATACACCCAAACATGGCAGTTGGCTGAATATGGCAGAAATAGAATTAAATGTTCTCATGGGGCAATGTTTAAACAGAAGAATAGATAAAATGAAAACGATGAAAGAAGAAGTAGAAGCATGGCAACTGGATAGGAACAACAAAGAAGCTACAATAAATTGGCAGTTTACCAATCAAGAAGCAAGAATAAAACTTAAAAGATTATATCCGACAATAGTTTGTTGACATGACACTAGTCCATCCAGCGAGATATTTGCAGGATCACTATAGATCAAGAGTCACTAGCAAATATCTTCAGCGCCAATTTGATGCTGTGCTTGCTTGTAGAGACTGGCTCCTTGAACACAACAATAAAGTTTTATTGGCACATATAAAAGCGGAGGAATCAAAAATACGTGAATAGCTTTCGCTGTTATTGATCGCCCTTCAAAGATGTTCGCTTTGCTAAAACAACAAGCAAAAGTTTTCTTTGAGAACATTGAATTATTCATCAAGGCGTCATGCTGAACTCGTTTCAGCATCTCCTGGCAAAACATTTTATCACACACGACAAGAGACCCTGAAACAAGTTCAGGGTGACGACTTCGCTAAAACAACAAACAAAAGGTTTCTTTAAGAACATTGAATCATAAGGCTCCCTGATGCAACACATATTACTTGGTTAAAGTGGTATTACATTTTGTGACGGCATGAAAAATAACCCTGGAAATATTACTCTTCTCATTATCTCACTGTATCAATATAGTACATCGTATTGTTCAAAAACGAACAGTTTTATTGTAGCCGGAATCAACTAAATAAAGGCTTGCCAGCAATAGTCATCTTTTTAAACCAGCTATAAAAATCGTTTCCCATTCATCAGCGGTTTAACACACGTTAACAGTAATGGTCATGAGTTTTGGATGACAACATTGAACAATTATTTTCTAACATCGGGCGGAGTTCCCAAACAAAATTTTAAAAAATGAAAAAAATAATTCTTGCAACTACACTGTTAGTTGCTTTTAGCATTGCCTCTTTTGCAGGCGAGAAAAAAGTTGATCGGAAATTACTCAACGATCTTGCAACAACACTTAAATATTCAAGGCAAGTTGAGTGGATCAGCAAAGCGGGGTATAATGCTGCTGCATTTAAGTTCAACGATAAAACCGCATTTGCATTTTACGACCCGAATGATAACGAACTCGTAGGCTTCGGTATGCATTTCACGAAAGCAGATTGGCCAAAGGATGTGTCTGATGCTATTGATAAGAAGTACGGCGATTGGGAAGTTATTGATGCAATGACCTTTATTGATGTCAGCGGCTATATTAATTACTTTGTGCAAGTTCAAAAAAATAATAAAAGTCTTGCACTAAAAATAACACCAGGTGGTAACCTAAGTATTTACGCCAAAATGATCGCTGATAAATGAGTGAGTTTAAAATCATACAACATTAAAGCCGCACAATTTCAAAATTTGATGCGGCTTTTTAGTAAAAAAACAGTTATAGCTCAATTAACCTTCCGCGAAAAAATTTCGTCTTCGCTAAAACAACAAGCAAAAGTTTTCTTTAAGAATATTGAATTATTGTCTGAACGGGGACCTGTCTGCCGACAGGCAGGTTTGGGGAGATTTGAGAGATTAAGAAGATTATTATTATAGCGAAGATCGAACCAAACATCAAGGCTTATTGCTGAATTCACAGTAACACTACAGTTCAATCAAGGCGAATGAAAGAAATGCGAAGCATTCATCGAGGCCATTAGAAAACATTAATTCACGAGATAAAAGAGCTGTATATCGTTTTTTTCTTGACTTTTTGGTTCTTTTGGGTCAAGCCAAAAGAACATAATAAGTAAATATGAAGATGAGATTGCCACGGCTTTGTCGACATACAAAACCATTAAGTAAAGCCTCGCAACGACGAAATAGAAATACGATCTGTTCAGCTTTGCACCTGCTTCAACAAGTAATTTCACACACTCACGTTAGCGGCACCTTCCTGGACATTCTCAGTCGTTAGGAAATGCGTTTGGTCAGGTAAACAAGTTGATTCATGTAATAATGAAGCAGCCTGGTAGCATTTTTTTAATTTTGATTAAATCAATGTTATGCATTGATTTGAACTTCTGTTCATGATAAAATGGTGAAATCTTATGAAAATACAATTTTTTCATGCCTGTATTCTTGCAATGATAAGTTTAACGTTGACTTGTAAGGAAACTTCTCCTCCGGATGTGCCGTGTATAATTCAGACTGACAGCGATGCAATAGCTCCAACACTTCTTACTCTTTCATATGCAGAAAAAATCATGGGCGAGCCTGCGGAACTTACTTGCAATACCTTTATCAAAAAAGGCGATACCCTCGAGTATAAATGCGATTATACCGCACTTTCACAAGACGAAACAACAGGCAAAACCGGTAAACTTTATTTTATGTACGAAGTATATGCCAGTATTGCTGCTGCCGAAAATGCTTATACTTCCATTTACCAAGCCAATAGCGGACACGAAGGCGTTGAAATTGTAACTGGCTTAGGTGACGAGGCCTATTATCATAGTGACGGTACAAATTTTTATTTCTTTCTGGTTAGAAAAAATGAAAAGATGTTTAGGCTAAAGTTGAATAAAGTAACCAGTCACTCATCCGAATCAAATTTTAAAGAAGCAACGAAACTCATTGCTGATGAGTTATGAAGTGCATGTTTCTTTTCTTCGCAAAGTCTTTTTTTCCGCCGTTGTTGATCCTTCTTAACAAAACTTGCAATTCACTACATTCCTTTTTTATTTCACAAAAAAATTTCGTCCTCGCTAAAACAACAAGTAAAAGTTTTCTTTAAGAACATTGAATTATTTTATCAAGCGTCATGCTGAACTTGGTTCAGCATCTCCTGGCAAATTTTCTTTAAGCACGACAAGAGACCCTGAAACAATCCTGAATCCAGTTCAGGACAGGGTGACGTCGAACATTGAATTATTCATCAAGGTTCAAATGTTGAAGTCACAGTATATTGATTTCGCACTCTTGATAAACATGATTTGTTCTTAACTTTAAGAAAAAGAAATGGAAAACAAGGGTTTACTTTTTATTCCTGATATCAGCGGATTTACCCGGTTTGTGAATGAGGTAGAGATCGAGCATAGTCGTTTTATTATTCAACAATTGTTAGAAGTATTGATCAGGGCAAATGACTCTGACCTTAAAATCTCAGAAATTGAAGGCGACGCTATTCTTTTTTACAAATTTGGCGAGCGTGAAGAATTAGGAACTCTATACAGACAGGTTGAAAAAATGTTCCGGGCTTTCCATCAATATTTGATTGCCTATGATAATCGTAAAATTTGTCAATGCAAAGCTTGCATATCCGCTGTTAATCTTAATTTAAAAGTGATCACACATTATGGAGAATTTACACCGCTTAATGTACAACAATTCAATAAGCTTATTGGGAAAGATGTAATCGTTGCTCACCAATTATTGAAGAATGATATACCACGACATGAATACTGGCTGGTAACAAAAAACCTGGATAAGCAGCCAACTGAACTTACCCAATGGATGCAATGGAATACAAGTTCAAAAGAAACTGAAAGTGGTGAAATAAAGTTTTATTATACGCAACTGGCTCCGTTAAGAAATGATATACCAAAGCCAACTCTCCGGGCGGAGCTGTCAAAAAAGATAAAAATGCTTTCGGTTTCGAGGGACTACGATATTGATGTAAAGACCTTATGCTATACGGTTGTGCATTTTGAATTTCGTCACCTCTGGCAGGTGGGTATAAAAACGATAGATGAGGTAGAGCATTTTTTGCCGGGTATAGGAAGCAGGCACAGACATGTGCTGGACAATGGAAAAACAGAAATGATGTATATAAGCAGTTTTGTTTATGATCCTGAAGGCAAGACCGTATTTAGTGAAACAAATGAAAAAGATAAAAGTACTACATGCTTTGTTGCTGAAAAAACCGGTGGACATACCAGCAGGCTGACAGTTGAAATTTATTATCAACCAAATATTATCAGGCAGGTAATTTTCAATCGGCTGAAAAGAAAGAAAGAAGAGCGGGGGCTTCAGCGATCATTGGAACAACTTGATAAAGTATTAAAAGAAATGGTTGTTCCGCTTGAGTTTTGAGATCGTTGAGAAATTTGACTTGTTCCATCCAGCTTTATTCTCGCCGTTGTTGGTCGCCCGTCACTCCTTTTATTTAATTTAATAAACATCAAGAAAAAATTTTTTTTAAGAACATTGAATTACTCATCAAGGATCAAATGTTGCAGTTACAGTAGTGCCACACTGATATTCAATAATTCTGATTATTGGTGCACTTAATGCACAAGGGCTTTGCAACAAGCGACCAGCAATCGCTGCAGCTCCTAATTTTTCTAACCCTTTCGGTCAGTTTTTTTTCCTGTTCAATACCTGAGATTTCGGTCTTGGCAATAGTAATCTGCTTTTGCCTTTCTTGTCATAATCCTCGGTATAATAGTTGGGACAAAACACTGAAGATCTCGCATATTGCGCTTTTTAGAAACATCTTGCCAGAGTTTCATAAAAGCTTGTAACTAAGAAATACAAAAATCTAATCATTTCGTAGAATGAAACATTTTTAAAACCTAAGTATCAGATAGAAGAGAAGCAATCCAACACCAATCCCTTATTCACATTTTGTACTTTTTAAATCATCAGCATTGTTGCTATCTCAACTATTTAAATTTTCTTACAATAAAAATCGGAACTATGAAAAAATTAATTTTTGTAATAGCAATTGCAGCTTTATCGATTTCGGTGAAAGCTCAGGATTCCTCAGCAGTTCAAATAGAGAAACACTCCTATGGAAATTCACCTGATAACAGAACTTTTATTTGGAGCGTAGGTGTAGAACCTTCATTGCCGGTAGTTCATTTTAATGATTATTCCGGTTTTGGTCTTGGAGGTTCGCTTCAGGGAGAATATAAACCGGGAAAAAGGGTGGGTCTTACAATAAACGCAGGGTACATCGATTATTTCGGCAAAACTGTTGATACTATCAACTACGCAAATTTCAAATATTGGCCCGTCATGGGTGGACTTAAACTGTACATGTCTGGCAAATCATATCTTCACGGACAGGCTGGCGCAGGTTTTGGTGAGAAAGGGTTGGGCACAAGTTATATGGAGGTCATTATTCAACAATTGGACTTCGCCTGGCTGTTACCTTCTGATGGATAAATCATCAAATAGGTTGTCATGAATTGCTTGCGTAAAGGACAGATTTCGCAGGCAATTCAATTTTTATAAATACAGCTGTGCAAGATTTTATGAAACTCCAACATTGACGATTTTTCCGCCGTTGTTGGTCGCCTGACCAACAAAAACGAAACGCAATTACAAACAGAGTATAAGAATCCTTTTCCCCCCGTGCTGGCGCAAGTATAAGTCGCCATGCTCTGTTGAAGTCACAGTAGCACTATAGCACAATCAAGGCAAATGAAAGAAAAGGGCTGTACATCTTTTTCTTTCTTGACTGTTTCAGCCCGTTAGTTCAAGCTATGCCCTTTAGGGCAAGGCTTTAGCTTCTGCAAATCTCGATTAAATTTGGAGATGGAAAATAAAAGAGTAGGAAGTCATAGTGTTTATCAATTGCATGTTCATCTTGTTTGGAGTACGAAGTATAGGTTTCAGGTTTTAAAGGGAGAAATACAAGTAAGATGTAGAGATTTAATAAGACAGACGTGCGATAGTTTAGATATACAGATACTGAAAGGGGTAGTAAGTAAAGATCACGTTCATCTTCATGTAAGCTATCCACCAAAATTAAGTGTAAGCGATATGGTAAAGCGATTAAAGGGAAGAAGCGCAAGGATACTGTTGGAAGAGTTTGGAGAGAAGAGTTTGGAGAATTGCGCAAAAGATATTAGGGAGGTCATTTCTGGGGTATAGGATAACGGATGAAATGATACAGGAGTATTTAGAACATCATAAAGAGGAGCCGAACAGTGAGCAGAATTTCATTCTGGAATAGTTTCAATGAACTTAAGTTTAATTTTTTCAATGGGCTTATAGCCTACACTCAAATGGCTTTAACCAAATCTCTCAACCCATGGATTTCCAATCCATAGTTTTTGAGTTTTTGGTGCTTTATATCAGACAATGCCCGGCAATGAGATTACCGGTTTAGAGCGCACAAATTTAAAAATATGAAAACGCAGACCTATCAAAACATTATTCATGCAGCTTCTATTCGGCATGAAGTATTTTGAAGCAATTGCTCAATACAATTAACCCACTACAAAGTCTATTTAACCCCCTTATTAGGTGATATTTAGACATTACATTTGTTACATAAAGTTTTACATTATGAAAGCAATACAGTTAGAACAGTTTGGCATTGAGCATTTACAGCTTAAAGAGATTCCTACGCCTGCCATTGGGGAAAATGAAGTACTGGTAAAGACTACTGCCGTATCACTTGAGTTTCATGACCTAATTGTAGTGGAGAACAGGATGCCTTTTGGCATCCAACTTCCTCACATTCCGGTTTCCGAAGGAGTGGGCATAGTGGAAAATGTTGGTAGCAAAGTGACCCGTTGGAAAAAGGGCGACCGTGTTATCATTCCGTTTATTTCCCGTTGGGAAGCAGGGAGAAATACTCCTTACCACAACCAATTGAGAACCGGCTTTTCACTCCCCGGGCTTTTGGCAGAATACACCGTGCAGCCCGAAAACACCTTAGTCAGAACCCCCAACAATCTTACAAATGAAGAAGCAGCCCCATTATCGGTTTGCGGGCTAACGGTTTGGACATACATCGTTGAACAAGCTAATATTCGGGCAGGACAAAGTATTTTGGTTCAGGGCAGTGGCGGAGTTTCTCTATTTGCTATGCAAATAGCCAAAACGTTTGGGCTAAAAGTGATTGCCACAACCGGCAGCAAGGAAAAAGAGCAGAAACTGAAGGACCTGGGAGCTGATGAAGTGATTAATTATAAAGAGTTCCCAGAATGGAGTAACGAAGTAAAGCGCCTCAATGGTGGTACCGGGGTGGATGTAACATTGGATGTGGCCGGGACGGATACCATTGAACAAAGCATCCTCTCGGTAAAACAGTACGGCTTTGTTGGATTGATTGGCTTGATGACAGGTACCAAACTGACCATAGATCTGGTTCCGCTTATCACGAACTATATCCGATTGCAAGCTTATTCGGTTGGTAATGCACAGGAATTAAATGACCTAGTAAACGCCATTGAAAAGAATAACATCAAGCCTGTTGTGGACAGTGTTTTCCCCATCGAAAAAGTTCAGGATGCTTTCCACAGATTCAAATCGGGCGAGGCATTTGGAAAAGTGGTAATTACATTCTAAACACTTATCGTTCAAATTAAAATTCCCCCGTTAGCGCAAGACTGAGGCGTCGCATTCCCGCCGTTGTTGGTCGCCTGCCAACAAAAAAACTAAAATATAATTTACCGGTTCTCCTTCTTTTGTCAGTTATACCTCAATCTTCGCGACTTTCTTTTTCCCTCTTCATTATAACTCTCTTCTGTTGCATATACATTGCCCAATGCTCCAGTTAATTTCTTTTTCTCAAAAAAGTCTTAACTTTTGAGCATGCAATGTATTTAGTAAAAAGCATGTCAGCATATCAATAAAATAAAATTTACGAAGGCAAAATATCTTCTGGCAGTTGTGTTTTTGATAATAGCAAGGTGAGACTGATATTTTTTCTCATTAGGTTATTTAATAGCGTATTAAATGTCAGTTAGGTTGCAATAAAAATACAAATGTTCATTGAAAGATTTACTGCTGAATGTATAATGCCGGGCCACTACTTTTTTACATCTTTGGTTGAGCAGGAATAAGCCCATGTTTTGCCATTACCAGTTTTAATTTTTGCATGTCAGGAGGCCCACCTGTATTTATAATTTCTGCAATCTCTTTAAAATAAATTGGCCCCGAGCAAACCAGGAGTAATCACTGCCAATGCTTTGGCATCTTCCTGTTTTAAATTGTCAAAACCATGCACAGCGCCACGTGGAATAAAACAGGTTTCCCCCGGTGCAATGTCTATCGCTTTGCCATCTACTGTAAAGGTCATAATGCCTGCTAATCCATAAATGGTTTCATCAAAATGTTCATGATAATGCGGTACAGGTACTTTAGACCCGGCGGGCACTGTAAATTCAAATACTGCTGTAGAACCATTGGTATCGCAAGCTTCCATTAAGAAGTCAATGGTGATTTGCCCGGCTTTGATTGTTTCTTTTTTCATGATAGTTTTTTTTATGAAGCAAACCTATTTGTATGAAACAACAAAGAACTTGATTTGAAATAAGAAATTATTTTTGGGTAACTTTTTTCCTGATGCGGCTTAATGTTTCTGGTGTCATTGCCAGGTAAGATGCAATATGATATAGCGGTATCCGCTGAAGCAGCATAGGTTCTTCCTTTATAAAACGCAGGTATTTTTCTTCGGGTGTTTCCACGGTAGCTTCTGCAAGCCGCTTCTTCAGCATATAATTGGTGTCTTGCTGTGCTCTTATAAAAGCCATCGTAAAAGAAGGTATTTGGGTTACTGCATATATCCAGTTCTTTTGATTAATGATCTGCAGTTTACTGTCTTCAAGCGCCTGCAGGTTTAATTCGGTTGGGCTGTTATCAAGAAAACTTACCAATTCACTCGCCCATCCATTTTCTGTTTTAAAATAAATAGTGTGTTCTTCCCCATTGTTGTTGATGTAGTATTGTCTTACACATCCCTCTTCGACAAAATAAACATACCTGGCTACTTCTCCTTCCCGGAAAAGATGTTCATTTTTTTTTAACCTCAAGCGGTTCAAATAGCGGAATAAGCCTTCCACAATCTCTGTCAGATAATTTATAATACTGTTTAAAGTGGTTTGAAAGCGGGGAACCGAACATATCCGAAGTTAGTCTTGTTGCTGATGCTTAAAAATACAAAACTTTGTAAGACAAAAAGTACAAGGAGAATCGGAAAGACAAAAGAAGTAAACACGCATGCAACGTATTTAGTAAACCGCATGTCAGCATCTCAATAAAATAAAATTTATGAAGGCAAAACATCTTCTGGCAGTTGTGTTTTTAATAATGGCAGGTTGCAAAAAAGAAACAGCAGGGTTAGCATCAGATCTGCAAGGTACATGGGAATTAGTATCATCAGACGGTGCCTGGGGTGGTCATCATGAATATGAGCCGGGTAATGGAAACACTTCTAGTTTTAGCGGAAATACATACCCACAGAAGATAAAAATAATCGATTCAACTTATCAATATTCAGGAACATTTCTCATTTATACAGCTAAGCCATGTGATTTTGCAAATGAGCAAACCAGATAAAATTTGATAATAACGAATCTCCAAGCAGGTTTTTCCTTATCAGATGGAAAACTTACTATCGGCTCAACGGAATGTATTGCAGATGATGGAAGTTCAACCTATAAAAAGATTCAGTAGATAATTAATTTTTAACGTCATAGCGAGGAGCATCAAAGCCTTGTGCACAGCCCATGCGACAAGGCTATCTCATAAATTGCAAACAAAATAATAAGATTGCCACGGCTTTGCAAAACGCAAGGCCATGAGTAAAGCCTCGCAATGACGGGTAAATTCAACTTTGTATCTTTAATCATTTATGGAATATGGTGGCACAGTTTATATAATGGCGAATAAACATCACACAGTTTTATATACAGGTGTCACATCCAACTTACGTAACAGAGTATGGGAACATAAAACAAAAAGACACCCTGATAGCTTTACTTCAAAATATAATTGCGAAAAAATTGTCTACTTCTGTTTCTATTCAAGAATTGAAGAGGCAATTGCAGTAGAAAAACAAATAAAGGGTCGAAGTCGTGCATATAAAGAAAAGCTTATTACAGATACCAATCCTCAATGGAAAGATTTGTGGGAAGATCTTAAGGAATTGTAACTATTATTTTCAGCCAGAGAGCGAGGAGCATTAAAGCCCTGTGCACGGCCCATGCGACGTGGCTATCTCATAAATTGGAAACAAAATAATAAGATTGCCACAACCTGTCCCGCTTGCGAGAGCTTTGCCAACTTACTAATCAATGAGTAAAGCTTGGCAATGACGCATAAAAATCGAACAAAGCACCAACAGTAATTTTTTATTTCACCAAACATAGGGAATCAACCTGTATCTCACTTTCTTCTTGTAATCTGAATAACCTTCCAATTCATTCACAAGCATTTTTTCTTCGCCGATTATTCTTCCCGCCAAAAGAAAAAGTAATGTTGCTCCTGTTAAAACTCCAAACACTGAGCCGAGCAATAGTGGTGCGCCAATAAATTGTAATATGGCACCGAGATACATGGGGTGCCTTACAAATCCATATACGCCTGTAGATACAACGTATTGCTTTCTTTCAGCCTGTATCCTTATCATCGGCGAAAGAAAAGTGTTATCCGTAAAAGCACGAAAAAAGAAAAAGAAAGAAATTAATAAGAGAACACCTCCGGCAAGTTTTATCCATAAAGAAAAATGCGGCGACCAATGAAATCTTTTTGCATCCAATGGCATGATAATGATCCAGAGAAAAAAACCTACGAGGATCATCAGCAGAACATACTTATCCCATTTTTTCTGAGTAGGATCGTTTCTTGTTTTGTATCTTTCTGCCAATAATTCCGGGTCTTTGCGATACAGATAAATAATACTCGATAAACACAAAACGATATACCAAATATTAAAAATCCAGCCTTCTACCCATAGCCAGTCTCCTGAAAGAAAAAGTATCAATACAGGAAAAATGAGAAGATAAAATATAGTTGCAATAATCCTGGAGGGAGTTAATACTTTATTTCCATCTGCCATAGTGCAAATGATTTGAAACAAACTTAGTAAATCTTTTGTCTCCGCAAAATCTTCATAACAAAGCTTTGTAACAGAGCATGAGACACAGGGCATTCAAAGAACCAAAAGTTGCAGTAATACTATAAACTGTAATAAAAGCTTAGCTGTAAATTTTCGGCTCACAAAATTTTCAGTATAGCAAACAGATAGTTGAAACGCTTCTTTTACATCTTTGCTAAAGGTTATTTCAAGATTATAAATTTTGATTCACGCTTAACATTTATTTGTAACAAAGCAGTTAACCTATTTATTACTTTCATCCATACAAAACAACTCTTATGAATAACAAACTGCTTCTTTTTATTGCAACAACAATTTCCTCTCTTTCTTCAACCGCACAAAATTTTGAAAAAGTATGGCTGAATAAAGCAGATAGTGTGTATGGTTATTATACGGTAATAAAACCATTAAGTGGTCGTACACAGGGGGTATTGGTTTTAATGGATGGATACAGTGGAAATGCAAGCGATTTTTTAACTGAAACAAAAATACACAATGTTGCGTGTGCTAACGACATACTTACCGTTTGCATACCTACAGGAATACATTTGTACGCGGATGCCGGAACTATTTTGCTTATTAATAATATTCTCAGTGATATTGTAAAACTATACAACTTAAAAAAAGATCAGTTTGTGCTTGGCGGTCATTCAGCAGGTGGCACCATTCTGTTGCGTTATGCAGAGTTATGCAAAGAACATCCTTCAGATTATCCTGTGTCACCAAAAGCAGTCTTCACAGTTGATTCGCCCGTTGATCTTCTTGGTTTATATAGATCATCTCAGGCTGATCTTGCAGATAAATCAAATGGCTGGTGGTTAGGCGAATCACAAATGATCATTGATACATTTGATAAAGCTTTTGGAAAACCTGAAACATCTCTTCAACATTATAGAGAAGCATCGCCGTTTTTAAAGAATGATACTATTGCCGGCAATGAAAGGTTTTTAAAGGAAGTTACTTATCGCACATATCATGATGTTGATGTAAGCTGGTATCTACAAAACAGGCTACGCAGCATTTATCAAACCAATATGCTTAATGCTTCTGAATTGGTAAAGCGGCTTTTGTTAATGGAAAACAAAAATGCAGAGTTTGTTGTTTCAAAAACGCCGGGCATGAGAAGCAATGGCTACAGGCATCCACATTCCTGGTCAATTGTTGATGAAGTTGATTTGATTCAATGGGTAAAAGAAAAATTAAACTTTTACCCGGAGCACATTGCACAACCTTACTCGTATAACGCACCTCAAGAATGGCGACCGGAATTAATAATGTTCCCGATAGACTTTGCGCCTGCATTACCATATAAAGGTTTTGAAGAGCTACGTTTTGCGCCGGGATGGGGGGATAAAAACAGCAGTGAGCGATGGGCATATACTATTTTGTGGTGGCTTGATGATAGGTATGTTTTTAATGAAAAAGTTTTGCAGCAAAATCTTGAAGCATATTTTACCGGTCTTACCAAAAGAAGAACCATAGCTGATAAATTAGACTTGTCTCAATTCAGCAATGCAAAAGCACAAGTTGAAAAAGTAAAAAACGACCAGAATGATGTGGCAACTTACACAGCCACTGTAAATATTTTTGATGCGCAGGTTACACAAAAACCCGGTACCCTGCATGTAAAAATTCATGTGAAGAATTGTATTGATACTTCAAAGACTTTTCTGCTGTTTGAAATTTCAGCAATGCCTTTTGATCAACCAGTGTGGCAAGAGTTAGATAAAATAAATGAAGACTTTAAATGTGAGAAGAAATAATTAGTGATATAATTCGTTCACCAATAAATTAAAATGCAATTTTCTACTCACAATAAAATAATTTGACTCTTTTCTTCTCCGCTGGGTCTTTATAGCAAAGCTTTGTAGCAGAGCATAACACACAGTGCATTCAAAGAACCAACAGTTGCAGTAATACTATAAACTGTAATAAAAGCTTAGCTGTAAATTTTTGTGAAACAAAAAAATTATACAAATAAAAACACTGTTTGATAAAAATAATTTACCGGATTTCTTTATCTTTTTGTTTTAGGTATGCTTCGATCTTAACAAACTTTTCTTTTTCCCTCCTCATCATAACCCTCTTCTGTTTGCATATACATTGCCCAGCCCAACGGCGTTCCCTGGTATACACGATCTCTTGCATCGAGCTTTGCGCCGGCTTCAACAAGTAATTTCACAGACTCCAGTGAGCCTGAACAGACAGCCTGATGAAGAGCAGAAGCGTGTGAATGAAATCCATAAAAATCATTAGGATGACCATTTAGATCAACACCCTTGTCAATCAAAAAAGAAATGATATCTGCTTTGCCAAAGAATGCCGCAACAACCAAAGCAACCTCTATTTCTGATTCTGTTGCGGAGCTTGTAAGATGAATAATATCATCTTTCCATCCTAAACCAACAGCAGCAGGTAAGGTTAATTCACCTCCTCTTTTGATAAGATGTTCTGCAGCTTCAATATTACCGTGAGCAAGCTCGCCAACTCCGTTACCGGGTGCCACACCCGCATCAATGAATAGATCCATCAGTTCAATTTGCACACCGCATTCTCTTGGAATACGACCCGTTGAAGCAAGACCAGCTGCATAGCTTAGCCGTTGAAGAAAAGTTTCAGGTGCATGCTTTCGCACTCTCTCCATTATTAAGCGTGTGATCTCAACAATATTTGCGGGCAACTTTTCGTGACGGATTGGATTATCTGCAATAAACCATAACAGGTAAGGATGTTGAAAATATCCTTCTTTCGGAACATCCAGTCTTTGGCTTACCAGACTGCGGATGCTCATTCAGTAAACGTTCCAGCGTATTTATATCGTCGGTATCAATGGCTTCAACCGCTTCACGAAACAAAGGATCGGTGATGTCGGAATTTTTCATTGCGTTTTTTTTGTCTTAGGAAGGTCTTTTCCGCCGTTGCTGGTCGCCTGACCCAACTGGTTATTTGTCCACAAGTTTAAGCCATTCTTTTATCACATTTTGCAATGCTCTTTCTTTTGATTTTACATCTTTCGAATCTTTAAAAATTATAATTCTTCTTCCATCTTTATAGTCACCCTGGAGCAAACCTGATGTATCATTTACTTTTGCACCACTCGGAAAAACCAGCATTATTCTGCCTTTGAAAAGATTCATTACAATAATTTCCCGTTTGTATTCTTTTGGATCAAATGGCTGCATTTCTCCTGTGTAATAAAAACTTGGATTGTTCCACTTTATTCGTTCACCAATTTCTTTATCAGTACTTAAAATAATTTGTCTTATTTCTTCAACTATTTTACTTAACCCGGGCTCAAGTTTTTGTATATGGCGGGTTACTGCTTCCTGATCAGAAAGTTTTTTAGATTTCATTTTCAAACTGTTTCAGATGTTTTTTGTATCCTTTTTATAAATTCAAAAGTTGTTTGCTTTATAAGGTAAAGAAAGTACAAGTATTCCAATCTGCTGCTTCGACACGCAAATTGCTCAACCAAAGCGTCATAGCACTACTACAGCCGGTTCAAAAAAAATTATCAACTATGTACTATAGTTGGAAATCTATTTTCCACCAGCATACCAATCTTTCAATCTCACGTCTATTGAAGCGCCTCCCTTATTCACCAGCATTTTAAATTTTTCATTCTCCGCAAAGTCTTCATACCCAAGCATTGTAGCAGAGCATGAGACCCTGCGGCGTTCAAAGAACAACAATTGAACAATAATTTCAAAAGCGTAGTTTTATACAAAAGTATAACGCTGCATAAAAAATCCCGGATGAGTGTTGTATGCAAAAATTGTAATCATTCATTTAGCAAAAACTATAAATATTGTCCCTATTGCGGACAGGCAGCAACCATTCAGCGATTAAATTTCCACCAGGTTATTCATGATATTATGCATGCATTTATACATGGAGATAAAGGTGTTTTCCTTTTGTTTAAGGAACTGAGTTACATGCCGGGAAGAGTAGCCAGGTTATATGTAGAAGGTAAACGAAAAAAATATTTTAACCCATTTAGTTTTCTTGTATTAATGGTGGCAATTGCTCTATTTTTTATTTTAAAATTTGAGTCTTTTGCTATACCACATAAGAATTTTAAATTCCGATAAACTTGAGATACTGAATTTTGCTTTTAAATATTTTAATGTTTTTATTTTTATTATGTGCCCTGTAGATGCTTTTTTAATATGGCTGTTTTTCAGAAAATATAATTTGAATTTTATAGAAAATCTGGTTTTAGCTGCTTATATGAGCGGGCAAACCATGTTTTTTTATTGTATAATACTGATACCTTTTATTTTATTTACTTCTATAATGGTAGCTATAGGTACTATTACAGGAATTTTATTGGCATGTTGGTCTGTAATGGCAATAATGCAATTTTATGAAACCAAATCTTTTCGCAATATTATCAAAGCAATTTTTATAATTATTATTTCGCAAACCTTATCACAGGGATTGATTTATTTTTCTTTCGACATATAAGAAACTCATTTACTAATTTTCTTTGTTGTCATCCAACAATTCGAAGAGTTTTTTATCGCTATTCTCCTTCTCCGCTCAGCTATCCAGTAAAGTTCTTGTTGCTATTCCCGGCACTATCCGTAGTCTTGTGCAGCGGACTATGATGTAAATGAAAAAGCCAGACTCCGTCTGGCATTCAAAAAATAACAGGTGAATAATAATTTCAAAAGTTTAATTATACAAAAACATAACTGCTGTTGTTACGCATTGAATATTTCCTATAATCCATTCAACAATAAATTAAAATGCAATTTGATCCTGGTAATAAGTAATTCAACTCTGTGCCCGCGGAATGGAAATAGAGACAAAGTAAAAGCCGCATGAAGCCAAAGCATTCTTTTTACAGGCATGAGCGAAGCGCACAAATGATTTTGAAAAGTTTGCTCGATTCTTGTTTCGCAAAAAATATATGAGATACAATTGGTGATTTCTATCTTTATGAAATATTCGCCCACCAAAACTTTTAACTATGGACACCAACCGTCTTTCAGCAAACATTCAATCAGCGCTAAATAATCAAATGACCAGAGAAGCGCATGCTGCACAGATATATCTTTCCTATGGAGCATGGGCCGATAATGCAGGCTATAACGGCATTGCCAATTTCCTTTTCAGGCATGCAGAGGAAGAACGTAACCATATGATGAAGATATTGGAATATATTCTAGAAAGAGGTGGCAAGGTAAAAGTAGAAGCTATCCCCGCACCATCGTCAGATCCTACCAGTGTACAGAACTGCTTTGAAAAAGTTTTTGAACAGGAAATTGATAATACGAAGTGGATATATAAGCTGGTGAAAATGAGTCTTGATACAGAGGATTGGGCTACGTGGCGTTTTCTGCAATGGTTCGTAAAAGAACAAACTGAAGAGGAAAAACTTTCAATAAACCTTCTTGATAAAATCAGGATCGCCGGTGGCGAAAAGGCAAGCGGCGATGTTTTATATGCTTTGGACAGAGACCTGGAAAAAACTCCTGATGAAGCTATTCTTGCCGAAACTAAAACGGCAGCAAATCCATAAACAGTTTATAGTAGTTTGGGGTTTACCAGTTTACAACTTCCCTGGTTAACGAGTTATAGTTTAAGCATGAAGTAGCACTTATCTTTTTCCCACCATTGCAGGTACTGTCATCTGCAATATTCGTGATTAAGTGGTGACAACACTAATGAAGGCGGGAAGATGTATAAGACTTATTGTAAAACCCCCGGCAGGGCTGCAGCAGCAAAGAAAATTAAAGGATAAAGAATTATTCAAACTCATTATTGAGAACAAAGAAAAATGCAAGTTGTTCCGGATTTGAGATTTTTTCCCACTGGTCCTCTTTATTGTTCTTATAAATCCAATCATTGTAGGAAAGGGATGACTGAAATGTAAAAGGATTAGTTAATCCAATTTTTATTAAATTAAAGAGTGGATATTGGGATGAAATTTTATTACGTGCTGGTGGTCATCAATTAATTTAGTTGGGCATTCAAATATATCGTCGAAATATTCAAAAGAAAGTTATCTTTTTTCATAAAACTTATGTTTTGTTTTCATAGCTTTTTTAGAAACCTCTAAGAAGGGCTTTTATCATGAATTCAAAAATGCTCCCGTTTTGCGGGATAAGCTGTGCAGAACATTTGGATAACATGGTCACTTCGAACTAAAGATAAAGCCAGTCTAAAACTGGCATTAAAGAATCAACACCTCAAGCAAGCAATACTTCAAAAGCTTAATACTTTTCCAAAAGCTTTCAACTACCAAAATCCTCGCTTCCATAATCCATATTCACCATTGGGTAATCTATGTTTGCCAATGGGAAATTGCTACAAAATTTTTATCTAAGCTATTCTTTTCTTCGCTCTCTTGTTAAACACAAAAAAATAAAAAAACAAAAAAATGAAAACCGTTCTTAAAAGTTTTACGGTTACTGTTGTTGCTGCGGTTATATTAATTCACAATGCTAATGCACAATCTGCAGGAAGGGGTTTGTCAGCAAATGATGCCCCGGGTTCCTCAAATTCTGCTATGGATAATACTACAACCGAAAAAGAGGATAACAATGCTTTAAGCGGCATTCCTCCCCGTGCAGTAAAAGACTTTGAAAAATCATTCAAAGGAATAACCAGTGAACATTGGTCAAGATTAGATGATGGTTATATCGCCACGTTTACCGTTGACTCAGTTCAAACCAGGATCGCCTACAATCGCAAGGGCATTTGGAACCATACAATCCGTTATTATGGCGAGAAGAAATTGCCTCGTCAAATAAGGGACATTGTAAAAGCGTTTATTATGATTATACAATTGTGAGCGTGGCAGAAGTTTATTTTGATTATCAACCGATATACATAGTATATATACAGGATGAAACTCATCTCAAGACACTTGGAGTTTATGAGGGCGAAATGCAGGAAGTACGAAATTATAAGAGGGGATAATATCTGGTGACAAACACTTCCTGCTTCTGCTGGCAGCAATTTTCTTTAGTTCAAAATATACTTCTACAACTTCTAAAATAAAAAATCATGAAAGCTCATCATCAAATAGAAATAACCATGAACGAAAAATGGTGACAGAGAAAATTTTTCTTCCTGCAACGAAACTACTTACAAATTTTTGTCTCAGCTGATTAAACAAATGATTAAACAAACAAAAACTCATCATTAAATCACTTTATAATAATGAAGATATCAGTTCATTACCGATAAAGATGCTAATGGTAGTATGAACATACAGCCTGGCCTTTATTCATTCACAAAAACAGTTTAGTTATGAAATACCCAATAAAAACAGCAGTTATATTCAATTCAATATTTTCAACCAGGTCTGGTCTGCCGGTAAAGGACATGCGCTTTAATACTGTACTTAACGTCTGGCTCGGCACCGTTTCAGGAGTGCCACATGCATGGGACAGTGATGGAAGGTGTATTGACCACACCCGGCCAGAGCTGGATTTATTTTGACTCATAACCCCCTATACTGGTGTGAGGTACTGTCTATAAAACCAAATAATTTATACACTATTTTTGCAAAAGCCGAGAGGGTGCAAACGACGACACTTCGACGGTTGTACACCTTGTGTAGCCCTGATTAGTTTCGGGGCTATTTTTTTGTGCAACCTGGA
>WNGE01009179.1_pt1 | contig 19338 bp, 17 predicted proteins | sample 5400651 | NCBI WGS metagenome assembly WNGE01 (sample SAMN13153370, study PRJNA577476) | soil metagenome | isolation source: 60 cm soil or saprolite under grassland replicate 2 | place: USA:California | collected 2016-06-15
CGGCGGCTCCGCTGATCGCAGCCTCCACCGGCGTTGGGGAGATCGACGTGGTGGTCCCGTACGACGCCCACGTCGTCGCCACCGGGAAGGCCGGCGTCGGGATGGTCATGGTCGGGCCCTTCTCGACCGATCGGGGGGTCGACCGATCGCTGCACCGCACGTGGCAACCGAGATACGGCGACGGGGCCACGATCACACTCGACCTCCAGACCGGCGTGGGAGACATCTGGGTCTACCGTCGTGACCCCACGGGGAAAGAGCGCAAGGAGGTGAACGCTGGGTGAAGCCGCACGCCGTCGATCCCTTCTCGTTCGTCTTCGGGTTGCTGTTCGCCCTGGTGGGGTTGTTCTTCCTGACCGGCGACCGGAGCCTGGCCGATCTCGGCTCGACGTGGATCTGGCCGGTCGCGATCCTCACACTCGGATTGCTGATAGTGCTGTACGCGGGGAAACGAATCTACTCGGGGATGGCTCGGTCGCCGCACGAGGATCAGACCGTCGAGTTGGAGCCGGAGAACGAGCCCACTGAGTCGGACTGACCGTCCTCACACGCCGGCGACGGCATCCTTCGACAGGCGACGCAGGGCGTCCAGGACCCGATCGACGTCGACCTCGGTCGACAGGTAGTTCACGACGCCGGCCCGGAGGTAGGTGCGGCCGCGGAGCTTCGTGGTCGAGACCCAGCCCTCTCCGCTTACCTCGAGCGCTCGCTGGAGCCGGTCCTGGTAGGCGTCGAGCTCGGAGGGATCCATCCCCGGCGGCACGTGTCGAAAGCACACCACCGACAGCTCTGGCTCCTCGGGGACGACCTCGAACTCCCCGGACTCGTTGCATCGTTTCACCAGATACGCGGCCAAGTCGTCGTTGTGCTCGATCAGCCGGCCGAACCCCTCCGTGCCGAGATGCTTCCACGATATCCACAGCTTCAGCGCGCGGAACCGGCGCGTCCCCTCGATCGAGTACTGCATCCAGTTGAGCGGCGCGTCCTCCGGGTTCGGGTACCGGTAGTACTCGGGCTCCCGGTGGAACGTCCGCACCAGGTCCTCCCGCCGCTTCACCACCAGGGCGCCGATGTCGTAGGACTGGAAGAACCACTTGTGCGGGTCGATCGTGACCGAGTCGGCTCGCTCGAGGTCGGGCACGCGGCCGGCGTCACGCTTGGAGAACCGAGCCCCACCGCCGTAGGCCGCGTCGACGTGCAGCCACATGCGCTCGCGCTCTGCGATGTCGGCCAGCTCCCCCACCAGGTCCACCGATCCCGTGTTCGTCGAGCCGCTCACCGCGGCGATGGCGAACGGGAGCAAGCCGTTCGCGCGGTCCTCGGCCACGGCCTGGGCCACGGGCGCGCCCTGCAGGCGGAACCGCTCGTCCGATGGGACGATCCGCAGCGTCTCCGGCGGGAACCCCAACACCGAGAGCCCTCGCTCGATGGAGAAGTGGGCCTGATCCGAGGCGTACACGCGCACGGCTTCGAGCGCGCTCCCCCGAGAGGGCCCCGAGCGACCGAGCAGCATCGGCAGATGCACGTCTCGAGCGGCCGCCAGGGCCATGATGTTCGCCATCACACCGCCGGATGTGAGGACGCCCCAGCTCCCCTCCCCGAGCCCCACGAGCTCACGGAGCCACGCGGTGACCTCTTCCTCCACCAGGGCCCCGATCGGGCCCGCGGCCCAGACGTCGACCCCTTGATTCAGCCACTGCGCCAGGACTTCGCCGGAGATCGACATGGGGAGCGGCGGCGGCGTGAAGTAACTGTAGGACCCGGGGTGTTGCGAGCTGAACGCGAAGGGCGCCACGCGTTCGCGAAACTCGGTCAGCACCTCGCTGGAGTCGGCCGGCTTCTCCGGCGGGGGCGACGGTTCGTTGGCCGGGCCGAAGTACTTCCTCCGCATCTCGGGGTACGAATCGGTCGGCACCGGCCGGCGCATGGCGTCCTCGTAGAGCCAGTCGAGAGCGGTGCCCCACGTGAGCCGGCCGAGCTCTTCGAGCGCCTCCCTGGCCTCGCCCTGGTCGCGGAAGCCGATCAGCTCGGGTTCGGGATGCCAGGAGAACGGGTCGGACACGCGCGGAGCCTAGCAAACGCCCCGGCGGCGACCGGTTCGACCCCACGCGAGCCACATTCATCATGCGATGAGCGCCGTCAGGATCGACACACCGACCACGATCGCGACGACTCCGGCGAGCTGGAGTCGGGTCAGCCGCTCGTGGAACAGCACCCGGGCGGCAAGCGCGGAGAGCGCCGCGAACTGGGCGCCGAGTACCGCGGTGACCGCGATCCCGTGGCGCGCCCCGATCGCGAACGAGGCGAAGCCGAGGACTTCAGCCACCCCGGCCACCGCCACGAGCGGGACCGCGGGCCGAGTGATGCGCAACCGAGCGGTCAGCGCGAGGGGAACCGCGACGGCGGCGACGCCCATCGCCCGGGCCGGCAGCACTGCCCAGGGGATGGGTAGCTCCTGGCTGACCCGGCCCGTGGCGTAGATGCTGATGCCGAAGGAGAGCGCGGCACCCACGGCGAGGAGAGCCGCTACACCTTCGCGTGCCTCCGTCACTTCGTCGCCATCTCCCGCCAGGGCGGCCAGGGACACCCCGGCGGCGATCACGGCAAGCATCACGCCGGCGCCCGGCGAGATGCGCTCACCCGCTGCCACGGCGATCAGGGCGGCGATGGCTCCTTCGGTCGAGGCGATCGAGGAGACCACACCGACCTTGCCGAGGCGGACGGCCCGGTACGCGAGGAGCAGGCCGAACACGTTACCTCCCCCGGCCACGCTCAACCGGCCGATGGTCGGGCCGTCGAGGTTCGCCGGTACGCCCGAGACGACCACGAGCGGGAGCACGATGACCAACCCGACCAGCATGACCCAGGCGAGCGTTGAGCCTGCGCCGATCAGTCGGGCGGAACGGGACGAGCAGATCGTCGTTACCGTCCACATGGTCGCGGCTCCCAGGCCGCCGAGGATCGCGAGCATGCCCTTCCCTACCTGTTGCGACAGCTCCTGGCAAGCACACAGAGCCACTCTTGCCGCTGGCCGATGGAAGCCTGGAGAATCACCAGACATGTTCGTCGACGCCGATGTGGTCCGCCGTCTGAAGGCCAGGGAGGACGAGCTGTTCCGTCATGCCCATCCACAGTCGTTGGTCCTGCTTGAGCGGGCAAGGGCGTCGATGCCGAACGGCGTTCCGATGGCCTGGCTGGCCGACCCCGGCACGTACGACCACACACCCGTGTGGGTGACCGAGGGCAGAGCCTCCCGGTTCCGGTGCGTGGACGGTCACGGGTATGTGGACTTCAACGTGGCGGACATGAGCATGTTCTGCGGGTACGCGCCCGAGCCGGTCGTCGAGGCCGTGTCCCGGCGGATGGCGGCTGGCAACCAGTTCCTGCTCCCGGTCGAGGACTCGATCTGGGTGGCCGAGGAGCTCACTCGGCGGTGGGGCCTGTCGAAGTGGCAGTTCACCCTGTCCGCATCGCAGGCCAATACCGAGCTCATCCGCGTCGCGCGGGTCGCCACCGACCGGCCCAGGGTCCTGCTGTTCGAGGGCAAGTACCACGGCCACTTCGACCAGGCCCTTGTCACGCTGGAGGACGGGCGCGAGGTCCCCGAGGAGCTCGGGCTGCCGCCGGATGTGACCGAGCAGACCAGGGTGGTCCCGTTCAACGACCTCGAGGCGGTAGGCGACGCCCTGGAGCCGCGAGACGTGGCGGTGGTCCTGCTGGAGCCGGCCATGACCAACAACCAGGGCCTGATCCTGCCCGATGCTGGATTCCACGATGGACTGCGGCGTATCACGCGCGAGACCGGCACCGTCCTGGCATACGACGAGACCCACACGCTCGTCTGTGGGCCCGGTGGGCTGACGAGGATCTGGAACCTGGAGCCCGATGCCGTCTCGCTCGGCAAGTCGATCGCCGCCGGCGTGCCGATCGGCGCGTACGGCATGACCGAGGACTTGGCGGGCGTGTTCGCGCACCCGGATACCGCAGACTGGGGGCACGCGCCGCACGGCGTGGCCACCGGCGGCACGCTCTTCGCGAATGCGTTGACCGCGGCGGCGGCCCGAGCCGCCCTCGGCGAGGTCCTGACGGAGGACGCCTACGCCCACACGACGAAGCTCGGGACGCGGCTGGCCGATGGGATGGAGGCGGCGGTCCAAGACGTGGATCTGCCATGGACCATCCACCGGTTCTTCCCACGGTCGGGCTACACGTTCGCTCCGCGCTTGCCCCGCGATGCCGCGGAGGCGCGCGCGTCCGAGGATCGCCCTCTCGTGCATCTGATCAGGGTCTACCTGGCCAACCGCGGCGTGTGGGAGGCGATCCCAGGCGCCGGGCCGACCGTGCCGGTCCCGGCCACCGAGGACGATGTCGACCGCTACACCTCGGCATTCGCCGACCTGCTCGGCGAGCTGACCACCTGAGGCGTCTCGTCGCTACCAGACCGAGGGTCTCGGTCGTCCGCCTCCTCGCTCGAGAATCGCGCCACCGCCGCCGTGATGGGGGCGGGCGGAAAGCCACGCTGCCGTGTTCGCGCCCGCGGAAGCGTTGGCCGCTATCGCGTCCGCCATCATCGCCAACAGCTTCGCTCGAAGGGCCTAAACAATAAGGCTTGTCCCGACCGCAATGGAACTCAACATCCGCCGCCGGGTTCTGGACGGCGTTGAGGAGGTCCTGGAGGACCTCGACGGCGTCGTTGAGGAAGAACGTATCGTCATCGCCCACTCTGACTTTGATCTATTGTCGGCGAGCTTGTGCCCTAGGCTCGACCGGCCCAGCGAATGCGCGAAAGTGGTATCGACGCCGAGCGAGCGTCAGCCCTCCTCCCACTCCCGGACCTTCCCGAGGACAGCTGTCAGGACCTCATCGAACCGAGGAAGGTCACGCACTTGGTGGCCAAGACGCTCGTCCCAGGTCTTCTCAAGTTTCCGGGCTCTTTCTGCGCGCCAAAGACCAGGCTTCCCCCCGTATTTTGCCCGGAATGCTTCGCTTATTTGTTCCAGCGGTACATCCTTGATGCAGATGCCAAACCAAAGGTCGAAAAGGTCACGAGGCTCTTCCCGGTCATCCAGCATGTACAACTTGTTGGCCAAGATCTCTTCGAGAGCCACGACCTCCATCTTCCACGAACCGTCCGACAAGTCGGAGTACGGGAGGTCGAGATTGCTATCCCGTGCCGGGAGGGCGGCGCGATCGCCAATGTTCACGTCCACATGGACAGCGCCTCCTTCCCACCCAACCTCGCACCGGTTCCAGCCCTCTCGGAGTCTCGGGATTTCGATCGTCAATTCCGTACCAGTCGTGTCTGCTGCGATCTCCAGCGCGGTACGAAGGGCGGTTTCGACGTCGCTCCCCGCGGCCAAGGTTATGAAGTCCAGATCCTCTGAGAGCCTGAAGTCGGGCCAATAGACGCGGGCAAGCGCGGTGCCGCCGCGGAAGACCAAGGACCCGTGCCCCTCAGCGATGGCGGCGAGGAGATGGTTGAGTACGTAGTCCTTGGCCACATGATCAGGCTGAAGTCCGAGCCGACGAGCGCGAGCTTTGATTTCCTGCTGGTCAATCACGTTCGCGCCCCACGCAGCAGCCTGTGTGCGTCAACGTTTACGATGAGCTCCCAGCGGCGGTCACGTGTGCCATCGACGGCGGGTCGAGTCTTGTCTAGAGGGAAATACCGGCGAAGGCGCCCACCGGCTCGCTCGAGGTCCCATAAGAGCTCTCGGTCGCCATGTCCGACTAACTCGAGCAGGTAACCGAGACGCTTCGCGACAACCGGCTTGTCGAAGCGCCGGACGAAGCGAAGAAGGCGGTCTGGATCCAGGTCCCGATGGCGGCGCGCGAACCCCTGCACCACCTCCTCGATACCTCCGCACAGATCTAAACGGTCTGCGCAGTCAATGAACGTCCGCTCAAGTTGAGCTACCTTGATGACGTGGCCGTCGAGTCGTCGGTTTTCTTCCCCGAAGAGCTTGTTTGCGATGAGCTTCACAAATCGGATCCGTGCAGGGCCAAAGGTAAAGTCCCGGTGGTGCTTGACCACCGCCACGAGGACGGTGCGGAGTGGATGTTGGAGCATCTGGTGCAATTCCATCGCTGTGTAGTAGGCCAGGTAGTAAGGCTCGCCGCCGACGGCATTAGCCGCGGCCCAATACCAATTGATCCCCACTGCCTGCCCCCCCTGCCAGTCCAGCGGCCCGGTGATCACATAAAGGCCTCGCCTCACCCTCCGGACGAGGTTGGCGGCGAGCAGACGGTGCGCCAATCCGTAGGCCTGGTTCCGAGTGAGGCCCAATCGCACTCTCAGGTCCTCGGGCGTGAAAAACTCGATCCCTTCGCCGGCGAGTTTGGCGATGACGTCCTTGGGATCAGTTCTGGCCATGATGCGACAGATGGTACCAGAACCGCTCTAAATAAAGAAGGTGTGGAACTCAAAGTCGCTATATGCGACTTTGAGTTCCACTATGACGCTTATAAGCCAAGGTGTGCGACAACAGGTCGCTAAGGCAGCCCCAAGGAAGCGTCTCTCGCCTCAGACCCAGCAGGCTTGGGGGGCAGGAAGGCACCCGCCGAGTCCCGAGGAAGGCGGAGGCCGACGCGCATGCCTATCACGGGAGCTGGTGCCTACTCTCGAAGTCTGTGTGGCATAGCTCCAGCCAAGCCTTGCGGATGAATCGGCGCAGTGAGAGGAAGATGCCCGTGGCCGGTTTGTCGATTCCCAGGGACCACTTCCGATACCGAATCTCGCGGGTCCCTATGAGTGCCTTGCCGAACACCACCATTGACTTCCAGGCCTTCTCTGGATCCTTCTCTCCCCGCGAAACGTATCCGAGCGCTCTGTCGTCCGCGTGCTCGAATGCGTCCCGCAGTTGCTTCAGCCCCTCCATACGCTGTTTCACCAGCGCGGGGAAGGGCACGTTAACGTGCGGCGTGATCCGCTCAGCCGCACTTGCGGCTCGATAGAGCGCAATCATGGCGAGTTGCGCATCCCCAAGCACGGCCAAGGTCTCCTCCATTCGACGCATGGGATTGGGCTTGATTTCCTTGAGTTGACCAAAGCCCTCGCGGACGCGTTCGATTTGTCGGTGTGCGGTGTCGAGCCGTCGAGCCGCGGTGAGCACCAGCCAGAGATGCTCTCGCGGGCCGCGGTAACCAGTGAGGTTGCCCCACGCCTGGAGCGCCACGCCGAGCTCTCGGTACCCATCGGGTCGCGGTGGCGGACTCAGATCGAGTGATGCCGTTCCGAGGTGCACCACAGCGTCAGTTCGCGGTGACTTGGTCACGGCGTTCGGCCTAGATCTCGAACCGAATGGAAGGAGCACCTCCCGACGCGAAGGCCACAACAAGCGTGCCGATTCTTGGGCTTCATCTTGTCAGCCTTGAGACTGACTCCAAGGCTGACGTGACGGGTTTCGTTTGGCAATCGACCCAAAGCCAGTCCGAAAATTCGCGGCCCTGTCCGCCAGGTACCTCTCCTGTGGTCGCGTACTGAGTCAACGTACAATGCGGTCGAAGCGCCTATCGTAGTATCGTCGACCACTTGCCTGACAGATCGGGCAGGGCTCCTTGCGTTGACTGTCGCTTTCGTCACGAACCGACATTGTGGTGATTACAAAGGAGGCCATTGTCGCAACTCGAGACTCCTTTCGCCTCCTCGGACTCGAAGACGGGCTAAGGTCGCCTAAGATGGACCTCGACTCTCCTCGCGCACGTCGCGTCATCGCCGTCTTTGGATTCGCCTGGAACGCCACGATCATCGTTGTCGTCCTGTTCTCCATGGCGCCAATCTTATGGAAGGCGGCGGTCGTTGTGTACGGTGGATTCGCTCTCATCGTGTTCGGGAGGACTTGGACCGGGAAGGACGATGTTCCCTCTATGCGTCGATGGCAGCTCGCGAGCTTCTTTATTGCGGCGACGCTTCTCGCCCTTGGAGCGTTCGTGTATCGGTCGTAGCAGGCGATTTCTGGCCGAGAACTCATCCAAGCATCGCTCCGTTTCCAAATCAAGGTCGGTTTCGGCGGGAAGCGACATCCAGCAACCAGTGTGAAGGCCCTGCGCCCAGCGCCACGGAACATGGTGAAGGTCGACGTTCTGCCCAGGCCATAGATCAGCGTATGAGACGGTCGAAGCGCCTGTCGTAGTATCGGTGACCACCCGCCTGGCAGGCCGGGTAGAGGCCGCCTCGGTGGCGGTCGCTTCCGTTGCGAACTGACTGCCCACCTGTGTCCGATTCCTTGACCGGAGTCACGCGAAGGCCCCGATAAGAGCCATGATTCCGATCGCGATGAGAGCGGCGCCGAACAGACGCGTCACTCGCTCTGACGCACCGCCGGGGAGCTGGAGAGGGCCCTTCCCTTCATTGAATCTCGCATAGAAGGCGAAGAGGCGATCGGTCTTCCAAAGGTGTAGCGCCCCGAACGCGACCATCCCTATCCCGACGAAGGCAAGAGGGAACCGTGCGATGTCAACGGCTAGAACTCCCATTGGCTGCCCCCATTTGATTAGCGGCGTCTTCCCTTATCGGCCCCGCCTCAGGAAAACTTGCGTTTCCCGTTCGGAAGGTCGTTTCCGGCGGGAAGTGACATCCAGCAACCGGTACGAAGCCCCTCTACCTATTCCCCCGAACAGGGAGGAGGTCCAGGGCTCTCTACCGGCCGCCGGTCAGCGCACGATGCGGTCGAAGCGCCTGTCGTCGTATCGGCGACCGCCGGTCTGGCAGTTCGGGCAGTACGTGACCTCGTGCGACTCGTACGAGATCCGGCGGAGGTCGTCGCCGCACCGCGGACAGGGAGTCCCGTACTTGCCGTGGACGGTGAAGTGATCGCCGATCTTCGTGGGCAGGCCACCTGTGCGACGGCGTTCGACCTCGAGCGCATCGGCCACGACCTCGTGCACCGCGTCGAGGAGCCCACGACGGCCCACGACGTTCCTCCTTCGACAGCGCCGCTAGGCTGGCGAACGGCGAGAGCTTCGCTCGATGCAGGATGTCGTCGGAATAGCCGCGCCCGATCCCCGCCACCGTGCGCTGGTCTGGGAGAATCGTGTGGACACGCCGGGCGTCCTGCCCTTCCAGAAGGAATCGCTCGAATTCGGGTGAGTCCGGCTCCGGACCGAGCTTCGCCAGCGGACCGTCGTCGCCCTCCGCCAGCACCCACCAGCCCGCCTTGCGCTCCCGGCCGAACTCCTTCACCAGGACCGTGGGCCGTCCGCCGAAGGCCATGCGGACCACGGCGCCGCGAGGCCGCGTCTTCTTCGGCGGATCCTCCACATCGATCCGACCCCCTTGGGACAGATGGACCAGGAGCCGCGGGCCGGCGAACTCGAAGACCAGGAACTTGCCCCGCCGACCCACACGCTGGAGCGTCGCGCCGACGAGCGACTCCGGTCTGGGTGTCACGGTTTTCAGCGAGGAGAACTGGAGCACCGCGGCACCCGCGAACGGCGTGCCGGCGACGGCGGCGTCGAGTCGCTCGGCGAGCGCCTGGACCTCGGGAAGCTCAGGCACGGTCTCAGTTCCCGGCGACGGCCCGCCGGATGATGTCGACGCACTCGTCGATGCGGTCGCGGTGAGTTCGATGCGACAGGATGCAGGCCCGGATGGTGAACCGGTCCTGGACGATCGTGCTCGACATGAACACCCGGTCCGACGCGTTGATCCGCCCGAGCAGCCGCTTGTTCGCCTCGTCGTCGCCATCCACGAGACGGAACGGGACCACCGTCAGCTCGGGCTCCCATGGGAGCTCCAGCCCGGGGATTCCTCGCAGGCCCTCGTGCAGGACACGCGCGAGGTCCAGCTTCTCGTCGAGGGCCTCCCGGAACGCCGACACGCCGTGCAGCTTCAGGGGGAACCACACGCGGAGGCCCCGGAAGTCTCGCGAGAGCTCAGGTGAGTACTCGGAGAAGTTCGGGATCTCGTCGTCCCCCGCCACGTCCTGGAGGTAGGCGGCCCCGGTGAAATGAGCCTCGCGCAGGCGCGCCCCCTCCCGAACCACCAGCGAGCCGGTGCCGTAGGGAAGGAACATCCCCTTGTGGGGGTCGAGCGTGATCGAGTCGGCGCGCTCGATTCCCTCGAACCTCGCCCGGCCCCGCTCGGTCAGCTGGAAGAAGCCTCCGTACGCGGCGTCCACGTGGAGCCACATGCCTTCCGAGACCGCGAGGTCGGCGATCTCGGTGATCGCGTCCACGGCGCCGGTGTTGGTCGTTCCGGCGGAGGCGACCACGAGGAACGGCTGGAGCCCGGCGCCCCAGTCCTCGCGGACCATGGCCCGCAGCCGGTCGACGTCCATTCGGAGCTTGGGCGTCGTCGGGACGACGCGGATGTTCCGGGGTCCGAAGCCGGCCAGCGCGGCGGCCTTGTTCACGGACGCATGCACCTGATCCGAGACGTACAGCGCGCCGTCGAGGAAGTCATCGGGGAGCAGGGCCTTGCGAGCGGCCACGATGGCCGAGAAGTTCGCCATCGACCCGCCCGAGGTCAGGATGCCACGGGACTCGGCCGGATAGTCGAACAGGTCGCACAGCCATCGGACGACGTTGTTCTCGATCTGGGCCACGACGGGCCCGGCCGACCACAGGTTCACGAACCGATTGATCCCGGTGGCCAGGAAGTCGGCGAGCGTGGCGGTGAACAGCCCGCCGCCGGGGATGAACGCGAGGTATCCGGGACCGGTGGTGCCGTAGGCCTTCGCCGCCGCGAGCTCGATGGCCTCCATGAGCGGCTTGAACTCGCCGCCGTCCTCGGGTGGGGACTCGCGGACGGTCCGGGCGGCCTCGAGCCCGCCGGACTCGCCGCCTGCGGGGAGGTCGGGCTGCCGGCCGAGGAACTCGATGAGATAGGCCAGCGCGGCTTCCCCCATCTCCTGCATCTGCTCGGGCGGGGGGTCGAGCGGCAGCATGGTGCTCATCCTACGGGTGGGCGGCGGTCGCTCAGCCCAGGCGCGCCGGCGCGACGGCGTCGAGCAGCTTCCGGGACGCCTCGGCGACATCCTCCACGGCGGCGTCGAACGCCTCGGCGTTCCGCTGGGAGGGCACGCGATAGCCGCTGACCTTCCGCACGAACTGGAGCGCCGCTTCCCGAATCTCCTCCTCGGTGGCGGGGCCCTCCTCGGTGCGCAGCTTCTTGATGCTTCGGCACATGCGATCGATGGTACCGGCTCCTTGCGCGAGCCCGGGGCCGGCCCTACACTCCTCGAACGCATGTTCGATGCCCTGGAACGTCTGAACCCGGCCCAGCGCGAGGCGGTCGAGCACCTCGGGGGCCCCCTGCTGGTCGTGGCCGGCGCGGGCAGCGGGAAGACCTGGACCCTGGCCTGCCGGGTGGCCAAGCTGGTCGATCGGGGCGTCCTCCCCGAGCGGATCCTCCTCCTCACGTTCACCCGGCGAGCGGCGCGGGAGATGACCTCGCGGGCCGAACGGTTGACCGGCGAGCGCTCGGTGGGCCGAGTGTGGGGCGGCACGTTCCACTCCGTCGGAAACCGGCTGCTCCGGCTCCACGGGCGAGCCCTGGGCCTTCGTCCGGACTTCACGGTCATGGACCGGACCGACTCGGCCGACCTCATGGACCTGATCCGGGGCGACCTCGGCCTGGGGACGACGGAGCGACGGTTCCCCAGGAAGGACACGCTCGCGGACATCTACTCCCGGACGGTGAACGCGCAGACCAAGCTCCGTGAGGTCCTCGAGGCCGAGTTCCCATGGTGCGCGGAAGAGCTCGAGGGCATCCGGCAGATCTTCGAGGCGTACACGGATCGCAAGCGCGAGCACGAGTGCCTGGATTACGACGACCTCCTGCTGTACTGGCACGCATTGGCCCGCACACCGGGCGGCGGTGAACGGGCGGCCTCGATGTTCGACCACATCCTGGTCGACGAGTACCAGGACACGAATGCCCTCCAGGCCGACATCCTGTGCGCCACCCGGCCGACCGGGGCCGACGTCATGGTCGTGGGTGACGACGCACAAGCCATCTACGCGTTCCGCGCGGCGACGGTGCGGAACATCCTGGAGTTCCCCGACCGGTTTCCCGGAACGCGCCTGGTTCGCCTGGAGCAGAACTATCGCTCGACCCAACCCATCCTGGACGTGTCGAACGCGGTGATCGCGCTGTCATCCCAGCGCCATGAGAAGACCTTGTGGTCCGAACGACGGAGCGATCGGCAGCCCGTCCTGTTCACCTGCTTGGACGAGCCGGACCAATCCGACGCCGTCTGCAGCGCGGTGCTGGATCATCGGGAGCAGGGCGTCCCACTCAGGGAGCAGGCCGTGCTGTTCCGCGCCGGTCACCACAGCGACCTGCTCGAGGTGGAGCTGTCGCGGCGGAACATCCCGTTCGTCAAGTACGGCGGCCTGAAGTTCATGGAGGCCGCCCACGTGAAGGACGCCCTCGCCGTGCTCCGGGTCCTGGAGAACCCTCGGGACGAGGTGAGCTGGTTCCGCGTGTTCCAGCTCCTCGAAGGGGTGGGGCCGGCCACCGCTCGACGCCTGGTCCGTGAGGTCTCACTGAACCGCGAGGCCGTCGACGGATCGCTCGTGGAGCTTGGTATGACGGCCGCGATCCCCGGACCGGCTCGTCAGGGACTCGAGGAGCTCGCCTCGGTGGCTCGAGACTGCGGAGCCGACGTGCCCCCTCCGGCACAGCTCGGGCGGGTCCGCCGGTTCCTGGAGCCGATCCTGGCCCGCAGGTACGACCATGCCGACGCGAGACTCCGAGACCTGGAGCAGCTGGAGCAGCTGGCGGCGGGCTTCCCGACGCGCGGGCGGTTCCTGGCCGACCTGGCGCTCGAGCCTCCGACATCCACCGCCGAGCTGGCCGGCCCGCCGCTCCTCGACGAGGACTACCTGGTGTTGTCGACGATCCACTCGGCCAAGGGCGGCGAGTGGGACGTGGTTCACGTGATCCACGCGGCCGACGGCATGATCCCCTCGGACATGGCCACCGGCGACGAGGAGCGGATCGAGGAGGAACGTCGCTTGCTGTACGTTGCGCTCACCCGGGCCCGCGACGCCCTGTACGTGTACTTCCCACTCCGGTATCACCGGCGCAACCACGGGTACGAGGATCGCTACCACCACGCCCAGATCACCCGGTTCCTGCCGGAGGAGATACGTGGTCTGTTCGAGCGCCGAACCACATTCTCCGATGTCGAGGGGTCCGATGCCGAGTCCGTCGGAGCCGTGGCCGCTCGCGGACGCGGACCGGACGAGCTGCTCAGGTCCCTCTGGTCCGACGAGCTGGTTTAGCGGAACCCCGACGCCTTCGCGGGGTCGCGCCCGCGGACGCGGGACGCGGCTGCGAGCGCCGCCTCGACCTCCTCGTCGTCCGGCGTGCGTCCCGCGTATCGCTCCCCCTCGAACGTGCGCACGACCACCTCGGCGTCACCGAGCAGATCAGGAGGAAGAGCCCCGTTCCGCTCGATCCCTCGAAGGAACTCGCTCGGGGTCTGGTGCTCTGCCCGAGGATGACCCCGGTCCCGGAGCGTCTCCGAGAGCGCGATGAACGCCCTAGCGGCACCGCTCGGCGGCGCACCATGTGCTCGCACGGTGCGGCGGCGTCGGAGCAAGAGGGCAGTCGCGACGAGCAGCCCGGCGGAGCCCAGCGACAGCGGCCAGGACGCGAGCGTCCCTCTCGCGGCCGCGCCGATGGCCGAGCCGGCCTGCCGGGCCGCCGCCTTCAGCGGCTCCGGCGTCACCTGGGCGATGAACCGCCCGATCGCCCGAATCACCTCCGGCGCGATGAACCGTCCTCCCAGCCCCGGCGCCGCCGCGGGCACTCCGAACGTCGGGTCGTACTGCACCCATCCCACGCCGGGGTACAGCACCTCGACCCAGGCGTGCGCATCGGACTGGCGGACGTCGTAATAGCCGGTGAACGGGTTCCGCTCGCCCGGCCCGAACCCGGTCACAAGGCGCGTGGGGATGCCGACCGATCGCAGCAACACCGCCATGGCGCTCGCGATGTGTTCGCAGAAACCCTGTCGCCGGACGAACAGGAACTCGTCGACTGCGTCCGCGCCTGGAGGGTCGCGCGGGATGTCGAGGTTGTAGCGCGTGTTGCGGTGCAGCCAGTCCTGGACCGCCATGACCTTGCCGTACGTCGTGGTCGCGGAGGCCGTGATTCGTTCGGCCAGCGCCACGTCTCGCTCCGGAAGGTCCGCGGGGAGCTGCGTGTACTGGTTCGCCTCGGCCTTGCTCCACACGGCCGGGGCGCCCCGCAGGACGGTCGGCGTGGTGATAGGGATGGTGGAGACCACGCTGTAGATCAGCCCCGGGTCCAGCAGGATCGGCGAGCGGATCGAGTCGTAGCGATCCACCGTCAGCACCGGTGCCGGGAAGTAGACCTGCTCCGGCTCGTACGCGGCGAACACGATGTTCGGCTGGTTGGCCTGGACGTAGAACGTGGTGACGATCCGCCGGGTGGGAACGTCGCGGGGACCGGAGGGGATCTGAAAACTCTGCTCGAGGTCCTGCCCCACGTCGATCGTGCCGGTCTCGGAGGCCGTCCAGGTCGTTCCGTCGTACGCGTCGTAGGCCTGGCCCCTCCACAGGGCGGCCTGGGGCGAGCGGACCCGCATGACGACGGCGTCGGACAGGTGACCCCTGGCTCGCAGGTCGACGTTCGAGCCGAACCCCGGATACACCGAGGGCGAGAAGTCCACGACCCCGCCGTCAGCACCTCCCGACGGGAGCCCGGGGTTCACCACCTGACCCTGGAACCCCGGTACCGAGATGGCGGTTCGAACCGCGAACGGCGGGAGCCGGACGAAGGCGCCCGGAAGCCGGGGCGTGAGCATGAACACGACGGCCACGGAGGCGAGGACGGCGGTCGTCGCCGTCGCGAGCGAGCGCGCGGCGGGGACGACGATGCCCCGGTTCGTCCGGCGGATCCTCTGAACGAACGACGGCTCGGGCAGTGCGTCCCGGGTGGGCCGCTGGGACAGATACAGCCACAACGCACCGAGGGCCGCCCACGGCACCAGGAACACGAGGAACCCCGTCCCCAGCGACAACGCGCCGGCCTCGGCCATCAGAATCAGGCTGGACACCACGGAGAACGACAGGTCGCGCCGCCGAGGCACGTCGAAGGAGTGCAGGACCTGGACCCACACGAACAGCGACGCGAGCGGGATCCGGGCCTGGTCCACCGACTGCGCCAACCGCACGCTCTGCAGGAACCCGCCGAGGGCCGCGAGCAGGCCGACGACGAGCACGACCTTCGTCCCGACGCTCGTCTTGTCTCGCCGGAAGTACGAGAACGTGTATCCAGCGGGAACCAGGAGCATCGCCGCGATCCATGTGGCGGTATCGGTAGCGCCCTGGGCGATCACCGCGACCAGGGCCACCATGACCATCGCCGCCACGACCACCCGAAGCCGGATGGAGTCCTCGGGCTGCTCCTTCTCCCGGGTCACGACGCGAGTGGGAACGGTTGACGCAGACACTCGGCCAGGTCCTCGTTCGAACGGATCCGGTACACGGTGACGTCCCGTGAAGCCAGGTCGCCGACCAGCCGATCGACCTCGGACGGCGACAGCACGGGGGCCCGCCGGTCTGACGGGAACGTGTGGCTCTCGATCATGCCGACGGCCACGGCGCCCACCTCCGACCGCAGAGCAGCGACCATATCGGCGATGCCCGCGTTGGCCCGCCACGCGGGCACCGCGAGCAGGGCGGTGTGGATGCCCCGAAGGTGCCCCCCGAGCGGGGCAACCACGTCGGCGACCGGCATCCCGCCGAACGCGCGGAGATCGGCCAGCCAGGCCAGCATGCCGCGCGGCTCGGCTCGGGTCAGCACATCGAGCGAGCCACTTCTCGCGGCCAGCAAACGAACCCCGTGGCCCCGCCCGAGCGCGGCGAAGGCCACCGACGCGGCCACCGAGCACGCCGCGTCGAGTGGGGTGTCCTCCTCCCCCGCGTCCGCCCAGGTGTCCACCACGATGGCCAGCCGCCGGGTGTGCTGCTGCTCGAACTCCCGAACCATCACCTGTCCGAGGCGGGCCGTTGAGGGCCAGTGCACGTGCCGCATGCTGTCGCCGGTTCGGTATTCGCGGATGCCCAGGTATTCGGGTCCCGTCCCCCGCCGAGGCGCGGTGTGCACGGCCGAATCGCGGGTCGGCGCGAGGTCGATCAACGGGACCCGTCCGAGCTCGACCACCGCGGGGTAGACGACGGTGCGACCGGGAACGGCGACGGACCGGCGGGTCTGGGCCACGCCGAACGGCGCCGCGGAGCGGAGCGAGGCGGCCGTGGTCTCTTGCACGCCTCGGCGCGCGGCCCGCCGGGTGGTCCCGATCACCGCTCGATCCCCAGGCCCGAGCAGCGGCACCACCATCCGCGTTCGGGCCAGGTGCGGATCCTCGATCTCCAGCCCGAGCCGCATCCCCCGCCCAGCGTTGCGTACGGTGAGCTCCACCGAGACCAGGTCCCCCTGGAAGGCCTCCTTCGGAGCTCGCCGCTCCACGCTCACCCCGCGGACCATCCGAAGCGGAAGAAGCAGCCCGGCGATGGCGGCGCCGAGGAGGATGGACGACAGGACGAGGAGCCACCCGGCCTGGACGCTCGTCCCCACAGTGAACAGCAGCGCCGCGCCCACGACGAGGGCCGCGATGCGCCGGCGCGGCCTCGGCACGCTAGGACCTTTCGGGGATCCCCAGAGGGACCGGCACCTGGTCCAACACCGAACGGACGAGCTCGACCGACCGCCCCACGCCCGTCTCGCCGTGCGCCTTCAGGATCAGCCGGTGGGCCAGCACGTTCGGCGCCAAGGTCTTGACGTCGTCGGGCAGGACGTAGCTCCGGCCTTCGGCGATCGCGCGGGCCTGCGCCGTGTGGGTCAGGGCGAGCATCGACCTGGGCGACGCGCCGAGCAGCACCTCCGGGTGGGCGCGAGTGGCCTGCACGAGCAGGACGACGTATTCGACGATGCCCTGCGCGACATGCACCGCCCTCACGGCGCGCTGGTGATCGACCACGTCTTCGGCCGACAGCACGGGCGTGAGGTCCTCGATGGGATGGCGGACCATCTGGCGCCGCACCACCTCTTTAGCGGCCTCGTTGCCGGGGTACCCGACGTGCACGGTCATGGTGAACCGGTCGAGCTGGCCCTCGGGGAGCGGGTAGGTGCCGTGCTGCTCGATGGGGTTCTCCGTGGCGATCAGCAGGTACGGCTGGGGAAGGCGATGGGTGACGTTCTCTACCGTGACCTGTCGCTCCTCCATGGGCTCCAGGAGCGCGGACTGGGTGCGCGGCGTGGTCCGGTTGATCTCGTCCACCAGGACCACGTTGGCGAAGATGGGCCCCGGAACGAACCGGAACTGGTGGGCCTCCTGGTCGTAGACCGAGATGCCGGTGAGGTCGGAGGGAAGCAGGTCCGGGGTGGCCTGGACCCGGCTGAACGTACCCTGGATCGACCCGGCGATGGCCCGAGCAAGCATGGTCTTGCCTACACCCGGCACGCCGTCCAGCAGAAGGTTCCCTTCGGCGAACAGGCAGACCACGGCTGCCTCGACCGCCTCCCGGCTGCCGGCGATAACGCGCTCCACGTTGTCCACCACGCGTCGGAGTGCAGCGGACGTGCGGACAAGGTCGGGCTCGGTGGAGAGCATCCCTCGACAGTCATCGACCAGGCACGGCCCGCGCTTGAACCGCGGAAAGAGCGGTCAGTCGGGGATGGACGATTCCGCCCAACGGCGTAGCCAAGAACGCCTAACGCAGCAAGCCTTGGACCAGGAAGGACGCGAGGACAGCACCATGGATCACCATCGGCATCGCCAGCGTTCGGCGCCACTCGAAGGCGAGCGCCAAAGCGACGCCGTCGATGAATATGGCCGGCATGATGACTGGATTCACATGCACGAAAGCGAAGAGAGCCGCAGATATCACGACTGCGGGAACGATCGAGTATCTCGTCCGCAAACCTCCGTAGAGGATCCCTCTGAAGAGACTCTCCTCCCCGATCGGAACGACGACCAGTTGCACCACACCCGCGACTACCCAAGGACCGTGCGTGAGCGGCTCTAGCCCTTCTTGGGTCCCGTACCAGCTGACCCAGGAGCTGAGGTGATCGTTGATGAAGTCCTGGAGCCACATTGTCCCGAAGAAGAGCGCGATGCCCACTGGAATCCCGATGGCCAAGTCAATCGCCGTCGGCCACCGGATCCCGATCGCAGTCACACCACTAGAGCCACCGAACCGTCGGGCTCCAGCGACCGCCGCTGCGAGAAGGATGCCGGAAGCGCCGACCGTCCACACCGTCGCGCCAAGCGGAGTGCTTCTTGGACTTGGCAGATGGAGTCCAAACAGCAGGATCTGCAACAAGCTCAGCGCTCCCACCGCCGCAAGAAGCGTCAGCAAGGCGTCTGCCCGAGACCAGCTTGGAAATGTCGATGATGAAAGACCCTCGAAATCGGCCAGATCCGGGCGGGGCGGGACCCCCAGCATCAGGGGTCTTTGGCCGACCTCTTCATGAACGATGAGGAGTCGAGTCAGGCTCACCACCCTGGTATCGACCAGTTAGTCGGCCCCGTTGAGGAGGGGTGCCGAGACTCCCGCGGAAAGCTCCGGGCGCTATGGGTTTCGACGCTTCTTGAGATCGGACAGGATCACGCGGGCCGCGTTGGCGCCCGGCGCACCCGTGATACCTCCGCCCGGGTGTGCGCCTGAGCCGCACAAATAGAGTCCGTCGATCCCGAAGCGATACCGCGCGTGGCCGAGGAGCGGCCGCCAGGCGAAGAACTGGTCGAGCCCGGGCTCGGCGTGCAGTGGATGCCCGCCTGTCAGCCCGTACTCCCGCTCGAGGTCGACCGGCGTCAGGACCTGTCGGGCCGTCACCAGCTCCCCCAACCCGGGCGCGTATTGCTCCATGGTCTTCACCACGAGGTCGCCGACCCGCTCGCGTTCGGCCTCCCACTCGCCCTCGCGGAGTCGATACGGCGTCCACTGCACGAGGATGCTCATCACCTGCGCGCCCTCGGGCGCCAGGGTCGGATCCATCAAGGTGGGAATCGTGGCCTCCAGGTAGGGCTCGTCGCTCACGCGGCCGTACTTCGACGCGTCGAACGCCTTCTCCAGGTGATCGATCCCAGGCGCGATGACGATGCGGCCTGCCAGTCGCTCCTGGCCCTCGGCGCCGGCGAATGCGGGGATGCCCGACAACGCCAGATTCACCTTCGAGACGATCCCGGGCGTACGGATATTGCCGGCCCGCCACATGAGCTCGGGTCCGGCCACCACCGGGTCGAGCAGCGTCGTGATCGTCCGCTTGGGATCGGCGGCCGAGACCACGACTCGCGCGTAGAGCTCCTCGCCGCTCGCCAGCGCAACGCCGATCGCGCGATGCTCTGTCGTCAACAC
>WNGE01009539.1_pt1 | contig 19336 bp, 20 predicted proteins | sample 5400651 | NCBI WGS metagenome assembly WNGE01 (sample SAMN13153370, study PRJNA577476) | soil metagenome | isolation source: 60 cm soil or saprolite under grassland replicate 2 | place: USA:California | collected 2016-06-15
GCCATGCCCGCTCCATTACTGGCGCGGCGGTGCGCTCTTACCGCACCTTTTCACCCTTACCCTTGCGGGCGGTATATTTTCTGTGGCACTTTCCGTCAACCGACTTTGAAATCGGCTTCCCGGACGTTATCCGGCACACTGCTCTCTGGAGTTCGGACTTTCCTCCCTTCTCACTTGACGCAAGAAGAGCGACCGTCCGGCCCAGCTGCCTACATGATTATTATAGGCGACCCTTCCTAGAAACAGCCGATTTTCCAGATAGCTGATGGCTGACGGCTGATCACTCACCAGCTTTGTTATTATCGAATTCATCCCCATTTCGACGGAGAGATTTTCATGGACGAAGCACAAAGCACAGGCGCAGGAACGCGCCGTAACGAAGATATCGCGCTTGACTTGATGAAATTTGTTGCGATGACGACCGGGTATGGCCGCACCTCCGGCTCGGGCGCTGGGTTTCAGGGCACGGCCGCTGCCGCGAAGCCTGAGGAGTACGCGGCCCATTTGTTGGAACTTTATGGAAAGTGTTTACAAACGGTGGCGAAAAAATAGAAGGCCGCGCCTTTCGATTGAGCCGCATTCCGATTTCGGTTTGCTCCCTCAGCATTAAACGTTTTGTCATCTCGAACCTGTCCGCCGAAGGAGGACGGGAGAGAGACCTAACGTGAGCTGGCGCCCTACGATGCAGTTGGGCTACGCCGCTCAAACCGTTCAGACCCGTTTTACTTCCGGGATAATTCATGAGCATCGTAAGGTTCCTCTCTCGGACGCTCCTGCGTCCGAGTTCGGAATGACAATCACGGGTTATAGATTTATGTATTTTTGTGCTATCGTGCGCACATATTTGTCTTGTCTCGCCCTCATAATTCTGGACGTTATGTTTGATCTTCAGGCAAATAATCTTCAGGCAAATAAAAAGAGACGTTGCGGAGCAACGTCTCTACGAACAAACGGGATTTGATCGCTAACGGCGCCGGCCGCCCTTTTTCTTTGCGCTCTTCTTCTTGGCAGCTTTCTTCTTGGCTGGTCTTTTCTTCGCAGCTTTCTTGGCTGGCTTCTTCTTCGCTGCTTTTTTCTTGGCAGCTTTCTTCACCGCCTTCTTGGGCGCCTTCTTCTTTGCGGGAGCTTTCTTTTTGGGTGATTTTGGTCCGCCTCCGCCGCCGCGGGGCGCGGAAGGGGCAGGCTCAGGCTCATCCATGGCCGGCTCGGGTTCAATTTCAGACGAGGGTGTTACTTCGGCTTCTTCCTCTTCTTCTTCCTCTTCGTAGTCTTCGTCGAGCGAGTCGCTGAAGGCGCCGGAATCTCCAAATTCGTCCGCTTCATCGTCACGCAGGTAGAGGGTCTCCTCGAAAAACATTCTTCCTCCTCGTTATTCCGGCGCTTCTAGTGCCGGTATGCGCATTTCCCTTCGCGCAGAAAATTAAAAAGACAAAACTTGCGACGGCGCCGGATTATAACGGGTTGCAACGCGAGCCGCAACCGATTTCACGCACGTGCGGTGGTTTAGATGCGAAAGATTTTATTGCGCTGGAATAATCAGTACCATGCCAGGTCGCAAGGTAGCGACATGCGCATTGGTCTGTTTAATGGCGGTAACGCTGGTCTTGTAATTGGTTGCGATGGAGTACAGCGTCTCGCCGCGCCTGACCGTGTGGCGCACCTCGGTCGGAGTCGAGGATGCAGCTAAATGATTGCTGTGCTTCGTCTTAGCGGAAGCTACCCGCTCCGAATCAGCTGCTGCCGGGCTGACCGGAAGATGAAGATAAAGGACCCGTCGTCCCGAGAGGCTGTCGCTCTTTAACCGATTCCAGCGGCGGATGGTAACAGCGGGGATTCCAAGATTGTCTGAAACGGTTTGGACACTGTCATTTTTTCTGACGTGATACACAGTCAAACGCTTGGCGTACGTCTGCGCATCACCGCCACGCTTCGGCGTGACGGGGATCACCAGCTTGGCCCCCGCTTCAATGCCGTCTGTGGTCGAAAGCTGATTGGCGTCGGCGATTGTCTTCAGCGGCGCATGGTAGGTTCGCGCCAGGGACATCAGAGTCTCGCCCGACGCTACCGTGTGGTACCGCCACCAAATCCGCATGTCCGGCGGAATGGAACCAATCGCCGCCTGATACTTTTCTCCCGTGCCTGCCGGCAGGTGTAAATCGAACCGGACTTTAGGTGTGGTCATTCGCAACAAGCCTGGATTCAATTCCTGCAGCTCCTCCGACGTAGCACCCACACACTCGGCAACCAAGCGAAGATCCACCGAGTAGTTGATCTTCACTGTGTCATAGGCGAGTTCGCGATCAGGAACAATGTCATCCAGCCCATACTGGGCCGGATTCTTCGCCATGATGGTCACAGCGACGATGATTGGAACGTAATTGCGGGTCTCCTTGGGCAGAACGTTGCGGCGATAGAGCTCCCAGAAATCCGCATAACCTGTGCGCTTGACCGCGCTCTGCACCGTGCCAGGCCCAGAGTTATACGCGGCCATGGCCAAGTACCAGTCTCCAAACTGGTTATAGAGGTCTTTCAAATGTCGGGCGGCGGCACGCGTGGATTTCTCGGGGTCCTGCCGGTCGTCCATCCAGGTATCGCGATGCAGGTCGTAAGCCCGCCCCCGGCTCGCCATAAATTGCCAGATTCCGCGGGCGCCCGCGCGCGAAACCGCATAAGGATGGAAACCCGATTCTGCCTGCGCAAGATAAATTAGGTCTTGCGGAACCCCTTCTTCCTTGAACGTGCGCTCAATCATCCCGCGGTACCGTCCGCTGCGAGTGAGCCCGCGCTCCAGGGTGCCATGGCCGCGCGTCGAAAAGTAATTGATGTAGCCCGCGACCTGGTCGGTCATCATCAGCGGAAGGTCGGAGCGCGTCGCTTTGATCTCGGCCACGGCCTTCGCCTTCAGCTTGGGATCAACCGGATAATTCGTGACTTCGTTGGCTTCGTCAATCGGTGCGGGCTCAGACTTTTCTTCGTCGGGCTTTTGGTCTGCGGCAGGAGTTTCGCTTGCCGGTTGCGAGGCAGCTTCGAGCGTGCTCACGCCTTCGGTGACCCGGTCAAATTCCTTCTGAAAACGCGGATCGGTATGTATACCCGCCGGACTATTCAGCAAAATGCCGAAGGCGCGGTCAAAGTGATCCTTCGCCTGGTCCGTTTGTCCGGCAATCGAGAGGTCGAGTCCGGCCTTGTATTCCGCTTCTGCTTTGGTAACCAGTTCCTGCACAGGATCAGATTTGGCTTCCGCCTGAACCGCAGTTTGAGCGGCAGGCTGAGCTGAAGGTGCTGGCGCCGGCTTCTGCGTTTCAGCCTGACCTCGCAAGGCACTCACGTGAGCCGGAGGAGCAGAGCGCGTTTGAATCGGAGGAGGCGGGGCTTGCTTGGGCAATGTCAAGGAGGCTGCCGGCTTCTTGGCAGTTTGGCAGCCGAGCCCGGCTAAAAGTGTGGCCGCGAGTGCTGCAAGCGGTATGTGGGAAATACTGATCTTCATTTGCATCTATGACTTACAGGTAATTCTGCTTGCATGCCCTCGAACGATAGGGAATCGTACTACTCATAACTTAGACGGGTCAACGCCCAATAGGCTTTGCCCAGGTTACTTCCGGAATCGCTCGAAAGGACACGACATTGCGGCCATCTTCTGCTTTCCCCGGCCGGTCAGTGGGTTCTTAAGTTTGAAGGCTGATCCGAAATCCGCGGCTAATTTTGAAGTGCGCAGTTAGGCGAGATTGAGCGGCATTTGCAGCACTTTGCCGCGTTTTCCCGCTTTTCTGCCATCTGCCTTCTGGTCCGACAGGATTTCGCCTGCAATTCGCAGGGCTTCCACTTCTTCCTGCAACTGCTGCAGTTCGGCTTCTTTGCGGCGAAGCACTTCGATCGGGTCTTTCATCACGAGGAATCTACATTGGCCGACGATCCTCGGAAACGTCACCGGAGTACAGGCCCCGTATTCTCCGCCGTCAGTGTCCTAAATGGTACGGATGCCCTTTCAAGATCGTGAACGCCCGATATATCTGCTCCAGCAAAACCACGCGCGCCAGTTCATGCGCTAAAGTCATCTTGCCGAGCGATAGGATCAGGTCGGCTTGAGTGCGAACCTCTTCCCCGAATCCATCTGCTGGCCCAATGGCAAACACCAGCCTCAGCAGGTTCTTCTCCTGATGTCGGCGAACGAATTCCGCCAGCTCTTCTGACGACAGCTGCTTGCCCCGCGAGTCAAGCAGCACGAGCCAGCGTCGCGTGCTTCGACCGTCTCGACCACACAGCTTCAATAAAGCAGCTTCATCCTTGAGGACTATGCCTTCGGCCTCGGTATATTGCTTCAGGCGTTTAAAGTAGTTGTCAGTGAGAGATTGGATCGCTGAGTTTTTCGTTTTGCCGATCCATGCGATGGTGAGCTTCACTAACTCATTTTCCTGAACGCTTTAATCCACGAAATCCGTGGCGAAGTGAAGCTTCTCTTCTGCGATCTGTGCGTCTCCCGGGGTTAAAAACGTTTTCTCACGCGCGTTTGCGCACCGTAACTCGCGGCGCAGCTCGCTTCCGCGGCCTAGCTATCAGGTCCTGGGGTTCCAGCTTCTTTGCCGATTTCCAGAGCCGCTCCAGGTCGTAATATCGCCGTGCCGACTCCGAAAAAATGTGGACCACAAAATCCACGTAATCAATCAAAACCCACTCGGCTTGTTTATGCCCCTCGATATTGTTCGGGTACAGCCCAGCCCGCTTCAGGCGCAACTCAACTTCATCCGAAATAGCCTGAATCTGGCGCGGATTGGTGCCGCTGCAAATCACAAAATAATCGGTGAACGCGCCCGTGCCCTGCTCGAGTTCGAGCAATGTGAGCTCTTCGGCTTTCTTTTCAAGGCAGGCAGAAATAGCTTCGGAGACTTGCTTCTTGAGATCAGTCTTCTTCATTCAGTGATGCTCATGGGGGTACGGGCGTCCTCGCCCGTACATGCGGTGGGAACGGTCGCTCTGGTCAAACGTACAATCCTTCCTTCTTTATGTATTCTTCCACACTTTCGGGAACAAATCTCTTGATCGGACGCTTCGCGCGAACAGCGCTGCGGATTTCTGTGGCGGAAATCTTCTGATTTGTGTTGTCCAGCAAGTGCAGCGTGACTCCGGAAAGCACAAGATCACCCGCGGCCGGCTGCTTTGCGAATGGCTTTGTGACTTCCGCTCGGGGCCGAAATTTTTCCGGGAGCGCGCCGGCGACGTCGGCCAGCGAAAATCCTGGGCGGCTCGCGATGATGAATTCGCACTCCGAAAACAGGGCCTCCGCTTCACGCCACTTGGCAATGTCCTTGAAAGCGTCGATTCCAATCAGAAAGAATAGCCGGTCAATTTTCTTCAGTGACTGTTTCAGCTTGCGGATGGTGTCAATGCTGAAATTCGGCGCCGAAGCCACGCTCGCTTTCGCACTTTTCTTGTCGTGAAGAATGAATTCCCCAGGCGCCTCGAGCAAAGACGCGACGAATGGCTTCTCGGCCTGAGTGGCAAGCGCCGTCATCGCGTAACGATGAAAATACGACGCCACTGGCTGGGCGCTTTTGTGCGGAGGTACGTTGGTAGGGACGAAATACACGCGGCTTAACTCGCAACGCTCCCGCGCAGCAGTCGCGAGCGCAACGTGCCCTTTATGAATGGGATCGAAGGTGCCGCCGAAGAGCCCAATATTCATGCGGTGGCCCCGACCTGTTCGCGGCGTATTTCCTCAACCTTCTCCGCCATCGCGTATTTCAGTTTCTCAATTCCCTCGCCCGTCACCGCCGAAACCGGGAAAAACTCCAGCCCGCGCGACTTCGCATATTTCTTAAGTTTCGCCAGCTTGCTCTTGTTCGCCACGTCGCACTTGGATGCCGCCAGAATCGTCGGCTTCGATTCAAGTGCGGCACCGAAGCTGCCCAGTTCGCCCATGATGACTTCAAAGTCCTTTACCGGATCTGGTCGCCCACCGGAATCGGAGACATCCACCAGATGCACTAGCAAACGCGTGCGCTCGATGTGCCGCAAGAACTGCGTACCCAATCCGGCGCCTTGATGCGCGCCTTCGATCAAACCAGGAATGTCGGCGACTACAAAGCTCCTCTCGTGCGGAGCGTCCCCTACGGCAACCACTCCGAGATTCGGCTCCAGCGTCGTGAAAGGATAATCTGCGATCTTCGGGCGTGCCGCGGAAATGCGCGAAATCAAAGTGGACTTGCCGACATTCGGATATCCCACCAAGCCAACATCCGCCAACAATTTGAGTTCGAGGCGCAGGGTACGTTCTTCGCCCGGCTTCCCGTCTTCGTGCTCGCGCGGCGCCTGGTGCGTCGAGGTCTTGAACTGGGCGTTCCCCCGTCCGCCGCGCCCCCCGCGCGCGATCACGATGCGATCATCGGGGTTCGAGAAGTCATGCACCTTCTCGCCTGACTCTTCGTCGTAAACAATGGTTCCGACCGGAACTTTCAACAATACGTCTTCGCCGTCACGCCCAGTCTTGTTCGAGCCTTCTCCATGACGTCCGCGCTGCGCTTTGTGTTCGGGATTGAAGCGAAAATGCACCAGCGTGTTGTGCCGCTCGCTGGATTCCATGATAACGTCGCCGCCCTTGCCGCCATCGCCGCCGGACGGGCCGCCACGCGGAACAAACTTCTCCCGCCGAAAAGCGAGACAGCCGTTGCCGCCGTCGCCGGCCTTTATGCGAATTGTGGCTTCATCAATAAACATGGATTTCGTTGCGCGGCGTTCATCACCGGCGAGGGGTGCGGCGCACAGATTAGGATTCGCCCTCATACTCAGTATAGAGGAGGCAAAAAAAGGGGGACCGAAAGGTAGGGTTAAGGGATGGGGGCTGCGCTCACGGCTGTTGGTGCTATGCGATTTATCGCCCAATTGGGCGTCCCGCCCGATCGTTCACTGCGTCTTATCCACAACTTTCGATACCTTCTGCAGTAGCAATTGCTCGAACGTCTCGCGCTGCGACCCGTCCTGAAACACGCGTTTGGGAATAACCGTAAACTGCTGAGTGCCGTAGTAGAGGATGAAAGAATATGCGTCGACCAATGCGCTGGTGTACATACTCCATTCGAGGTCGGACTCAATGTGCGCGGTCTGAAAGTGGATTCCCTCCGGCGAGAACCTTAACGAGTACTCATCGCGGAGCTTGGGCTGGTTGCGAAACGAGATTCTCGGAATGACGGCGAACACAGCAACAAGAATGAGCGCGAAGATACCCGAAAAACATAGCAGAGTTATTCCAAACGCATGCGACCCCGACCGCCATTCGTACGCCCCAAGAACAGCGACTCCTACTGTGACCGCGATGTCGAGTGGCAGGCGAAGGCGTGATCCGTAATGAGCACGCATGGCTCGCACGTAATCCTCTTCAGCGTAGCGAAACGAAAGATTCACGGTTTCCATGCCCGATCATCATAACTCCTGTTAAGAGGCTGATTGTGCCACTAATGCCGAATGTCGCCGTGATTTGATGCCCGCTATTGCCCCAGCGCGCTCTTCAATCCCGGAATTGTCCACTCATCGCCAAACTCCGGATGGACAGTTTCTGCCAGCAACAATGCTTTTTGCAGGTGCTCGCGCGCTTCACCTTTGCGGTTCATCTGCAGCAGGAGATATCCCAACTGCGATTGCGTACGCAGCGAATCCGGCACAAGCGCGACCGCCAATTGCGCCTCAGACAGGGCCGCATCCAGACGCTTCTGTTTATCCAGGAGTTCAGATCTCGTTACGTGGTTTAGGGCCGAGGCCAGCGGAACATCAAAGTGTCCATCGAAAACGAAGACCCCGTGTTCGATCACTGCGGTCGCAGGAATTCTCTGAAACTGGTCGTAGGGATTAAGCGAGTCTGGCCCAAACTCGTAACCTGACAGCACGCCCGCGCTGATGAGTACAGGCCCCTCAATATGTGATGGGACATCGATCCACGGCTGCAGCCACACTGATGCAATAGTCGTCAGTGGCTTGCACGGAATGCCGTAATAAGCTGGCTCAGCCGCTACTTCACCGAAATATGCGAACCAGCAATCCTGCGCGCCCCGGCTGTCGAGATATTTTTTTACCGCTTTGAGTTGCTGGGCCCAATCGACATTCGAGTCACTGAGATACTTATACGTATTGGCTGACCCGCCCCATAGCTCGTTCGCATACGCGACATAGGATGGAAACGCTCGGACCGAAGAGAAGACATCGAATAGCAAGACTAGAACTATGACGTAAGCCCACCGGCGCCGCCGCTCCATGAGTGTGGCAGCGCCCCACCCCGCAAGCACGAACAAAAACGGAAATATAGGAAGAATATGGCGTACGCCGATATTCATTCGCGACGCGATCGCCACAGCCAAATAGATAATCGCCGGCGCTGCGAGGAACAAGAGTTCTCTCCGGTGGTCAGCGCCACGCCAGAGAAGCGCAAACGGCAGCGGAAGCAGCAACAGTATTAGTGCCAAGCTGGCCTTGATCACCCATGCGATGGGGAAGTAGTACCAAACACCATGCGGATAAACCTTCCCAAGCAAATACGTGTGGCTGAAATCTGCCGTGAAGCCCACATCAGCAAGGCCGTAGAGATAAGTTTCCGGCAGCAAATGCCATCGGGCAAATGTTTGAATCATGCCCGCCTGGAATGGGTGGTGCAGTCGTGACGCGTACTGAATGACGCGGGCCTCCGCCTCGAGGTTCGCGCGTGGATGCAAGTGAAAGCCGTATGTAGCCCAAAGTACCGCGACGGAGATGACCGAAATCACGATGATCGCGCCAGCTAGTCTCATGACTTGCTGACGCCGAATCGCCGCCTGTTCTCGACGGCTAAACCATAGCTCGGTAGCCGCCAAAACAATGAGAACTGGAATTACCAGAATTCCGGAGTGCTTGGAAGCCAGCGCAAGCCCCGCCGACAATGCGGTCAATACAAGTCGAACCAGGCTCGGCCGTTTCACATAGCGATAGAAAGCCCACACAGTCGCGAAAAGGAAGCAGCTCATCGCCATGTCGGTCGTGACCACGGCGCCGTGGGCCAATATCGTCGGCTCGAATACAAACAATGCGAGTGCAATGAGCGCCGCTAGCCGCCCGAACATCTCGCGCGCTCCGAAAAACAGCACTATCGCCAGAATTAGAGACAGACTGGCGGCAGTAATGCGTGTGCGAAAAAGAATTGCCTCAGCATCATTTCCGTAAACAAAATCGGCTGCAGTCGTGAAGTCTTCCTCTTTCGAAAAAATATTCGGATGCGAGGGGACCCGCAATGACAGCGAAAGCAGCGGCGCGGTAGCCAGCAGTTTGACTAAGGGCGGGTGCTCGGGATTCATTCCGAAGTCGGCGTGCGTCCAGTAACTGTACCCGGCAAAAATGTGGCAGGCTTCATCCCAAGTCTGAGTTTCCCGGCGAATCGAAAGCGTCAGCTCCAGTAACAAAATTACAAGCAGCATTACGAACGCGCCTGTAACGAGCTTGCCTCCAGACGAATTGGTTGTGAGGTTCTCCACGTAAACGCGAAAGTCTACGTAGGTTTTGACGTAGATGTCCAACAGGTGTGAGCGGGGGTCGGAATTTGGATGGTAGCGAGGACAGCCGAAGTCTGCCTAATCTTTGAAACTTACTCGGCTGCCAGAGGTTCGATCATCACAAACTTGCCCATCGAGCCGCGATCTTTGAACACAATCTTGCCGCTGATCTTGGCAAATAGGGTGTCATCTTTGCCGCGGCCCACGTTCAGTCCCGGTTTTACGCGTGTGCCCCGCTGACGAACAATGATCGTTCCACCAGGAACAAGTTGACCGCCAAATGCCTTGAATCCCAGCCGCTGTGCGTTTGAATCGCGGCCGTTTCGCGAACTGCCTAATCCTTTTTTGTGTGCCATAAAATCAGCTCCTAGCTGTCAGCTCTTAGCTTGAATCGTCAGAACTATTTCTTCTTGCCTGTTCCCTTCTTTGCCGCGCTCTTCTTCGGAGCCGCCGCCTTCTTCTTCGCTGCAGGTTTTGCCTTCGCGGCTGTCTTCGGCCCAGATGAAGCCTCAGCTGCCGGCAACTCCTTCTTCACTTTCGCTTCTTTCTTCGGAAGCTCGGGTGCCGTGAACTTCTGTCCGTCGAATGCGATCTCAGTAATGCGGACAGACGTAAACGGCTGCCGATGCCCCTGCAGCTTCTTATATTGTTTCTTGCGCTTGTAGTGGAAGACCAAAACCTTCTTGCCCCGGCCTACGCGGCCATTCCCTGCGGACACGGCGAGAACGTCGCCAAATTCTACCTTGCCATTACTTGTGCCGGTCTGGGTTTCCAGCCGGACCACGTCTCCGGGTGCTACCCGATACTGTTTTCCACCGGCGCGAATGACTGCGTACATAGCTTTGCTCCATGCGCCCTCATCGCGGGGTAAGCTTATCAACCAACTTCCCTCAGAGGACTTCTGATCTTTGTTTTCTGGTGATCTCTTGCTTGCTGTTTCCGTGCCGAAGCTTCGGCTACGATTACCCCAGAACAGGGCAAGTACAGGCAAACTCAGTCATTTTAACGTGATGGCGAGAACCCGGTCAAACTTAACTTCCTCTGCGCAACTCGCATCCAATCGAAGCACATAATATGGCTCGTCGAGACATTATCGTCATGGGCGCCTCTGCCGGAGGACTCGAATCCCTGCAGACCATCCTGTCTGCCCTCCCGTGGGACTTTCAGGCCTCGGTTTTCATCGTGCTTCATACCACCGAGGAGAGTCCTGGTCTGCTGCCCGAGATCTTAAACCGTGTCAGCAAAGTTCCGGTCCTCTACGCGGTGAATCAAGCCCTCATCCTTCCGGGAAGAACGTATCTCGCTCCCGGAGGGCAACGGCACCTCATGTTGGATCGGGGAAAAATTCGGCTGGAGCATGGACCGCGCGAGAACCGTAGTCGGCCCTCCATTGATGCGCTGTTTCGTACCGCCTCCTATGCATATGGACCCCGAGTAATCGGCGTCGTGCTGACCGGAAATCTCGACGACGGTTCCGCCGGACTCGCCGATATCAAGAAACGTGGCGGTGTTGCCGTCGTCCAGGACCCGGACGATGCGTTCGCAAGGTCCATGCCAGCGAGCGCCATTGAGAGTACGGAAGTGGACTTCGTTCTACCGGTGTCCGAAATCGGACCCAGACTGGTGGGCTTAGTGCAGGAAGGCGTTGCCGAAAAGCCGGAGTTGGTTACAGAGTCAAGAACCATGAAGGCCACCGGCCAGACTTATTCATGCCCCGAATGCAATGGTGTTTTGGAGGAAGTTGAAGAAGCAGGCCTGGTGCGCTTCCGGTGTCGCGTGGGGCATGCATATTCTCCGGAAACCCTGCATGCGGACCAGAACATAGCGGTTGAAAAAGCGCTGTGGGCTGCAATCCGTGCTCTCGAAGAACATTCTGAGTTTTCCAAAAGGCTGGCCTCTCGCTCGCTTTCCAAAAAACACCCTCGCCTGGCCACCCGATTTAGCGAAAAGGCTGAGGCCAGTCGCGAAGATGCGTCGGTACTTCGCGACCTTCTAGAAAAGAGCAGCGAACCATTGCTGGATCTGCCGCGGGAAATGGAACTGCCGGATAACGGAACCAAAACCGCCTAAGCATTGGAAACGGTACTTCCGCTGCTGCATTCCTGAAGATATTTCCCGCTTTTTCACGCCGCCGCAATCCTTCGCATCAAGTCTTCCTGCTCGTTTCGGTTCTCTGCGCCAATAGTGAATGCGTCGAGTATTCCCAAAGAGAGCGCATATTTGATCGCGTCGTCCTGACGGTCGCGCAACTGGCCTGCTCCCAGAATCTTCATTCCCACAACCGCCTTACCTGACGCCTTCATTTGCTTCAGTACCGGAATCACCGTAGCTGGATCGGCGTCCATGTAAGCGCCCACGGGATTGATCCGGGCCAAATCAACTTCCACCCATGGCGAAGCAGCCGCCGCTCGCAAGGCCTCAATCGAGTGGCAAGAGCAACCGTGTGCGCGGATAATTCCCTTCTGCTTGGCTTCGGAGAGCACATCCATCACCCCTTTGTAGCGCTCGGTCCAGTCGCCTTCGGTGAGGCAGTGCATCAAAACAATATCCAGATATTCGACGCCAAGCTCTTTGCGAAAGCGGTCAAGGTCAGCCCGCATGCCAGCTGGATCTCGGGCCCATGATTTGGTCAGCACTGTGGCCTTGTCCCGAGGCACACGCTTGAGCGCCTCCGCCACGTGAGGATGACTTCCATAAGAATCTGCGGCGTCGAAGAAGCGCAGACCGTGGTCGTAACCGTTCAGCAGCATGTCTGAGAGGCCTTTGACACCCAGCGCAGTCTGGTGCGAATGATGCCCGACTCCGACGGTTCCCGTGCCCATGGCAAGCCGACTAGTGTGAATACCGGTGTTGCCGAGCACCACCGTGTCGGATGCAGTGAACTTTTTCGTCAGTTCCGGAACTGCCCAGGCGCGGCGAGTGATATTTGTGCTGAGCCAGGCCGCACCGACACCATAAGCGGCAGTAGTGATGAATTCGCGGCGCTTCATGAGGACCTCCTTTGCGCTGTCTCTGGCTTAGACGTTCCCGGCAGCATTTTGGACTGCCGATTCTAGAAAATCTTACTCCTTCGTCTTTCCGTAGAGACGTTGCTGGAACGTCTCGGCGCTGGGCAACAGTCGGCAAGACGTAGCAAGCTACGTCTCTGCCGCAATCCTTGCTAGACTTTTCAAATAATGCCTGAACTGAATTTGACCGACATCGAGGTCCGCGTCCTCGGATCGCTGATTGAAAAGGACATCACCACGCCCGACTACTATCCTTTGTCGCTGAACGCTCTGGTGAATGCCTGCAACCAGAAGAACAATCGCGATCCCCTAATGACTCTCGATGAAGAGCCTGTGCGTCAAGCCCTCAGCTCGTTGCAAGAAAGGCGAATGGCAGGACCCGCCGGTGGAGCCGACAGTCGCGTCACCAAGTACGAACACCGTCTGCAGGAAGTATTCAACTTCGACCGCCGGGAAATCGCGATCGTTTGCGTCCTTCTGCTGCGTGGACCACAAACTCCCGGAGAGCTTCGCGGCCGCACCGAGCGCATGTACCGATTCGAGACGCTGGATGATGTGCAATCAACTCTGCAACGGCTCGCAGATCGTCAACCGCCGCTCATTGCAGTGCTACCCCGCCAGCCGGGGACCAAGGAGTCGCGATACATGCATCTGTTCTCGGGCGGCGCTCCTCCGGCCCAAGAGATAACTCCCACGTCAAGGTTCGAGATCTCGGACGATCAGCGGATCGCAAATCTTGAGGCCGAGGTTTCGACTCTCAAGCAAGACTTTGCCGAACTAAAGCGAACGCTCTCGGAATTCACGGAGCAATTTAAATAATGGGCCGCTTCTCTCATTCAAGCTCGGGAACATAGCATGGATATTCGCGTTGTGCGAATGCAGACATTTGTAAATCTATTTCCAGTGTCTGCACCGGGTTGCTCGCGGCTGTCTCCGCTACCAGCCGCCCATGCGGCGCATAGGCAAAGCCGCCTCCGCCAAAGCGCGTACCTGCCTTAGAACGGCCGACCCGGTTCGAACTGACCACGTAAGCGCCGGAAACGAGTGACGCCATCGCAGCCGCGAGTTTCCAAGGTTCTATGTCCACTCCTGAGGCACGAGGTATCACGATGAGCGACGCCTGTTGCTTCCCGTAGGCCCGTGCGTGCTCGTTGAACATGGCATCCGTGCACAAGAGCACACCGACTTTTATTCCCGCAATCTCGGCCACCTGAAAGCCTGAACCATCACCTGTGTACCAGTTGCTCTCAAACCATCCCGGCTCATTCGGAAAATACTGTTTGCGGTGCAACGGACGGACGGTCCCGTTCTCCAGCACGAATCCCTCATTCGCGAGCCGTCTTCCGTTCCACACGGGCCGCGAGGAGATCACGGCGGGAAGATCAAGATCGATCAACCCTTCAAGCCCCTTCTCATGAGCACGGAGGCTGACATGCGCTTCGTCTTCCGAAAAGGCATCGCTATCCGCAAGCCAACAGCCAAAAGGTAATTCATTAGTGATCAGGATGTCGGGATGCGAGACGGTGATGGAGTCTTTCAACCGGTCCCACTGAGGGTCGTCCGTCGAGAGGCCTTCGGGCCACTCCACAAAAGCGATGCGCAACATTTTTAGCAATTCTAACGCGACCTTCGGGCTTCAATTTCAAATGAAGTCTGTTTGTGGAATTAGTTTGTTTGTACCTATTACCGAAGTCCAAATACCCGTGCTCCTTCCGGAACAACTTTTCCTGGCCTGGGTTAGATAGAATTAACATTCATCGCGAATATGGCGGAAAAGTATATCAAGTCTTTTGTTTTCTGTGTTATAGCCCTGATCAGCGCCGTGCCGAACCCGCTTCAGGCACAGGCCAGCCTTTTGCTGGAAGAGCCCTACAGCTATGACGGGACCTTTGCGGGAACCGGGCATGCCGCCGTATATCTCTCGCGCGTATGCGCCGAGACTCCGACCCGCCTGCGCCGTTGCCGGCCAGGCGAAACCGGCGTGGTCATCAGCCGCTATCACCGCGTTAACGGCCGCGACTGGATCGCGGTCCCGCTGACTCCTTATCTCTACGCGGTGAAGGACGCGACCAGCATCCCGCTGTTTGCAGATACGAAGCTGGTGCAATTGCTGCGTCATCAATACCTCCGAAACAACATGCCCGAGGAGCCGGACGATTTTGGGCCGAGGGCGTCCTCGAACCAACTCGCTGGGTCTGCCTATGACCGTACGACTTACGGATTTCGCATTGCTACCCGGGCGGAGCAGGATGACGAACTGATTCGCGTTCTGAATTCTGCGCCGAACAGCGAGTCATATGCGCTGCTCAAGCGCAACTGCGCAGACTTCGCCAAGCAGATCATCAATTTTTATTACCCGCATGCGGTGCATCGCAGCATCATCGCTGACCTCGGCATCACGACGCCCAAGCAAGCTGCGAAGTCGCTGGTCCATTCGGCCAAGCATCATCCGGAGATGCAGCTTACGACGTTTGTCATTCCGCAGGTGCCCGGTCTCAAGCGCAGCAAGCCGGTCCACGGCGTGATCGAATCGGTGGTGCTGGCCAAGAAATACGTTACGCCGGTCTTGCTGTTCCATCCGTTCGTCGTTGGGACAGTGGAGACGGCGTACTGGGCAGGATGGCGGTTCAATCCTGCTAAAGGCGCACTGGTCTTTGAGGCAGTCGACACCGACCCGTGGCGCCAGCTTGGGCAGCCATTGACCAATGAGCAAAGGCGGTTTTATCGGGAATCGGTTTCATCGATGGCTCGCGATGTGCGCCAAGATGGCGTGCCGGGATGGCGAGAGTTCCAGGCCAGTGCGCAACCACAACTCGACGCCGAGGGGCAGCCCTTTCTTCAGGCCGAAATGAGCGGGCGTACCGTGCAAATTGGGATTAGCCGCGAGAATGCATTCCGCCTCAGCGCGCCGCCTGAACTAGTTCAGGACATGATGTTGAGCAGGCTGGAGCAGGAGCTGAAACCCAAGGCTCCGCACATCTCCAAACACCAGGTAGAGAACGACTGGAAACTTCTTCAACGTGCGCTCGATGAGGAAAAAGCAGAATTGGATGCCGTCCGGTAACCTCCAATTTGCCCCGGTTTCATATGTTGCAACACTCGCCGCGCGTGGTTGTCATTCCGAACTCGTACGCTGAAAGCGGACGAGAGAAGGGCACTACGATGCGTATGGAATCACCACGGACGTGACCGGGACGAAGCGGGATTTGCGCACTTCATCTGGCGGAGTTCGAATGATCTAGTCCAACGGGGGCTGTTGTTTTCTGGCACCGAAACTTTCCCCCACTATGTTCAAATTGCGATCGAGTTCCACCGTACACGAGAGCGTGCTGCCACCGCGCATTCGCGGATAGTCATAACGTAAATCTTTGAAGTGAACTACCGCATCTTCACCCGACACGTTTTCCGTAACCCAGGGATATTGCGCCCAGTCGAGATATACGCGTCCCGCATACGACCGCTTGGCAGCGAGCGTCGCCGGCGTTTCCGGTTTCTTGTAGAAAAACCGTAGCTCTTTCATATCTAACTTTCCACTGCGTGAATCAATGTCTGAAGTCGCGAACAAATCCTTCGTTTCCGCTACCGCGTACCAGCGAAAGACAGTCCAAAAATATGGATACGCAGATACACGGGTGGACGTGCTGAGATTGAAATGCATCGCTTCCAGTTCATGAACCGCCTCGCGGTGCTCATGGTCACGAACTGCGTACATCGAACCTATTGCAATCAGTGTAAGGACCGCTGCGGTTCGTCCTCGGGGCAGGGGCTTGCCGCGAGAAAAGAGCTCCGGCAGCACGAGCCCTGGAATCAAGAAAACATATAGCGCCGGCTCGATGATGGAAACGATGTCCCACGAGTACCACTTCCCCAAGAATGGCCAGAACGGGCGGACACCGTAATTGTTCGTGAAATCAAGCACGATGTGGCTGAAGCCCGCTATGTAAGCAAAAACGAATAGCAGTCCCCATCGTGGAACCAGGCCTGGAATATTGGTCTTGCGTCCGCGCAAGATCCAGATCACATACATGAAACCGACCACGATAGCTGAAGTGAGAATCAGCCCTAGGAACGAGTGAGTGAACCCACGATGATGCGCAAATCCAAACACTGGACCTTTGAGCAGCCCAATGACGTCCAGGTCCGGGGCCTCTGCCGCGAGTGTCATCGTGGCGGTAGCGAGGGCCGACTTGCGATTGAATCCAGCGCGGGCGAGAACGGCGCCGGTCAAAAAATGGGTGAGCGGTTCCAAATCAATTTTGTAACACACTCGAACGTGTGCGGACGGGCGTCTCGCCCATCCGGGCGAGCATGCTAGCTAACCGAGCTTGGGATTTCCGCATGATCCGCTGACGACCGGTTCATGAACGCTCATCGCCAATCATCCGCCACGCCGTTGCGGCGCTAGCCAGCGACAAACCCGCGCAGACAAACATGATCACTCGGAATCCGTGCACGAAGGCTCGGGCAACCGTCTCTTTGACCGCCGAACTGGTTGCGGCATCCAGGCCGGGCGGTACCGATATGCCCGCGAGCTTTGGCTCATTGGCATGAATCTCGTGCAGAGCATTGCTTGGAAGCGAAATCTCCTCAAGCTGAGCATTCAGCCGTGAGCTGAATGCGTTCACCATCACAATCCCAAGAACCGCAATCGCCAGCACACCCGCGACGCGCGCCACAGCATTGTTGATTCCAGATGCAACGCCTACATGGTCCTGATTAACCGAATTCATCACAACCGTCGTGAGTGGAGCAACGGTAACTGCCATTCCAAGACCCAGCACCGTGAGTGCCGGAAAAAATGCTCTCCAGTAACTACCACCTACTGAAGGCAGTGCGACCAGCACAAATCCCGCCGCCGCAATGAGTGGCCCAATAATCAGCGGCAACTTCGGGCCGTAGTGGCCGACTAGTCCCCCGGACCATCGGGAAAGAACAAACATCAGCAGAATGAATGGCAGCGCCGCCGCCCCGGCAGCCGTTGCGGAGTAGCCCTGCACTTGTATCAGATCTAGCGGAAACAAGAAGAAAAAGATCCCCAGCGCGGCGTATAGAAATAACGTGAGCAGGTTCGCGCCACGAAAGGCACTGGAGCTGAAGAGCGCCAGCGGAAGCATGGGTGACTTCTCCTCACGCTCGATCAGGAAGAATCCCACCATCGCGACCAAACCCACCACTAGGCTTGCGAGAACCGGCAGGCTGCGCCAGCCGAGATTCGACGATTGAATGAATCCAGTCACTAAGCCACCAAGCCCGATGGTCGCGGCCAACGCGCCAAGCCAATCGATCCGCCCGGAAGCGCCTGCCCCGTGGCTTTCCGGAATTCGCCATAAGGAAATCGTAATCACCGCTACAGCGAACGGAACATTAATGAAGAACGCCCAGCGCCATGATGCGTGCTCAATCAGCCACCCACCCAGAACTGGTCCGATCGCCGTCGTAATTGCAGTAAAACCCGACCAGGTTCCGATGGCTTTGCCTCGACCTTTCTCGTCGAACGAAGCGCTGATAATTGATAGGCTGCCGGGCACCAGAAACGCCGCCCCGATTCCTTGAACGCTGCGTGCGATCACCAACTCGCGAATGCTCTGGGCCAGGCCACAAGCGATAGATGCCAGCGCGAAAACCCCGACGCCGGCCAGGAACACCCGTCTCCTCCCAAACAGATCTCCCATCGCGCCGCCCACCAGGATCAACGCCGCTAGAAACAGTCCGTAAGACTCAACCACCCACTGCACGCCGACCACGGTTGCGCCAAGGCTATGCTGCAGCGCGGGCAGCGCGACGTTGACCACCGTGCTGTCGATAAAAGCCATGCTCGAGGCGAGTATTGTCGCCGTCAGAATCCATGGCCCAGCTTTTTCGCCGCAGGGATGGGTGGCGGGTGATTCTTTTACGACGGTCTCATCGCAGGGCGCTTTCACGATTCCTATGGATGCGATTTCTCGTGAACTGGGTTCGCGGTGCGGCACAAGTGACTGTCTTCTTGGACCAAGCCCCCTATAAGGGACGTTTGTGAATCGTCACTGGATCGTCAAGAGCGCTGCCTATTACTCCCAGTACAATCTGTCGTGCCGACCGTGCGTCAACGCGGGAGGCCGTGATTCTAAACGGAGGAGACATGGAGTTTGTGATGTTTGAAGATGTGAACGGCCAGGAAGTCTTTGTGAATCCCAAAAGGGTTATTTGGGTCCGAGAGTACGGCGAACAGAACACGATAATCAGTTGCGGAACCGAGGACAAATTCACCGTACGGCTTTCTCCCGCACAAGCAGTAAGCGCTTTGGGCATTTCGGTTCGCTGAATTTACCCCTAACCAGCCGCCGAGAACTCCTGCGCCAGCGGATGAACAGCAGGAGTCCGCCGGAACTAAGGGGATAGTCATTCATGCTAGGCGCCAGGCCAGCTGATTTGTCCAAATCACGCACGAACCCTTATTTGCATCGAAGAAGATGGCTTTTCGCTAATGGGATGACTAGAAGACTTCGATTGCTGGCGCTTGTGTTTGCGGGGATGCTCGGAAGTGTGGCCCGCGCGAGCGATGCGCACTTACCTCCAATTGCACAGTTGACTCCTAGCCAGACCCAGCCCGCCGGAAGTGCTCCTCCTCAAACCGGCACTGCCGAGGCGACATCGCCGCCATCTGTCCTCGACCGACGCGATCGCATTTACTATCCCGGCGACACGGAGCGGCCAAAGCCCCTTCTCAAGAAACTGTTCCTCAACATCGTGCTCGACCAGAAAGATATCTTCACCAGCCCGTTCCATATAAACCGTGAAAATGCTCTTGAGTGGTTGGTGCCCACGGCTGCGGTTGGAGCAATAATT
>WNGE01003243.1_pt1 | contig 19330 bp, 17 predicted proteins | sample 5400651 | NCBI WGS metagenome assembly WNGE01 (sample SAMN13153370, study PRJNA577476) | soil metagenome | isolation source: 60 cm soil or saprolite under grassland replicate 2 | place: USA:California | collected 2016-06-15
ACATGCTGCCGCTGAGCCTTGCCGTGCGTTTCCTCCACTTCGCGCTGTTCGAGGGCAAGTTCTTGTCGCTGCACTATTATCTCGTCGATTACGCGGTCTGCCTCGCGTTCGGCTTGCTCGGCTTTCACCTCACGCGCGTGGCGCAGATGGTGACCCGCTACAAATGGATCAACGAGCGCGCCGGGCTGTTTCGCTGGCGCCGCCGCGACGATACGCCGGCCGCGGATACGCCAAAATCCGAGTGACATTTCCTTCGTTTGCGGGTTGAATCTTGCCACGAACGCGCGCGAGGCGGAGGCGCGCCTTACCCCACTGTCATCCAGAGGTGAACACGATGAAACAATGGCTCACGCTTGGCCTTGCCTTCGGCCTTGGCCTGGCTTTCGCGGACGGCGCTTCGGCACAAGTCAAACTGGGGGTTGCCGGACCGCTCACCGGCGGCAGCGCCGCCTTCGGCGCGCAGCTCAAGAACGGCGTCGAGCAGGCGGTCGAAGACATCAACGCCGCCGGCGGAATTCTCGGACAGAAGGTTCAGGTCTTCGTCGGCGACGATCGCGCCGATCCGAAGGAAGGCGTTTCGGTCGCCAACAAGTTCGTCGGCGACGGCGTGAAATTCGTCGTCGGCCACTTCAATTCCGGCGTCACCATTCCGGCTTCCGAGGTCTATCAGGAGAACGGGATTCTCGAGATCACGCCCGCAGCCACCAATCCGCGGGTCACCGAGCGCAACATGTGGAACATCTTCCGCACCTGCGGGCGCGACGATCAGCAGGGCGCGGTCGCGGGCGATTACATTCTCAAGAATTTCAAAGGCAAGAAAATCGCCATCGTGCACGACAAGACGACCTATGGTCAGGGTCTCGCCGATGTGACCAGGGCGACCATCAACAAGGGCGGATTGAAGGAAGTGCTCTACGAGGGCGTCAACAAGGACGACAAGGACTTCTCCGCGCTTGTGTCCAAGATCAAGGCGTCCAATGCCGACCTCATCTATTGGGGTGGGCTGCACGACACCGGCGGCTTGATCCTGCGGCAGGTGCGCGCGCAGGGCGTCAAGGCGCCGCTGATGGGCGGCGACGGCATCACCGACGATGAATTCGCCGCGATCGCCGGCCCTGGCGCGGAAGGCACGCTGATGACCTATGGTCCCGATCCGCGCAAGCGGCCGGAGGCCAAGGACGTGGTGGCGAAATTCCGCGCCAAGAATTTCGAGCCGCAGGCCTACACGCTCTACAGCTATGCCGCCGTGCAGATCATCAAGCAGGCGGCCGAGGCGGCGAAATCGCTCGATCCGAAAAAGGTGGCCGAACAGATCAAATCCGGCATGAAGTTCAAGACCGTGATCGGCGAACTGTCCTACGACAAGAAGGGGGATGTGACCCGCCTCGATTACACGGTCTATGTCTGGAAGAAGGATCCCAGCGGCAAGATCACCTACACCGAGATCGAGTAACCGCTGCGGCCCGCGCGATGCGTGAAGCCCGCCTCGCACCGAGGCGGGCTTTTGCTTGAACCGCGCTGAACCATCCGCCGTCATTCCGGGGCGCGGGCGAAGCCCGCGAGCCCGGAATCCATAATCACAGGCCGTGGTTATGGATTGCCGGGCTCCCTCGCTGCGCTCGGGACCCGGAATGACCACGAAGGGATCGGCATGATTTGATGGACCTTCAGCCGATGTTTTGCAGCGCCGGGAAGGTTTCGATCATCCAGCTGTTCAATTGCGTGAACACACCGGCGAGAAAGCCGATGCCGGTGAGCACGAGCAAGCCGCCCATCACGCGCTCGACGTGGGCAAGATGGGCGCGAAAGCGCACCAGGAACGCGGCAAACGGCTCGACCGCGAACGCGGCGATGACGAACGGCACGCCGAGCCCGAGCGAATAGACCGCGAGCAGGCCCGCACCTTTGGCGACCGTGGCCTTTGATGCCGCGACCGCCAGGATTGCCGCCAGGATCGGGCCGATGCACGGCGTCCAGCCGAGCGCAAACGCAAGCCCCATCACATACGCGCCCCAGAGCCCAACGGGCTTTGCCACGTGCAAGCGCGCTTGCCGGTGCAGGAAAGCGATCGGTGTCACGCCTAAGAAATGCAGCCCCATAACAATGATGATGACGCCGGCGATGATGGCGAGCTCGTTCGAATAAAAGCGCATCAGCGCGCCGATGGCGCTGGCGCTGGCACCGAGCGTCACGAACACGGTGGAGAAGCCGAGCACGAACAGGACCGCGGCAATGACCGTGTCGCGCCGCACCCGCGGCGGCGGCTCCGCCTCGGCCAACCGCTCGAGCGAGGTGCCGGCGAGATAGACCAGATAGGGCGGCACCAGCGGCAGCACGCACGGCGACAGAAAGCTCACGAGTCCGGCAAGAAGTGCGGCGAGGATGGTGACGTCGGCGGCCATGCGCCTTAATGCGTTGCGTTTGTATCCTCGCGCAAGCCGCTAATTGCGCTCTCGCCCGGATGTGATGGCGCGGTGATCTGGCCCCGCAAGCCGACAGCGGCTAGGTTCGCGCGATTAAGGCGAGACATATGGCGCAGCGTAACCTCATTACCGACGTGGCGGGCATCCTCGTCGGACACGCCGACGATGCGCGGCTCGCCTCCGGCGTCACCGCCATCATCTTCGAGGAGCCCGCAGTCGCCGCAGTCGACGTCCGCGGCGGCGCGCCCGCCACGCGGGAAACCGATCTGCTCGAGCCGCACCGCACGGCGGAACGCATCGACGCCGTGGTGCTCTCCGGCGGCTCGGCCTTCGGCTTGGATGCGGGCGCGGGCGTTCAGGCATTCCTGCGCGAACGCGGGCGCGGCTTCGCCATCGGCGATATCCGCGTGCCGCTCGTTTGCGGCGCCGCGATGTTCGACCTCCTCAACGGCGGCGACAAGAACTGGGGCCGCTTTCCACCCTATCGGGATCTCGGCTACAGCGCCGCGGCGAAGGCCGCGAACACATTCGTGCTCGGAACGGCGGGCGCAGGCTTCGGCGCCACCACGGTCAACCTCCAAGGCGGGCTCGGCTCGGCCTCCGCGGTGACGCGCGACGGGCACACGGTCGGCGCGCTGGTCGCGGTCAACGCCTGCGGCAGCGTCAATGTCGGCGCTGGCCCGCAGTTCTGGGCGGCCCCGTTCGAAGTGGATGGCGAGTTCGGCGGCCTCGGCTTTCCGCCGCGGGTGCCGGTCGCGGCGCTCACGCCGATCGCGAAAGGCCGACCGGGCGAGAATACGACCATTGCCATTGTCGCGACCGACGCAGCCTTGACCAAGGCGCAGGCCAAGGAGCTCGCGGTCATCGCGCAAGATGGGCTGACCCGCGCCATCTACCCCGCGCACACGACGCTCGACGGCGACACCGTTTTCGCCGCCGCGACCGGCCGTCGGCCGCTCGCCGACCCCGTCAACGAGGTCACCGAGCTCGGCGCGGTGGCCGCCAACACGCTGGCGCGGGCGATCGCGCGCGGCGTCTTCGAAGCCAAATCGCTGCCCGGCGGGCCTCCGAGCTGGCGGGATCGCTTTGGGAAGTGACAGGAACCCCTTGAGTGGTCATTCCCGCCGAGCCGCGACCGCGGCACGAGCCGGAATCCATAACCGCTGACAGTGGTTATGGATTCAGGGCTCGCGGGCGTCGTGCGCGCCCGCAGCGACGACTCGGAGCTTTGGAAGAATTTGCCGGCTTTTGTTGACTCCGCCTCGAATTGGCCACTTAAGGTTGGATTAACGACATGGGCCGAGACTTCGGTCCATTGCGTGCATGGGGCTTCAGCGCCCCACTTTGGAGGTCGGACATGCGTCTGGCAGCGATAGCGTCCGCGCTGGCGATTGTGCTGTGCGTGGCGGTGTTTGGGGCGATTTTCTTACAAAAAAGGCCCGATTTGTTATCGGCGCCGACCCAGACGGCCCCCACCGAAGGGCGAGCCCCAGCGGGGGCTATGGACAACGCCGCCATGAGCAGCTCCGCCCGCGCCGCCGAGGCGCCGGTCGTCGTCGCCCAGGCGCCGGCAGCGCCCCTGCCCGCCGCCATGCCGGCCTCGTGCAGCAACCCCAATGCCTTGGGTGTCGCTCGGGTGGTCGAGATCGACACCACCGGCGGCCCCGGTTTCGGCTTCGAGCATTTCAAGAGCCACGACTTCCTGCGCGAGGGCGAGGTCGTGCTCACCTTCGACGATGGTCCATGGCCCAAGAACACGCCCGCCGTGCTCGCCGCGCTTGCCGCACACTGCACCAAGGCGATCTTCTTCCCGATCGGCACCCATGCCACCTACGAGCCCAGCATCCTCAAGCAGGTGGCCGCCGCCGGACATGCCGTCGGCTCCCACACCTGGTGCCACCAAGATTTGTCGAAAACCAAGGGGAAGTGCCTGATCAACGGCAAGGTGCAAGCCGTGGAGTACGACCCCAAGGACGAGATCGAGAAGGGGATCAGCGCCGTGCGCTGGGCGGTCGGCGGGCCGACCGCGCCCTATTTCCGCTTCCCGGCCCTGCGGCAGCCGCAAGAGCTCATCGACTATCTCGGCAAGCGCAACATCGCGATCTTCTCGACCGACTTCGATTCCTTCGACTTCAAGATGCGCAAGCCCGAGCAGGTCAGACAGGCGGTGATGGCAAAGTTGAAGAAGCACGGCAAAGGCATCGCGCTGATGCACGACTTCCAGCATGCCACCGCCGAGGCCGCCATGGATCTACTCAATGATCTCAAGGCCGCCGGCTACAAGGTCGTCTTCATGAAGCCGAAATTCCCGGTGACGACCGTTGCCTCCTACGACGAGGAGATTCTAAAGCTCACCAAGGGCCCGGGCAGCGGCGACGCGAAGCCGACCTCGAGCGTGGTCCGCACGATCGCGGAGTAACCTCGCGTAAATTCTCACTCGTCATTCCGGGGCGCGGGCAGCGCAGGCAAGTGTACGCAGCCTACGCAAGCTTGGCTGCGTGCGCCCGCGAGCCCAGAATCCATAACTGCGGAACGGCGGCGCGAGGGCCGCCGCTTCGGCGTCGCACGCAGGAGTTGCACGGTTCCCTGTAAAGAACAGGCCCGAAACAGGCGAACCTCGCCGGCGGTCGTTTTCCACACCCGCAGGTTGGTCTCAGCGGTTCTCCTGCGTTCTCCCCGAGCAGCAGTTTGTTGTATGGCCCCGACGCGTTTTGTGACGTCGTGGCGGCTCAACTTTCACCTCGGCGTTTCCACCGGACATGCACGAATTCGTCGTCGATGCTTGCGCGGCCCGCCGCGATCAGGCGCTTGCGCTTGGCTTCGATATCGGCGGGCGTATCGCGCTCGTCCACCCACAGTGGATAGATGCGGCGTTTGCGGCTGACCTGTTTCATCACTTCGTCCAGTCGGTTGGCCCGTGACATGAACGCGCTCCCTAGAAGCAGGCATCGTCGTGCATTGCGCCTTCCGAGCCTAGGGCAGGCGGCGATTTCACCGCCTGCTCGACCGTGCTGAGGCGTTCGTCGAAGGCTTTCGTCTCGATCGCCCGCACATACACGTCGATCACTTTGGCCAACTGCCCTGCCTGGGAGGGCGTGAGGTCGCCGGCCGCGACCCCCGCCACGATGCTTGCTGCCGCGGCGACGCTGTCCCCGGGCTTCTCGAGGGGCGGCAGTTCGATGTCGACCGGCTCATCCTTTGGCGCTGGCGCGAGCCGATCCATGCATAGGCGAATGGCGGCCATATCGCCGTCCTCCGCCAGCTCAATCACCTTGCGGCCGATCGCCTCCGCGCGATCCGCCAGCAAACCCTGCATGAGGATGGTTGTCCGATTGCGCGACCCGCGCGGGCGCCCGGCTGGGTTTCCGCTTTGGCCCTTTTGGAACTGCATGGCTTTTCTCCTGTCTGATGAAAAGAAACGCGCCGCCCGCGGCCGCCTTTGCGGACGCGCAGCAAAAAGCCCGGTGCGGCATCCCGCCCGGGCCTCCGGCGCAGTTTCGGTGAATACTTTTTTCTGGAAGATTCTCGTTACACGAGTCAAGCGGAAAGTGGTTTCTTCGATTAACTCACGGGTGGAAAAGAGATATCAGCTTTCAAGACGGCACAAATAGCGGCCGTCTCGACTGGCCCGTGCGACCCGATGCGCGTAATGCGATGCGACGGGGCACAAAGTCGCGCCGCCGGCCGGTTCCGCGGCCGGCCTCGTCATGTTAGATTGCGCCGCATAACAACACGTCCAGAGATTTCCGTCCTGCCGCTGGCGCGGCCGTTGCGCTCTTCTCGGCGGCCTGATCTGTCGAAACGACAGGGGAACAGCGATGAAGGCCATCGGTGTCGCGGCTGCGCTGTCGGCGCTGCTGACGGTAGGCAACGCGTTTGCGCAGGAGAGCTATCCCGACAAGCCGCTCCGCATCCTGGTCGGCTTTGTGGCCGGCGGTCCCGCCGACATCATTGCGCGGGTGGTCGGCGACAAGCTTGCCGAAGCCTGGGGCAAGCCGGTTGTGATCGAGAACGTAACCGGCTCGGGCGGCAACATGGCGACCGAGCGCGTCGCCAAGAGCGCGTCCGACGGCTACACGCTCCTGCTCGGCACCTCCGGGCCGTTCGTCATCCATCCGAGCCTCTACCCGAAGCTGCCGTTCGACCCGGTAAAAGATTTCGCGCCGATCACGCAGCTCTGCTTCACCGCCAACGTTCTGGTCGTCAACAACGATGTCCCGGCGAAGAGCGTGGCCGATCTCACCGCGCTCGCCCGCGCGCAGCCCGGCAAGCTCACCTTTGGCTCCGCCGGCGTCGGCACCACGCAGCATCTCTCCGGCGAGATGTACAAGACCATGGCCGGCCTCGACATCCAGCATGTCCCCTACCGCGGCATCGCTGCGGTGATGCCGGACCTGCTCGGCGGTCGCCTGACCATGGTGTTCGCCAGTCCCGCCTCGGCGCTGCCGCTCGCGCGCGAAGGCAAGGTGCGCCCGCTCGCAGTCACCTCGCTCACGCGTGCGCCCTCATCCCCCGACCTGCCGAGCATGGCCGAAGCGGGCTTCCCGGGCTTCGACGCCATCGCCTGGTTCGCGCTGCTGGCGCCGACCGGCACGCCGGACGCCATCATTGCCAAGCTTCATCGCGAGGCGGTGCGCATCCTGGCGCTGCCCGATGTGCGCAAGCGCTTCGACGAGCTCGGCATGGTGCCGATGGGCACGTCACCCGCGCAGTTCGCTGCCGCCATGGCAGCGGAGGCTCCGCTCTGGGCCAAGGTCATCAAGGCCTCGGGCGCCAAGCTGGTGGATTGAGGGGCGAGGTTCGGTCAGTGCGGTCCGCGCCCGCTGCGTTTGCCTGGGCGGAGGGGAACGCATTGCGATCCTCGTGCCCCGAGCCATTGCAACATCAGATCAATTTCGACGTGACCGGAAGTCCGAGCAGCACCTGGCCAGCCACCTCGAAGTTGACGAACTGGGACTGCACCTGCTGCGTCGCCGCGTGCACATCGCGCAGCCGCCGTTCGAACGGCTGGTTTTCGAAAATTGCCGTGCCGCCGGCGAAGTGATAGGCGGTCTCGACCACCTCCTTCGCCTGATGGCCGGCATGCACTCCGGCAAGCCGCAGCGCGGCACGCTGTTGCAGGGTGAAAGGCTCCCCGCGACAGGCCGTGTCCCACATGTCGCCCAACGCTTGCATCAGGAAGGCGCGCGACGACTGCCATTGCGCTTCGGCGACCGCCACCTTGGATTGAACCACCGGATTGTCGCGCAAAAGCTTCGAACCGAGCATCGGCACCTTGGTGCCGGCGATCTGGATAAAAGTATCGAGCGTCGCGCGCGCGATCCCGAGCGCCACGCTGGCGAAGGCCAAGCCGTACATCTGATAGGTGGTGAACCGATAGAGCGGGCCGCTCTCGCGGCGTTCGGCCGCCAATTCCCGGGTGAAGGTGTAGCGCGCCGGCACGAAAAGATCCGTCACCGTGTAGCTGTCGCTTCCGGTGCCTTTGAGGCCCATGACCTGCCAGACGTCGCGAATGGTAGCCTGGCTTTTCGGAAACAGCATGGTGCGCTCAGTCGGCTTGCCATCGGGACCAAGGCACGGCTTACCTTCGGCATCGACCAGCTGCGAATGTCCGCCGAGCCACTGCGCGTGACGGCTGCCGCTGGCGTAGGACCACGTCCCTGTCGCGCGGTAGCCGCCATCGACCGCCGTTGCTTTGACGGTCGGCCCGAGCGGGCCCCAGGCGAGAACGGCACCCTTGCCGCCGAAGATCTCCTGTGCCACGGCAGGTTCGACATAGGCGGCCGCCATCGAGCAGCCCGACGCCTGCGCAATGCACCAAGCGGTACTACCATCGGCTCTGGCGATTTCCTCGATCGCAGTGATGAACGCCAACGGATCGATTTCGTCGCCGCCGACGCTTCGCGGCAGCAGCATCTTGAACAGGCGCGCGTCATGCAACGCGGCCAGAAGCTTCGGTGTCAGCGCGCAGGCGCGCTCGACCGCCGGCGCCTCTGCCTCGATCAGCGCACGCAACTGCCGCGCCCTCCGCACTGGATCGGCGGCTTGGCTCTTGGCGGTCGGCGCGTCGATGTTCATCACGCGATGTGGGAGCGGTGATTTTTCACATACCACTGCGCGATCTCCTCGCGGGTGGCGAACCAAACATGGTCGAACGAGGGCACATAGGCAATCGTGCAGCGCGCGGATGCGGAACGGCTGACCGACCACGTGGGGGCAGGCCGATGTTCATGAATCGGCCGCGGGCTCAAACCGCGGTGTAGCCGCCGTCGATCAAGAGATCGGCACCGGTCATGAATGTCGACTCCTCGCCGGCGAGATACACCGCGCCCGCGGCGATCTCGTCCGGCGTGCCGAGACGGCCAACCAGCGTGTGGTGCGAGGCGCGCGCGGCCTCCACCGTGTCGAAATTGCGCAGGTAGCGCGCGGTCTCTACCGGTCCCGGCGACAGGCTGTTGACGCGTATATTCTGCCCGGCATGGTCGAGCGCCATCGCCTTGGCCAGTTGGATCAGCGCGCCCTTGGCGGCGCAGTACCATGGCCGCCCCGAACGCGCCACGCGTCCGAGTTGCGAAGCGATCAAGATGATGCTTCCGCCGCCACTTGCTTCCATGGCCGGGATGGCGTGCTTGCAGAACAGGAAGGCGCCATCGAGATTGACCGCCATCGTGCGGCGCCAGTCGGCGAGCGTAAGGCCGGTCACCGGTCCGAGCGGCACATCGCACACCGCGGTCGACACCAGCACGTCGAGACGGCCGAACTCGCGACACGCGCGCGCTACCGCCGCCTCGGCGGTCGCCTCTTCGGCGACGTCGGCGAGGAGCGTCGCCACGCGGGCGCCGCCTGCGCGCACCGACGTCGCCATCGATTCGAGCGCGGCGGCGGCGACGTCGACGCCGATCAGGGCCGCACCCTCGGCCGCGAAGCGTCGGCAGATTGCCGCCCCGATGCCACCGCCCGCGCCGGTCACGATCGCCACCTTGCCCTGCAGACGCATTGCTCACTCCCTCGCACGGCTCGCCTGACTATAAGGACGGCGCCCAGTCGCGGCAAAATCGCTTGTCCGGCGTAGGCTCGATTCGAACGGACACGCGCTCGCAAAGATCTCGAATTGTTTGCAGCGGGTGATACCCTGCCCCTTGCAAAGCCAATTTGGGGGACCACTGTGAAACTTCCGCGCCGTCGGCTTCTGTCTCTGGCGGCGGGTGCTGCCGCGCTCCCGACCGTCTCGCGGATGACGCGGGCGCAGCTCTACCCGTCGCGCCCCATCACCATCATCGTACCGGTGCCGCCCGGCGGAGTGGCGGACCCGATCGCGCGAATCCTTGCCGATCATCTGACGGTCACGCTCGGTCAGCCCGTGGTGGTCGAGAACGTCACCGGCGCGGGCGGCAGCATCGGGGTCGGCCGCGCCGCACGCGCGGCGCCGGACGGCTATACGCTGAGCATCGGCAATTGGCTCAGCCATGTCGGCGCCGGCGCCGTTTACCCGGTCCAATACGACGTGCTGAGGGATTTTGAAGCGGTATCGCTGTTGACCAACAGCCCGATGCTCATCACCGCCCGGAAGGATTTTCCGGCGGACGACCTCAATGAACTGATCGCCTGGCTCAAGGCAAATCCCGACAAGGCAACGGCTGCAACCGTCGGAGCGGGCAGCGCGTCCCAAGTAAGCGCCGTCTATTTTCAGCGCGCGACCGGCACCCGCTTTCAGTTCGTGCCCTATCGAGGCGGCGGCCCCGCCATACAGGCCGAGGTTGCCGGCCATGTCGACCTGATGTTCAACGAGGCGACGGGCGCGCTGTCCTACGTGCTCAATCGCCAGATCAAGCCCTACGCCGTGTTGGCCAAGACCCGCTGGTTCGCGGCACCGGACATCCCGACCAGCGAGGAGCTCAGTGTGCCCGGGATCAACATTTCATTCTGGCACGGGCTGTGGGTCCCCAAGGGCACGCCGAAGGAGATCGTGGTCAAGCTCAACGCCGCGGTGGCCACCGCGCTCGCCGACCCAACGGTACGCAAGCGGCTCACCGACATCGGCCAGGAGATATTCCCGCCCGACAAGCAGACTCCGGAAGCGCTTCATGCCTTCCACAAGGCCGAGATCGACAAGTGGTGGCCGGTCATCAAGGCAGCGGGCATCAAAGCCGAATAAGCTGCCTCATCGCCATTATTTTCCGGGAGGGACTGCCATGAAACTTCCCCGTCGCAAATTTCTGCATCTGGCTGCCGGCACTGTCGCGCTGCCGGCCGTCTCACGGATCGCCCGGGCACAAACCTATCCGACGCGGCCGGTGCACGTCATCGTCGGATTCACCGCTGGCAACAACATCGACATCGTTGCACGGCTGATCGGCCAATGGCTGTCGGAACGACTCGGCCAGCCGTTCATTATCGAGAACCGCCCGGGCGCCAGCGGCAATATCGCCGCCGAGGCGGTCGTGCGCGCGCCCGCGGATGGCCATACGCTTCTGATGACGGGCACCTTCAACGCGATCAACGCAACGCTCTACGAAAACCTCAGCTTCAATTTCATCAGGGACATCGCCCCCGTCGCAAGCCTGTCGCGCACCGCCGGCGTGATGGAAGTCAACCCTTCGTTCCCGGCCAAGACCGTCCCTGAGTTCATCGCCTACGCGAAGGCCAATCCCCATAACATCATGATGGCGTCAGCTGGACCGGGGAGCGCGCTGGGTCTGTACGGCGAGCTGTTCAAATCCATGGCTGGCGTTGACTTGGCAGTGGTGAACTATCGCGGCTCGCCAGCTGCGCTGTCCGATCTCATTGCCGGCCACGTTCACGTGATGTTCGACCCGATTGCATCATCGGTCAGCTATATCAAGGCAGGTCAGCTGCGAGCCTTGGGAGTGACGACAGCCAAACGTATCGAGGTATTGCCGGACGTTCCAACGATCGGCGAATTTGTGCCGGGCTACGAGGCGAGCGGTTGGCAGGGGATCGGTGCGCCGGCGAACACGCCGCCGCAGATCATCGCCATCCTCAATAAGCTCGTGAATGAGGCGCTCGCCAGCGCGGAGTTCAAGGCGCGGTTCGTCGATTTGGGCTTGGAGCCCTATGCAACCTCGCCCGCCGAGTTTGGCAAGTTCATTGTCGACTACACCGAGAAGTGGGGCAAGGTGATCCGGGATGCCAACATCAAGCCGCAGTGAGACTGCTTCAGAGGCAGGATATTCCGTAACGTCAGTTAGGCGAATCCCACCGTCCCACATCGGTCACAAGACGAGCGAGGCGAGCGAGCGACACGTCCGATCTGCCCGAGGACCCGGTAGGTCCGCGTCGCGCCAGAAGCAGCCGGGTGCAGGCAGAGTGCGCGTTTCCGAGGTTGTGCAGTCGAGGGCAACTCAATTGATGGACGAGATGAGGCCGCCCAAGCAGACGGCCTCTGTGGCGTCGCCCGACAAGTTCGTGGTCTACAGATCGGTCAACGTGTCGAAGTGCGTCAGACGAAATTGTATTGACTGAAAACGTGCCAGTCGCTCGGAACCGCAGCGTGCGCCACAGCACCTTCCGCCGTGACCTGCAAACCGTTCATCTCCCAGGTGTAAACCTGCCCGCTGTCGTGACGCCAGAGAATGTCGCTCTTGGCATCGCCGTTGAAGTCGCCGACGTCCTGGATGTGCCAGTCATTGGTAACTGCAGCGTGCGCGATCGTGCCTTCTGTTTTGATGTTCAGGCCATCCATCTCCCAGATGTAGACCTGCCCGCTGTCGTGGCGCCATATAATGTCGCTGTTGCCATCGCCGTTGAGGTCGCCGGTGCCCTGGATGTGCCAGTCAGGGGTAACTGGAGCGTGCGCCACAGCGCCTTCCCCGTTGGTTTGCACGCCATTCATCTGCCAGATGTAGATCTGCCCATTATCGTGCTGCCATATAATGTCGCTGTGGCTATCGCCGTTGAAGTCGCCGGTGCCCAGGGTGTGCCAGTCGTTGGCAACTGGAGCGTGCGCGACAGCGCCCCCGCCTGCGACTTGAAAGCCATCCATCTCCCAGGTGTAAACCTGCCCACTATCGTGTCGCCATAAAATGTCGCTCTTGCCATCGGCGTCGAAGTCGCCGGTGCCCTGGATGTGCCAGTCGTTGGGAACTGGAGCGTGCGCGACGCCGCCCTCGGCTTTGACCTGTAAACCATTCATCTCCCAGAAATAGACCTCGCCACTGTCATGGCGCCAGAGAATGTCGTTGTTGCCGTCGCCGTCGAAGTCGCCGGCGCCCTGAATGTGCCAGTCAGGGGTAACTGGAGCGTGCGCCACGCCGCCTTCGGTTTTGATCGTCTGGCCACCATTCATCTCCCAGAAATAGACCTGCCCACTATCGTTGCGCCAGAGAACGCCGCTCTTGTCGTCGCCATCGAAGTCGTGCGACACGTCGCGCGCGCGCCACATCGATGTCATCACGTCGCTGTCGGCGATCGCGAAGTCGCCGATGGCGTACGCGATGCGGCCACCATCGTGCAGCAGGGCGGCTTCGGGGCTGTCCACGGGGGATGTCCCAACCTTCACCGTGAACTCGGTGCCGATCTTGGTGCCGGTCGAGTCGAAGCGCTGCGCGTGGACGAGATCGGCACTGTCGTCTTCCCAGGTCACCAGGAAGCCGCCGTCGGCCAACGCTACGACGCTTGCTTCGTTCTGGTCCCCGGCCGTCGTCGTGTTGATAAGAAAGTCGGATAGAATGGGAGTGCCGTTACTGTTCAGGAGCGACGCCCGGATGTCGTTCGTGCCCAGATCGGGATCGGTCCAAACGACGACGAAACCCCCATTTCGCAGCGCGGCGACGTCCGGATCGGTCTCCAATCCAACGCCATCGCCGCCAGGGACGATAGCCGGCGCCACAACCTGCGCGCCGGCTGAAGAGAAGACCGCATACGAAACGCCCGTGTCCGTGCCGCTGCCGCTAATCTCGTCCACATAGGTCACGACAAAGTTGCCGTTGGCTAGCGTCGCGACCTCGGACATATCCCGATTGTCGGTTTGATTGTCGATGTCGAACTGGGCGCCCACCGTCCCGCTGGAGCTCACGACGCGCGCCACGATGTCGGTGTCGGCCCCCGAACCAGCCGTGTACGTGATCACGTAGCTGCTGTCGGCGAAGGCGGTGATCGACGGGTTGAGCGTCACGTTTATGCTGGCGTCGATCGTGTCGGTCCTGACCAGACCCAGCGAGGCATCGAAAACGCGCACGTAGAGGTCTAGATTGCCCGCCGACGTATCGGCAAACGCGATAGCGACGTTTCCATTGGGCAGGGCCGCGATCGCGGGTGAGAGCTGGTCTCCCGAGGAGAATTGGCTGATCTTGACCTCGCCACCGACCTTGCCGACAGAATCGTATCGCTGCCCGACGATCGCCGTGCCAAGCGGGTTATACGTGAGGCTGCTGTCGGTCCACACGACGACGTAGCCGCCGTCGTTCAGGGGTGCGACCTGGCCGTCGATCTGGAGTAACGCGTCCGTGCCGTTGACTTGCGTCAGAGACTTTACGAGTCGGGGAGTGGCGGTCATGGTATCCTCCGTCGCGCGTCTGCACCTGGTATCCGAACTAAAGAATGTTCGACCTCGCTTCACCGAGCGCAGGCGCGCGACAGCCCTCTGCCGATAATCTTTGACTATCGGCATACCACCGCGGCCATGCGTGTTTCAGCAACCCGGCAGACAACGTTCGGTTCCCGACATCCGCGTCAGTTTTTGAAATAATTCAGGCCCTTCGCCCGGCGGTCGATGGACGAACCATTCCGCCGCTCCACAAACAGCATCTTCATTCGATCACGTCGCCGGCGCGGGCGAGCAGCTTTGCCGAGATTCCAATGGCCATCGGTTTGGCCGTCCGGTTTCGCTCTCACGCAGAATGCAGGGCGCTGTTGGATATTTGATCTGGGTTCGATCCTGACGCAGAATCGATGCTGCTTGCATCTTCCCGTCGTTCTTCCATCGTCGCGGGACAGATTTTTTCATTCGATGAACGAAGGAGAACACATGTCGAAAGCGGCGTTTGCCTGGCCGCAGGGGAAGCGCATTGCCGTCGTGGTGAGCGTGCTGCTGGAGACATGGAGCGACGGCAAATCGCCGAGCTATTTCCCGCGCACTACCCCGCTCGCGCCCGGCCAAAAGGACGTGGCGGGAATCAACTGGTCGCGCTTCGGCGGCAACGAAGGCATCTGGCGCATTGCCCGTATCCTCGAAGATACCGGCACGCCCGCAACGCTATTCTGCAACGGACGCAGCGCCGAGCTCTGGCCGCAAGCGGTCGCCGCCTTTGCCCGCGCCGGCCATGACGTTGCCGGTCACGGCTATCTGCAGGATCAGACCTTGTTTTCAATGACTGCAGATGGCGAGCGCGAGACCATCAAGAAGACGCTCGACATTCTGCAAAATACGACCGGCCGCCGGCCGACCGGCTGGGTTACGCCGATCTATGGCTGGTCCGAGAACACCATGGATTATCTCGTTGAGGCGAAGCTCATGTGGACGTCGGATTGCCTGGATTCCAGCGTGCCGCATCGGCAAAAGACCAGAACCGGGACGATCGTCGTCATTCCCTGGAGCGATTTCGTCGACAATCGCGTCCTGCGCACCGCACCGCAAATCTATTTCGACGTCTACAAAAATACGTTCGAGTATCTCAACGCCTGCGAGCCCGGCGCGTTGCTCAACCTCGGGATCCACAGCCATTTTGGCGGGCGGCCGTTGATGGCGGCAATGTTTCGCAGGACGCTGGATTATCTCAAGAGCCAGAGCGGCGTATGGTTCACCCAGCATCACGAGATGGCGCGATGGCTGATCGAGCAAAACGTAGAGGATATGTCCTACCGAAGCCGTTTCTTCGTTTGAGAGCGATCATGGCAATGCGTGCGACCGCTGTGACGCTGGTCGGCCTCGCGTTGTCCGTCGTGCAGGCGCTGTCAGAATCGAGCTATCCATCGCGCCCGGTGCGCATCATCGTTCCTTCCGAGGCCGGCGGCGGCACCGATATTTCCGCGCGCGCTCTGGCCGATCGGCTGGCGCAATCCGTCGGCCAACAATTCTACATCGAGAACCGTCCCGGCGCCGCAGGGATGATCGGCATCGAGATCGCGGCCCGCGCACCGAACGATGGATACACGTTGCTGATCGCGGCGAGCACTATCACGATCGTGCCCTCGACCAACAGCAACGTGAAGTACGACATCTTGCGCGACTTCGTCCCGATCAGCCAATTGATCAACTCGCCGAGCGTTCTGCTCGTCAACCCCGGTCATCCGATCAAATCGGTCAAGGAGTTCCTCGCCACCGCGAAAGCGAAACCGGGAGAACTCAGTTACGCTTCCGCCGGCGTCGGCAGCCAACCCCACATGGCGATGGAGCTGCTCGGTCTCATGGCCGGCATCAGCATTCAGCACATCCCCTACAAGGGAGTCGCGCCTGCCATGACCGACGTCATAGGCGGTCGCGTCGCGTCGATGATGGGAAATTTGATCTCCGCAAAGTCGCAGATCGATGCAGGCCATCTGCGCGGCCTCGCCGTCTCCAGCTTGAAGCGTTCCGCTGTGCTGCCGAGCCTGCCCACGGTCTCCGAAGCCGGCGTGCCCGGCTACGAGGCAATCCAGTGGTTCGGCCTGTTCGCCCCGGCCGGCACGCCGGCGCCGATCCTGGCGCGGCTGCACAGCGAAACCGTCGAGGCGCTCAAGTCTCCGGAGATGCAGCAGCGGCTGGCGGCCGACGGTACGGAAGCGGTCGGCAACACGTCCGCTGAATTCACCGCGCAGATCAAGTCCGAGCTCGAGAAATGGAGCAAGGTGGCTCGTGCGGCCAACACCAGGGCTCAATGATGGTCCGCTACACTCGGATACTCAGCGCAGCCTGCACAGGCGCTATTTCGCAGGCGCGGCCTCTTTGACCGGCGTTTCCTCGACCTTGTCGTCCTGCTTTTGAGCCTCGTTCAGGAGCTGGTCGATCACGCCGGCGCGGCGCTGTTGCTCGATCTCCTTCGCCTTCTTCTGTTCGGCGAAGAACTTGTAATCGATTTCCCAGCACATCGTGTCCTCCATCCGTGATGGAACCAAAGACAACGCCGCAATAGAGAGCACAGTTCCAAGCCGGTCGCCAGCCGATTTCCTCACGGACGGCGTCGCCTCAGCGCTTGGCGCGAAAGACCCATCCGGGCTACGTCCTGGTCGGAGTGATCCGGCGTCCGCCTCGACCTCGAAGTCTCAACCCACCATGACGCTGAGGATATTCGTCGGTGCATCACGAACCGTGCAGCCAACCGGAGAATGCGCGGCCGCCCACTGAACCAGTTCTTCAAGCTGCTGGGCTGTTGCATTCCGAGCGCTGATCCGCACGTTTGTTCGCATCGTGGAATGGCCCGCCGAAATTGCATCATCGGCCCCGAGCATGCCTCGATTGTCGCCCTCCCCTTCGACGGTCACCTCGAGGTTGGTGAGATCGATGCCCAAGCGTGCGGCCTGCGCGGCAATGACCGTAGCGCAGCATGCCGCGAGCGACGCTCTGAAGAACCAGCCGGGATTGGGTCCCGCGCCGGCGCCTCCCAAGGCCGGCGGCATGTCGGTTTCGATCCGCTCGCCCGAAGGCCCGGTCACGCGGCATTTGAGCCCGCTCTCGAGCGTCGCGGTCGCCGGTGCGTATTTGGCGCGCGCCTTCTCCGGATGCGCCCGAAGCGTCTCGCCCAAACTGGTCCATGCACTTGCAATCGGAGACAGTGTCACGACGTCCTCCTCGGCTATCGCAATGCGAGCCCCAGTTGCAATTCCGTCGCTCGCCTATTTCCTCCCAGGCGGCCTTCGATCATCGGCATCTCCAGGCTTGGAATGCGCGATCCCCGACTAGCCCTCGGTTCGAATGGCACAGAATTCGGTGTTCAGTTCCCCTTCCGGCGGCGCTTGGTCGCCTCCTCGATCAGGCTCAAGTCTGCATATTTCGACGCGTCGACCGTCTCCTTGATGAATCCCAATTCTTTGACCCTGTCGATACTGTCCTGAATGGCCTTGAGATCGGCCTTGCCGTCGAGATCGCGGTAGAAGTCCCTGTTGGTGAACAGCCAATCTTCAAACAGCGCCGGCGGCCGCTTGAGGAAGCGCGCGGTCATCTCCACCGTCTCCTTGCGGTTGGCCGGATCGTAGAACCAATGCAGCATCGTGCCGTAATCCTCGAGCAGATCGACGAGTGCGGCGCGGTTTTTTTCGATGAAGGTTTTCCGCGCCACCCAGAAGGACAGCGCGATGCGTCCCACGCTCGACTGCGTCGTGAACAGCGGCTTGGCGAATTCGTTGAGCTCGGGATCGTAGGAGAACGGCAGTACGCCCACTACCAAATCGCCTTTATGCTCCTTGAGCATCGCCTTATGCGTCGGGAACGGCGCTTCGATCATGGTGTAGTCGCGCTGCACTTGAAGCCCGGACCGGTAGAGCGCGGTGCGCATGATGATGTCGACGCCGCTGCCGAGACCGTTGGTGACGGCGATCTTGCCCTTCATGTTCTCGATTCGGTTGATCCCGGAATCCTTGCGCACGAAATAGGGCGTCGAATAGTAGCCCGGTGCGCCATCCTGGATTTCGTCGGCGATGATGCGCAGATCGGAAAGATCCGCGTTCTGGATCGCGAGCGGAAAGCTGGTGTAGCCGAAGGCGGCCAGATCGAGCTCGCCCTGGCTGAGCGCGGTGATCTGCAAAGTCGAGGAGGAAAAGTAGATCGGCTCGAAGGTGTAGGACTTGCCGTGATGCTTGGCCACGCCCGGCTTGAGAAACAGGAGCGGGACCAACGACGCCGGCGTGGTGATCCAGCCAGCCCGGATCTTCGGCATCTGGGCAAATGCCGGATCCATCGGCGCGACCGCAAGCACCGAGATGAGAAGCAAGCCAACGACCCGCAACGAAATCCTCCCTCGCCATCGGTGTTGGGGCAAGGATAACATTCCCGGCCTTCTCCGGCAGCGCCACTGCACCGATCGAAGTGCGACGGGGGCAAGACCGCAAGTGCGCTCCGGATCAAAACCGGATCACATGAGGCGTCATGTCCCTTCCGCGGCGTCGCGTGGTTGATGTAGCGTCATCGTCGAGCTGCCGAGCGGGACGTGCCGAACTCCCGATGATTGTGATTGGCAGCGCGCTTGCCGTCGGCGGGCTCGCAATCTGATGAACAAGCGACCGTTTGTGGGCTGCGGGCAGGCCCGCATAGCGGCATTTTCGGGAGGAGAGCGCGATGAAACGTCGGCGATTTCTGCATCTGGCAGCGGGTGCTGTCGCGCTCCCCGCCCTTTCGCGCCTCGCGTCGGCGCAAACATATCCGTCGCGGCCGGTGCACTGGATCGTCTCTTTTGCGGCGGGCGGCCCCAACGACGTCGTTGCGCGCATCATCGGCCAATATCTGTCGGATCAACTGGGGCAGCAGTTCGTCATCGAGAACCGGCCCGGCGCGGGCGGTAATGTCGGCATGCAGTCCGTGCTCAGCTCTGCCTCGGACGGCTACACGATCGCCTTCGTCGGTCCCAACTACGCCATCAACCCGGCGCTCTACGAGAAGCTTCCGTTCGATTTCATCCGCGACAGCGTCCCGGTCGCGGGAACGATGCGGTTGGCCAACGTGATGGAGGTGCATCCGGCGGTCCCGGCCAACAACGTCGCCGAGTTCATCGCCTATGCGAAAGCCAATCCGGGCAAGATCAACTTTGCTTCGGGTGGCGTCGGCACGTCGCCGCATCTGTCCGGCGAGCTGCTCAAAACGATGACCGGCATCAATCTTGTTCACGTGCCGTACCGCGGTACGGCTCCCGCGCTCAGCGACCTGCTCGCCGGTCAGGTGCAGGTGCTGTTCGACAACATTCCCGGTTCGATTGGGCACATCAGGAGCGGCAAGGTGCGCGCGTTGGGCGTGACCGGGTCGAGGCGCGTGGCGGCGATTC
>WNGE01006164.1_pt1 | contig 19330 bp, 19 predicted proteins | sample 5400651 | NCBI WGS metagenome assembly WNGE01 (sample SAMN13153370, study PRJNA577476) | soil metagenome | isolation source: 60 cm soil or saprolite under grassland replicate 2 | place: USA:California | collected 2016-06-15
CATTGGCAGCAACGCGTCGGGCATTCGCGGCAGCAGCTCCTGGATGACTGCTTGGCGCCGGGGCTCCACCGCGTCGAGCTGAGGCCGCGACTCGCACGCGCGAACGAAGCGTTCAGCTCGTGCGAGCCGATGACGGCAAACCTCGTCGCGACCCTTCGACCGATGCTCGGGCAAACGCGGCGCGAGTGTTGCCACGAACCGAACATGGCTGTCTTTGAGGACAACGAGAAAGTCGAGAAAGGCCATCAATTTGCAGGCCTTTTGAATGGGCGGTACTGGGCTCGAACCAGTGACCCTCAGCTTGTCGACTCGGAGCAGCGTTCGCGTCAGTTCACTGGTACTCGCCTAGAGCGTATGGTGAGCGGAATCAGTCGGCAAGCGAACACTTGACCGAGACGCGAGCGAACGTTGAGCGTTGCCATTGTTGCTTCGCGGATCCGAATGTCAGGCGACAGTACGCTCGCGCACATCACGTTGGCATGCTTCGATGAGATCGGCGTGAAGCGTGCCGTTCACGCCGCTCTGGGCCTGAGCGAGATGACCTTCGCTACCAACTCTGAGGATGGTGCGCGGATCGCGTACGACCTCGTCGGTGAGGGAGCGCCGCTGCTCCTGTTCCACGCCAGCCTGACGTCCGGCGCGCTGTGGAGGTCGCTCGGGTACGTCGACGCGCTGCGTGCGGGGCACCAACTGATCCTCGTCGACGCCCGCGGCCACGGCCGTAGCGATAAACCGACGACGATGGATGCCTACGCGATGGAGAGGCTCGTCGGCGACGTGATCGCGGTGCTCGACGACTGTGCGGTGCCCGAGACGGCGTACCTGGGTTATTCCCTGGGCGGCCGCGTCGGGTTGGCCCTGGCGATGCGCGCCCCGGAGCGCGTGTGCGCGCTAATCGCTGGCGGTGCCAGCCATCGTCCGCAGAACGGCGTGCTCGAGCGCCTGATCTATCCGGGTTTTGTCGACACGATCGAGACAGACGGGATCGAGTCGTTCCTGGAGCAGTGGAGCAAGCGGCTCGGACGTCCGGTTGACCCGGCTGTCCGAGCAATCTTCCTGAGCAACGATCGACGCGCGTTGGTTCCGTACCTCCGGCAGATTGATCGCGAGCCGGGTTTCGACGACGCGCTTGTCTCGCGTATTCAGGTTCCCACATTGCTGTTCGCTGGCGAGCACGACCACGAGCGACTCAGAGACTCCCAGGCTGCGGCGGCCATCCTCCCCGACGCCGAACTTCTGGTCATCGCCGACGCCGATCACGAATCGACACTTCGTCGCGTGGTCGACATCGTGCCGCATGTCCGAGCGTTCCTCGAACGCAGCAGGTAGGCGGTCGACATCTCCGCTTGAGGCACGTGCGAATGGAGTCGCCGCCAAGGGACATTCCCGAACTCAATGTCATCCTCGCCGCGTGGTGGCGTCCGGTAGCTGGCGCAGACTCGGGCGGCGGCGGCTGGCTCGATTCCCGAATGTCGCCCGAGGGCTGACTGTCCAGCGTTGTGTCGCCGCCGCCTGCCCGAGACCGTCGAGCGTGACCTGCTAGGAGCGTGGCTTTTGCCTCGATTGAGGTCTGGCCGCTCGCCGGTCGCCCCCAAGGTGGAGGAGGCGGTCTGGATGATCGTGATCGGACTGGACGTTCACAAGCAGACGGTCGCTGCTGTGGCCGTCGACGCGGCTGGCAGGCCGCTCGACGAGCAGACGATCGTTGTCGGCAGCGACGAGCTGCTCGGCTGGGCCTCGGCGCTCGGCGGCGAGCGGCTGTGGGCGGTCGAGGACTGCCGGCAGCTGACCGGCTGGCTGGAGCGGCAGCTGCTCGATCTAGGCGAGCTGTTGGTGCGGGTGCCACCGAAGCTGACCGTGCCGGAGCGGCGCGCCGGTAGGACGCGCGGCAAGTCGGACCCGATCGACGCGCTCGCGATCGCGCGCGCAGCGTTGCGCGAGCGAGATCTCTCGCGGCCGCGGCCAGGCGAGCAGGCGTATCGCGAGATCAAGCTGCTGGTCGATCATCGCGACGATCTGGTCGACGAGCGCCGGCGCACGCAGCAGCGGTTGCGCTGGCACCTGCACCGGCTTGATCCGACCTTCGTGCCGCTGCGGATGCTTGCCCGCTCCTCCCACCTGGAGCGGGTCAGCCGCTGGCTCGGCCGCCAAGAGGAGCAGCTGCAGGTGCGGTTGGCGCGTGAGCTCGTCGCGCGCTGTCGCTCGTTGAACCGCGCAATCAGCGAGCTCGACCAGGAGCTCGAACAACGGACCGCGCAGACGGCGCCGGCGCTGCTCGACCTGCCCGGCTGCGCTGCCGTCACGGCCGCCAAGCTGCTCGCGGAGATCGGACCGATCGACCGCTTCCGGAGCGACGCGCAGCTTGCCCGGCACGGCGGCGTCGCACCGCTGGAAGCCAGCTCAGGACGCGTGCAACGTCACCGACTCGACCGCGGCGGCAACCGGCAACTCAACGCCGCGCTGTACCGGATCGCGATCACACAGTCGCGCTACCACCCCGCCGCCCGTTGCTTACCTCGAACGCAAGAAGGCTAAAGGCAAGAGTCGACGCGAAGCGATCCGCTACCTCAGACGACTCCTCGTCCGCGTCGTCTTCCAAACACTGAAAGCGAGTCCCGCCTTGTAATCGAGCATTCCTTTCTTCTCATTCCCGGCGGGAGTATCTTCAGCGCCGAGGTGGGGGCTCTCGGACAGCCTGCTCGTTCGCTCCCGACCTTGCTGGCCGTCTCAGCGCTGCTTGTCCTTAGTAGCGGCTGCGGTGGCGGCAACGAGTCGTCTGGTCCGAGCGCCGCTTCAACCTCTGCGAAGTCGACCTCAACTAAATCGGCCTCGACCAGAACTTCCGGGCCCACGCATACCCAATTCGTTCGCGCGCTCGATGCCTGGTGCGCTCGCGGGAATCTCCGGTTTGCGCCGTTGATCCAGCAGTTCAACAAGGCTGCTGTAGCAAACGACTTCGACGGGGCGGCGGCTGCGCTCCAGCGCACGATCCCGCTTCGTGCCCGCTACGACGCTGCGCTGCACGGGATGACTCCATCACCCGAGGACCGAGCGACTTTCGCTCGCTACCTGCGTGATGAGACTCGGATCGCGGGCCTCGCGCCACGAATGGTCGCCGCGCTGAAGGCCAGAGACGAAGAGGAGTTCAACCGACTCGCTAATCTCGTCCACGCGGCGCGTAACGACCGGACGAAGGCTGCACTTGACCTCGGCACAACCCAGTGCGGCACCTGAATCTGATCTCCAGCCATGGTGTCCCGGCCCAGGATCGGTGAAGAAGTACACGCGGTAGGTCGGAGGTCCTTCTCCCATTCCGTGTCGCGCGGATCGACGCGCCGCACTTCCGTCGCCGCGACCCTACCGTCTGGTCCTAGTGACATTCCCGACTCCTGGTCCGCGTCGTCTTCCAAACACTGAAAGCGAGTCGCGCCTTGACATAGGAGCAACACCGGCGCAGACGGGGGTTTGCTGCTCAGTCCTCCGGCAGCGACTTCCCGTCGAGGCCGTAGAACTCGCCGTCATCACCCTGTAAGCGTGCGCCCAGGTCGTGAGCGATCTCGGCCATCCGACGTAGCAGATGCTCATTCGGGTTGCCGGTCGTAACGGTGCCGTCGTAATAGTGGAGCGCAAACTCCTCGCCGCGCGGATGGCCTGTCCAGACCGCCAGATACTCGTTTCGCTCCCCGTCGTCATAGCGGAACGTGACATAGCTCTCCGTGTCGAAGTGGAAGTCCGGTGCGTCGGCGACCCACTTCTCCCACTCCTCGCGCGGGATCGGGCTCTCCGCGGCGTCGAAGGAGTTCTCGGCGCGATGAATGTGAACGTCGTAGCTCACGCGACGACTGTAGAGCGTGGCGCAGCACGCCGCGTAAGAACTCGAACGCGTGGGGTGCACAAACTCGGTCGTGAGCCGTAGCGCGGTATCGGAGGTCGGTTGGTGGAACGCCGGTAGCGTGGGCGCTCCCGTCCTAGGAGGCTGTCTGTGCTTGTGTCGTTCGTTTACGTCATCGCCTGGCGGTTATTCGCGTTTGTCTTGCTGCTCGCGCGCGGCGACCGCTCGAAAGAACTCGAGATCCTCCTGCTGCGCCACGAGCTGTCGATCCTGCGGCGGAAGACGCGACGCCCGCAGCTGACGGAGCGCGACCGGCTGCTTCTTGCAGCGCTGAGCCGGGTGATGCCGCGCCGCTCGTGGCAGGCGTTCCTGGTCACGCCCGAGACGCTGCTGCGCTGGCACCGGCGGATCGTCGCGCGCCGCTGGACCTACCCACACAGGCGGCCTGGTCGACCGCCGCTCGAGCCGCGGGTGCGCGAGCTGATCCTGCGGCTCGCGCGCGAGAACAGCCACTGGGGCTACGTCCGCATCGTCGGCGAATTACGGAAGCTCGGGATCGCTGTTTCGGCGACGTTGGTGCGGAACGTGCTCCGCCGTGCCGGCGTCCCACCGGCGCCGGAGCGGGGCGCCTCCAGCTGGCGGACCTTCCTGCGTCAACACGGAAACTCAATCCTCGCCTGCGACCTGTTCACCGTCGACACCGTCTGGATGCGGCGGTTGTACGTGTTGTTCTTCGTCTCGATCGGGACGCGCCGGGTCGAATACGTCGCCGGCACGAGCACGCCGAACACGGTCTGGATCACCCAGCAGGCACACAACCTGCTGATGAACCTCGATGACCACGGCCGGCGGCCGCGTTTCCTGATCCACGACCGCGACACGAAATTCAGCCGCGCCTTCGACGCCATCTTCCGCAGTGAAGGCATCGAGATCGTCCGAACGCCGATCCAGGCGCCGAACGCGAACGCCCACGCCGAACGCTTCGTCGGCAGCGTGCGCAGGGAATGCCTCGATCGGCTCCTCATCTTCGGGCGCCGCCAACTCGAGTGCGTCCTCATCATCTACATCCGCCACTTCAACCAGCAGCGTCCACACCGAGCTCTCGACCTGCGACCGCCAGATCACGGGAACGGAACCGATCGCATGCCGACAGCAACCGCGCATCCGCTGCAGGTCTTACGGCGCGACCTCCTTGGCGGACTACTCCACGAATACGAAGCCGCGGCGTGACGATCGAATTTATGCACCCCACGCGCACCCGACGACCGCGAGCCGCTTCCTCCCCCGTTCGAACATCCTCATCGCTGCTCGTTTGCCGGCTGGCCGTCCATCCGCAGCGATGCGAGCACGCGCTCGAACGGCATGTCGGCCGCTCGCTGACCGCCCGCACGTCCTCCTCGGCGCCCTCGAAGAGGCAGAAGACGGTCTCGTCGGTCGGGACGAGAAATGTCGCCGCGCGAGTACCACTCAACGTGGTCGCTGTTCGTACGTCGGTGCCGAATGTGCGAGCGCTCGCTTCGGTTGACTCTTTTGGCTGCGAAGCTCTTGCGCTGGCAGGCCTGTCAATGTGTCCTCTCCGGGTTCTCTCTGAATACGAAGTCGGCGAAGATCACGCCGTGTCCTACCGGCGGCGCGAGTGGCTCCTTCGATGCGTCGACGAAGAAGCCCGTACCGGTGAGGGTGCCGTCGGCTTTGACGTTCCACATTCGGATCCCGTAATTGACTCCGAAAGGTGGGGACCTGAACTGGAAGTCGACGATGCTGGCGATCCCGTTCGACCCGTAGAGCCGTTTCCCGTCGGCGCTGAACTTCACGACGTGGATCTGCGGTGCCGGGACGTCCTGAATCAACCGTGGGTCGAGCGGGTCGTCCGCTATGCGCAGAACGTGAATCGTGTCTGCCGTGGCATCGGTGTCATAGATGGTTCTGTTGTCGTGTGCGATCCGGATATGGGAGCTGAAGTGGCCCTCGCTGGCCGGGAGCGAGTAGACGTGCTTGAAGCCGAACTGTGACTGCCCAGGGCCGCGATAGACCGCCCAGATGCCGTCGGTGAGCGAGCTGACGTAGAAGAGCCGCATGTTCGCGACCTTCCCCTGGGCCGCGTGGGGCGATGTGAGCCCAGCCGTCGGCAGCTCGAGCTTCTGGAAGATACGCGACCGCTCCGGCGCCTTCGCATTGAAGTGCCAGAGCGCAACCTCGTTCCCCAGCTCTAGCGGCCCCAGGCCGACGCCGCACTTGTACGTACGCTGCGTCATGAAATCGGCGTGGATGAGCGTGCGGAAGCGCTCGTTGTAATCGACCGAGAACAGGCCTCTGCCGGTGTACTCATTGTTCGTGAGTTCCCCGTCGACGTACGACAGCTTCGGGTAAGCGTTCACGACTCGCCCATCCGGCGTCATCTCGATGAACCCGCCGGGGGGTCCCTCGTGGAGGTCGGGGTGCTCGGGGGCGTAGATCGAGTTCATGACTACAAGAAAATTGCCGTTATCGAGCGCGAGGGACTCGTGCGGTGCGCCGTAGCCGACCGCGAAGCCGAGGGCGGGGACGGGTCCGAGCAGCTTTCGGCTCGCCTCGCCGAGGTTGACGATGCGTATCAGTCTCGGCTTGCGCGGGTTTGTCTTGATATCGAAGATGAACGCTCTGCTCGCGTAGAGGTCGTACATGACGACGCGCGTCATTGCTCGGTTGATGTGCATGTGATGGAGTTCGCCGCCGATCACACCGGTCGACGTGCGGTGGATGACCCGCCCGTAGGTAGGCGAAGCCGAGTCTGCGTCGATCGTCGCCAGGTATCCGGGCGCTTCCTTGCCATTCGTCGGCTCGGTGCAGAGCGATCTGCCGAACTCTTCTAGCGTCATCCCCTCGTAGCGGGGAATTGGCAGCGCAAGCGCGTAGATGAGCTTCTCGCGGTCGGCCGTTGCGCGACGCCCCGCATTGCGAGCCGGCGCCGCCGCAGGCGGTGTGGATGAGCTGTTCGCCGACGCAGCAAGCATGACCAAGAGCGCGGCGGCGGTTGCCACGAGTAGGAACGGACGGAAGAGCCCCCTCCACTGTCCGAGGCCCGCGAGCCCGAGCCGCATTTTTCTTCGGCTGAACATCCTCATCGCTCCGCATTTGGACGGCACATGCGATCGGGTATAGGTCGCTCGCTTCCTCGTTTGGTTCACTCTCATTAGCCGGCTAGCCGATGGCCGCGGTGGTAAAGCTCGGTTCGTGTCTCATGTTGAGACCGAACGCTAGGAACCGGCTCGAGCTTTGTCATCGGAGCGCGCACCGAAACGCGCTCCGTATGCGCACGGAACTTTTCGGTTCCTTGGCCTTCAGAGGCGTTGGCTACGTCGCCGTCTGTACCGAGTGAATCGGGAAGACCGTCACCTGGGGCGCCGCGCGTTCCGCCTCCTCGCCGAGCAGCGCAGCGATCGCCGGGCGGATCTTCGCCTCGACGAAACGCTCATGGTGCTCTGCTTCCTGCCATTGCTCGACGATCCGGATCCCGCCGGAGACGGCGCCGACGGCGTGGTAGATCAGCCCGTTCGGCCAGTCCGCGGGAAAATCGATCTCCCGGCAGACGGCGTCATAGAAGTCGAGATCCGAGCCCTCGAATTCCTCGATGATGCCTACTGCCATGTCAGCTCCTTAGGTCCGCCGCGCCGCCACGCGTCCACCTCAGAACTCACGGTTGCGGATGGAACCGGTATGCGCACCGTCACCCGCGTGCCGCGTCGGCAAGCGCTACACAGCTCCACCGTTCCCCCTAACGCTTCGACCCGGTCGACAACTCCGGCGAGACCGCCCGCAGTGCCCATTCTGGCGCCGCCCTCTCCGTCGTCGGCGACCTCAACGACCAGCTCGCATTCAATCAACGCCGCCCGAACCGTCGCGCGAGACGCCCGGGCGTGTTTAGCGACGTTCGTGAGCGCCTCGGAGCAGGCGAAGTAGGCGGCAACCTCTACCGAGAGTGGCAACCGCTCGCGCGGCGCCGTGACGAGCTCGACGGGGACGCCTGCGCGCCCGGCTAGCGATTGGAGCGCCGCACGCAGCCCCTCCTGCGCCAGCGCGCGAGGCAGAATGCCGTGGGCGAGATCTCGAAGCTCCGCGAGCGTCGCCTCCGCCTGGCTGACTGTGTCCTCGACGAGGCCGCCGACTGCGCGTTCATCGCTTTTCAACGTTTCGGACGCGGCGCACAGTGTTTGACTGAGCGCGACAAGCTCCCGCTCCGCTCCGGCCCGAACGGCGCGCTCGAGCCGTGCTCGCTCGAGATCGGCCGCGTGGACCAACCGGGCGCGCGATTCCTGAAGGGCGGCGAGCTGGACGCGTAGCTCCGCCTGAAGGCGCGCATTGCGCAAACCAAGTCCGGCCGCCGCAATCGCATCCGCCAACCGACCATTGTCGCGAAGCCGCCGGTCATGGATGAGAACTCCCAACGGCCCGTCCGCGTCAGCGATGAACGAAGCGGACCGGGCGGAGCCGTCCGGCGGAATCGCGACCTGCCGGCCCGTCGTGTTGAAGTAGCCGTTCGCCTCGGCGACCCATAAGCCCAGCTCGAGCGACGGATCGCCTAGCGCCTCCGCCAGCAGGTCCCGCGACACGGCGGGAAAGCGCGCGTCAGCCAGCGCAGCCAGCACACGGCGGAGGCGAGAGCGCGTGCGGCGCCCTCTCACCAAACCGGCGAGGGAGCCGGTCAGCGTCCTGCGTGGCGCTGCCACGCTGTGATTCTGCACCGGCGAACGCAACAGAACAACGGCGGTGGTATCTGCGTCGCGCTTCTGCCACTCTTCGAACCGAGGCTGTGCATACGCTCCAAGTAGGCGAGGAGAGCGGAATCCGCGGAGAGATCTCGTCCGGCCGTCCGGTTGCGACAAGCCCGGTGCCCCACGAGGCTGCGAGGCTTCTCCGCGTCCGAGCAGTCGCGCGCACGATGTGGTTCGGCCGTGGGGCACACCGGCGCGGGCTCCGGCTCGGAATCACGATCGCGGGCATCGCTCTGACGAGTGGGGCCGCAGTGAGCACGCTCGGAACGGCCTCGGCCCACGCAGCGGTCGCCTGGGACCTACTCGGGACGGCCCTGATCGTCGTTGCAATGTTCGGCTGGGGTGTGATGCCGGAGAACCGCTCAGGGCTGCTCTTGGCAGCTTCCGGAATCCTCGCCGCCGCGAGCGGCGCCGCCCTCGGTCAGAGGAACGCCACTGTCCATCTGTTCGGCACTGCAGGGGCCGCGACGTGTGTCGCACCACTCGTCCATGCGACGTTGTCGTATCCGCGGGGCCGACTCGCCACCCGTGAGACGTTCGCGATCGTTGCGAGCGCCTACGTCTTCCTGTTTGCGCTGCTTCCACCCCTCGACCTCTTCGTCCTGTCCGAGAATCGTCTGGACTCCGTCGGCATGAACCCATCCGGGGCTCTGTCGAGTTGGGGCCGCTCGGCTGCCTCCGTAGTCGCCGCGGTGCTTCTCGCCTGGGTGATCTTGCTGCTGGCACGGAAGTGGCACAGCGCCGCCAGTCCCAGCCGGCGAATCCTCAAGCCGGCCCTGGCGGCGGCGGCCTTTGCTGCGTGCGCCGGCCTGGCCGCGGCCGTCGCCGTGCTGGCACAGCGGGGAAGCCCTCCCGGGTCGATCGAGGTCACGCTGCTGGGCGCGGCCCTCATGTCGCTTCCGGTCGGCTTCTTAGTCAGCTTCATCCGTGCGAGGATCGCGGCACCGAACATCGGCGAGTTCTTGATCGGTGTGACAAAACGATCTTCGGACGAGAATTCGCTCCGCGACCTGATGAGGCGCGCCCTCGACGATCCGGCGTTGGAGATCGGCTACTGGGCCCGGACAACGAGAGCCTTCGTCGACGGGAACGGACGACCGTTCCCGAACGATTGGCCCGCTTCCAGCCGCGTCGCAACGCTCATCGGTGGAAGCGGCGGGCCAGTGGCGGTGTTGCTTCACGAGCCGGCAGTCCTCGACGACGAGGGCCGTGTCGCCGCCGTCGCGGCCGTGGCGCGGGTCGCGCTGGAAAACGAGCGGCTTCACGCCGAGGTTCGGGCTCAACTCGAGCTCGCCCGCGAGTCTCGGGCGCGCATCGTCGAGGTGGCGGATAGCGAGCGTCGGCGAATCGAGCGCGACATCCACGATGGGGCCCAGCAACGCCTTGTCGCTCTCGCCGTGGCGATGAGCCTCGCCGAAGAACAGCTCGACCGGGACCAGCATCCTGCGGCGCGAGCGCTCCTCGAGCAGGCCGGCCGGCAAGCGCGGACCGCTCTCGCAGAGTTGCGCCAGCTGGCTCGGGGGATCCATCCGCCCCTGCTGACCGAGGCCGGCCTCGGACCAGCACTCCTGTCGCTCGCCGAGCGTATGCCTGTCGCCACACGGATCCTCGCCGCGCCCGCTCAACGCTTGTCGCCGAGCGTCGAGGCGACCGCCTACTTCCTGGTTGCGGAGGCGCTCAGCAATGTGGTGAAGCACGCGCGAGCATCGGCGGCCAGCGTGACAGCTAGGGACGACGGGGGCGAGATAATGGTGGTCGTCACGGACGACGGCAGCGGCGGGGCCAAGGTGGTCGGCGGCGGGGGATTGGAACGGGTCGAAGATCGGGTCGCGGCGCTCGGCGGATGTTTGGAGTTGCGGTCGCAGACGACCGGGACGCAAATCACAGCTCGAATTCCGTGCGCGTAGCGATCGCAGACGATTCAGCGCTTTTTCGCGAGGGGCTCACGCGGCTCCTGGAGGAGGCCGGCCATCACGTCGTCCGAGCCGTCGGGGACGCTGACGCGCTGCTCGATGTTGTTGATCGAGAATCGCCGGATGTCGTCGTGATCGACATCCGGATGCCGCCGACGCAGTCCGACGAAGGCCTCGTGGCGGCGGTCGCGATCCGCGAGCGCAACCCCGATGCCGGCGTGGTCGTGCTCTCCAACTACCTAGAGACCCATCACGCGGTGCAGTTACTCACGGCCAACTCGAGAAAGGTTGGCTACCTGCTGAAAGACCACGTGGCCGACGTGCAGGAGTTCCTCGATGCGCTTCGCCGTGTAGTCGACGGCGGCGTGGTCGTCGATCCTGACGTCATTGCCGAGCTCTTGGGCCGAAGCCGCGAGCCGGACCCGCTCGATGACCTCAGCGAGCGCGAACGGCAGGTGCTGGCCCTGATCGCCGAGGGACACTCGAATCGCGCGATCTGCGAAATCCTCGTTCTCAGCAAGCGAACCGTCGAGAGCCACGTTGCGTCGATCTTCAAGAAGCTCGACCTTCGCGAGAGCCCTGCTGGGGATCGCCGCGTGCTGGCCGTGCTCACGTACCTACGTACGTAGCAGCGGAGTCGACGTCGAAACTTATGGCCTGCTCGAACAGCAGGCCTCGATCTCAACTCATCCACGACTCGATATGCTCCCGCGGAGTCACCAAACTGGAGCGCCACGCTATGTCGATGGATCCGCCGCAGCGCTAGCTCGGCTTCCGTCATACATCATCAGCCTGAACGGACGACCGACGCTCTAGCAGGGTCCGGGCGGCGCTTGCCCGTTGCCCTGACGACTACAAGTGCGGGCTTCCTCGGGGCTAGGTTTTGGGGACAGGTTCGAGGCTTTTCAGGGCGGCTCAGGGTCCTTCGATGAAAGGGTGCTGAAAACGGAGAAACCGGCCGAATTGCAGGTAAAGCGCTCTACCAAGCGCTGTTCACAGATCACTTAGCAGCAGGGCGAAGCCTCCATGGTAAGCAGGGCGTCTGCCGTGGGCTGCCACCCGTTGCGAGAGGTCCCCTCCCTGCGAAGGAGGAGGTCGATCTCCTCAAAACGCCAAGTCCTGCGAACCCGAAGGCCCACAGGACTTGACCGCGCGACTCTGACATGTGCGAGCGTCCCCGTCAACCGGGTCAACGGGTGGAGCACGCGAGTCGCGCGCGCGGTTCAGATGCGGCCTGCGGCGGCGATGAGCGACACGCCCGGAATGTGGAGCCCTCCGCCGGGCGTCCGGTAACGGCGGGCTGCGTCAGCGGCGCGTGCGCGTAGCGCCTGTGCGGCAGGCTGCGGAAGTTGTGCGAGCTTCTGTGCCAGCGGACCCGCAAGCGCGCAGCTCCGCCCCCACCATTCGTCGACCGAGGCCGCCTCGTACGGCGTCGTCACCTCGTCGACGGAGACGGCTGACAGTCCGGCAGCCGCGAGCAGCGCGGCGAGCCGGTCGGCGTCGTCGAGCGAAAACGGGGGCGGGATCCCTGGTGGAGGCGTCGGCGCTCCGAGCTGCGCGCTGACGGTGTCGAAGACGATGCCGAGCCACGGGTTGCGCTCCCGCGGCCCCCAGACCGCAATCGCGACGCGACCGCCGGGTCGGAGCACGCGCCGAATCTCGTGGGCGGCGCGGGCGGGGTCCGGGACGAGCATCAGACCCTCGCGGCAAAGGACGACGTCGTAGCTTTCGTCCGCTTCCTCGATTCGCTCCAGGTCGAGCACTTTCGTGCTGACGTTTTCGACCCCGGACGCCTCGGCCCGCGCCGCGGCGATCGACGTCATCTCGGCGACGAGGTCGGAGATGACGACCTCACCGTCGGGCGCAACGCGTGGCGCCGCCGCCAGGCCGACGCTGCCCGGCCCGGACGCGAGCTCGAGCACTCGCTCCCCCGGCTGCGGAAGCGCCCGCTCGAGCATCTTCTCCGTGATCGGAGCACCCCGCTCGTCGACGTAACCGGCGTGCTTCTGCCACTCCCCCGCCACCGAAGCCCACATGCCGCGCAGGCGCGCGCGCAACTCGTCGCCGGCCGCGCCCGCTCGCCGTACCTCCGCGTCCGACTGCTGCTCGATCATGCTTCCCGCTTCCACCATGCGTCACCTCCCCCGCTTGTCGCTGCCGAATAGTGTTACTGAGCGAGTAATCAGAATACTGATAGAGTAATGAAACTATCGGTAGATTACTGAAATGGCCGAGAGTGTCAAGAGCAGGCGCCGCTACGACTCGCCACGGCGACGAGCACAGGCGGCCGCAACGCGGCGCGACATCCTCGAAGCTGCCCAGCGTCTGTTCGAGCAGCGCGGCTACGCCGCCACCACGATCGCCGCCATCGCCGCCGAGGCGAACGTCGCGCTCAAGACCGTCTACGTCAGCTTCGAGACGAAGAGCGGCGTCCTGCGCGCGCTCTGGAATCTCCGCCTGCGCGGCGACGAGGGCGATGCTCCTGTCAGCGAGCGACCCTGGTACCGCGAGGTGCTCGAGGAGCAAGACCCAGAACGCCAGCTGCGCCTCACCGCGCGCAACTCGCGCGAGGTGAAGCTCCGAGTCGGGGCGCTGTTCGAGGTCATCCGCGGCGGCGCCCTCGTCGACCCCGACATCGCCGCACTCTGGGACCGCATCCAGCGCGAGTTCCACTCCAACCAGCGCGCAATCGTCGAGAGCCTCGCGGAGAAGAACGCGCTCCGACCCGGCCTCTCCGTCGACCGCGCCGCCGACATCCTCTGGACGCTCAACCACCCCAACGTCTGGCAGCTCCTCGTCGACGAGCGCGGCTGGACGGCCGAGGAACACGAGCACTGGTGGAGCGAGATCGCCCGGGCACAACTACTCAAACCCCGCCAGCGGCAGAAGCGCAGCAGCGATGAGGCACAACTACTCAAACCCCGCCAGCGGCAGAAGCGCAGCAGCGATGATTAACGAGCCGCGGTGGCAATCAACGGCAAATCGAATGAGCGCGGAAGGGGCGAAAGCAGGCCAAAACCGTGCCGTGGGTCGCCACCGGTTTACGGCGTCCAGCCGCCGGAGAGCGGCTCGCCAATGCGCAGGCCGAAACGCTCCAGGAGTTCCGGAACTGTCTCGGGCTGCATCTGGAGGCCGTAGCGCTCGTTGAGCTGCGCCAGGGCCTCCGGGTCCGCCTGGGTCACGCCGCCCATGTCCACGAGCTCTGCGAAGAAGAGCTCGAAGCCGGCCGGCGAGATGATTTCGAGGATCCGGCACGGCTCGTCGCCCGCGTTCCAGAACGTGTGCCACTGGTTGCGCGGCTTGAAGACGAGGTCGCCGGGCCCGGCCTCGACCACCTCGTCGCCAAGCAGCGCGCCCATCCGGCCCTGCAGGACGAAGCTGTACTCGTCCTCGCGCGTGTGCAGGTGCAGCGGCGCGGCGAGCGCGCGCGGCGACATCGGATGCTCGACGAGCGAGAAGCGCTCGGCGGCCTCGGAGCCGTCGATCATGAAGCGCACGCCGATGCTGCCGAGGAAACCCTCCTTGCCGTTGTTCGGAAGCAGAATCTTCACGCCCGCGGCTGTCGTCTCCATCGTTCGCTCCTTTTCATAAGACAGTAGTGTCGCGCCGAATATACGAAACTCGGGCGGATCTGTCAATATTCATAGGACTGGTATGTCCGATCAAAAGCGTCCCTACCGGATGAGGCGGCGTGCGGAGCTCGAGGAGGTGACGCGCCGGCGAATCACCGAGAGCGCGGTCGAACTGCACGAGGAGCTCGGGCCCGCGCGGACCTCGATCGCGGCGATCGCCGAGCGCGCAGGCGTGCGCCGGTCGACGGTCTACCGCCACTTTCCGAACGAGGACGCGCTCTTCGACGCCTGCTCGTCACACTGGCACGCCGCGAACCCGCCGCCCGAACCATCCGCCTGGGCCACGATCGAGGACCCCGCGGAGCGAACGGACAGCGCGCTTCGCGACCTGTACGCCTTCTACGGGGGCACCCAGGGGATGTACTCCAGCCTGCTCCGGGACGAGCCTCTCCTCCCCACGGTGCAGCGCCGGCTGCGCGACTTCTATCGCTACCTGGACACGATCGAGGACGCCCTCATGGCGGGCCGCGGGCTGCGCGGGCGCGCGGGGCGGCGCACACGCGCAGCTGTAGGCCACGCTCTGGCATTCACGACGTGGCGCTCGCTCACCCGCGAGCAGGGACTCGGCGACCCGGATGCCGTCGCCCTTATGTGCATGCTTGTCGAAAGTGCCGCGCGGCCGGCTAGCGCCTTGACGGCCTCTTCCGTAGGCGGATCACGGCGGTAAAGCGCGGGTTCGAGTCCCGTCGCTCCCGTCCGGGTTTCTGTTCGCGCCGGAGGAAGAGCTCGGAATCCTCAGCCGCTAGCGGTGCAGTGGTCGACGAACCGGCGCAGCCGGGTGGCGAAGCGGTCGGGCTTGACGAGGTGGACGAAGTGGCCGTCGCCTGCCCATTCCTCGAGTTGCACGTCCGGCAGCCGCTCGAAGCGCTCGCGCTCACCGTCGGTGATCGCCCGTCCGAACACACCCAGGCAGGGGACGTCGAGCTTGGCCATGATCGTGTCGATCCACGCTTGGAGCTCGGCCGGATCGCTGCGCAGCAGCATCTCCCAGTAGCCGACGACGACGTCCTGGTTCACCTCGTGCGCGGCGAGCACGAGCGAGCGCACCGGCTCGGGGATACGCTCGAGCCCGAGGCTGTTCTCGAACGTCGGCCACACCTGCGTGAAGCCGGGGCCGCGCAGCGCCGACTCGAGCCGGTGTGCCAGCTCCGCGAACGGGCGAACGTCGGGCCCGCTGTCGATCATGACGATGCCGCGCGCCGGGTACGCCGCTGCGTACACGCACGCGAGGCCGGCCATCATCGAGTGCCCGACGACGACGGGTCGCTCGACTCGCAGGAAGGAGAGCAGGTCGTGAACCTGAACGGCGACGTCGTCGAGCGACGCGGGCGCACCGCCGCTCTCGCCGTGCGCGGGCAGGTCGATCGCGATGCTCCGCACGGAGCCGCCGAGGCGATCGATGATCGGCCGCCAGGTGCGGCGGTCGAACGTCAGCCCGTGGAGGAAGACGACGGGCGTTCCCGTTCCCTCGACCTCGTATGCAAGCAGCGTCGCCTGACCTGTCGCGGTGCCCATCGCCAACCTCCAGCTCGTTTTGCAACATCGTACCGTAACGGTGTTGCGTTACCCTGTCAAGGATGGGCCGTCCCAGGGAGCACGACGAGCAAACGGCGAGCGCACTCCTCGTCGCCGCCGAACGCACGATCCACGAGCACGGGATCGGCGCCCTCTCGCTGCGCGAGCTCGCGCGCGGCGCCGGCACGACAACCCGCGCCGTCTACAGCTTGTTCGGCTCAAAAGACGGGCTACTCGGTGCGCTGGGCGCACGCGCCTTCGAGCTGCTGCAGGCGGGGCTCGAGGCCCTGCCGACGAGCGACGATCCGCGCGACGATCTCGTCGAGGCCGGGCTCATGTTCAGGCGCTTCGCCCTCGGACATTCCGCTCTGTTCTCGATCGGCATCCAAGTGACCGAGCCGAGCTTATGGCCGCGGTTTCGCGCCGCTGCGTCGGAGGCGCTCGCCGCGCTCCATCGCCGGGTGGAACCGCTTGCCGACGCCGGCCTGCTTGGCGGCCGCAGCGTTCCCGACGCCGCGATGCAATTCCACGCGCTGTGCGAAGGCCTCGCAGCACTCGAGCTCCGCCGCGGTTCGCTCGCGACCGATCCCGAGCAGTTCTGGCGCGACGCCCTTCACGCCCTCATCACCGGCTTCGGCGACTCCACCCCGCGAAAACGACGCCGTACAACCCACCTCGCCACACCCTAGCCTCGACGTTCCTGTCGTCGTTCGGCGTTGGCCAGACGGACCTCGACCGCGCGGTGTGCAAATCCACGGATGGACCCCCGTCGCTCCCGCTCTTTACACCTCGCTTCTGCCAGGAATGCCGGTGGCGCGCCGGAAGGCCGCTGGGAAGGCTCTCCGGTAGGACCCGTTCCACCTGTACGCATTTCGGTCTCGAACGATCCGCGCGAGTCGGTATTGCTCGGCGTCGGCGAGCAGCGTCTGCTGCCGCTCGCGGGCGATCTCGTGAATCCAGAAGTGAATCATGCTCTGTGCCTCCTCTCTTGCATACGTCTGCAGAGGAGTCGGAGCTATATCGGCGGTCTCGACAGTTCGATGATGATTTTCGTGCGATGTCGAGAACGCATCGCCTGCTTCGACCTCATCGTGAGAGATACGGAACGAGGGAAAGGAGCGACGCGTGAAGTACATCGCACTGATCCACAACAATCCGGCAGCGTGGCAGGCGTTGTCGCAGTCCCAACGCGACCAGCACAACCGTGACGCCGACGCCTTCCTGGAGATGGTGACCGAGTCCGGCGAGCTCGTCGGCGGAGCCGTCGTGCTCGCCCATCCGACGAATGCCAAGACAGTGCGGGTGCGGAATGGCGTGCCTGCGATCACCGACGGGCCGTTCGCGGAGGGCAAGGAGCACCTGGCCGGGTACTACGTGCTCGAGTGCGAGGGCATCGAGCGGGCGACCGAGATCGTCACGCACGATCCGTCGGCGCGGTACTTCGCCGTCGAGGTGCGCCCGATCATGCACATGGGAGGGTCGGATCTTTGAGGGGCAACGCCGAGGTCGAGGACCTGCTGCGCGGGCTCGCGCCGCAGGTCCTCGGCGTGCTCGTTCGCCGGTACGGCAGGTTCGACGTATGCGAGGACGCGGTGCAGGAGGCGCTGCTCGCCGCCGCCGTACAATGGCCCAAGCAGGGCACCCCTGAGAATCCGCGCGGCTGGCTGATCACCGTCGCGTCACGACGGGTAGCTGACGAGCTACGGAGCGATCACGCACGTCGGCGCCGCGAAGAGGCCGCCGCCGCACAGATGCCGCCGGACGAGCTCGTCGCGCCCGCTCCCGGCGACGAGCACCTTCCGGAAGAGGACGACACGCTCACCGTGTTCTTTCTCTGCGCCCACCCGGCGCTCTCGCCGGCTTCCCAGGTCGCGCTCACACTGCGCGCGGTTGGCGGTTTCTCGACGGCGGAGATCGCGCGGGCGTTCCTCGTCCCGGAGTCGACGATCGCCCAGCGCATCAGCCGGGGCAAGCAGCGCATCAAGGCGAGCGGCATCCCGTCCGGTCTGCCCGCAGAGCCCGAGCGAGCCGATCGGCTGCGCGTCGTCCTGCAGGTTCTGTACCTGATCTTCAACGAGGGCTACACAGCGACCTCCGGTCGGGACCTGCAACGCGGAGACCTGACCGCGGAGGCCATCCGCCTTACCCGGGAGCTCCAGCGACTCCTACCGGAGGACGGCGAAGTAGCCGGCTTACTCGCGCTGATGCTGTTGACGGAGGCACGACGGGCGGCGCGGACCCGGCCCGACGGCAGCCTGGTCCCGCTCGTAGAGCAAGACCGAAGCCGCTGGAACCAAGAGCTCATCCAGGAAGGCCTCGCGCTCGTCAGCGACGCCCTCTCCCGTACGGTGCTTGGGCCATACCAGATCCAGGCGGCGATCGCCGCAGTCCACGCCGAAGCGGCGCGCGCAGAGGACACGGATTGGCCTCAGATCCTCGCGCTCTACGAGCTCCTGGAACGGATCTCGCCGAACCCGATGGTCACCCTCAACCGGGCGGTCGCGGTCGCGATGGTGCAAGGCCCTCAGGCGGGACTCGAGCTACTCGAGACACTCGACGACGACAAGAGGATCGCGGAGCACCACCGCCTGCACGCGATCCGCGCGCACCTCCTGGAGATGACAGGCGACCGCACCGGCGCCCGGCACAGCTATCAGACCGCCGCACGCCGGACCCTGAGTCTCCCCGAGCAGCGTTACCTCGAAGCCCGCGCGGCCCGCCTTAGCGGATCTCGACCTCGTGAGGTGTAAATCCACGGATCGACCCCCGTCAGTCCCGCGACTCGGCAGCAATCCGAGCAGGTTCACCGATCGTCGGCGAGTCGCCCAAGGATGTCTTAGCCGGTCTGCGATCGACGATCAGCAGGACTTCCTGCGCCGACCGGGTCAGCGCCGGTAGCCCTTCAGCTGACGCTTCTCCCTCAAGGCGATCCCGCCGAGCGCGGCACAAATGAAGTCACTTTCATGCCGAGCGGAGTATGGAGCCTTACCTGTAGTGGGACCCCGCTGGTCAAGCGGGGGTTGTTGTGTCGGGACACGGGCGCGGCTTCCTCGTGGCGACCGTTTCTTGCCGGCACGCAGTCGGGGTCAAGGTGGAGCGCGCGAGTGGGCGAACGACCTTGACGCCGGCGAGGGCCGGCGCACAATCACGCGACGAGGGAGTCGCGCTCGCAGCTCAGCTCACCGGCGTCACCTCCTGAGCGAGACGACGGGCCAGCCTCCGGCGCGCGGGGCGCCCAGCCTTACCTAGGTCCACGGACAGACGTCCGGCGACAAGATGATGGATGGGGTGTGATCCCCGCGAGAGGTTGCTTGCGGCCGCTCGGTCTTTAGAGGCCGTCCAGGCCATCGCGGCCTGGCGGCAGGCTCCGTGCGGGAGCCGGCCGCAACGCATCTGCGTGATGACGGGCAGGCGCGCGCGTGCGCTGGCGTGGTTAGGCGGCAGCGGCAATCGCCTCCTCCGCGTACGGGTCGCCCTCGACGGGGGCGAGCGCCTCGTCGCCGAGCTCGCGCAGGATGTGGTAGGCGCGTCGGCAGAGCTTGCGGGCAACCGAGAGGCAGGCGCGGTTGTGGTCGATCCGCCCGGCGACCTGGCGGTAGTAGGCGTGGTCGGGCGAGCCGGCCCGGGCGGCCGACAGCGCCGCCTCGAACAGCGCCCAGCGCAACAGCTCCGGCCCCTCGTGCGAGA
>WNGE01006493.1_pt1 | contig 19324 bp, 19 predicted proteins | sample 5400651 | NCBI WGS metagenome assembly WNGE01 (sample SAMN13153370, study PRJNA577476) | soil metagenome | isolation source: 60 cm soil or saprolite under grassland replicate 2 | place: USA:California | collected 2016-06-15
ATTTGCCAGCAAACCGGCATGCCCCGCCGGATTGCGGGACCGAGTAGTCTCGCTGATCATTCGACCGCAGCGCGATCAACGCCGGAAGATCAGGCCCAGAACGAACCCGATTCCGAGCGCGGTAAAGACCGCCTTGGTCGGGTTTTCGCGCACGTATTGCTCGGCATCTTCTTGAAATGTGCGGGCGCGCTCGGTCGCATCGCCCCAGGCTTGTTCTGCCTTGCCACGCGCTTCGCCCCAAACTTGCTCCGCTTTGCCGCGGTATTCTCCGGCGATCGCGCCTGCTGCGGATTTCAAATCCTCAGCCGCTTTACGCGCATGTTGTTTGCTGCTTTCCAATTTTTCTTGCGCGTCCGCGGCAGCGGACGCTTTTTGTTCTGCCTTATTTTCTTCAGCCATTGGTAATCTCCAGTTGATTTTCACCCCAAGTATCCGCGCGCTTTGCTAAATCGGCAAACAAATCTCGCGCCGGTGGTGACCAGGACGGCAAATTGTTAAAAGCGTTACATCGTTACATTGGGGAGATCCGCCTTTGTAGCCTTTGTAACTTTTTAACGATTTAACATCGCGCCAGGACGCGCTCACTGTTCGCGGAAAATGATTCGTGCTTTGGTCAGATCGTAAGGCGAAAGCTCCAACGAAACTCGGTCGCCCGGAACGATTCGAATGAAATGCTTGCGCATTTTGCCCGAGATATGGGCAAGGACATTACGCTGACCTGGAAGATCGACACGAAACATCGTGCCCGGCAACACTTGCGTCAGCGTGCCTTCCGTCACGATCTGTCCTTCTTTCGGCATTGCGCCGAATATATTCGCGATCGCACGTCTCTCAAGGGTAGTGCACTTGGTCCAGCGATACGGTCGGCAGATATTCGCCTAGTTGCTGACGTTTCCACCATGCGCCGGTTTGTCGGCGTTCCTCAGCGGTCGTGAAACGGTAACGATAAAAACTTGCGCGAATGTAACGCGGTGGCTGATCTGGAAACGGATTGTGCGCAAGTAATCGGCTCACATCCGGTGATCCTTGCAGGAGCCTGACTACCAATCCGCCAAACCACGGATTTTGCTGCGCAGCTCCCAAGGCGGCGAACCACATTTGCCAATCGACCCGCGGTTGGTGTGGGGCGCACCAGCCCGGCGCGCGTTTCACGTCCCCCGGTTTCCATTTGAATTCGTACGGCAGCCAATCAATGCCGTCAGCGCTGCCTTCGATTACAATTTCACGGCGGTCCTTCGTCATTACACGAAAAAGTCCATAACCGTTCACGATGCGGAAGGGTTCAACATGCTCGTAGAGAAAGCCGAGCGGACGTGGCCACGCAGCGCTCGGTTTGAGGGCGCTGAAAATAAGCCAGGCATTGATCGGCAGCGTGACAGCGATTGCCACGATAGCCCCGTAGATCGACAATCGATACGTGATCAATTTTGCATCTGGAGAGCCGAGCTCCTGCGACGCCGCGGTCGCTCGCCCCTTTATGCGATTCGCTGTTACGTCATCAATTAGCAATAAACACAACGCGATCGTGAGGAGATTGAAAAAGCAATAATTGCCAGTCACAGCAATCGCGATTTGAAGAAAAATCATCAATCCGGCAGCAATGAACCGTGGCCGGCGCGGCGCCCAGATAAAAAACGGCGCGATGATTTCCACCGCGAACCACACCAGACATCACCATCAATTTGAAAAGCAGGAGCTTGAGCAGAAACAGCGCTGCCCGCGAGACTGGTGGTTCCCGTCCACGCTTTGGCCAACTTTGCCACGGCGCGAGAAAGATCGCCAAAAAGCCCGTCTCCAGCAGCAGAATGTCCCATTGAAAGCTCAGAAAAGCTTGTCCAGCGATCGTAAGCGACAGGTAAAAGACGAACAGTGCGATGAGCGAAACGACCGGAACGACTCCGGCGATTAGGAGCAACGACGAAACGACACCGCCGGCGCAAAGGAAATGAAGAAATGCATTGCTCGAATTGAACCAGCAAAGCGTCGGCAAGAGCGAGTAAGCGCGGCCGCCGAGTTGTTCGTGAACCGCCGGAAGAAATTGATTTATCGGCGAGATCCCGTTGCTGCCAATCAGCCCATCCACTTGGACCCAAAGCGAAACGAACGCGATTAAGTAAATGACGCCGAGCATGCGAAGAAACCAGCGCCGGGCCCATAAATATGTCGGTGGACGTACATCATTGCCCCAGAGCAATCGGGTCACCGCAGAGCCGACGCCGCGATGACGAGCGATAAACTTGTAAACGAGTTCGGAAACTGCCGCGAATCCAGGCACACGATCATAACTCCAAGCCAGCCATCTTCTGGAAGATCGATAACACAACCAGCGATACACAGCTTCGGCGGCAAAAAAGGCTTTGCCATCTGGTTCGATGAAAGCGACCGCGCGTTTGAATTGTTCGATGGGAATTTCCGGAAATCGATTCGCTGCTTCCTGGTAGGTTACATACTCAACTTCGCCCGCGGTGATTTCGCGCCAGCGTTCAATCCAGCGCTTGCAAAAATGACATTCGCCGTCCCAAATCATGAGCGGCTTGGGTGGGGGATTGGAAACGCGGAGATGCATTAACGATCCTTGATCTCGTTAGTAGAACGTGAGAGGTGAGACGGGAGAAGTGAGAAGTTTGTTTGCGTAGTCAATCCACTCTCACTTCTCACCAATCACGTCTCACTTGATTCCAAACTCTGCCCAAACGGGCGCATGGTCGGAAGGCTCTTTCCCTTTCCGCATGTCACGATCGATTCCAGCATCGATGCATTTCTTCGCTAATGCTTCGCTGGCCAGGATCGCGTCGATGCGTAAACCGCGATTTTTTGGAAATGAAAGCATTCGGTAATCCCACCAACTAAAAAGGCCGCCTTCTTTGTGATGCAGTCGTAGCGTGTCGCGGAAACCGCCCTTGCATAATTGGCGAAACGCTGTCCGTTCGCCATCAGAGCACATGATTGCTCCCCGCCATAGATCTGGATCGTAAACATCGACATCTTCCGGCGCGACATTGAAATCACCGCAAATCACTAACTCGGCAGATTCTTCTCTTAAGAGACAATCCCGCAGTCGCGCATACCACTTCAGTTTATATTCATAAGCAGGCGAACCAACGGCTTGCCCGTTTGGAGCGTAAACGGAAAACACGCGGACGGTGTCGATTGTTGCTGCGATCACCCGCGCTTGTGGATCGACAACTTCATCGCAAAGCGCCGACCGCACATCGCGTGGCTTACTTTTCGAAAGGATGGCCACTCCATTGTATGATTTCTCTCCGTGATAAGCCGAGTGATAACCGACTGCTTGCAAAGCGAGCACGGGAAATTGGTCATCTGTGCATTTTGTCTCCTGCAAACAGACGACGTCTGGCTTTGTCGCCTCCAGCCAGGCAAACAGGCGATCCTGTCGCCGGCGCAGCGAGTTGATGTTCCAAGAGGCGATGCGCATTCGTAGGAACGTGATCAGTGAACTGTGATCGGTGAACAGTATGGGCTATGACAGCGCATCGGCATCCGATCACTGATTACGGTTCACCGGTCACAATTCTAACTCGACTCCCGGCGCCGGCACAATGACTTCCGAGTTGGGAAGGTCAGCCACCAAAGTCGCTCTCATCCATTCGACTGCCAGTGGATCGCCGTGAACGAGAACGATCTTCCGCAGTGAAAGTTTCTTCGCGTAAGCGATCAGTGCCTCGCGCGTTGCGTGTGCACTGAATTGAAACTGCTCGATGTTGCAGCGCACGCGCTGGGCCGGTCCGTCGGGATCGAGCACCACATCTCCGCCCGGCGTTGCGTCTCGAAGGAGACCGGCAGGAGATTCGGGATCGGCGTAACCAACGAAAAAGACCGAGTGCTGCGGATTTTCAATAAGTCGGCGTGCAAAAATATTGGACAGAGTTTTCGGCGTCATCATGCCGCTGGAGAGCGCGTAAACTCTTCCGGCGCGAATGGGAGCGTCATGAATTGTCTGGCCATTTAAGACGAACGGCGCTGTTTTCTCCATTAATTGGAGGTGGGCCAGTTGCCGCCGAGCAGTATGGGCACGGCGATCGTAAATGTCGGTCATTTTTGAACTGAGACCGCCGATGTAGATGGGAAACTCCGACAGGATTCTTTCCTGCCGGAATTTGTAAAACATCGCCAGCGCTTCTTGCGTCTTGCCGAGCGCAAAAACTGGAATGAGCACGCATCCGCCGCGCTTGAACGCGCGATCAATTGCTTCGGCCAGGCGTCGCTCTTCACTTTCGCGCGTCCAACCCGCAGATTTCGCGTGATCGCCTCTGGTGCATTCCATGATCAGGATGTCGATCTTCTCCTCCGGAAAAACCGCCGCTTCCATGATTGTTTGATTGTCGAAATTGACGTCGCCCGTGTAAAAGATCGTACGGCCATCGGCGCGCAGCAGAATTCCGGCGGAGCCGAGGACGTGTCCTGCATCGAAAAACTCAAATGTCAGCACGTCTGTTTCGCGCTGGGGTGCACGTTCGCCTGAGATCAACATGGGTTGGCGCAACGGGCACCATTGCCAAAGATCCGACGCGCGATCGGTTTCGCGATGCGTAAAAAGCGGATACAATGTCGCGCCGATCTCCTCGCGCTTTCTCGTCATTACATTGACCGAGTTATGTAAAAGCACGCTGCCGATTTCCGCAGTCGTCTCGGTCATGAAAATGCGTACAGCTGGTTGCCGTCGCATCAGCACTGGCAATGTCCCAATATGGTCCTGATGACCGTGTGAGATCAAAATCGCTTCAATTTTCCGGTCGGCGATCGCTTTGAAATTCGGCAGAGCATCCTCGCCGTTGTTCTTTGGATGCATCCCGCAATCGAGCACGACGCGTTGGCCGCCAATCTCGAGATAGTATGAATTCGCGCCGATCTCGGTTCGCCGCGTCAAATTGATGAATTTCACAGACGCTTGTTTCCGCAGCATTTTCAACCTTTCTGAGGAGCGCGCAATTTTATCCTAACGAATCGATTGCTCGCTGCGTTTACACGGTTGCCCAAAGAAGTGGCGCGTAAAAAAACGGCCAGCGTGCGCCGAATATGAACGGGCAATTTCGCACACGGTCTAAGTTTCCAATCCCATGAAAAAGATGCCGACTGGGGAAGCCAATCGAAAGAATTATCTCGAGCAGGACATCTGTATTCATATTTTCACCGTCTCATCCGCAATGGTCGGCGTTTGTTTGACTGTCATTGGACTCATCCGCGTCGTCGTTACACTCGGAAAAGCGGATACACTTGCGGACGATTGTCTGGCGGTGGACGCCTTGTTGTTTCTGACCTCGTGTCTTCTTTCTTATTGGGCGCTTCGCTCACGCGGCCTGAGACGGATGCATCGACTTGAACGAATAGCAGACGGTATATTTATCTTCGCGATGATCGGGATGGTAGCGATTTGTGCGCTAATCACTTATAGCATCGCTATCCCTAACCGGTGAGGCCTCGAGCGAAAGCAACTCTTCCAAAATCCGCATCCAGTTGCCGCGCAGGATTTTCTCAATCTGCTCGTCGTTGAATCCGCGCTCGATCAATCTACGAGTAAGATTTCGCGCGTGGGAATGATTCCTCAGATCGGGAATGAAATGTGGAGTTGTAAATTTTGCGGCGAGCTCTTTTCGTCGCGATTCCGGCCACTGCTGAAAGATGAACTCAAAAAAGTCGAAACCGATAGCGACCCCGTCGATGCCGATCAAGTTTTTTATATGCTCGATGTGATCGATATAGCGATCGAGCGTGCTTTCCTCTTTTTTGGGACTCACGAGTACTGCATTAATGCCGATAACGCCGCGCCGTTCGCCGATCATCCTGATTTGCTCGTCACTGATATTGCGCTCGATATCGTAATATTTTCGCGCGTTCGTATGTGACACAATGGGTGGCTTGGTCGTTATCGCCAATATGTCTTTGAACCCGGCGGGATTAATGTGCGCAAGGTCGACAATTACACCGAGAGCTTCACATTGCTGGACCACATCCCGGCCGAACGCGGTCAAGCCGTCGCGCGAAGAGCCGCCCGGCGCGAAAATGCCGCCCGCTCCCGCCGCGTTGCGCCGCGCGTGTGTGAGTCCGATGACGCGCACGCCAAGCTCATAAAAAACCCGCAATAATTCCAAATCGGTGCCGAGCGGTTCAACGCCTTCTATGGTAGCGAGCACCGCGATTCTATGATTCCTACGCGCATCGAGAATCTCCTGGTAGCTCTTGCAGATGGCGAACCGCTCGCACTCCTTCACTTCTGCGTAAATTCGTGAGATCTGATCCAGAGCAACGCGCAAACTCATTTCCGGCATATAGCGATCCTCGATGTAAATTGCCGCGCCGAGCACGCCGACATCGCCCGTGTCCAGTTCCGGCAGAAAATCTGTCGCCAGCACGCCCTTGCGGTTTCGCTTTTCGTACAAATCCATTGGCATGTCGAAGTGAAGATCGACAATTCCATTCGCGTGCAGCTGGTCGATTCGCTGTTCCGTGGATTTTTCCGGAGCGGTCATTGCTTTCAGTGAGCTTCGCAAGGAAATCGTTTCGAAACTTCATTTGTAACGTTATGGTTACGGTCAGCGCAGCCGTCATAAGGTATTGCGCTCTAATGTTCTTGACACCCAGGAAATAGGTATATGAGACGGTGATCAGCCCACCGATCAGCAACACCACCCAGATAACTGAGGGAATTGTGTTATTACCGGCAAATATCCGTAGCCTGCGATACTCTGCCAGTTTATTTATGCCTCTTAATGATTCGCCGTAGAGCTCTCGGTTGGGAACTGATTTCTCGTCTATCTGATAGAAGTCTGTTATGAGTGTTGCCATTGCCCGGTTGGAATGGAGACTTATGTCGCCCTGTGACATTCTTTTCAGTTCATCGTTATAGACCGAATTGGCATACTCCATGAGTCCCTGCCGTATTGTAGTTCTGACAGGCTCAGGGAATGCTTTTGCAATGTGAAAAATATCAATGGTCTCGTTGGCTTCCATTTGCAGGTTCTTCGTAGCATCGTCATATCCGCTCCAGGTAACAAATACCACGAAAGCGACGACCACCCCGTAAAGCAGGCCGAATGCATTGAAGATTATGGCGGCGACTTCGTGGTTCTCTTTTAACACTTCTGCGGGATACTTCTTCCGGACAAAACGAAGCCCGGCCAACGCAACTGACGTCGTAACAACCGACATCACCGCAAACGAAATGGCTGGCGGCCAATTAAGGATGAATTGCATAAACCATTAGTTTTTCAGGCGTTCCTTGACGATGCACGTCCAAAACGCCCCGCTGCAAACGCCCGGAAGACACGCAGTTCGCCGATATCGTACTTGCTTCCCAAGAGCGCACTGACGTCGGTCAGTGTTCCATCGATTACCTGGCGGAATGCAGCCGCGATTTCCTTCTCCTGCGCAGATGTGAAAAACCGATCCCGCAGCTGCGGTCCGAGTTTGCCGCGCTCGATCGCAGCTAGCAAATGCCCATAAATCGTGCTGCGCACAAAGCCGCGCACGCGTGCGATTTCATCCACCGATTCACCTTTTCCAAACCGCCGCAGCGTTTCGGCCTGGCTATCATTCAAACCGTGGCGGCATTCCGACAGTAGAGGATCGACATCATCAGAGAATGGCCGGCGCGAGTTGTTTACGAGATAATCTTTTATTTCGTTCAGGAACGGCTCGGCGAACTCCTTGAGCTTTTGCTCTCCGACACCCGGTATTCGCCTGAACTCGCCAGCAGTTGTCGGGTAGCTCCGCGCCATTTCGCGGAGCGACACATCGGAGAAAATGACGTAAGCCGGCACGTCGCGTTCGTCCGCGAGTTTGCGACGCAGAACACGCAGGCGTTCGAACAATACTTCGTCGCATTCAATCGCGCCCGTACGGGTGCGCGCTGCTTTCCCGGCGACATCGATCCGCTTGGTCAGCGTAATCGGCGTCCGCTTGCGCAAAGCTTCCAGCCCCGATGCTGTGAGGGATAGCGTGGCGAACTTGCCGGGCGCGCATTCGATCAGTCCGAGGCGCAAAAGCTCGCGCCCGATTGCCTGCCAGGCATCGCGTTTCAAGTCCCGGCCAATCCCGTAGGTCGATAATTCGTTGTGATGCCGTTGCCGGATCGCTTGCGTGTCTGCGCCCGTGAGAATCTCAATGATATGATTTAACCCGAATCCGAATCCACTTTTGGTATGGACGCGGTGGACGCAGGAAAGAAATTTCTGGGCGGGAACTGTGCCGTCGAATGTCTCGCGCGGAGTGAGGCAATTATCGCAGCCTTCGCATGAAGCCTTATCGTATTGCTCGCCAAAATAGCGCAACAACGTCGTCCGCCGGCACTCACGTGTTTCGGCGTAATGCACCATTTCCTGGAGCTGCGCACGCGCAATCCGCGCTTCGCTCTCGCTCTTTTCATCGATAAAGTGCAATTGCTTGACGACATCGCTCGCGCTGAAGAGCAATACACATTCGCTGGGCAATCCGTCGCGCCCGGCGCGTCCCGTCTCCTGATAGTAGCTCTCCAGGTTTTTCGGCAGATCGTAATGCACAACGAATCGGACGTTCGGTTTGTTAATTCCCATACCGAAGGCGATCGTCGCCGTGATCACACGTGCGTCGTCGCGCAGAAAAAGTTCCTGGTTCTTCGTCCGCTCGGCTGTTGTTAGCCCCGCATGGTATGGTTTCGCGCTAAGCGCATCTTCGCTTAGTCGTGTCGCCAGCGAGTCCGCGCTTTTTCTGCTCGCACAATAAACAATGCCGCTCTCATTAGGCCGGCTGCGGATGAACTCGAGCAATTGCTCATAGGGCGCCGTTTTAGGAACAACGCGATAACTGAGATTTGGCCGGTTAAAACTCGCAACGTAACAGCGCGGCTCCCGCAGCTTCAGTTGCTTTAGGATGTCCGCTCGCACGCGTTCGGTTGCCGTTGCGGTAAGCGCCATCACCGGAACGTCCGGAAAATGCGTCTGCAATTTCTTAAGTTCACGATATTCCGGCCGGAAATCGTGTCCCCATTCGCTGATGCAATGCGCTTCGTCGATCGCAATTTGCGCGATGTTCCAATTCAGCGCCCGTTCCAAAAACGTATCGAGCATCAGCCGCTCCGGCGCGACGTATAGCATCCGGTATTCACCGCGATGCAAGCCTCGCCATCGCGCGGTCGCCTCTTGTCGATCCAAAGTAGAGTTTAAGAACGTGGCTGCGATCCCACTGGTTTGCAGCGCATCGACCTGATCTTTCATCAGTGAAATGAGCGGCGATACGACAATGGTCAGCCCATTGCGTATCAACGCTGGCAATTGAAAACAGAGCGACTTCCCGCCTCCTGTCGGCATGAGCACAAACACATCGCGTCCAGCTAGTGAGTCGTTGATTATCTGTTCCTGCAACGGCCGAAACGCCGAATACCCGAAATGCGTCTTTAGTGTTCTGGTCAGATCCATTTTGTTGGTTTCACCGGCTCCCATTCGTTATCACGGCCAAATCCTTTTGCAGCAAGGCGACTCGATCAGGATCGGTTTCGGCGGTTTACTTCTGCCGCGTAAGACGAAACCCATCAGCGCGATCTTAACGTTTGAAGGATTGACAATGCACGCCCGAATTCTCGGATCGGCTTCAGTGGGCAAAAAAGAAACTTCCTTCTGACGTGGAAAGAGAATATCAAACTTGCAAGAGCCTGGGACCTACATGACGAAGCCGCCTTTTATCATTTGCGTTGTTTTCTTGGTCATTTGCGGGAGAAATTTCGGACAAGAAAACTATCGGGGCGGAATTGTTTACGGGCCAAAAGCCGCGTTTAACATCAGTGCGCCGGAAGGCTGGGTCCTGGACAACGAATCGGGCGCAGATCAGGGAATGCCGTGTGTTCTTTAGCCGAAAGGTTCATCGTGGTCGGACGCGAAGACGGTGATGTATGCGAAAATTGCCAGCACGCAGTACGAAGACGTCGAGGCTTTCGTCGCTAAGGCGATCAAAGAAATGCAAAAGGTGCACGGCACGCCGAAACAAAAGATTGAGTCCGGCAAGACGGGCGACGGCCGACCGTTCTTTATTAACGAATACCCGGCGACGAAATCGTACTCGCAATGGGAACGGATCGCTTACGTCCAATTGCCCAAGGCGGTCGCGTACATAGTCTTGTCATCCCGAGATGAACCGAGCTATCGGAAAGACTCGCCGGCATTAAAAGAGGTCTTGAAGTCCTTCGGCTATCTCGAACCTAAGATCGATCGCAACCAGCACTAGCACCGGCGACGCCGCTTAAGGTTCATTGTGGCCACGAACGATCAGATCTATGACGGCCTTGCTGTCAGCGTGCCCAGTGTGAGCTTTGAGAGGATCGACAATCAACCAGAGCAAACTCCAGCGCGCCAGCGAATAGGTCACATTGCTGTACTGAACCGGGCTGATGCGGGGTCCTCCTCCGCCTGCCATTACGTCGGCCTTATCAATCGGATAGCTCAAGAGATCGTTCGGATCGCTAAAGGCGACTAAGTCCAGCGTGAGCGGAAAGGGGACACCCGCGCTTGGCGACGGCGCCCGTTTCGTGCGCTCATCTGCAAATTGTTTCATCAAAGGCTTTGCCGTCTCAAGTTGCGGAGGTGCGCTTGTTGCCCAAGTCGGACCAGTCGCTTTCTGCGAAACCGGATTGTTCGCCTCGGTCAGTTCCAGCAGCGGTATCTGGTTTGCTAGCATATACACCGTGCTGGTTTGCCCAACGAGCCGATTCACTGAACGCGGATTGTAATTACGCTCTCCGAGAATCGCGTACCCGCGGCTCATCCGCAGAAGCGTGTCGTACGTCATGTAACTTCCAAGGCTCTCCGTGATGATTGCCAATTCATCATGCGGACCAAAATCATCATGCAGAATGTATGAAACCGCTTTCATGATCGGATATTGCATGTGTTGGCGGTACTGCCCCGCATACAGGACAGCGTCCGAAAGGCGGTAGTCCATCAACTCTTTTTTCAACAGCCGGTCTCCCACCAGGCGGTAACGGCCGTACTCCAAGTCGGTCGCAAATTTCTTATCTTTCCATGCAGTTGTCGTCGGCGACCAGGTGAGCGCGTACATCCGCACCGGCACGCCGGTTTCCCGCTGCGCGAATGGATACAACCACAGAACGCCGAGGACGTGTCCGCTCCTGCTAAACGTCTCGCTTGAAGGCTCGCTCGCACTTTCCAAGTTCATCCTTGCCGCAATCCCGTTGACGAGAGGCAGCTCCCATTCATGCGGCGTATGGACGCCCATACCCTGCACCATCAAAATACGCACCGTTGCCGGCTTCTCAGCTTTAGCGACACGTCCGGCTGAGCTCTCAAGCCCGCGGAAGCTGCCCTCAATCTTTTTGACTGGCAATACGTAGCACGAGGTCAGGGCGCAGATCATGAAGACACCGACGGCCGCAGCCATCAAATATCGACCACGCGAAAGCAAGCTTCGCGGAATGTTAATGTGAAGAAGGTAACGAGACCGGAAACCCGCTCTCATGTCGTTGATCTTGCGTGCGCAATCCGAAAAAGGCAATCCAAACAGAATTCGATTAACTTCGCCGCTCTTTGATCGCGCTGAGAATATTGGCGATAGCTTCGGCGCGCGGTTTTGCGCCGAGATTTCCTTTGCCGTGGACGCGGACACTGACGGCGTCGGCTTCCATGTCGCGTTTTCCGATCACGAACATAGTGTGCACTTTCATTTGCTCGGCGCGCTGGATTTTGCCGGCATTTAAGGTTAAATTGGCTTCTCAGAACTCACGGTTCTCTGGTACATTACAACTCTATGGCGGGCGATGACCCTATCTTAGCCGCTCTTGAGTTGAAAGAGCCAGGCCCGGCTCGCCACTGGTCGTTTCAAGTTAGCGACGTCGTTTTAACCGCGGCAATGCTCGCCGGAGGTATTGATCCCATCCACAAGCTGATGGACGCGTTCCGCAAGTTCATGGAGACCTCGTCGGCCAAAGCCAGTGGAACATCAAATTAGCCGTCATGGAGAAGGAAGAGACGAGCACGGTCAAAACAACAGGAAGCACTACAGGATTGGATGACATTTTTTGGAACAAACTTCTGAAACGTATTCAGGAGAAGGAGGTGGTTCCTGTCGTCGGGCCTGGAGCGGTCACTTTTGGGCGCGGTGACCAGCCTCTCTATCCCTGGCTCGCGCAGCTTTTGCCGGGCAAACTCGATCTGCCGCTCGCGGCCGGGCGCGCGCCGCGCGATCTGCCGGAAGTCGTGGATGCCCAGCGCGCAACCGGGGAGCGTGTGGATCGCATCTACAAGCATCTCTACGAGATCGTCAAAGATCCTGACCTCCGGCCGGGCGGGACACTCGCGACGCTCGCCGCCATTGAAGGTTTCCAGCTTTTTATCAGCACAACCTTCGATTTCTTGCTACCACGTGCCGTGGAGAGCGCTTCGCCTGGATGGAAACCCGAGGAGGGGCAGGGCGCGGCCACTTTGCGCGGAGCATGCCCCGATCTCCCGCTGGAACTCGCGAACATGCAAAAGCCGGAACAGCGCTTCGTTTATCAGATCCTCGGTCGCGCCCAACCCTACCGTGATTTTGTCGTCTGGGATGACGACATGTTCCGATTTCTACTGCGCCTCGATCAGCAGCTACCCCAGCTCCCAAAGCTCTCTGAAGCCCTCCAGAAGAGCCACTTTCTCGTCCTCGGTCTGAGCCTTGACGACTGGCTCTTGCGCTTCTTTGTCCAAGTCGTCAAACATCAGCCGCTCTCCGAGCTCGCCGACTCCGAGCTGTTCATCTTCGAACAGCTCGATCCCGTCGAGCGCGACAAAGTCGTCGTCTACTTCAGTCGGCTCACGAAACAAATTCGTGTCATGCCGACCGACCCGCGCGAGTTTATTAAGGAACTGTTTACCCGTTGGCGTGCGAAAAATCCCGCGCCCAAGGACGACCCATATCTTATGAATAAAGCCCATCGTGAAAAGCACCGTACCCGCGGCAGCATCTTCGTCAGCTACGCGTCGCCCGATCTGGAGATCGCGCGTTACGTCGTCAGCCAGCTTCAGAAGGCTGGCTGCTTTGTTTGGTTCGACAAAGAGCAGCTCCAGCCTGGGGAAGACTGGGAGGAAAAGCTACGCGAAGCCGTCGAGGAGCGCTGCGGCCTTTTCGTAAGCATTATCTCCGCTCACACCGCAGCCCGGCTCGAAGGCTACAATATCTTTGAGCGAAAGCTGGCCGCCAAGCGGCGCGAAAAGCTCGCCGACAATGCCATCTTCTATCTGCCGATGCGCATCGATGACGGCGATCCGCTAATCCCGGAGAATGAGCCGCGGGGCACGGGAAAAATACAGGGTGTCCGCAAGCCTGGCGGCCATCTGGACGAAGACTTCGTCGGCTACCTCCGTGCAAAGCAGCGCGAAAACTGCGCTGCCCTCGGCTATCCCACGCCGCCTGATCCCACTTAGCCAATGCCGCTCCTCGATCCAGATACAAAGGCTGAAGTAGCGGTAGCTCTTCCTTCGGTCGACGAGCAGGCTCCGCTGTTGCACCCGTTTCCCGTGGCCGATCTCGAGCACCCGTGGCTCGGCCTCGAAAGTTTTCGTGAAGAAAGTCGCGGTTACTTTTTTGGCCGCGATGCGGAGATTACCGAGATCCATTTGCGTCTGCGCAGTCATCCGCTGCTGGTGTTCTATGGCCGCAGCGGAGTGGGTAAGACAAGCATCCTTAACGCTGGCTTGATCCCGCGATTGCGCGCGGAAGGCCACAGGCCCGCTCTGCTCCGACTGAACTACAAGGGAGATGGACCGTTCGATCAACTGTTCGCCGTTCTCTTTGAGAGCGACAACGGCGCCCCGGTGGCTCGTTTTCTAAAAAAGAAGGAGCGTATAACAGCGTGGGAAACAGACATGGCCGCAAGTTTAGCTCGTCTGCCGTCCCAGCAGAAAAACTCGAATGAGCTCGTGGTGCCGTTTTCGCTCCCGCAAGATGCCGCGAGCCGTCTTTGGCTTCGGCTGCATTGGCGTAAAGAGCCTCCAAATATAACCCATTTGATTCTGGATCAATTCCAGGAAGTCTTCACGATCGGGGCACGACGAGCGGGCGCTGAAAACGAAGTGCGTGACGCTTTGGCCATTTTCCTTCAAGGCTCTATCCCCGACCCGATCGTGCGGCTGATTGCCGACCACGACGACTTTCTCGATTATTTCGACCCCGACTCTACTCCAGTCCGTATTCTGCTCGCACTGCGTGATGACTACGTCTATGCCTTGAATCTATGGAAGTCTTCTCTCTTCTCACTAGGGCAAAACAATTTCGAATTGCGCGCTCTGCGTGGCCCGGCTGCGTTGGAATCCGTCTTCGAGCCCGGGGCGTTGCGGTGCCGGTATCACGGAGAAGTCAGCGAACAGAAGAAAGCTGACACAGGCCTGCCACCGATCGTTACTAAAGAAACCGCCCAACGCATCGTTCGTTTCGTTGCAAAAAAAGGCGATGACGTACCGATGGAAGAAATCGAAGCTCTTCCGCCGATCCTTTCACTATTGTGCCGCGAGCTGAACGAGCGCCGGTTTACTGAGCCAGCCGGCAGGGCGGAAATTCCTGCTGACCAGATTACCTTCAGCGAGAGCGACACCGATGTCGAAACGATTATCAAGAGTTTTTACGAGCGCTGTGTTACCGGGCGGCCGGAAGCCGTCCGAGTCTTCATTGAGGATGAGCTAGTTGGCAGATACAGCGGCGCGCGCCTCCCACAGGACGAGCAAAGCATGGTAAAAGTTTTCACGGATGGATGCGAGATTCCCGGCGCTGCCGGTAGCCGGCGCGCCGCTGGTTATGGCGACTCTGTCAAAGCTCGAGAGTGCCTCATTGATCTAGTGAACCAACGCTTCCTCACTTTTCTGGGTGGCGGCGATAACCCGAGTTACGAACTAATCCATGATCTTGTCGCTGCTGAAGCGGCAAAAAGCCGCACGGCCCGAGGAGAACGCTACGAGAAAGAGCAGGCCGATCTCCGAGCTGAGGCTGACAGAAAAGCCAGGGAGGAAGCCGAATCTCTCGCCCAAGTCGAACGTCAGCGCGCGGAAGTACAAGCTCGTGCCACTCGCCGCGCCCGCTTGTTCGCCAGTGCTGCGATCGTAGTCGCGCTGCTTGCAGCTTACGCTTGGTTTATCGCGTTTACAGGTCGATCCGAGACAGAACGTCAAAGGGGAGAAGCCGAGCAGGCTAGGAACAAAGCGGTCGCAGCAAAGTTCGAGACAGAACGTCAAAGGGGAGAGGCCGAGCAGGCTAGGAACAAGTTCGAGACAGAACGTCAAAGGGGAGAAGCCGAGCAGGCTAGGAATAAAGCGGTCGCAGCAAAGAAACCCGCAGACGAGTTGATCAAAATCCTGCGATACGATCTAAGGGAGGCACTCGAGAAGGTGGACCTTGCCCGTGGCCGGTGGCGTGTAAACGGCAACGCCGCGCGCTGTGTTCCCGGCCGCCGCGCCGCCCTTGAAGCCAGCCTTGCTATTCGCGAGAAGCTTGTCAAACAGGACCCCGACAATGCTGGCTGGCAGCGTGATCTCTCTGTCAACTATGATAAAGTCGGCGACTTGCAGAGCGCGCAGGGTGATCTGGCTGGCGCGCTCCAGAGCTACCGCGACGGCCTTGCAATTAGCGAGAAGCTTGCCAAACAGGACCCCGGCAATGCTGGCTGGCAGGGTGACCTTGCGTTCTCTTATTGGCGGACGGGCACAACGTTGGCCCGCTCAGATCCGCAATCGAAGAAAGACGCGCGAACAATGGTGGAAAACGGTCGTGACGTTTTGCGCGAATTGAAAACGCGCACTGGATTAATGCCTCTGCAACAGCTATGGCTCGAGGCGATCGAAGCCGACCTGCGGAAGATGCACGAGTAAAAATAAGGTGAAACGAACGCGTGTTTAGGCGCCACGTTTCGCGGCTCTGCCCGGATCGCCAGGCTGCCGCTCTTTGATCGACAATAGAGTATCAGCGATTGCTTCGCCGCGAGGTTTGGCGCCGAGATTGCCTTTGCCATGCACGCGGACGCTGACGGCGTTAGCGTCCATGTCGCGTTTTCCGATCACGAACATGGTGTGGACTTTCATTTGCTCGGCGCGCTGAATTTTGCCGTTGATCTTATCACTGCTCTCGTCGATCTCCGCGCGGACTTGATGGGCGCGCAGCTCTTTCAGAATCGATCGTGCATAATCCATTAACTTTGGATCATCGCCGATGGTCAGAATGCGCGCCTTTCGGGCGCGAGCCTGAGGGGGAAATTGCCGGCGCAATCTGATGAAGCGTGCATGTGTGAGCGGCATGCGGTAAATGCAGCGCGATATGGCTTCTGGGTTTTGGTGCGAGGTGGTTACTTCTCTAGCCAAGGAATTATCCTTGCCTCGAGAAAGCTGCGAAGCTGTAATGGCACCATGACAGCGGAAGGCTCGAGCTTCAGGCGTCGCGTCTTCGTCGTTATGCCTTTTGGAAAAAAGGAGCTGCCGACGGAAGGTCGACCAAGTGCAGCGCTTTCAACTCCCAGGTTATCAACCGGACGCAATCGAGCCAGTGATCGCACTGCTCCAGCAGAGGCTTAGAGAATTTTGCCTCCTTCCACGCGCTTCGACAAGATTGTTATCTGCAGCGGCCATATGATTGACGCGCCGGACCGCAAGGCTTCGCGCTTTCCCGCCACCAAGGCAGAAGCCGTCGGCGCACGAATTGCAGAGCATCTCGAGGAATGGGACGTCGCGGAAGGGGATCTCGCAGTCTGCGGCGGAGCCTGCGGCGCCGATATCCTGTTTGCGGAGGAATGTCTGCGGCGCGGCGCGCACATCCGATTGCTGCTTACACAGCAAGTGGACGACTTCGTGCATGATTCAGTGCAGCACGCCGGGAGCGATTGGATCCGGCGCTTTCACGCCCTCCGAAAGAAGGCGGAAGTGGCGACGTTGCTGCCAAAGCCCCGAGGTAAAGACGCGAGTGATCTTTCCATTTATGAACGCAATAACCTCTGGATAATCGACACCGCGCGCCGGGAGGCGGCGGAGAGCGCCAGGCTCTACGCGCTCCTCGTTTGGGACGAGAAGTCCACGGGAGACGGTCCCGGTGGCACCTCGGATTTTGCGGAGAGAGTGCGAGATCTCGGTGGCGTCGTCGCGATCATCAATCCAACAACGATATTATCAGAAGATGGCCGAAACATTTGAATACCTTCAACGCCGCCTCGAGCAACAGCGGCAGTGGCACAGCGACAAAGCCGCATGCAACAAGCGCTGGTTCTACCGCACGGAAATCGCCACGCTCTTCGCCGGTGCGGCAATTCCTGTTGTCAGTTTGTTGTTAACCAATCATTCCTTCTGCGCAGGAGTCCTCACAGCCATCCTCGGCGCAATCGTCGTCCTCGCCGCGGCCCTGGGGAAGCTTTTTAAGTTTCACGAGAACTGGCTGCAATATCGCACGGTCGTTGAGACACTCGAACGCGAGAAGGAGCTTTATCTCAATGCGACCGCCGAATATGCCGAGGCGGATGAAGCGCGACGCAACCAACTCCTGGTTGAGCGGGTCGAAAACATACTCGCCGCTACGACTTCACAATTCGTGGCCGCGCATCGCACCGCGCGCGATGGGAACGATCAGTCGCACTGAATCGGCCCGTCGTTTTTTAATTAACAATAAAACTTCTGCGATGCCTTCGCCGCGCGGTTTGGAGCCGAGATTGCCCTTGCCGTGGACGCGGACGCTGACAGCGTTGGCTTCCATGTCGCGTTTTCCGATTACAAACATCGTGTGGAACTTTCATTTGCTCGGCGCGCTGGATTTTGTTGGTGCAGTAATCGCTTTTCCACGCAGACGAAGTTGCGGAGTTTGTTCACGATGGTTTTGCCGGGCCGAACTCGCGCCGGAGTGTTGCAAGCACTTCGCCGAAAGTTTCCTTAATGTTTCCCTTTGCGAACCGGATTTGCTGGATGCCATGGATGTTGGAGAACTCCTCAGCACCCTCCTCCAATAGCACAATTGCTCGGCTGAAACCCAAGCGCCCTTGGAACAATCCCGTTTCGTGAATGACGTTTTGGCGGGCTCTCATTGTTCCATCCGCCATTTCATCCTCTGCTGTCAGAACCAAACAGGCGAAAGAAGACTTTCCAAGGATGTCCGCTAGAATGTCCCTGATCGTATGTCCAGCCCGCGCGCCGACTTCATACGCTTCGACGCGATAACCGTGCTTTTCGGCAAGGTGGTCTTTGAGATCTCGCCACAGAGCATTTCGACCATGGCCGACAAAAACGATCGGAGGTGGCTTTACCGGCTTCAGCGGTTCAGGAGGCGGAGGAAGTTTGAATGTATCGGCCTTGCGTTCGAATACTGCGAATGTTGCGTTTATCGGACCATGCGTTGAAGCCTTGACTTGGATACCAGTATCATTGTTGTGAATACTGATGACCGACTGGCGCTCCTTGTCATGGAGATCAGCGTAAGCGTAACCAGCCTGCCTTGGGTAATCGGCAAGGAACTGCTCAAACGAATCATATGTCCACCTGTCTTTACTAAGCTGAAGCGACAAAAAATGCTGGACCCCTTGTTCAATACTCTCCTTCGGAAAGAGAGTCTCGAATGCTTCGCGAACGACGTGAGCGGGAAAGAGCGTGCGCTTGAACGAGCTTTCTCTTTTCATCGACGGTCTATTTCATTCCGGCCACTAGCGTCACGCCCTCCGCTCTTTAATCGCCGCCAGAATATCCGCAATAGCCACGCCGCGCGGTTTTGCGCCTAGATTACCTTTGCCGTGGACGCGGACGCTCACAGCGTTGGCTTCCATGTCACGTTTTCCGATCACGAACATGGTGTGGACTTTCATTTGCTCGGCGCGCTGTATTTTGCCGTTGATGTTATCGCTGCTCTTCTCGAATATTCGATGTCGATCTTGATGAGTGCGCAATTCATTTAAGATCGACATCGAATATTCGAGCACTTTTTCGTCATCGCCGATTGGCAAAATGCGCACCTGTTCGGGAGACAGCCAAAGCGGGAAATTGCCGGCATAATGCTCGATTAAAAATCCGATGAACCGTTCATGCGTTCCCAGCGGCGCGCGGTGAATGCAGATTGGGATCTTATCGATGTTGTCGCGGTCCTTGTAGCGAAGATCAAAACTGCGCGGTTGAGCAAAATCGACCTGGTTGGTCGCGATGGAAAACTCGCGTCCGATCACGCTCCACGCTTGAACGTCGATCTTCGGTCCGTAAAACGCGGCTTCATTTGGCACTTCGACGTAATTAATTCCAGAATTCTTGAGCACATTGCGCGTCATTTCCTCGGTTTGCTTCCAAAGCTCCGGTTCGTCCACAAACTTTTGGCCGAGCTCGGATGGATCGTGCGTAGAGAAACGCATCAA
>WNGE01005627.1_pt1 | contig 19315 bp, 21 predicted proteins | sample 5400651 | NCBI WGS metagenome assembly WNGE01 (sample SAMN13153370, study PRJNA577476) | soil metagenome | isolation source: 60 cm soil or saprolite under grassland replicate 2 | place: USA:California | collected 2016-06-15
GCCAAGGGGCTAGGCCAACTCGGCTACGACGTCTTCATCGGCTCCAGCCCGTTCGTCGACGACAAGACCAGGCAGGAAACCAAGGCCCGCGCCGAGGCCCGGGGCGAGCTCTACAAACACCCCAGCACACTCGTCGCCGCAATCACCCAGCCCTACCGAAACGACATCGCCACCGGACACGATGAACGAGCCGCCGGCCGCGCAGTATTCGACATCGGCTCCCTCGTCGTTGGCGGCGGTGCAACCAAAGCCGGCAAAGCCGGAGCCGCCGTGGAGGGCGAGCGGGTGTTGTTCGGGCAGGCTCGGATTAGTCCACACTTCTCACCGGAGGGCAAAGTTCCGGAGTTGCGCGGACGACACATCGAGGACGTCGCGGAAGATCTGAGGAGCGACAAGCTCTCGCCGGATGTATTCAACATCAGGGCGTGGCGGGAAGGTGGGGAACTAGTGACCGAGAACAACCGAGGCTTGGGCGCGCTCAGCCTTGCCGGGAAGCGACCACAGGTAGGCGTCAACCTCACGATCGTCTCGCGGGACCAGATTGCTGGAAGGGTCTTGGATAGGCTGAACGAAACCAATGTGTTCGGTGACACCCTGCCTTCCACACGGATCGGCGTGACGCCAAGCCAGGCCGACCTTACCCTCGTGTCCCCATTCGAAATTCACATACCGTAAGGGGAAAGGCGTTGACATACCGAAGCCTGCCCGGCGAGGGCCTGCGGACGCGGTGGGACGACCAACCCGTCGTTCGGATCAGCAATCGCCGTGACGCCTTCGGCACGGTGGAACTATCGTGGGCCACCCAACCATCGAACGACGGCTGGGTGGCTGCACGTACCCGCGTGACGTTCCATGACGTCGTGGAGTACCGCTGGACATACTGGGACGTGGTCGACGGCGAGCGACCGGAGGAAGGCTCCCTGGAGTTGGGCGAGATCGAGGATTCGGATCGGGTAGCCGCCCTGGTCGGACAGGGCTTTGATAGCAACTTACGACACTTCCGGATCTCGTTCGACGAGCACGGCACGTACGACGTGATCTGCCGGCACATCCGCATCGAGTACGAGCCACGCCGGCGTGCGACGCGACACGGGACCCGGGCGGACGCCGCTGGCGGGAAAGACGACGTTCCGAGCTACTAGCCGTCCCTGCGCTTCTGCCTGCTCGGCGGTCGGGATCTGGTCTTCGCCATCGACACCATGGACGATCGGCTAGTCGGAATGCATGCGGGCAGGCCGATGATGCCCCGGATGACCGCGACCCGGTTCGCATTCCCCGACCGCATGGGTTGCCGCCCCCGCCGGCCGGCCAACCTGCACGCGATCGAACGCGATGGTTGGGGTCCATTTCTGTCGATCGACGGGGACGGAAGCGTCCGATGGGACTGAGCGGAGATGGCCGGGCGCGAGCCGGAGCGCTCGCCGGAAATCCTGGGGCTACAGCACCGGCGCCGGTATCACCCGATACCCGGCTATCCGCCCGTTCGACGCCCCGTGCGCACGCGGATCAAACGCGGGCCTGTCATCGACGACACGGTGGTCGACCAGCGAGTCACGCTCGTCGACGACGAGGCGTCCCGGTCAACTCGTCCGATGCGGCATCCCAGATCGCCTGTCCTCTCACCCTACGCGTAGCCACCCAGCAGGACGACACCGTCCATCTATCTGTACCGAAGACACCGGCTGGACCCATACGCGCGCCAGGGCAGCGGGTACCGGGTCTGCTCCGTGCGGTCGACCAGGTCACCAGTCCGGTTGCCTAACTGGTCTGCCGCGTGGTAAGAAACGATCTTCCCCGCCAGGCGCCAACATCGGGGCAACGATCCCGACCCGAGCCCACGAGCGGATCCTGATCCGCACCGAGGCGCCTACCGCCGAGCTGGCCTCTATATGCTGAAGCTGCGAGCCGATGAGCTCCGGCGACTCTGACCCAGCCGTTGATGGCTCGGTGTGGTTTGATCGCTGAACCGAACGGAGCTCATCCACGATTGGCATAGTCCGTGAACGCTTTGGGCGTCGATATCGGCGGGGTCATAATCCAGCCGGCCGATGACGACGAGGACACCTCGTTCTTCGGCGATCAGTACCTGCGTACAGCGCCGGTGCCCGGCGTTTTCGACGCGCTCGCCACGCTCGTCGATGACGTCTTCGGCGACGAGGTCCACCTGGTCTCGAAGTGCGGGGAAGCCACCGAGCGCCGCACGCGCGAATGGCTCGCATACCACGATTTCTTCTCCCGTACAGGTATCGCCCCCGACCATCTGTACTTCTGCCGGCAGCGACCGGACAAGGCGCGAATCGCCATGTCCCTCGGGCTGACCCAATTCATTGACGACCGGCTCGAAGTGCTCGGTTACATGACGTCGGTGCGGCACCGGTACCTCTTCCACCCTCGCGACGCCGAGGTCGCCCGGCACGCCGAGCACCTTCCGCACGTGCAGCGTGTCGAGACGTGGTCGGAGCTACTCGCGATCATGGCGGCCAGCGCGCAAGGCTGACCGGGCCGCCGTCGCGTAGCCGGGTCGCCTCGGCGGCGGCCAACAGCCGCGCAACCTTCTCCGGCGGGCCGGGCGGCCGGATCGGCTGCCGGTCGAGCTGGATAGCGTTGAAGTAGTACTGCACACCCGGCGGACCGCCGTACCAGTCGGCCAGCTCCCGACGCACCCCGGCACGTCGGCTGCGGCGTACCGGGGCCGCTCGTCGCCGCCGGCCGCGGTCACGGCCGCACCGCCCCGGGCATGGCTGCGGTCGGGGTGCCGGGCACCGCGCCGCCGCGGATGACCGCCAGCTCATCCGGGCCGTGCTCGAACCACAGGAGGGTGCGGCCCAGCTCGTCGTGCTCGGCAAACAGCCGGTCGGAATCCGCCTTCAGCCCGGCCACGTCGGCGCCGCGGCGGTCGGTATCGGTCACAAGGTTCCTCCTTGCGTTGACAGCGGCGTGTTCCTTCCCGGGCACGACCAGCGCGCGATCCACGAACGCATCACCCGCCAGTGGGGCGGCGTGCTCGAGTTCGTCCGCTGGTTCGACGGCGAGTACGGCGACGGCCGAGGTGACCACATTGCCGGCCGCTGACCGACTCGTGTCGACGAGCACCAAGAGGACCGTCCCCGTGGAGCCGGTCACGAAATGGCAGCCGCCGAGCGGTACCTGGCGCAGCATCGTGCCCGATGGATGATCGTCGCCACCCTTCCCGTCACCATGCTCGTGGCGATTGGCGTGCTCTCCGCGCGCAGTCCCGGGCGGTCGCCCGTTCTGGTCTTCGGCCTGGCCGTCGGGATGGTCGTCCTGGGCCTGGTCGCCGCGATCACCACGATCGTCGTTTTCCGCCAACGCTTTACCCCCGCCGGTGCCCCACGTTCCACTGTGGCTGCCGGTCGCGGCGTTCACCCTCGCGATGCCGTGAGCGTTGCCACCTGGATCGCCGGGCTGTGACTCGGCGCGGGCCGGACCGGCCCCCTGGTCGTGAGCTCGATCACGGGCTCAACCCAGACCATTTTCCTTCGGTTGGCCCAGATGGCGAGGAGCTAACGGGCGCCGCACACTTCGGCAATGAGGCACGCGTCAACGACTTTGCCGCAGGTCATGCTGGAACGCACGGTCAAGGATTCAAGGTGACCGCTCCGGATAGCTGGATCACTGATAACAACATCGAGATCTGGGTAGGAAGAACACCAGATCAGCTGGAGTATCTCATTCCGCGCGACCTTTTTGGTGAATTCAATCAGTTCCCGCGAGGGCCCTGGACTCCTGGAAAGCCATCGTGATGACCGCAGAACAGGCTCACCGATATTCACTTGTTGACCTCGAAGTTACTGGTCACCAGCCGTATGGTGTGCTCTTTCGGACGTCTGCAGGTACACCAGGCTTCGTCGACAAGGCGGATATTGCTGATTCAGCAATCACGCGGGAAGACTGGCCTTCCGTCGGACAGCGCCGTACCGGCGTCGTTCTCGGACTAACTCGCAGCGGGAAACTTCGCGCAAGCATGCGGCCAGCTGACATAGGGTTGGTGAGGAGTGTTGACGATGCTGAGCGGACACTTATTGAGTGGGCGAGAATACGCGATCAAGGGTTCGCTGATTCATCCGAGAGAGACGCGTTCTTCGCGTCGCCAGAAGCTGCTGCGATTCTGAAGTGGGCGCTTTGCCAGCGCGAATTTTCCACGGACAGAGATCGTGCGTTGGAGATTCTTTCGGAGGCGCCGGAACGCCTGAGGATCGAGGTGGGCGACCGGCCTTCATGCGATTGATTTGGTTGTTGGTATGTCCTAATTTGTGCCACGCCCCAAGGCTGGCCCGGGCCGGCGAGCTCACCACCGCGTTCACCCGCCTCGCCCAGCTACCCCGACCAGTCACCTGAACACCACACCCCGACCCGACAACCACCCCGGAGGAACCCGACCACCGCGTCGGGCCTGTAGGGTGCCAGCTCAGCGTCAGGGCTGTGACCTGGGCCGACGCCGTCCTGGCAGGCTGGCTGTCATGGTGGTTCGCACGTTGGCGTTCGTGATCGTCCGGCGCGTTCTTGGCCTGATCGGTCTGGCTCCCGCGCCGGATGCGAAGGACATCGAGATCGCGGTCCTGCGCCATCAGCTGATGGTGGTGCGGCGGCAGGTCGCCCGGCCGCGCTACGCCCCGACGGATCGGATGGTGTTGGCAATCCTGGCTCGGTTGCTGCCGCGGGAGCGGTGGTCGATCTTTCTGGTCACGCCTTCGACGCTGCTGCGCTGGCACCGCGAGTTGGTCGCACGCCGCTGGACGTATCCGGCCGCGGGGCGAGGCCAACAGGGATTGGCTTCTGATGTTATCGACCTGGTGTGTCGGCGCTCACGAAATTCCCCAGGTTTAGCGGTTTGACGCTCACGTAATTCCCCACCCGCTCACGGAATTCCCATGGGGATGGTGAGCGGGCCGGTGGGGGTGCGGTCCTCGCGATCAGGAAGAGTTCCTCCCTTGTTCCGGAACGGACAGGGAGCCGATGGCGAGGAGAAGTTTCACTGTGGTCGATGTGACCGAGATTTTGATCCATTGGTATGCGGGGCGTTCGCTGAGCGAGGTGTCCGAGAGCCTGGCGGTGGACCGCAAGACGATCCGCAAGTACGTGGAGCCGGCGGTGGCGGCGGGGATGACGCCGGGTGGGCCGCCGCGGTCGCAGGCGCAGTGGGCGGCGCTGGTGGCGGGTTGGTTCCCGCATCTGACGGACACAGCGTTGCGGCAGACGACGTGGCCGGAGATCGCCAAGCATCACGAGTACATCACCGGGCAGTTGAGGGTGGGGGTGACGCAGGCGACGATTCATCAGCGGCTGCGCGACGAGCAGGGCCTGCGAGCGTCGGTGGCGTCGCTGAAGCGGTACGTGGCGGCGAACCTGTCCGAGGAGGTGCGCCGGGACCGGGTCGTGGTGCTGCGCGAGGAGGTCGATCCTGGTGCGGAGGCCCAGATCGACTATGGCAAGTTGGGGATGTGGACCGATCCGGCCACCGGGTGCCGGACAACCTACGCACCGGGGTCGACAAGCCCGACCTCTACGACCCGAAAATCAACCGGTCGTACGCGGAGCTGGCCGCCCACTACGGCACGCTGGTAGACCCGGCAAGATCACGAAAACCTCGGGACAAGGCCAGGATCGAGCGCCCTATGCCCTATATCCGGGACAGCTTCTGGCGGGGCCGGGAGTTCACCTCCCTGGCCGAGATGCAACGCGCCGCGGTGCTGTGGTGCACCGAGGTGGCCGGACGCCGGTCGTGCCGATCCCTGGACGGGGCCGCGCCCGGGTCGGTGTTCGCCGCGGTCGAAGCCGAAGCCCTGCAACCGTTACCAGCCAAGGCGTTCGTGCTCGCGACGTGGGCGACAGCGTTGGTGGGCCCCGATATCCACGCCAAGGTCGGTAAGACGATCTACTCGATCCCGTGGCGGCTGATCGGGCAGCGACTCGACGCCCGGCAGACCGCCACGACGGTCCAGTTCTTCCACAATGGACAGTTAGTCGCGACGCACGGGCGTAAGCCGAAGGGCAAGCAGACCGACTTCGGCCACTACCCGCCGGAGAAGATCGCGTTCCGGATGCGGACCCCGACCTGGTGCCGCACCCGCGCCGCCGAGATCGGCCCGGCCTGCGCCGAGCTGGTCGCCGGCCTGTTGGAGGTCAACGCCCTGTTCCGGCTGCGCGCCGCCCAAGGCGTGCTCGGACAGGCCGACAAGCACACCCCGGCACGGCTGGAAGCGGCGTGCGCCAAGGCCCTCGCGGTCGGTGACCCGTCCTACCGCACCGTCAAAGGCATCCTCGCCGCCGGCGCCGAGACCGAACCGACCACGCCGGGCACCGGCGACGGTGGCGCCGCGGCCCACCTGCACGGCCCTTCGCGGCTGTTCGCGAACGTCATCCCCCTGTCGACCGCGGGCGAACCCGACCTGGTGGACCCGGCCACCGCGAGCGGCACCCACCACAGCCACAGCGACGACGAGCACCCCGACGACGAACGCGACGAGCAGACGGTGGCCTGATGAACAACACCCCACCCACCCCGCGGCACGAGAGGGCCACGCCGGGCAACAACGACGCGAATATCGTTACAGGCCCGGCTCCCGGAGGCTGCCCAGACCCGGGCTGGATCGTGCGCAGATGCGCGCACTGGCACTGCAAAGCGACGTTCCACATCGACGTCAACCGGGGCGGTCAACGACGCCGGTTCTGCAGCGCACGCTGCCGCGTCGCCGAACACCGCCGACTCAACCACTGACCGCCGCCGGTCGTGACCGGCGCCCCGGCCAGCCATCCACCAGCAGAAAAGAGACCCCGTGACCGTCATCGACACCGCCCTGCACGAACACCTGCGCACGCTCAAGCTGTCCGGCATGCTGCAAACCCTCGACGCCCGCCTGACCCAGGCCCACGCCGGCGACCTCGGCCACCTCGACTTCCTCCAGGTCCTCTGCCACGACGAGATCACCCGCCGCGACACCATGAGCATGCAACGGCGCATCCGCCGCGCCCGCTTCGAACAACAGACCACGCTGGAGGAGTTCGACTTCCACGCCAGCCCCAAGCTGCCCGCCGCACAGATCCGCGACCTGGCCGCCCTGCGCTGGCTGCACACCGGCGAGTCGATCGTCCTCTATGGACCCGTCGGGGTCGGGAAAAGCCATGTGGCACAAGCCCTCGGGCATCTGGCCATCCGCCAAGGCGCCGACGTGCGGTTCGCCAAAACCAGCCGCGCCTTGGCCGACCTCGCCGGCGGGCACGCCGACCGCACCTGGCCCCGACGCCTCGCCGAGCTCGTCCGACCCGACCTACTCATCCTCGACGACTTCGCGATGCGTGAGCTCACCGCGCAGCAGGCCGACGACCTCTACGAGCTGATCTCCGAACGGGCCCAACACGGCCGTTCGCTGATCACCACCTCGAACCGCTCGCCGGTCGACTGGTACGCCCTGTTCCCCAACCCCGTCGTCGCCGAGTCGCTCCTCGACCGACTGATCAATACCAGTCACCAGGTCTTCATGAACGGCCCCAGCTACCGGCCCAACAAGCGACCCGGCCGCGCCGACTCGACAAACCCCAAGACCTCCAAGTAGAAACATCAAGCGAGGACCCCACCCTGGGGAATTACTTGAGCCCAGCCCCCGGGAATTTCGTGAGCGCTCACACCTGGTGGTGCGGATGGCCCGGGAGAATCCGCGTTGGGGGTACGTACGCATCGTGGGGGAGTGCCGCAAGCTGGGTGTCCGGGTGTCGGCGACGTCGGTGCGCCGGATCCTGCGCCGCCACCGGCTGGGCCCGGCACCGCGGCGCAGCGGACCGAGCTGGACGGCGTTCTTGCGCGCTCAGGCCGGCGGGATGCTGGCGTGCGATTTCCTCACCGTGGAGACGGTCGGGCTGACTCGGCTGTATGTGCTGTTTGTCGTCGAGCTTGAGCGCCGCCGTGTGCATCTGGTCGGGGTTACCGCCCATCCCACCGGGGCGTGGGTGACGCAGGTGGCCCGTAACCTGTTGATGGATCTCGACGGCTGCGCCCACCGGTTCCGGTTTCTGATTCGCGACCGCGACGCGAAGTTCACCTCGGCGTTCGACGCGGTGTTCGCCGCGGCCGGCATCGAACCGGTCAAGATCCCGCCGCGGGCGCCCCGGGCGAATGCGTTCGCGGAGCGGTGGGTACGCACCGTCCGGACCGAATGCCTGGACTGGACGTTGATCTGGAACCGTTGGCATCTGGAACGAGTTCTCATCCGTTATCTCGAGCACTACAACACGGCCCGCCCTCACCGCGGCATCGACCTCGATGTTCCGATGCCCGTGCCGATGACGACGGTGACCACGCTGCCCGCTGCCAGGCGCATCGAACGCGTCGACGTCTTGGGTGGGCTGATCCACGAGTATCGCCGCGCAGCCTGACACTTTCCGGAGCCGGAGCCGGAGCCGGAGCCGGAGCCGGAGCCGGAGCCGGAGCCGGAGCCGGAGCCGCTGCGCCAGCTGATGTAAACGGGGCTGGTAATCACGCGGCCCGCCTGCCGCGACGTCGTTAGCTACCGGCCGTTCCACGCAGCGCCCGTCTACCGGGCAGGCTCGGACGCCACGCCGGTCGATCACACCCACCGACCGGCACCCGTCCTCCGGCAAGCCGCCGAGCGCGGCGGACGGTTGACCAAGGCTCGTTCCCTGGGGTGGCATCCTAATGGCTGCGGCGCGGTCTGGGTCGACCCGCAGTACGGCCTGGAGCCGACCGTGGAGGAGTACGTCGCCCGCCTGGTCGCGGTCTTCGACCAGGCGCGGCGGGTGCTCACCCCGACCGGCACGCTGTGGCTCAACCTCGGCGACAGCTACGCCGGCGGCGCACGCCACGCCTACAACACCGACATCACCGCCACCCGCCGGCTGCCCGGCGTCCGTAACGGCTCCCGGCTACCGGCCAAGAACCTCATCGGGGTGCCGTGGCGGGTGGCGTTCGCGTTGCAGAGCAGCGGTTGGTTTCTATTCTCCGGGGGTCGACACCGGTTTCCGCGAGTCGAACTCTGCGTTCTCGCAGCTCAGCGGCTGATGGCGAAACCCTATCGGGCGCCACAGGTGTTGTGCAAGTGCCGCGTGCGCGCTTGTCGGACGGTGGTGTCGAACGCGGCGGGGCCTCGTCGGTCAGAGGGGGATTTCGAGGCTGCGCAGTGGGCGGCGGTCCTTGTCGGAGACGGTGAGGACGAGGCGGCTTGCTTGCTCGGGGACGCCGGGTGCGTAGCTGTGGTGAACGCGCCACTCGGTCCCGCTGCCGCTGGCGCTGCCATGCGTGTGCTGGTAGCTGGTGCCCAGGTCGTCGGTCAGGCTGATGAGGGCCTCGTAGAGGCGGTTGCCCGGCATCTCGGGCGGTCCGATGACGGCGGCGGGGCCGCTGCCGCTGCGCCTGTTGCGCGCCCACGCGTCGAAGTCCTCGACGAACTGCTGGTCTTGGCGGTCGGTCTCGGCGTTGTGGATGCCGGCCAGGAACAGGTCGACTCGGTGTTCCCACAGTTCGATGCTGGCCAGAACGAGCGTGACGGCGCTGACATCGGCCAGCGGTTCGGCAGGTGCCAGCACGCGCAGCAGCCGGTTGGTCGGAGGCGGGGCCTGTGTGCCGGCTGGTCGTATCGGGGGACGCCGGCGGCTGCGGCCGGCTGCTCGCGCCTGATCGAGACGGTGTTCGGCCTCGGCGACCGCGTCGGAGCTGAGCACCTCGCAGTCATGCAGGGCGCGCAGTTGACCCCGCAGGGCGTCGTACTGGCTGACCTGGACCACCGTGTCCGTGGCGAGGGCCGGTTCGAACATGGTGGTCAACCATTCTTCGCCTGTCATGAGGACCAGTCTGGCCGCACTCGTCGGCGGCCTGCCATCGCTTCTTCAGCGCGTCGGTGTGTTGAGCCGCGTCATGAGTTCGCGGTTGGCGGCGCGGGCGGCGGCGAGTTCGTCGTCGCGTTCCTCCAGTCGCAGCCGCAGGTCGACGACCTGCTGCTCGAGGGTGACGATGCGTTGCTTGAGCGCGTCGATGTCGTCGGGTGCGCCGAGGCCGGAGGCACGCCAGGCCTGCTCGCCGAGGGCCTCGGACAGGCGTTTCTCCAGCTGCTGCACGCGGGCGGCCATGCGCGCCGCGCGCCCTTGCGCGTTGAGCAGGTCGGCCTGCAGGGACGCCCGGCTGACCGCGGGCCCGACGCCGGCGGCGTTGCGGGGCTGGGCTTCCAGGGCGTGGATCTGTTCGAGCAGATCGCGGTGGCGGTAGAGGAAGGTGCGGTCGACCCCGGCGGCGCGGGCGATGCCGGTGACGGTGATCTCCGCACCGCTGGCGGCGGCGTGGTTGAGGGCCTTGAGGACGCGTTGGCGGCGCCGTGCGGAGTCGGCCTGGCGCCCGGCGGCCGTGGCAGCGGTCCGGGCGGGGGTGGCCGGTGATGCGCCGCTCATGCAGACCGGTCCGGGCGCACGTCGGGCAGCGGCTGGCGCACCCGCGGGGTGCCGAGCATGACGCTGCGGTGGCGGCGCACGGTGGCCACGGCCTGGTCCACCTGGGCCCGTTCAGCGGCGGTGAGCTGGTCGAGGTCGCCTTTGATCCGGTTGATCAGCCGGCGGATGCGGCCGATTTCCTCGTCGGAGGGCATCGCCTCGGCCCGGGCCCAGTCGTCGACGTCGACCGCCGCGCGCAGCCGTTCCCGGTTGCGCAGCAGGTCGTCGAGGTGGGCCTGCAGGTCGGGCAGGTAGGACGCGTCGGTGCGGAAGTGGTCGCAGCCCACGCAGCGAAACCGGTAGGGGCAGGCGTGCCCGCCGGCCTTGACGTTGGAGGGTTCCGCGCACACTCCGAACGGGACGACGACCTCCCCGACGGCCCGGCGGGCGTGTTCGGAGTCCAGCAGCGCCTTGGCTTGGCGCCAGACCCGGTTGCCGTGCCGGTCGAACTGCAGCGCGGCCAGCCGGTCGACGGCCTCGCGGCGGCGTTTCTCCCCGACCCGGTAGTACCGCTTCGTCGCGTCGAGGGACGCGTGGTCCATCAACCGTTGCAGCACGTCGACGGGAACGCCGGCGTCGGCGTGGCGCTGGGCGTAGGTGTGCCGGTAGCAGTAGGGCACCAGGGCGGCGCTGTCGAACAGGGTGTTGTCTGCCCGGCGCAGCGTGGGCAGGCCGTTGACCCATCGGCGGTGCTGGGCGCTCAGGTTGCCCACGCTGATGCCGCGCCGCCCGTCGGGGTTGTACTGCGGGGAGGGCAGCAGCCTCAGCTCGCCCACGGGGGTGTGCGGGTAGCGGTCGCGTACCCGCTGCTTCTGGGCGACGATCAGCGCCGCGGTGGCCTCGGCGATGGGCAGCCGGCGGGCCAGCCGGTTCTCCTTGTCGTTGTTGTAGATCAGCACCGGCTTGCCGTCGTCGTCATAGGTCAGGCAGTCCCAGGCCAGGTCGCAGATCTCTTCGGGGCGGCGCCCGGTGTCGATGAGCAGTTCGATGCCGACGCGGACCTCCTGGCTGGTGATGCTGGCCAGGGCCGGCAGGTGCGTGCACAGCTGCCGCATGATCTCCGGTGGCAGGTCCCGGCCGGGTTCGCGTTCGGGTATCGGCGGGACGTCGCCGGCGAGGAACACGAAGTCGTCGCCCAGCCCGGCGGCGGGACCGCCGGGGCGGGTCAGGCCCTGGGCGCGGATGCGGGCGAAGACGGTCTTGAGTTGCCGCACCGTCCGGATGCGGGCGTCGCGTCCGATCTCGTCGTTCGATTCCTGGTAGGCCAGCCGGTTGAGGAAGTTCTCGATGTCGGCGCGGCCTAGCGCGGCCGGGTGGTCGCGGCGGTCGGGATGCATCCGCAGGCTCTGCGACAGCCGCTCCAGGCAGCCGACGTGGTGGCGTACCACGCCGCCGACCTTGTTGCCGCGGCGCTTGGGCAGGTCGTCGGCCGCCCACCGTTTGGCGGTCGCGCGCAGCCACGGCTGGCTGATGCCGGTGAACTTGAGCGTGCCGCCGTGGCCGAACGCGGCCAGCTCCCACGCGTCCTTGAGTCGTTCGGTCTCCGGGTCGAGCAGGACGTTGTGGATGTGGCCGAGCATCGAGTTGACCATGCTTCGGACGTAGGCGTAGGTCTTGCCTTGGTTGAAGTCGGCGAGGTCGGCCAGCTGCTGGCGGCGCAACGCGTTGCAGATCAACCGGATCTGATCGTCATTGGTCTTGCGGCCGGCCCGGGTGCGTTGCTGCAGGCCGAACAACACCTGCACGACCACCAGCGGGGCCAGACCGCGCAGGCTGACCCGGCCGGGCTCCGAGGCCGCGGAGACGGTCGCGCGCCAGTACTGCTCGTCCATGTCCGGGTCGGCGAGCTTGGCGGCGCGGAAACGTTGCTCGTGGGCGTAGCAGTAGTTGCCTTTGCTGCTGCGGCTGTCGCGGGTGCACGCGGCGACCAGGCACGGCCCGCACGGCGGCAGCGGGCGCACCGCCGGATGGGCAAGGAACTTGGCCAACGACAGCCCCAGCGTGCTCACCCTCTGGTGCTCGTGCGCGGTGCACAGCCGTCGCGGCGCCGACTTCCACTCCCGTGGGCAGCCGGGCACCGCGCACCGGCCGGGCCCGGTGCGTTGCCGCAGCGGCAGCGCCGCGATGTCGGCTTCGGTCAAGCCGTTCTTGGCCAGCAGCATGGTGCGGCCGCGGCAGATCCGCGACGCGCTGTGGGCGGTCTTGGCGCATCCTTCGGCGCGGCACAGCGGTCGACCCAGCAGCCGGTGGTCGGCCGGTGGGCGCAGCACCAGAGCTGTCGCGTCCCACCCGGCCTCAGCCAGGAAACCGGGATCGAGCATCGCTTCAAGCCGTCTGCGCAGATCAAGCCCAGTGCGCCCGCGACGGTCCAACCCGGACGCCGGTGCCGGGCTCACCGGCCCGCCCCGTGGAACTCGCGCGGCGAGGGAACCCGGTCCACCGCGGTGCGCAGCCGGGAGGGATCGGGATGAAGGTAGACCGCGCTCGAGGCCATCGAGGCGTGCCCCAACAACTCCTGGACCTCGTCGATACTGCCCCCGGCGTCGACCAGGTTGCTGCCGAACGCATGGCGCATCTGGTGTGGCGTGACCGTGCGAGCCAGCCCGGCCCGGCGGCACAGTGCGGCGATCAGTTGGTTGACCGCGTTGGGCGGTATTGGCGCCCCGATCGGTTCGCGGAACAGGTTGACCATCACGAAGTCGGACTCCTGCGCGCCGGGCACGTCCAGGCGCTCGAACTCGTAGGTGTCAAACGCCTGCACCACAAGGAAATCCGCCGCCACCGCCCGCTGCCGTCGGGACTTGGCCCACGCCCCGTTGACGTTGTCACGGCGCTCCACGTGCAGGTGCGCCCGCGCCACGTCGCAGCCCAGCGGGCTGGAGTCCAGCAACAGGTGCACGTCGCAGCGGCGCAGGCCGACCACCTCGCTGCGGCGCAGCCCGGCCCGGGCCATCAACAACACGATCAACCGGTCTCGGGCGCTGCGGCAGGCCCGCAGCAGCGCCACGATCTCCTCGTCGCTGGCCCGGTCCACCGGCTCGTCCGGCTCGGGGAGCCGGTGCCGGGCCCGCATCCGCCACGCCAGGCGGCCGTCGCTGTTGCGGGCCGCCGGCGGCAGGTCCCGATCGTCGGCCAGCTCGTACAACAGCGGCAACAGCCTCCCTGGCGCGTGGCCGGCGGTGACCGCGTGCACCACGAACCCGCGCACGGCGGCCAGCACCCCGTTGATGCGCCGCTCCCGGCGCACCGGAGCCACCCCAGGCCCGGCCAGCACCTCCCCGGCGCCCAGCGGCGCGTCGGCGCCGCTCACCTCCGGACCAGCGTGGCGCAGCCACACGATGAACAACCCCAGTTGCTCCGCCCCCGCGATCCAGTCCCGGCCGGTGCGCCGACACCAGCGCAGGAACAGCGCGATCCCACCCGCGTACGCCTTCGTGGTCGACTCCGCGCCGTCGCGGCCGAACCGCACATGCCGCAGGAACGCGTCCGCCACGCCGACCACTACCAGGTCCCCATCGAGCACCGTCCAGTACCGCACCCCGGACGGCATCGTCACCGGGAACGCGCGCACTCCCATCACCTCGTTCTCTCGCTCGGCAGCCTCAACGACGACCAGCCACGAGAACGACACGCTAAGAGATCCGTTGCAGAACCTGGCGCGCTGGGTGCTCATGCAACGTCACACCACAGCTCAGCGACCCCCAGAGAAATCCTGCGCAACGCCGCGATTTGGGCCAAGACGAACCCGATGCCCGAGTCGGTCCGTGACCGGCTGTCGGCCACCTACGAGCTGGTCTTCCTGCTGGTCCGTTCGCCGGCGTACCTCTTCGACCTCGACCCGATCCGCCTGCCGCTCAAGCATCCCGACGCGGCGGACGGCAGCCGCGTGTTCGGCGGTGTCCACAAGGGACGGACCGGTGGGGTGGGGGCCACCGCCCGCCGGCGCGGCGCGACCTACGGCTCACCAGCTGGTGCCGGCAAGTACCTGCCGGACCGCACCGACGCGCGGATGCGAGCGCACCGCGGCAACCTCGCCGTCACCGGGCAGGCGCACACCGCCGCGCACGTCCGGGGCCGCAACCCGGGCGACGTGTGGGCCCTGCCCACCCGCCCGTACCGGGGTGCGCACACAGCCCCGTTCCCGATCGACATCCCACAGCGGGCGATCGCCGCCGGCTGCCCACCGGGCGGGCACGTCCTCGACCCGTTCTCCGGCGCCGGCACCACCGGCCTGGCCGCCCTGCAACTGGGCTGCTCCTACAGCGGCGTCGACATCAGCCCGGCGTTCCACGACCAGGCCCTGACCCGCCTCGCCCCACACCTACCGGACACCGACCCGGCCGCCGGCCGCGACCCCGGTGGTGGTGGCTGATGGGTCTGCGCACCGTGCCGGTCAGCCTCGCGCAAGCCCGCGAGTTCGTGGCCGCCTGGCACCGCCACCACCGCCCGCCCGTCGGGCACAAGTTCTCCATCGGCGTCGCCAACGACCACGACACGTTGGTCGGCGTCGCGATCGTCGGCCGGCCGGTCGCCCGGCACCTCGACGACGGCCACACGCTCGAAGTCGCGCGCGTGTGCACCGACGGCACCCGCAACGCCTGCTCCCTGCTGTATGCCGCCGCATGGCAGGCCACCAAGGCCCTCGGTTACCGACGGCTTGTCACCTGCACCCAGGCCGGCGTTCTCTCGCCGGTCCGAACTGTTGACCGTGGGATGTGGTAGGCGAGGCGCATACCGGCTGTCGGCCCGCACTGACAGCGGCATAGAAAGACGTTTCCATCTCATATGCCGGCCGGTGGAGACGCTCGTCGAGAGGTTCCGCCGGCGGTCTGTCGACTCAGCTCGCAAACGGCGCGGTCCCGAGCACGTCAACGCCGGCCCAGCGTCGATACGGCCAAAGCAACGACGGTGAAGGCCGCCGCGAGCACGCACACAACGGCGGTGTTGCCGGTTAGAGCGAGCGTCAAGCCGCCGGTCGCACTGCCGAGGGCGACGCCGCAATACAGTGTGCTGGCGTTAAGGGAGAGCAAGAACCGCTCGTCGCCGCCGTAGCTGATCAGCCGCTGCTGCTGCGGCGGGGTAACAGCCCAGGTACCGAATCCGTAGGCCGCCATCACCACGGCGGTCGCGATGACCGCGGTGCCCCGACCGGGAGTCGGGCTGATCAGGGCGAGACCGCCCAGCGCGACGGCGAGAATGGCCAGCGCGCCTCGGGTCGCTGCCAGCGGACCCTGTGTGTCGGCGACCCGGCCGCTGGCGCCAGCACCGGCGATGCCTGCGAGGCCGAACACGAGTAGCAATCCGGCAAGACCGGGTGCGCCTACACCCGCCGCGCGATGGAGCACAATCCCGACGTAGGTGAAGAAGGTGAAACTGCCGGTGGCCCACAGCAACGTGATCACCAACGTGACCAGGACACCACGCCGCCACACCAAGGATGGGACCATCTCACGGGAAGCCTGCTCACCGATCGGCGAGAGCGCGGTCATGGCAACGGTGATAAGGGTCGTCAGCGCGGCAACCGCGTAGAAGACAGGACGCCAGCCGATCGCACCTCCCGCGAACGTGCCCAGCGGCACCCCCAGCACCGTTGCTGCCGAGGCTCCTGCCACGACAACCGCCAGCGCCCGAGCCTCGCGCCGCGGACTGCCTATCGCCGCAGCCGCTGCGGCCGCCGTCGGCATGAACACGCCGGCGCACCCGGCGGCGAACGCCCTGCTCGCCAGCAGTGCGGCCGGTGATGGCGCCGCCGCGGTAGCCGCGTTGGCGACGGTGAACAATGCCAACGTGCTGATCAGAATCCGCTTCTGCGGCGCTCTTCGCGTCGCGCGAACGATCAGCGGGGCCACGAACGCATAGACGACAGCGAAGACGGTAACCGCCTGACCGGCCACGGACGACGAGGCCCGTATCGAGCGCGCGATCTCGGGCAGCAAGCCGACGACGAGTGTCCCGTCACCGGCAACGACGAAGGCACCAAGAGCGAGCAGGACCAGGCGACGGTCGATCACCCGCCCAGTATCGGCTGCTGTCAGGATGTCTATCGTTCTTGACAGCCGCAGACCAACGGCGGTACCTCACAGACCGCGCTTGCGGGGTCCCCACGGGTGATTCACCTCCGCCCGACTGACGCTCCCGCATGCCGGGTAGCACCACGCGGACCAACGCGGCCGGGGTACCCGGAGCCAGCTCGTCCTCGCCTGGCGCCAGGGAACGACCAACCGCTCCTGCAGCCACTCCGCACATCTGTCGAGAAGACCCCTCGCCGGCACGCCTTAGCCTGCCCAGCCCACGGTGTCCACAAGGCCGCCGCAACTAGGGCCCGACCCGGTCGGGATGCATGTCCGGACACTGATCGAACGTCCTCAACTCGGCAAAGTAGTACGCGGGTCGGTGACGTGATAGGGCTTCACGATGGGATCCGCCGCGTGAGAGGCGTGACCTTGGCGGGAGCGTGTTGCTCGCGGAGGACCTGGTTCTCTCGGGCGAGTTCGTTGATCACGGTGGCGTAGGTCTGGAGAAGGGCCTCCAGGCCGGCGCAGTGCTGACGAAGTTCCTTGTACTTGGTCTTCAGTCCGTCGTTGGCGCTCGTCCCCGCGGGCGATTTCCTTGCTGTGGCGACCAGGCGTTGGAAGTGGTCGCGCAGGTCGGTGTGCTTCTGGGCGATGATCCAGTACTTCAGGTCGGCCTCGATGGCGAGTTGGACGATGGAGAGGTTGCCGGTGGACCGCCGTGGTGTGCCGGCGAGGAGGCGGTCGGCGGCGTCGAGGATCGCGACGCGCTGCGGGTCGGTCTCCCGGGTGGGCCAGGTGCTGGTGGCGGTGTCCATGTCACTTCCCGTGGTCGTGGGCACGGATGATGGCGCGGATGCGGTCGAGTTCCGCGCGTTCGCGATGGTGGCGTGGCGAGGGCGCGAGGTGGCCGCCGGTCAACTCGCGCAACTGCTTGGCACGGCGGCGCAGTTGGGCGATGTCCCGGTCGGTGTATGCGATGTTCTGGCAGGTGGGGCGGCAGTCGTCCTGGTCGGGGGTCCGGCGTACGTCGCCCTCAGCGGTGTGCAGCTGGCAGGGCCTTGGCTGGGTCGAAGACGCAGGTCATGGCGCGGCCGGGGTAGATCTGCAGCAGCGGGTTGGTGACCAGGTCGCGGGCCTGCTTGTGGTTGGCGAGCACGCGTCCGGCGAACTTGTGGTGGGCGGTGTGGACGCGGTGGCGGTACTGGTCTGCGGCGGGGCCGCTGACGTGTTCGCCGCTGGTGAGCCGTTGGTGGTTGTCGGCCAGGGTGTCCAGGCGCAGCAGCCAGTCTTCGAAGGCGTGTTCGTCGGGGAATCCGGAGTCGTAGGTGCCTAATGGCACCGTCGGATATTGGAACTGTCCGAATGGGCGCCGGATCCGTCAGCGGACCGGCGGCCAGACTTCGCCAAGGTCCGGCAACTGTTCGTCGTTGCCCAGCGGCGCTGGTCGACCCGAGCGCGCGCTCGGCGGCATGACAGTGCGGTCCAGCGTCAGACGCGTGCCTTGACGGTCGCCACGAATCCTCGGAGAGTGTGCCCGGAAGCCAGCGGCCTGCCGGCTGCCTACCCGGAGGGCGTGATGAACAGCGTTCATATCGAAAAGGAGATCCGCGCGCCGATCGGCATCGTATCGGGGCTGACCGGCGACGTCTCCGCGTGGACCGACTGGATGGGGATTTCGGAGGTCACGATAGACCGGCCGGCGGATAGTGGACCGCTTGGCCTCGGGACGCGATATCACGCGCGCTCGGGTTTCGTCACTGACCACTACGAGGTGGTGGCTTTCGATCCGCCCCACAAGTACGAGTATGAGTTGATCTCCGGTCATCCCTTTCGGAGCTATCACGGAGTGACGACGTTGACGCCGACTGACCAGGGCACGCTGGTCCGTTGGCATGTAGATTTCCGTCCGCGGCTTCCTGGGAGTGGATGGGCGCTCCAACTCATGATCGGTCGTGCATTCCGCCGGGCCCTCAAGCGACTCGCGAAACTCGCCGAGCAGCGGGCAAACTGATCTCGGCTGATGAGGATGTGCCGCTGCGCTGCGATACATGTGATGGCAGGTCATCGGTGGGTGCGGTCGGGTGTTGTTTCTTGCTGGTCGGGGCGGTGGCTAATGTCGGCGGCGTAGGTAGTCCAGTCTGCGCTGGCGGCTTGCTGCCACGCGATGGCGACTTTGATGTGGATGCCGAGCATCCGGGCGAGGATCGCGGCGGGTAGTTCGGTGGCGAGAGCGAACAGTGCGGTTGATCGTGCTCGGCCGGGGCGGATGCCCAGGGCGGCCAGTCGTTGGCCGAGCCGGTCGGCGCTGATGTGCTGGGCGGGGCGTTGGCCGGGGAACAGCCAGGCGGTGCGGTCGGGTTGCCCGATGACGGTGTAGGGCCGGTGGGTGGCGACCAGGTCGAGGACGAGGGCGGCCAGCGGTTCGGGCAGGAGCGTGGCCGCGCTGTCCAGCCGGAGTAGGACCTGCCCGTTGCTGGTGGTGACGTGGTCGGTGGTGAGGGTGCTGATGGTGCTGAGGCGTTGGGCGTAGAGCAGGAGCAGCAGCCCGGCGACCCGGTCGGGGGTGGCGATGGTGTTGTCGTGCAGGAGTCGGCGGGCGGTGGCCCAGCGGGCTTCGGTGTCGTGTGGGCCGCTTGGGCCTTGCCATCGCCGGGCGCCGAAGCTCAGCCGGGTGGTCTGCCGGTTGGCGGTGGCCCAGCGGATGAAATGGGGCTCTCCTGACATGTCCGTGGGTGGGTTGAGCAGGTCATAACGGGCGCACGCCGTACTCCGGCTAGGTTTCAGACTGTCGAAGGTCCAGAAACCAGGCGATGGAGAACGGCGTGCGTTTTGCCAGTGTATGGCGGGGG
>WNGE01006576.1_pt1 | contig 19314 bp, 16 predicted proteins | sample 5400651 | NCBI WGS metagenome assembly WNGE01 (sample SAMN13153370, study PRJNA577476) | soil metagenome | isolation source: 60 cm soil or saprolite under grassland replicate 2 | place: USA:California | collected 2016-06-15
CGCTCGATCCGACGATAAAATCCACACGGCTGACCGGGTTAGCAGCGGGTGTGGCCGAGGCTTTGATCGTTAGTTTCGCCTTGCGCGGCACGGTGGTCCCATTTGTCGGGCTCGTGACAGAGACCTGCGGGGGCACGGGGGCCGTTACGGTGATGCCGACTGACGTCGAGGTTCCGGAATTCCCGGCATTGTCGGTGGCGGCGGCGTAGAGGGTGTGGGCTCCATAGGAAGCGGTGCTCGAGTCCCAGGTGATGGCGTAGGGCGAAGCAGTTGCCGTTTCGAGGAGGACGCCCGCGTCCCGGTAGAAAGCTACGCTCCTGACCCCGGAGGCGCCCGAGGCGCTGGCCGTTACGGAGGCGTTCCCCGACACGGTCGCGCCGGGCGTCGGGCTCGTGATGCTGACGGTGGGGGGCGTCGTGGGCGTCGCCACGGCGTAGGCCGAGATTACGTCCATGTTGCCGCTGTTGTCCTGGACCTGAAGCATGATCCAGTAGGCTCCCGGAGTGTTGAAGGTGCAGCTTCCAGTTGGGCGCGAATACCCAATCGCTCAGAAGTAGTACTGGATGGTCCCATCCGGATCGAAGCTCGCGCTCATGTCGATGTTCACGGTCAGCGGGACAGGGCCGCTTTGCTTGTCGAGTCTGGCGCTTGCGATCGGGGGCTCGCCGGTAGCGCCGCCGATGCGCACCACCGTGCTCTGGCGTGCGGAGAGGTTGAGCGTGCTGTCGATCGCCTGGGTTGAGAACCGGTACACTCCGGGATCGCTCACCGTGACCGTGGTCGATGTAGCCATAAAGCAGCATGTCCCGGCCGCTCCATTGCTGTAGCCAACCCAGAGGTCCCACATCGCTTGGGCACCCTGGGAGTCGGTGGCTGGGAAGCTCACGGAAATCGTAGAGCCGGCGGGGGCGCTCGTCGGCGACACGGTCAAAGTCCCTGAAGGGGGAATCCCCGGGCTGGAGGTGGGGGAGACCGTGACGGAGTCGCGGCCATGCGCCCCTCCCCCGCGTCCGTCTGCTACTGATACGTCGTACAGGACGGTCGCTGTCCTGGCGAGAGACGGAGCGACGAAGGATACGGTGCTTCCGGTGGGGTTCGGGAAGAGAGTGTCGAGCATGTGGCCGAAGAGCCACAGTGTCCTCACGCTCGGCGAAGCCTTAGTCCAGGCCACGCGCGGCGAGTCGTTGTCTGCGTCGGACACCGTCGCACTCAGGTCGACCTGGCTTCCCGCCAATGCGAAGACATCCGGAGCAATAGTGAGCACCGGAAAGTTATTGAGCCTGGGAGCGAAAAGGAGCGGATTGGCGAGGGCCTTCTCGAAGTTCAGGCGTCCACCGGTGGAAGTGCTCTGTGCCCTGGGATCGCTCAAAGCGTCGTAGCTCTCCGGGTCGAGGAGGACGTCCCGTGCCTCGTTCGCGGCGAGCTCCGGGTTCTCGTGAAGCAGGGCCGCCAGGACGCCGGAGACGTGCGGTGTGGCCATCGACGTTCCGGAGAGGAACTTGTAACCACTCGGATCACAAAGCGGGCAGGTCCCGGTGGGCACGGTCGAGAGAGTGCTCACGCCCGGGGCCGCGATATCCACACTCGCCAGGCCGTAGTTGGTGAAATAGGCGCCGGCGTCGTTCTGGTCGGAGGCCAGGACGGAGATGATCCCTCGGCTGTCGTATGCCGCGGGGTACATCGGAAATGTGTCCGCGTTGACCCCGCTGTTGCCCGCCGCGCAGACGTGCACGACGCTCGCAGCTTCCGCCTGCGCCATGGCGTCCTTCAAGGACTGACTGAAGCCCCCGCCGCCCCAGGAGTTGCTCGTCAGGCGGATGTTGAAGCCCTGCTGCTTCAACGCGGTCACTTTCTGGAAGCAGAGGACCGCGTCCGAGATGTTGCCGCTCCCGCTCGAATCGAGGAACTTGAGCGACAGAAGCTGGATCCTCCAATTGATCCCGGCGATGCCGGTCCCGTCGTTTGCTGCTGCGCCGATCGTCCCGGCCACGTGCGTGCCGTGCCCGAAGTCGTCTGACCCGCCCGCCACGCACGAGCCGTTCATGCAGGTGAAGCCATGGGAGCCGTCCGAAGTGTTCACCCAGAGGTTGCCCTGCAAATCCGGGTGCGTGAAATCAATTCCCGTGTCGAGGACGGCCACGATAACGTCGCTCGCGTCAGTCTGGCTGTCCCAGGCCGCCGGGCAGGAGATCTTCGCCATGTCCCACTGCTGGTTCCAGAGTGGATCGGCTGGAGTAGCCACGGTCTGGACCAGGAAATCGGGCTCGGCGTAGAGGACATTCGACTTCGCCCGATATTGCCGGACGGCTTCGGCGACCGAAAGCCCGGGTGGCTTTTCGACCAGCAAGAGGTCCGGCTCCCCCGGGAAGCGGCGGGCCGGTCCGGAGCCCGGGAGGAAATCGGCCGGTGACCCATTCCGAAAGCGGACCAGGACATGCGACGGGTCATAGGCAGGAGAGCCGGTACCCACGGTGGTGGCGACCGGGACTCCGTGCTCGTCGAGGGAGATCGAAGTGGACACCCTGTGAGCTGCCTGGGCCTCGAGCGCCGCTGGCACCAGGACGGCGACGGCGGCGCAGAGCGCGAGGAAGAGAGGACCCACGTGTCTCCCTTTTTGGCGAGAGGCATCAGGCACGAAAGACCGGGTAATCATTGGAACCCACCCTCGCCTCGAGCGCACTGCTGGTGTCGATCCCGAAACAGCAAGACCGAGGCTTTTGCAGCTTCAGGGTAGAGTGTGGGGAGTCGCTCAAACTACTGGTCAGAGGTTCAAAAATGGAACAGGCCGCGCCACTGTCCCAACAACTGGCCATAAGGTCAGATCGCGCCGCAGCTGATGGCGCCGGGCGCTTCGCTGGACGCCGTCGTTGGGGTTTCCACCCTCAGCCGAGCAGCGCTGAGGTCAGCTATTGCCGTGGTCAGGCTTTGAGAGGCAGGATGTGGACGCGGCTGCTGCTTTCGTCAATGCTCAGCAGGACACCGGCGTCCAGCTGAGTCCGGAATTGGCGCAGCGCCGCAATGACGGTGGACGCCAGATATGCGGGCGTTACGTCCTGTGCGCGGACCTGCACAACGCTCGGGCCTGCAGCTCTGGTTGCCGCGAGAATCGATCCGAAGTCGAGATCATGAGTAAAAACTAAGTAGCCCTTGGATTTGGCCCACGCGAGCAGATCTGAATCAGCGGCGCGAGGGTCGCCGATCTCGGACCAGTGGACTGCTTCGAAGCCCGCTGCGGCGAGTCTTTCAACCCAGCTCGGCGACAGGTTCATGTCGACGAGGATCTTCAAAGGCGCGCTAGCGGAACGTCAATCTCCTCGGCCCGCCACGCGGCGTAGGCGAGAGCTTGACGAATGTCCTCTTCTTCGAGGTAGGGGTAGAGCGTCAAGATCTCCTGGTTCGTCTTACCGGCAGCGAGCAAACCTACGAGCATGCCGACCGTTACCCGCATAGCACGAATGCAGGGCTTTCCCCCCATCACCTCAGGGTCAACCGTGATCCGATCAAGTGCTTCCATGATCCACCTGGTCGAGATTATAGCGACAGAATGAGCTAAAACTCTCTGCGCAAATGGCGCTGATGGCCGCCCGGCTGCGGGGCAGTTGCGCGAATTGCGGAAGGCGCGCGGCAAAATGAGGGGATTCCCTCATTGCCCCGCTTCCGCCACCAGAAAAAAGATAGCGATGAAGGAGGAGACCTTCATGAACCGCTGCTGTCCATTGCGCGGGTTCCCCGGGAGCTTTCCCCGCCGGACGCCGCCTCTGTCCCCGAGCGAGAGAGCCTTCTCGGCGGGAGGGACGACGGCTGACTCGCGCTCAGCCGGGCGGTTGAGGTCTGAAGAACGCACGTGACCGCCGCGAAGCCGATATGCCTGGTGCTGGCCGGCAACAACGCGATCGTACTCGCCTGTCTTGAACGGCTCTTCGCCCTCGAGTCAGACTTCGCAGTCACCGCTCGTTGTGGAAAGGGGGAAGACGTTCTCGGCACTCTCCGCGCCCTGAGGCCGGACATTCTGCTTCTCGACCTGCCTCCCTCTGCCGAGGATGGTCTGGCGCTGCTGCGGGAAATGAAGGAGGTCGAGCTGCCGACGCGCGCCGTATTGCTGGCCGGGACGCTTGTGGAAAACGAGCTGGCGTCGGCGGTTGGTCTGGGCGTTCGAGGCATCGTCCCGAAGGAGATCTCGCCAAGTCTCCTGGCGGAATGCATCCGCAAAGTTCACGCCGGAGGCTTCAGACTGGTGCACGGCGGCGGAACCCCTGCTGCTTCCCCCGCGATGGGTCGTCAAACCGCGGGGGGTAACGGCCGAATACTCACGCGTCGGGAGCTCGAAATTGTGAGACTCATCTGCGAAGGCCTGCGCAACACACAGATTGCCAAGCGGCTCCGCATCACGGAGGCCACCGTCAAGACACACCTGCACCGGCTCTACGAGAAGCTCAGACTGCGGGACCGCTTGCAGCTCAGTCTCTACGGCCGGGAGACGGGGTTGGCGTCCACGAATCGGTCGGACACATCGGACTGAAGCGGGTCTGAGAGTCAATAAGGCCCGCACGTAGCTCGTCCTGTCCAGTACCTCGGCTCTGCCCCCCGGCTGCCTGTCATCCTGAGGAGCGACTCCGGAGCGACGAAGGGTCTGCTCCGTAAACTCCCGAAATGACGGGAGTTACGTAAGACGCGAACCTGACCATGGCTGGCCTAGAACCGGCCGGGGCAACGGTAGATCGTTCAGAATCGGAACAAAGCGGAGACAGGCTCACGTATATCGTTGGATAGACAAAAAGCTACCCTCCGGACGATAGACTCGCCCTCTCGCCAAACATACTGTCCCGTTCCAAGAAACAGCTTTGCAACTGTCCGCCGGGTGGGAGGACAGATGAGTGTTGTTGGAGGTTCGCCTTGGGGGGCGGAAGAAGGAGTTGGGGATGGGACAGCGACACGTTTGGCCTATGCGATTGGATACACAAAAATCTATCTCGCGCTGTATGGAACTCGTCGTTCCAGCCGCTTAGCATCTCGGTCAGCAAAACCACATTGAACGTGCAACTTACCAACTTGGAAACGGAAGAGTCTCACCGGTGAAAACGGAAAGATAAGGAGCGGCAACCATGAAACACTCGAACAAGTCCCATTTCTTGACCATCCTGGCGATTCTTTGTATGGGGGTGGCCCTTTCGGCCAGCAGGCTGAGGCTGCCCGCGTTCAGCCAGAGCGCAGGCGCGGCGGCTCAGGCTCAAGCCGCCGTCGTGGGCAACGACGCCGGTGACTCTGCAACAGCCGACCGCAGCGTCGTCCTCCAGACCGACAAGATGAACTACGCGCCCGGTGAAGTCATCATTGTCGCGGGCTCGGGTTGGGATCCCGGCGAGGCCGTGACTCTCAGGCTTCACGAGGAGCCCGCGGCGCACGCCGACCGCAGCGTGACCGTGATCGCCGACGCCTCCGGCAATATCTGGGACAACCAGTTCATGCAGGACGGGCACGACCGGGGCGTCATGCTACAGCTGACGGCAACGGGCAGAAGCTCGGGCCTCTCGACCCAGGCGGCGTTCGGCAACCCGTCCGCGAACCTCGACCAGTGGGCAAACAAGCCCACGGGGTCCTGGGTGAACGGTAATCTCGGCGCCAGCAAGGCGCAGTACTTCGAAGGCGACTCCATCCCGTACCGGCTGGGGTTCGGCAGCCTCAGCCTCGCCTCGCACACCGTCACGATCGAATGGGACACGACAAAGAGCGGCAAGCACGCGCTCGACTACCTGACGACCTACAACCGCTCGGTTTCCCTCGATCAACCGAACCCGTGCGACGGCGTAAGCCCGTGTCCAACGCCGACGACGTTTGCCATCCCGGCTGACCCCCAGGTCACAGGGTTTACGCCAATCGCCGGCAACTTCACGCTCTACGGCGGGACGATTACCGCCGTCGGCGCCTACTCCGGCGGTACGGCCTTTCCAACCGGGGACAATTCCAGGCGCATCTCGATTACCTTCACCGCGACCCAGGCCAACCCGGTGCTCGCATGGGGCGGGCACATCTCCACGCGGCTGGACTGGGGTGCGAACAACTCGTGTGTTGCCATCCCGGGGTCCCCGTACCATACGCGGTTGGTTGACCTCGACGGCTCCGGCGGCAACCAGGACCGCTCGCTCTCGGCCGACGCAGTCATCTTCCTGGGCTCGGTCACGATCGTCAAGGATGCCAACGTCAACGGGGCTACCTCGTTTCCGTTCACTGCCAGCCCCTCTCCCCTCGCGGCTTTCTCTCTGGTTGACGATGGCACATCGGCGAACACCAAGGTATTTTCGGGCATCAGCAACTTCCAGACCTACACCGTCAACGAAACCCCGATACCGAGTGGCTGGGCCTTCAGCTCCATCCTTTGCAGCGTGACCAGCCCTAATGGCGGCAGCGCAACCACGAGCACCACCCAGGTCGCGATCGCTCTCCACGAGGGGGAAAACTGGACCTGCACATACACCAACCTGCAAAATACTCCGACTCCGACGAATACGCCGACCACCCGTGCTTCGGCACCGATCAGAACATTGTCGCCAACGACACGGTCGCGATCACCGGGGGCGACAACGGGACCATTACCTTCAACCTCTATAGCCCGGCTGATGATGGGTCATGCTCCCTCGTGAATCGCGTCTTCACCCAGTCGAGGGGACCCGTGAACGGTGCTGGCAACTTCAGCACGTCGAACTGCCAGCAGGATCCTGGGAATGCCGATCCCCCCTGCTTCATAGCCACCGGTGAGGGAACCTGGCGTTGGCAGGTGATCTACAGCGACGCCAACAACACGGTTACAGGGGCCTGCGGGCACGAAAGCTTTGTCATCAACAATGACCACCCGTGTCCGACTCCGCCGGCGGCCAAGTCACGACCTCAGCGGTAGCTCACGGGAGTAGGCCAGAAGAAAGAGGCCGGCTGGAAACAGCCGGCCTCTCCATTATTGGCGCCCTGCCTTGTCATCCCGAGGAGCGGAGCGACGGGGGATATGCTCCGCGAGTGCTAGCAGGGGAGCAGATCCTTCGCTTCGCTCAGGATGACGGCTGTACGTTATCGGCGGATTTGCAACTCTGGACAGTGGGTATAACCTGCCGGGCAGCATCTCGCCTTCCAGAAGGTCCATGACGACGGCGCCGTTGGCCGCGGCAAAGAGGAGGACTCTGGTTCTAGTAGCCGTCGGCGCCGCAGTCCTGCTCGCCCTTCTTGCCCTTCTTTTCGCAGGAGTCATCCTCGGGCGGCGGGTACACAGGGGAACCGCGGAGGCGGGGGGACCGAAGCGGGTCGTAGTGCTTCCATTCGATAACCTGGGCATCGCGGAAGACGATTATTTTGCCGACGGTGTTGCTGACGCGGTGCGCGGCAAGCTCGCGTCCCTTTCGGGTCTCGAGGTCATCGCCCGCGCCAGCTCCGCAGCCTACAAGAAGGCGGCGACGACGCCCGCGCAGATCGCCAAGGAGCTCGGGGCGCGGTATCTCCTGAGAGCCACGGTGCGACGGCAAAAGGGAGAAAGCGCGTCGAGCCGCGTGCAGGTCAGCCCCGAACTTCTGGAGGTGCCGGGCTCGGGAGCGCCCACGTCGAAGTGGAAGCAGCCCTTCGACGCGGATCTGGCGGGCGTCTTCCAGGTGCAGTCGGACATCGCCAGGCGCGTGGCGAAGGGGCTCGGAGTGGCGCTCGGAGCGGGCGAGGAGAAGCGGCTTGCCGAGAAGCCCACACAGAACCTCGCTGCCTACGACGCCTTCCTCCGGGGAGAGGAGGCCTCGAAGAGGGGACTTGAGGATCCGCCAAGCCTGCGGCGTGTGCTCTCCTTCTACGATCAGGCCGTGACACTCGATCCGGGTTTCGCGCAGGCATGGGCTCAGGTGTCGGCGACCAACTCCCTTCTGTACGGCAACGGCACGCCCGAGCCCGAGCTGGGGGAGCGCGCTCGCGACGCGGCGGAGAAGGCTGTAGCGCTCGCCCCGGACAGTCCTCAGGGATACGTGGCCCTCGGCATCCATCGGGTGGTTGTCGGCCACGATGACAAAGGCGCACTGGAGCTCTTCACACGGGGGCTGCGCATCGCGCCGGCCAACTCGGATCTCTTGAGGACAACGGCTCGTGTCGAGCAGAGCCTCGGGCACTGGGAGGCTGCGGCGGAGCACTTCGGGCAGGCCGAGCGGCTCGATCCCCGTTTGACCCTGATCAAGAAGTTGTTCGGTTCCACCCTCAACTATCTCCGGCGATATAGCCAGGCGCGTCAGGTCTTCGACCGCGGTCTCGCTCTCGCGCCCGCCGATCTCGATCTGATCGAGTTCAAGGCCATGACTTTCCTCGCCCAGGGGGACCTGCCCGGGGCGCGGGCCGTGCTCAAGGCCACTCTCAGGGAGGTCACACCCGCCGCGCTCGTGGCCTATATGGCGAACTACGGAGACCTCGTATGGCTCCTCGATGAGGAGCAGCGTGATCTGCTCCTGCGCCTGACGCCGAGCGCGTTCGGCGACGATCGGGGAATCTGGGGCCTGTGCCTCGCCGAGGCCTATGCCATCCGCGGAGACGCAGCAGGTGCGCGCACACATGCCGAGGAGGCGAGAAAAGCCCTCGAGGAGCAGGTCCGTGCGGCACCCCAGGACGCCCAACGGCATGCCTCCCTCGGCCTGGCGCTGGCGTATCTGGGAAAGAAGGAAGAGGCGATCCGGGAGGGAGAGCAGGCCGTCTCGCTTCAGCCCGTGACCAAGGATGCCGTCGAGGGCCCCTACAACCAGCACCAGCTCGCGCGCATCTACGTGCTCGTCGGAGAGCCGGAGAAAGCGCTCGACCAGCTGGAGCCGCTCTTGAAGATCCCCTACTGGCTCTCGCCTGCCTGGCTCGAGATCGACCCGAACTTCGACCCGCTTCGGAAGAACCCGCGGTTCCAGAAACTCATCACGATCCCAAAATGAAAGGTTCCCGCCGGCGCCCGAGGCGGGAGCAACAATCGCTCGTGGATCTCCTTCGAGTGAAGCCCTCAGTGAGCAGCGTTGTGGAAAAGGCGTACTGGGGCGTTACTCGCCGATAGGAAGAGGACGTCGTCGAATTCGGCTTCGATCGACGACCGTTATGGAGTGTTGAAGATCCAGGTCACTTGCGCGGGTGAGGACTCTGTCGAGGAGCAAAAGCATCTGGTCGTCCGAGTAGGAGCCACCTCGGAAGAGAATAAGCCCGGGACCCTCTGCGAAACCGCGGGCGAGAAGTCGAGGGTAGTCCAGGTCTGCGGTCACGACGATGCGCCCTTCTTCGTTCGCAACTTCCAGAATTTCCTGATCCGAGGCGCTCGCGAGTCCGGCTCGCGAGGCATGGATGGCATCATGGCCGGCGGCCTCGAGCCGGCGAACAGCCAGTGGCGTAATCGGCATGTCGATGAGGAACCTCAACCCGTAACGATGTCGACCGTCTCGTCCTCAGCGAGGCTCGCGGCGTAAGCAAGCGCTTGGTCAATGTCGGGAGATTCCAGGTACGGATAGGCCTTGAGGATCTCCTCGCGTGTCTGGCCCGCCGCAAGTAGGCCCAGAAGCCTGGAGACAGGGAATCGCAGACCCCTGATGCAAGGCTTTCCCGTGCAAACTTCCGGGTTGACGGTGATCCGTGCAAACGTGGTCGCCATGCGGTTCATTATAGCGACAGAGAAGTAGAGGAATGTCCGGAAGCCTGTGCCGAGGCCCAGCTGCCGGCTCGCCGCCTAAAGTAATACATTGGCCTCCCGCCAGAATTGCATCTGAATATGCTTCTGATCGCATCATGATATGATGCAGACGTGGGCCGTCGAGAAACTAAAGCCATCACCCTGCGAGGGGTTCCTCCGGATGTGGCTCAGGTCATCCGGCGGAAGGTGAACGAGACGGGCGAGAGCGTTAATCGCGTCGTCATCAGGCTACTGGAAGAGGGCGCCGGCGTCGGCAAGAAGCAGAAGAGCGTCCTGCATCACGACCTGGACGGTCTTATCGGCGTCTGGAGCCGTGAAGAGGCAAGGTCCTTCAATCGAGCGCTGGAGGATCAACGGAAGATAGATCCGGCCCTCTGGAAGTGAGTCGGATACTCCTCGATACTTCCGCCTATTCGGGGATTCTCCGCGGGGACATGCGGATCGCGCGCGCGATGCAAGAGGCTGACGAGATCGCGATCAACGCGATCGTCCTGGGTGAACTGAAGGCGGGCTTTTCGAGGGGCCGTCATCGGGAGCGCAACGAGCGGGAACTCGCGCAGTTTCTTGCTTCGCCTCGCGTCCGGGTCCTCGGACTGGACGAGGAGACAGCCGACCGATACGCCGTCATACTGAATTTCCTGCGAGCGGCGGGGACTCCGATTCCGACGAACGATGTCTGGATCGCGGCGAGCGCCATGCAGCACGGCTTTCGCGTCGTGACAGCGGACCAGCACTTCCAAAAGGTTCGACAAATTCTCGTGGATTTCTTCGGAGAGGAGGGCTGACGGTCAGGACGGCCGCCGACGAGGGTACTTGCTCGGCTTCTTCGTACCAGAGGCACCTCACGCAAAGCCATTCCCCGGCCGTCCTGCTTGCGGCGGCCGGCGTTCTAGCGCTCCGACCGGCTTCGGGGCAGATCCTTCGCTCCGCTCGGGATGACAGAGACGGCAAGCGGTAGAATCAATGCCAAGGTCGACTTGGAACAGACGATGATGTCTTCCGGGTGCTGTCTGCCGCCCCGGCGGGCGCGCTCGTGCTGCGCCTGGATCTCTCGGTCATGAACCGTTTTTCGTCCCATAGCCGGGCGGAAAGGCTGATCGCGGCGGGCCGTGTGGCCCTGGCGGCGTTCTCTCTTCTGGCGCTGCGCCTGGATCCGTCCGAGCCCGCCAGATACGCGTGGATCGCCTACGCGCTCTTGAGCGCGTACGCTGTTTACGCTCTCGTCCTGCTCGATTTGCTGTGGTTCGTTCGGAAGTTCCCGAACTGGTGGAAGCTCGCGACGCATATCCTCGACCTCGCGGCGTTCCTGGTCTTCATGTATTTCACGGAGGGCCCCAACAGTCCCTTTTTCATGTATTTCACCTTCTCGCTGGCCTGCGCCACCCTGCGCTGGCAATGGCGTGGCACGCTCTGGACGGCGGTCGTGGCGATCCCGGCCTTCATGGCGATGGGCTTCTACGCGGGCGAGTTCCTGCGGGATCCGGCGTTCGATCTGAACCGCTTCATCGTGCGGAGCGCGTACCTCCTTGTCGTGGCCGCCCTGCTCGGCTATCTGGGGACCTACCAGGAGAGGCTGAGGACGGAGAGATCCCGGCTCGCGGCATGGCCACAAGAGGATGCAGGGGAGGCGCCGGGGGTCGTGCGGGAGCTGCTCGATCACGCGGCGGGCATTCTCCAGGCTCCGCGAATGATGATGATCTGGGAAGAGCCGGAAGAGCCGTGGACCCGCGTAGCGTGCCGCTCGGACGGCAAGTTCGATCTCAGCGATGAACCGCTCGGGACTTTCGGTCCGCTGGTCGCCGGGCATCTCGCGGGCAGGAGCTTCCTTTGTGCGGACGCCGGGAGCGATGGTGTCTCGGTTCTCATCGCTTCGCGCGACGAGAGGGAGGAATGGACGGGGAGTCCGCTCGACCAGAAATTGCAGGAGCGGTTCGGCATCGGCCCGGTCCTCTCGTGGAGCCTGCACGGACAGGCGATCGAAGGGCGGCTCTTCGCGCTGGACAAGCCGGGGATGACATGGGACGACCTCGTGTTCGGCGAAATCGTCGCGGGGCTGGCCGTCGCCCGCATGGATCACCTCGCCCTGCGCGAGCGGCTGCGAGAGGCCGCGGCCGCGGAAGAGAGAATCAGGCTGTCCCGCGACCTCCATGACGGCCTGCTGCAGTCCCTGACGGGCATCGCGCTACAGCTTCAGGTGTCCCGCCGCCTGATCGAGCGCGACCCGTACGCGGCAAAAGAGCGGCTTGCGGAGATCCAGGCCTCCATTGCCAGCGAGCAGCGGGATCTCCGCTCCTTCGTCAACCGGCTCAAGCCGGCTCCTTCCGACGGATCAGCGGGTTTGGACCTGCGCCCTCGCCTGGAGGAGGCCTGCAAGAGAATCGAGCGGCAATGGGGTCTGCGCGTCAAGCTGAGCAGCCAGGGGCTGAATGACGAGCTGCCTCCACCCGTTTCCGACGACGTCTTTCGAATCGTTCACGAAGCCCTCGTCAACGCGGCCAGGCACGCCGCGGCCTCCTCTCTCAACGTGGATATCTCGCGCGGCGCCGGCGCGGTGTTCATCACCGTGGCAGATGACGGGCACGGGTTCTCGTTTCAGGGCACGCACGACCTCGCCACTCTTCAAAAGTTCAAGGCGGGACCGATCACGCTGAAGGAACGGATCTCCGCGCTCGGCGGCGACCTGGTCATCTCCTCGAGCAAATCGGGGGCCCGGCTCTCCATCAGCCTCCCGCTGCCTCAGACTGTCGCCTGACATGCCGATCCGCTTGCTCCTGGCTGATGACCACCCGATCGTCCTGGACGGGCTGGAGCAGCTGTTCCGGCTGGAGGAAGACTTCGAGGTGCTCGGCCGCTGCCTCCGCGGCGAAGAAGTCGTGCCCGCGCTCCTGAGGCTGCGGCCGGACATCCTGGTTCTCGACATGAGGATGCCGGAACATAACGGCCTCTCGGTGCTGCGGGAACTGAAGGGACGGGCGGAAAGGACTCGTGTGGTGATCCTTGCGGCCACCCTGACGGAAGAGGAGATGCTCGAGGCGATCCGGCTCGACGTTCGCGGCATCGTCTTGAAGGAGATGGCGCCGCGCCTCCTGGTCGAATGCATTCGGAAGGTGCACGGCGGAGGGCAATGGCTGGAAAAGACCATGGCCGGCCCGGCTCTCGACCGGCTGGCGCGGCGCGAGGGCGCCCTGAAGGAGCTCTCCGGCATACTGACGCCGCGGGAAGTCGAGATCGCCCGCTTGATCGGCGCCGGTCTGTCCAACAAGGAAATCGGCGATACCCTCTTCGTCAGCGAGGGCACCGTCAAGTCCCACCTTCACCGAATCTACGAGAAGCTCCACATCCACGGCCGCCTGGAATTGGGTCTCTATGCCCGAGACAAGGGTCTGACTTGAACCGCGACTGAATACCGGGAAACAAAGGGTAACGCCCTCGGTCGAGTGCTTGAAGTCCCTCTGACCCGGTTCCGCGGGACAGCTTGTCACAGAGGGGCGGACTCCTCTCTCGCTAAGCCTCGGGCGGACTCCTCTCTCGCAAAGCCTCGGAGCTCTGGTAAAATAATGGTATGAAAACAACCATTGACAAGGCAGGCCGCGTGGTGATTCCGGCTGCCGCGCGCGAGCGTGCGGGCCTCCGGCCCGGCACCAATCTGGACGTCGTCGTGGAAGACTTTTCTGTCCGGCTGGTGCGCCGCGCTCCAGGACCAAAGCTCGAACGCGTGGGCCGCCGGCTAGTAGCCCGACCCACGGCCGCCGGCAAGAATCTTCCCTCGGTGAACGTCGCCCGACTCATCGAGGAGGAACGAGACCGGTGGCCCTGGTAGGTCCCTACTTCTTCGACACGAGCGTGTTGCTGGCCGGCTTGATCGATCTCGGCGCGACGGCTCGTCCGGCCCAGCGGGTCTTCGACGCGATTGCCGATGGACGGCTGTCCCGGCCCCATACGGCCTGGCATTGCTGCCTGGAGTTCTACGCGGTCTCGACCCGCCTACCGGAAGAGTTCAGGATCATTCCGGCGGACTGCTGGCGGCTAATGGAAGAAGAGATCCTGGCGCGCTTCGAGATCCATCAGCTTCCAAAAAAGGCCGGCAAAGGTTTCTTCGAGGCGGCAGTGGCCGACCAAATGACGGGCGGACGCATCTATGACGCCCATATCGCCGAGATTGCCCGTCTGGCGGGAGCCGGTACCGTCGTAACGGACAACCGCCGCCACTTCACTCCGCTCCTTCGCCACGCAATCCGCGTCTTAAGCACCGAGGAGTTTGCGACCCGCCTGGTCTAGCCCGCCGGAGGGGTCAGATTGGCCTTTCATAACCGTTTGGAGTTGGTTTCTTTTGCGACAACTGATGCGTTGGGATTCTGGAGACGATGGCCAGCTTGAAGGGGCTGGTCGTCTGGATCGCCTCGAAGTCACCTCGGTTCTGCGTGATGACGGTTGCTCCTATCGAGCGGGCAGATAGCGCAATCAGAACGTCGTTGACGAGAGAGGAGGCGCCGCTCACCCCGTAGCCCATCTCGGCTTGAAGCCGTCGCAGCACTTCGCCGGCTTCTTCATAGACGGAGGCCGTCGGAACGAGGATGCGACCGCTTCGCCGGAAATCCGTGACGAGAGCCTTGAGGGCCCTCCGGTCGCGCGGCGAGCGCGCGCCGACGAGCAGTTCCAGAATGACCACAGCGCTCAGATAGCGGACAGCGTTCCTCTCGAACAGCACGGCTTCGTGGCGCCGTTCGTTCAGCCAGTCGATGTACAGGTTGGTGTCGGCGACAGTCTTCAGCGGAAGACCTTCTGGAGAGTCATCGTTCCGCCTAACCTGCGGAGATGGGCACTTAACCTCTCATCGGTCGCGACGACGTCCAGGGCCTTCTCGATCGTTTCGCGATCCGTACGAGTTCCCAAGGCTCTTCGCGCCCGGTCCAGCTTTCGCTGGTCCAGAACGACATGCTTGTGGCGAACGCTGGACATGATGTGCCTCCACAGAGAGTGTACATAAAAGCCTCGATCGTGTACATTGACCGGGTCGCCCTTCGCTGTTTCCCGGAATGACAGAGAAACTTTTTCGGCGAAGCTCGAGCTCGCGTCTATACTTCCGGGCGAAAAAGCGGCGTATCTAACGACTCCAAGGAGGTCTTCGTGAGAGGTCTGCGGAATTTGTTCGTTCTCGGTGTGATCGTGACCGTGCTGTGTTCTCCGGCGCGGGCGGTTCTCGGGGCCGCGGCGAAGGAAAAGAAGCCGCCGCGGGGGATCGAGGAAACGAAGAAGCCGAAGACATTCTCGGACTTGTTCGAGGGGATGGAGTTCCGATGCATCGGGCCCTATCGGGGCGGGCGCTCCATCGCAGTCACGGGGGTGAGGCACGACCCGCTGACCTTCTATTTCGGGGGGACGGGGGGAGGAGTCTGGAAGACGACGGACGGCGGTTCGAACTGGGAGAATGTCTCGGACAAGGACTTCAAGACGGGATCGGTCGGGGCGATCGCGGTCTCGGAATCGGATCCGAACATCGTCTTCGCGGGGATGGGGGAGGCGGCGATCCGGGGCAACGTGTCGCACGGGGACGGAGTCTGGAAGTCCACCGACGGCGGGCTGACCTGGAAGAACGTGGGGTTGAAGGACACCCGGCAGATCGCTCGGGTCCGGATCCATCCGACCAATCCCGACATTGTCTATGTCGCGGCGCTGGGGCACGTTTGGGGGCCGAACCCGGAACGGGGCATCTTTCGGACGCAGGACGGCGGAAAGACCTGGACGAAGGTGCTCTTCCTGGACGAGAAGACCGGGGCGTCGGATCTCTCGATGGACCCGAACAACCCGCGCGCCCTGTACGCGGGGTTCTGGCAGGTCGTGCGGCGGCCGTGGGAGCTTGTCTCCGGCGGGCCGGGCAGCGCGCTGTACAAGTCCACGGACGGCGGCGACACCTGGAAGAAGTTGACGCGCGAAGACAACGAAGGCCTGCCGGAGGGGATCTGGGGGAAGGTCGGCGTCGCGGCTTCGTCGGGCAAGCCCGGCCGGGTTTACGCATTCATCGAGGCGAAGAAGGGAGGCCTCTTCGTCAGCGAGGACGGCGGCAAGAAGTGGAAGTATGTCAACGACGAGCACAAGATCCGCGAGCGCGCCTGGTACTACTCGTGGGTCTACGCGGATCCGAAGATCGCGGACACGGTCTATGTGCCGAGCGTTTACATGCACAAGTCCACCGACGGCGGGAAGACCTTCGCCAATCTCTCCGTCCCGCACGGGGACAACCACGACCTCTGGATCGACCCGGACGATCCCAGGAGAATGATCCTCGGCAACGACGGCGGCGCGACGATCACCTATAACGGCGGCAAGACCTGGTCCACGCAGAACAACCAGCCGACCGCGCAGTTCTACAGGGTCACGACCGACAACCGGTTTCCGTACTGGGTCTACGGCTCGCAGCAGGACAACTCGAGCGTGGGGATCCCGTCGGGCGTGTCCGGGGCTGTCATTGATTTCTCCGACTGGCACTCGGTCGGCGGAGGCGAGAGCGGCTGGATCGCCCCCTCGTCCAAGGACCCCGAGGTTGTCTTCGGAGGCGAGTACGGCGGGCAGATCACGCGCTACGACAACCGCACGAAGGAGACGCGGGAGATCATGGTCTGGCCGCAGCTCGCCGACGGCCACGCGACGAAAGAGCTGAAGTACCGCTTCCAGTGGAACGCGCCGATCGTCGTCTCGCCGCACGACCCGTCGGTTTTGTACCACGCCTCGCAGATCCTCCTGCGCACGCGCGACGAGGGGGAGACGTGGGAGGAGATGTCCCAGGACCTGACGCGCAACGACAGGGCGAAGCAGGGCAAGTCCGGCGGGCCGATCACGACCGACATCACCGGGGTCGAGGTGTACGACACGATCTTCGCGCTCGCGCCCTCGCCGCACGAGAAGGGCGTCCTCTGGGCCGGCTCGGACGACGGGCTGATTCACATGACGCGCGACGACGGCAAGTCCTGGCAGGATGTCACGCCGAAGGGGCTGCCCGAATGGATCCAGATCAACTCGATCGACGTCTCGCCGCATGACAAGGCGACGGCCTACGTCGCGGCGGTCATGTACAAGTTCGACGACTTCCGGCCCTATCTCTACAAGACGACCGACTACGGCAAGACCTGGACGAAGATCGTCAACGGGATTCCCGACGGCGCCTTCACGCGCGTCGTGCGCGAGGACCCCGTCCGGCGCGGCCTCCTCTATGCCGGCACCGAGACGGGTCTCTATATTTCCTTCGACGACGGAGCGAGCTGGCAACCCTTCCAGCGCAACCTGCCGGCCGTGCCGGTCACGGACCTGACGGTCAAGAACGGAGATCTCGTCGTCGCCACACAGGGGCGCTCCTTCTGGATCCTGGACGACCTGACTCCGCTGCGTCTCTGGAACGAGAAGACCGCGCAGGCGGACGTCTTGCTTTTTCCGGCACGGCCTGCGCACCGCGTCCGCGCTGAAAAGCCGAGCGAGGAGGACGATCCGCCCAGGGGAGTCGGCACCAACATGCCCAACGGCGTCCTGATTCACTACTGGTTGAAGGCGAAACCGGGGAAGGACGAGATCGTCAAGATCGAGATCCTGTCGGGCGACAAGGTGATCCGCTCTTTCTCGAGCGAGAAGAAGGAGACCGAAGGGGACTTGAAGGAGCAGGCCGAGAAGAAGGAACTGGAGAAGGACAAGGACAAGCCGCTCGAGCCCAAGGCGGGCGTCAACCGCTTCGTCTGGGACATGCGTGTCTTAAGGCCCACCCTCGCGCCGAAGGCCGTCTTCAACGAGGGGGACAAGTCCCCGCCCAAGGTCGGGCCGGGAACCTACAAGGTCCGGCTGACCGTGAGTGCCAGGTCTTTCACCGAGACCGTGGAAGTCCGGCCGCACCCGCACGGGCCGGCGACGGCCGAGGACCTGAAGGCGCAGTTCGATCTGCTCTCTTCGATCCGCGACCGGTTGTCCGAGACGCACGAGACGGTGCTCAAGATCCGCGACGCGCGGGAGCTGGCCAAGGAGCTGGGAGACAGGGTGCAGAGGCTCGGCAAGGGGGACGCCTTGAAGAAGCGCGCCGAGGCGCTCGGCGAGAAGCTGACGGCCGTCGAGCTCGAGCTGACCAATCCGGAGATCAAAGCAGACGAGGACGATCTGAACTACGAGCCGAAGCTCGATCACGACTTCGTGAATCTCGCCGGCGTCGTCGCGAGCGCCGACCGGAAGCCGACGGCGGGGTCGGTCAGGATGTACACGGAACTCAAGGCGAGGCTGGAGGCGATCGTCAAGGAGTATCAGGCGCTGTTGGAGAAAGACATCGCGGAATTCAACAGGGCGGCGGAGGAGGCGAAACTGCCTCGCGTCGCGCCGGCGCCGAAGATCGAGAAATAGGCGAGGCGGGAGGCGGGAGGCGGATGAAGCGACGATTGCTCGTTGTGATTCTGCTGCTTGCGCTGACTCAGGCGGGTGGCGTGCGAGCGCAGGAGACGGCGAAGAGTCGACCCTTCACCCCTGCACTCTCCCGGGGGGAGAAGGTGCTTGACCCCGTGGAGGCGGCGCGGGCTTATCTGGCGCGGATGACGCCGGAGAAGAAGGCGCGGTCGGACGCCTACTTCGAGGGCGGGTACTGGCTGCGGCTCTGGGAGTTTCTGTCCTTAGTCGTCGTGGCCTGGCTCCTGCTGTGGCTCGGGTGGTCGGCCTGGATGCGCAACTTCGCCGAACGGGCGGTCAGGCAGCGGGCTCTGCAGACCTTCATCTACTGGGCGCTGTACGCCACCGTCACGGCCCTTCTCATCTTCCCGCTGACGGTATATCGAGGTTTCTTCCGGGAGCACGAGTACGGCCTCGCGACGCAGACCTTCGGGCCATGGTTCGGCGACCGGTTGAAGGAACTGGCGATCTCGGTGATCCTCGGCGGTGTCACCGTGGTCGTCCTCTACGGCGTCCTGCGGCGCGCGCCTCGGACCTGGTGGATCTGGGGATCGCTGACGGCGACGCTCCTGCTCGCGGTCTCATTCCTGATCGATCCGGTGTACATCTTTCCGCTGTTCAACAAGTACACGCGCCTCCAGGACGAGACGATCCGCGGTCCGATCCTCTCGCTCGCGCGCGCCAACGGGATCCCCGCCCGGGATGTCTTCGTCTCCGACGCCTCGAGGCAGACGACTCGCATCTCGGCCAACGTCAGCGGCCTCTTCGGGACAGAGCGCATCACGTTGAACGACAACCTCTTGAAGCGCTGCTCGCTCCCGGAGATCGAGGCGGTGATGGGGCACGAGATGGGGCACTACGTCCTTCATCACCTATACAAAGGGATCGTGTTTCTCGGGATCCTGATCGTGATCGGGTTCGCGTTCCTGCGGTCGGCCTTCGACGCGATGTGGCGCCGCCATGGAAGGCGATGGGGAGTGCGCGGTGTCGCCGATCCCGCAGGGATGCCGGTCTTCGCGATCCTGATCACCTGCTCCCTCTTCGTTCTGACGCCGGTCACGAACACGATCACGCGAGTGCAGGAAGCCGAGGCGGACATCTTCGGCTTGAATGCCAGCCGCCAGCCGGACGGCTTCGCCGAAGTTGCGTTGAAGCTCTCCGAGTATCGGAAACTCGACCCCTCTCCCCTCGAAGAGTTCCTCCTTTACGATCATCCGAGCGGCCGCGCCAGGATCTTCACC
>WNGE01006162.1_pt1 | contig 19309 bp, 19 predicted proteins | sample 5400651 | NCBI WGS metagenome assembly WNGE01 (sample SAMN13153370, study PRJNA577476) | soil metagenome | isolation source: 60 cm soil or saprolite under grassland replicate 2 | place: USA:California | collected 2016-06-15
TCGCCGGAACCTCAGGATCAGGCACCTGATTGATCGAACTCACGAGAGAAGAACTCCATACTCGCCCTCAGCGACAGCGTTTCAGAGTCAAGCCCTGCCTCACTCAACCTTGGCACAGAGGGGTGGCAGGGCCGGTCGTGCTCGTCTCGGCACAACGCGGGGCGCCGGCAGTGGATGCACGGTTGTAGCGGGCCGACGCGGTGGCGCCGCCAGTTGAGACCTTTTGCGGTCATTGGGTTTCACCCCTCTGCGGGCGGGACACGATGTAGGTGACCCCGGTGCAGGTGGGGCAGATCGCCGCGACCAGGCCACGCGTGGCGAGGGCTTCCTGGATGCAGTGCGGGCAGGTGTGGTTGGCTGGGAACACGGCCAGGTCGTCGCACTGGTGGCAAGGCGAAATCAGGCCCAGCGCGATGCAGTAGGGGCACCGCTGGTACACCGGGCCGAGGTCGAGCCGCGAGCCGGCGGGGATCATCCCGTCGATGCAGTACTCACAGGCGGATAGGGTTCGGGTGCTCATCGCGCACCTACCGGTACGTACTGGTGGCAGTCGGCTTCGTGGATCCACGGGGCCACGGTTTGGCCGCGCAGCCGGCCCAGGGCCAGGGCGTGGATGTGCGCCATGTAGCGGGCGTGGGCCGCCTGGTGTGGCCCGTGGGTGACGGTGGAGGCGTTGGCGCAGGCGTTGACGTAGCGGCGGGTTTCCTCGCGGATGGCTTCGGCCCGGGTCATCGGGTCACCGCCGGTGCGCAGTCCAGGCATTCGCCGTGCCGGCGGGGGATGTAGTAGTCCTTCACCAGATGGCAGGTGGGGCAGGTGCGCCGGGCCAGCAGTGCCCGACCGATCGCTTCGCGCTGGGCGGGGGTGGCGGTGCGCTTGGGCAGCGCCGCCGCGATGTGGTACAGGTAGGCGACGCGCTTGCCTTTGCGCCATAGGATCTGCGCGGCCGGGGTTTGGCCGCCGGGTCGAAGTCCCCGGGCGCGGAGCTGGCGGAGGGTGGCCAGGCCGTCGGGGGCGAACTTGTAGGGGTAGGTGGGCAGCCCGTACCGGGCGCCCGTGGGGTCGTAGAACACCATCGGATCGCCTTCGTCGTCGTTGTCGGGCTGGGAGTCCGGGCCGTGGCTGTCCACAGTGGACGCGTTGCGGTGTGGGTGGGTGTGGTTGAACTCGTCCCGGTCGATGTCGTCGGGGAGGAACGCTTCGTCGCAGACGTCGCAGCGGATCGGGCCGGCTTCGAACACGGTGGCTGAGACCCGTAGCTTGCGTGGGCATTCGCACAGGGCGACCACGCCGTTGTTGTTGTTCGTGCGTTCCTTGGTCTCGAACACCTCCGGGTGGCGGTACAGGGTCAGCGCCCCGGCGATGGTGTCGATTGCCGTGCGGTAGCGGGCGGCGGTGATGTCGGTCAGGGTGCAGGGGGAGAAGCCGAGCTTGTTGTCCTTCTGGGTGGTCATGCCCAGCTCGGCGGCGAGTTTGGCGAAGCTCTTGTTGTGCCAGCGGCCCTGCCGGGAGGTGTCCTTGACACCGCGGGCGTCGGCCAGGCCGTGCGCGGCCTCATGGAGAAGGGTGGTGAACACCTCTGCCGCGGTGCGTTTGAGTCCTTCCCCGGAGACCATGACCTCGGGGTGGGTGTTGGTGCCGTGGCGCCACCGGCCGGTGGCGAAGTGGCCGAAGCGCATCGGCTGGGTAGCCTTGGCCGGGGAGCCCGAGGCGATGATGATGACCGCTTGCGGGATCTCCGGGTGGCGGGTGCGGATGGCCGCCCAGGCGGACTCCAACGCGTCCACAACGGCGGTGATGGTGGGCTCGGTGTCTTGACCCGTACGTGTCAACGGATCCGGGCCGAAAGCCAGGGCAGCGTCAGCCGTCGTCGGCCCGTCGAGGGGCGGGCTGACCAAGGATTGGGTAGGGTGCATCGTGCCACGTCCCTTCGTGGAGGTGGTTGGTATGGGGTCCGGGGCCGGTTGGTGCTGGGTAGGGTGCATCGTGCCACGTCCCTTCGTGGAGGTGGTTGGTATGGGGTCCGGGGCCGGTTGGTGCTGCCAGGCGTGAGCCGGCTCCGGGTCTTGCCGAACGGGTTAGTTGTTAGCCGCCAGGGCGGCTTGGTACGCGGTGAAGAACTCGGCCAGGCTGATCTGTCCACTCAGGACGATTTCCAGCCAGACGCAGGTGCCGGTGTTGCCGAGCTCGGTACACGCCGTCGGTTCCTGGGTGACGATGACCTCGCCGAGTTTCAGTAGTGCGGTGAGGGTGCGGGCAACCTCGGCACGGGTGCCGTGGATGGTGAAGTAGGTCGCGGGTTCAGGTCGCACGGCGGGGCCGATGTGGTCGTGGACGGTGTGGTGCGGCTTCGGGGCGGCCATGAGGTGGTCTCCTGTTCGGGTCACGCGGCGGTTGCCAGGCCGGTGCCGGGCATCGGTGTGGTGAGCCTGTCGGTGCGGCGGATGTAGGCGGCGAACCCGGCGATGGTTTTGATATCGTTGTCGGACAGGTAGGCGGCTTTCATCAGGCGGGGTGTTCCGCCTTCGGCGATCAGGTAGCCGGCGCCCTGGTTTTCCGGTGGGATGGTGTTGGCGGTGTAGCCCTTGGCGGCCCAGCCGTGGCCCAGGACGATGTGGGTGGCGCCGACCACGATGATGCCCACGGCGCGGCCTCGGGCGACGATGTCGCGTAGCAGCTCGGCGAAGCGCTCCCGCTGGTCTTTGGTGCCGGTGGTGGCGGAGAAGTACGCGATCTCGTCGATGATGCAGGCGATGACGCCGAACGAGTCGTCTGGTTGAATCTTGCGGCGTTCGCACCAGTCCAAATAGGCGTACCGGTTGTCCATGACCTTCTGCAACCGCAGCAGGGTACGGATGGCGTGATGGATGTCGGGGCCGACGAACACGTCGGCGATGTGTTTCCACAGGCCCAGCTCGACGCGCTTGCCGTCCAGCAGGCACAGCCGGCAGTCGGTGGACAGCGCGGCGTGGGCGGCGAAGTTGTTGACCAGGCTGGACTTTCCCGCCCCGGGTTCCCCGCCGATGAGGATGTTGCGGTAGATCAGCGAAACCGAGACGGGCATGCCGAACTCGTCCATGCCGATGAACACGGGGTCGAAGATCGACGCGATTGGGCCGATGGGTATGGAGTCCTCCAGGCCCAGCGGCCCACGGGCTGGCGTTGCGACGCTCATGGTGGGGCCTTCCTCGGGTGTTGGTGGACTCCACGGAGGACTCTCCGCGTTCTGCGTGGTCGCATGCGGGGCGGACGTGGATGCCGCGCCGTGTTGAAGGATCCCCAGGGTTTCGGTGAACGACGTGGTGAGGCTGTCCAGGACGGTCTTGCCCTTGTCCGCGGTAGCCAGCGATGGTTGGCCGATGACGCCGCTGGCCGTGTAGCCGCGCATGCCCAGCATCAGCAGGTGTGGCCGGTCGGCGACGTGGTCCGCGTCCTGGTATCGGTCGCGGACCAGTTCGGGGCATAGGTGCAGCAGCAGCGAGGTCTCGATCTCGCCGGCGTGCATGTCGTCGTGGCTGCTGCTGGTCAGGCCGGCGGCTGTGCGTGCGGCCTCCCAGTCGTGGCGCCCGGGGTAAAGCGCCATGCGGCGCTGACCGACGTTGGCCTCTTGCACGATGTTGGATTCACCGACCGCCATGGGCCGCATGGTGCCCCCAGCCTGTCTCGTCACGCAGCTTACATGCCCGCGAGGGCGCGGCGGGATTCTCGAACTCACGGGCCGACCGGGCATCAACGCCGTGTCATCACACACACCTCGCCCGGTTCTGAGAGTTCGATCGAATCTGCTGCCGCAACATTTGCTGTCACGACAGCCCTCTGCTAGGTTGTGCTCACGCTCGCCAACCAGGTCGCCTTCGCTGCCTGGCGACGCACCCGGCGGCGGTCACCGACCGGAGAGGAGCCTTTCCGTTGTCTGCGAACCCCGATCACCCGTCGACGCCGGATCGCGCCGTACCCGCTCCACGCGCGTCCGCGTGGCGACGGCTGGGGCGGCTATGGCGTTCACCGGCCGGCCAGCCGCGCTGGGCGCGTCCGGGCCTGCTGGCGGTTGCCGCGTTGGCCGCTGTGTTCTACGCGTGGAACATCGGCGACAGCCAGTACAACGGCTACTTCTCGACGGCCGTACGCAGCATGACCGAGAGTCCGACGGCGTTCCTGTACGGGACCGTGGACCCCGCATCGTCGATCACCATTGACAAGATCCCCGGATTCCTGTGGCCGCAGGCGGTGTCCGCGCTCGTATTCGGGTTCCACCCGTGGGCGCTCGCGCTGCCGCAGGTGGTCGAGGGGGTGGTGTCGGTCCTTGTGCTCTACCGGGTGGTCCGCCGCTGGGCCGGCCCGGCCGCCGGGCTGCTGGCCTCGGCTGTCTTCGCGCTCACTCCGATCACCGCGGTGATGTTCGGGCACTCGCTGATGGAGGATCCGGCGCTGACCATGTGTCTGCTCCTGGCCGCCGATGCCTGGCAGGAAGCGGCGGGCACCGCCCGCCTGCGACCGCTGTTGCTGGCCGGGGTCTGGGTCGGCCTGGGGTTTCAGGCCAAGATGCTGCAGGCGTGGGCCGTGCTGCCGGCCTTCGCCGCAGTGTACCTGCTGGTCGCCCCGACCGCGTTGCCCAGACGGCTGCGGCAACTGATGATCGCCGGGGCGGTCACCGTTGCCGTGTCCGCGTCCTGGATCCTGATCGCGACGCTCACCCCGGCCACGCACCGCCCGTATGTCGACGGCACGACCAACAACAGCGCCATGGTGATGGTCGTGGGATACAACGGTGTGAGCCGGTTCGGCGCCGGTGAGATCCCCGGGACGCTTCGCGGCGCCGCGACCGGCTCCGGCCTGTCCGCGGGTTCGTCGGGGTCGCCCCCGGCTGCCGTGGGCGGCGGGGGACTTCCCCCGCAGGTTCAGCAGCTGCTGGAGCAGACCGCCACCCAGGGACGTACGGGCTGGGGCAAACTGTTCGCGCCCGACCTGGCCACCCAGATCGGTTGGCTGTATCCCCTTGCCATCCTCGCCCTGCTTGCCGGGCTCGCCCGTCGGCGCGGCACGCCACGCACCGACCAGACCCGCGGCGGGTACCTGATGTGGGGTACCTGGCTGATCCTCACCGGGCTGGCCTTCAGCGCGGGGGAGGTGGCCCACGCCTCCTACCTGGCCGCGTTGGCGGCGCCCCTGGCCGCCTTGGCTGGTGCCGGCCTTGTCGACCTGTGGCGCGCGTACCGACAGGGCGGCGCCTGGGCCTGGGGGCTGCCCGCGGCCGTCGCCGCCGACGCGGCCTGGACGTCCTACCTGCTCGCCCGGCGGATCTCCTTCCTGCCGTGGTTGCTGCCGCTGACGCTGACGCTGGCCACCGCGGGGATCGCCGGCTTGCTGGTGGCCAGAACTGGTGGGCGCGTCCGCGGACGGCTGGCGGCGGCCGGACTGGCCGGGGCCGTGGCGGCGATGCTGGTGGCCCCGGCCGCGTGGGCCGCTTCCACCCTGGACTCCAGGTACGCCGGTACCGTGCTGGACGCCTACGCGGGACCCACCACCGGCTCCGGCGGCAGCGCTCAGTTCGCGCGCCAGCCCGCCACCCTGACCGCGGAGCAGAACCGGATCCTGGACTACGCCACCGCACACCGCGACGGCGCCCGATACCTGTTCGCCACCGACTCGTGGAACGCCGCCTCGCCCTACATCCTGGCCACCGGGGCGCCGATCCTGCCGATGGGCGGCTTCAGCGGCCAGGCCCCGTTCCCGACGCTGGCCCAGTTCCAGCAGCTGGTCGCCACCGGGCAGGTACGCCAGGTGCTGCTGTCCGGCGGCTTCGACATCTTCCGGATGTTCGGGGCCGCACCGGCCACGCCGCCGGACACGGCCGTCACGTCCATCACGAGCTGGGTCCGCCAACACTGCGCGACAGTGTTTTCCCCGTCTGGTGCGGCGGCACGCCCCCGCCCGGCCGGCCCGCCCGCCATGGGCGCCGGAACCCTCTACACCTGCTCATCTGGCGCCTGAGCACGCCGGGCGCATCAGTGCCCCGGCTCTTCCCGGTTGCCGCGCAGGTTGTCGAGCATGCGCTGCAGCGTCGTCGTCAACTGCACGACCTCGTCCTGGCCAAGGCCCGCCAGCAGCTGGCCGTTGACCCGCCGGAAGATGGGTGCCAGCCGGGGGACGAGCGCCCGCCCCGCCTCGGTCGGCTCGATGATGATGGCCCGGCGGTCCTCGGGGTGCCGGACCCGGGCGAGCAGGCGCTTGGCCTCCAGGCGGTCCAGCAGGCGGGTCATCCCGGCCGTGTCGGTACCGAGCCGGTCCTTCAGCTGGCTTGGACTGACCTGCTGCCGCGCCGCCAGCAACAGCAGAACCGCCTGCTGGGCGGTGAGGTCGAAGGCGGCCAGCTGCCGATCCAGCGCGCTGTTCAGCTCCCGGGCCACCCGAGGTACCAGCGAACCACCAGCGAGCAGGAGCTCCGTCGGCACGCCACCCAACGTCGGGCTGCGCGGCTGCTGGCGGGCGGGGCGTGTCGGCATCCCACCATCATAGCTGCCCAGCCTTTTGCTGTATCCGACCTTGCTGTCCAGACAGCTTTATTGGTACGGTGTGGACATGACACGGCCCAGGATCTTCCCATGATCGAGGCTCGACACCTGACCAAGCGCTACGGTGACAAGAACGCAGTGGACGACCTGTCGTTCAGCGTGGAAGCCGGCCGGGTCACCGGGTTCCTCGGCCCCAACGGCGCCGGCAAGTCGACCACCATGCGCCTGCTGCTGGGGCTGGACCGTCCGGACTCCGGCGACGCGACCATCGACGGCAGGCACTACCAGGATCTGCCTCGCCCGCTCGCGGTGGTCGGCGCCGTGCTGGAGGCCCGCGCGGTGCATCCGGGACGCAGCGCGTACAACCACCTGCTGTACCTGGCACAGACCCAGGGGCTTGGCCGCAGGCGGGTCGATGAGGTCCTCGACCTGGTCGGCCTGCGCCAGGTCGCCGGCAAACGGGCCGGCGGCTTCTCCCTCGGCATGGGCCAGCGCCTCGGCATCGCTGCCGCCCTGCTCGGCGACCCGTCGGTACTCATCCTCGACGAACCCGTCAACGGGCTGGATCCCGAGGGCGTCCTGTGGATCCGCAACCTGATGAAGCAGCTCGCCGCCGAGGGCCGGGTGGTCTTCGTCTCCAGCCATCTGATGAACGAGATGGCCGTGACGGCCGACCACCTGATCGTCATCGGACGGGGCAGGCTCATCGCCAACTGCTCCACCTCGGAGTTCATCGAACGCAACACCGCGCGCACCGTGCTGGTACACAGCCCGCACGCCGAACGGCTGGCCGACCTGGTGGTGACCGAAGGCGGCTCCGTCAGCCACGACGCAGCCGGAGCCCTCACCATCGCGAACCTGGACGCGGCCCGCATCGGCGAGCTGGCCGCCGCCGGGGGCCTGGTGCTGCACCAGCTCACTCCGCACCACGGGTCACTGGAACAGGCGTTCATGGACCTGACCCACGACAGCGTCGAGTACGTCACCGCACCGGCCGAAAAGACCCAGGGAGCCAGCCCATGACCGCCACCACCGCCACGTCGACGGCACCGGTCACGACCCTGCGTGGCCCCGGCTTCGGCCGCGCACTGCTCGCCGAATGGACCAAGATGCGATCGGTACGGTCGACGATCTGGTCACTGATCGCCCTGGTCGTGCTCGACCTCACCTTCACCGCCCTGTTCACACTGCTCAACGAGACTCAATGGGACAACAACGACCCGCAGTTCCGGGCCGCGATCGTCGCCGATCCGACCAGCCTCATCCTCGGCGGCGGCCTGCAGCTCAGCCAGCTGGCGGTCTGCGTGCTGGGCGTCATGGTGATCACCGCCGAGTACTCCACCGGCACGATCCGGGCCAGCCTGTTGGCCGTACCGCGCCGGCTGCCCGTACTCGCCGCGAAGTCCGTGGTGTTCGGGCTGCTCGTGCTGGCGCTCGGCACCGCGGTTTCGTTCGCCTCGTTCTTCACCGGCGCACCGATCCTGCACAGCAAGGCCCCGGTCGCGCTCGGCGACCTGGGCGTCCTGCGTGCGGTACTGGGCGGCGGGCTGTACCTGGCGATGCTCGGCCTGTTCGCGCTGGCCGTCGGCGCGATCCTGCGGCACACTGCGGCCGGCATCACGGTGGTGGTCGCCCTCGCCTTCGTCCTGTCTGTCGTGAGCCGGCTGCTGTCCGGCAGCCTCGGCGAGCACGTCCGCGCCTACCTACCAATCCAGGCGGGCAGCCTCATCACCCACGCCCACCAAGGACAGAACGACCTGCTCAACCCATGGCAGGGATACGGTGTCTTCGCCGCCTGGACAGTGCTCCTCCTCGTCATCGCCGCGACCCTGCTCCGGCGCCGGGACGCCTGATGCGCGCCGATGCCCTGGAGGCGACATCGATGAGCACGGCGACACAGATGGGAGACCGCCTTGCGTGCCTCGGCCTGGTGCAGCGAGATCACGACGGCCGGGACCGTCGCGGCGCTCGTCTCTGCTTGACTCCACGAGCACGCAGCCCGCTCGAACACCCACATGATCTTCGACGGCGTGCCCTCAAGCAGGCCCTATCCAGCCTCGACCACGGGGAGCCGGCGACTCTGGTCGAGCTGAGCGAACCCGTCATAGGGCCGTCGCTGTCCAGAGAGGAAGTCGCATGAGTCTTAGGACACCGGGATCCGCGCCCATCTCGACGGCGCCCCCTGCCAACGAACGCGAGCACGTCATCACGGTGCGCGGGCTGGTCAAACGCTACGGCGATGTCGAGGCGGTGCGAGGCATCGACCTCGACGTTCGCCGCGGCGAGATCTTCGGGTTCCTCGGCCCCAACGCAGCAGGCAAGACAACGACCATCTCCGTGCTCTGCACGCTGGCCGAGGCGTCCGCGGGCACCGCGATCGTCGCCGGTCACGACGTGGCGACCGACGCGGATGAGGTGCGCGCCCGCATCGGGCTGGTATTCCAGGACCCCTCGCTCGACGATCAGCTCACCGCCCGCGAGAACCTGATGTTCCACGCGAGGGTCTACGGCGTCCCCCGGGCGGCACGCCGCCAGCGCATCGACAGCTGTCTGGAGACCGTCGGCCTGGCGGATCGAGCCCAGGCGCCGGTCAAGACGTTCTCCGGCGGCATGAAGCGCCGCCTGGAGGTCGCCCGCGGCATCCTCCACACTCCCGAGGTCCTCTTCCTCGACGAGCCGACCCAGGGACTCGACCCGCAGACCAGGGCCCGGGTGTGGGATCACCTGCGCGAGGCGCACGCCCACACCACGATCTTCATGACCACCCACTACCTGGAGGAGGCCGAATGGTGCGACCGCGTCGCGATCATCGACCACGGGCGCATCGTTGCCCTCGGCACGCCCGCCGAGCTCAAGGCGCAGGTGGGGGGCGATGTGGTGGTGCTCAGCACCGACGACAACGCTCGGGCGACGACGGAGCTCAGCGAACGCTTCGCCGTCGAGGCCCTGCAGGACAACGGGACACTGCGCATCGAGGTCCCCGACGGGGCGGACTTCGTGCCCCAGGTCGTCCGGTCGCTGTCGGTCACCGTGAAGACCGCGACCGTGCGCCGACCCAGCCTCGACGACGTCTTCCTCAAACTCACCGGCCGGGCGATCCGCGATGAGAGCGCCGACGCCCGGGCGCAGCTGCGCATGTTCGCCCGACGTCGAGGAGGACACCGATGAGCCTCGCGGTACCCGCCGGATCGACACCCACGACGCCCGCCTCGCCGGCTACGCGTCCCACCCACGCGCGGGTGTCCCTGATCCAGGCGATCCTGGTGATCTGGCACCGCGACGTCATTCGCTTCTCCCGTGACCGCGCGCGGCTGCTCGTCTCGTTGGCCCAACCCCTGCTGTACCTGCTCGTCTTCGGCGTCGGCCTCAGCGCCTCGCTCGGCAGTGGCCTGGGCCTGCCTCCCGGCGTCACGTACCTCCAGTACATGTATCCGGGGGTGATGGGGATGGCGGTGCTCTTCACCGCCATGTTCAGCGCGATGTCGGTGGTGTGGGACCGCGAGTTCGGCTTCCTACGCGAGATCCTCGTCGCGCCGATCAAACGATCCGCGGTGGCCGTTGGCAAGGCGCTGGGAGGAGCCACGCAGGCCATGGTGCAGGGCATTCTGCTGCTCGTCTTCGCCCCGGTGGTCGGGGTCAAGCTGAGCCTGGTGGGCGTGCTGGAGCTGGTGCCGTTGCTGTTCGTCCTCGCCTTCGCGCTGACCAGCCTCGGCGTTGCCCTGGCCGCACGGATGAAGTCCATGCAGGCGTTCCAGTCCGTGATGACGCTGCTGGTGATGCCGATGTTCTTCCTCAGCGGGGCGCTGTTCCCGCTGAACAATCTGCCTGGATGGATGACCGTGCTCACCTGGCTCGACCCGGTCGCCTACGGGATGGCGCCGATTCGTCAAGCCGTCCTTGAGGGCGCGGGCGTGCCCGCGGCCGTCCTGGACAGGTTCACCGGCATCACCATCGGCGGCTACACCATGCCGGTGTCCCTCGACGTCGCCGTCCTGCTGGCGTTCGGGGCGGTGTTCCTCGGCATCGCGATGCGGGCGCTGCGCCGACGAGGGTGACCAAAGACAGCCCAGCGTGGTGGTACAGGCAGCCAGGGGCGTCGGCAAAAATGCCCACCGGCGGGGCGTAGCTGCCGCCGGATGGTCGGCTTGGACATTGCCGGTGGCGTCGGCGTTGGCGGCGGGGCTGGCCTGTCGTGGCAGGCTGTCGGAATGACCTTTCTGCTTCCGACGGCCACCTCCGGGGGATGAGCGTGCCCGTGCTGCTCGGACTGCCGTGTTGCCGGTGGGCAGCTTCGAGCAGCACGGCGAGTACCTGCCGTTGATCACAGATACGGTGGTGGCCTGCCTGGTCGCCGAGCGTGTCGCGGCCGACTATCGGGTGTTTCTGCTGCCGCCGATCACGATCTCGTGTTCGCATGAGCATGCCGGGTTCGCCGGCACGGTGAGCATCAGCGCCCGGACGTTGATGGCGGTGGTGGAAGATGTCGACGAGTCGCTGCGGGCCTCGGGCATCGAGAACTTGGTGATCGTCAATGGGCATGGTGGGAACTACGCGCTGCGTAACGTGGTTCAGCAGGCGACGGTGACGCGGACGCGGATGGCGCTGTTCCCCGCCACGGAGGACTGGAACGCCGCGCGGGTCGACGCTGGCTGCAAGACCGGGTCACACGAGGACATGCACGGCGGTGAGCTTGAGGTATCCCTGCTATTGCACGGGGCGCCGCAGCTGCTGCGGGACGGGTACCAGACTGCCGACCATGAGGCGAACCAGCGGCCGGATCTGCTGACGGTGGGGATGCGCGGGTACACGTCTTCGGGGATCATCGGCCGGCCGTCGTTGGGCAGCGCTGAGAAGGGCGCCGCTGTGTTGGACAGCCTGTCGCGGTCGTTCGCCCGGGTGCAGCAGCTGCTGGAGCGTTGATCGCCCGGCGGCGTGGACGCGCACTGGGTCAGGTTCTGTCGGCGGGGTCGGCGATGCGGCTTTCCAGGTCGGCGATACGCCGATCCTGGAAGCGCAGGGTAGACCGGGCTGCGGTCAACCTCTCCTCCAGGGTCCGGTTGTCGGCGGTCAGTTGCCGGATGCGCCGCATCGTGCGTTCGGGCGCGCCGGGTCACAACGTCATCCGGTATCTCATGCTGCGAATGCACAACCAAATTCTGAGGCCGCAGTACAACTGGGAAGGCTGTGGCCGCCTGTCCGGGCTGAATCTGCTGTACGGCTGCATCCCGTTCGACCAGATGCCCTTCTGTACCTCGCTGCCGGGGCACAACCCACGGTACTGGGACCTTGTCGAGAGTCTCGATGCGGCCGAACGACGCCATGAGCTGCTCGCTCGGCGAGTGAGGAACAATGTTGAACGCTACGGGGTTCTCTATACTCCGGTGGCCGATCTCGAGGAATTCGGAGACGTCAGCGCGTTGATCGCTGCCTACAACGGGAAGCTCTACTACCGGCACACGGAGCGACAACTTCTGCAGGACAAGGGGCACGTCTTCATCCGGGGTCATGAGGACGACACCGTCGCCATCGTCGAGAAGCTCAAGGAGTTCGCGTCCTCGGGAATCGACGGCTATACCCAGGCCGTCGAGCGTTGGCTCGACGAGTTGCCTCGTGGGATCGACGACGAGTTCAAGAAGGATGCGCTGAAGCTGTTATTCAGCCAGTCGAAGGTCGCGCTGATCTACGGCGCGGCCGGCACGGGCAAGTCGACGATGGTGGACCACATAGCGAACTACTTCAACGACAAGTCGAAGCTGTTCCTCGCTCACACCAACCCGGCGATCGACAACCTCAAGCGCAAGGTCACTGCGCAGGACTCGACCTTCCGGACGATCAGCAGCCAGATCCGCAGGACCGCCGCCGACCCGGAGTACGACCTCCTGGTCATCGACGAGTGCAGCACCGTCAGCAACGCTGACCTGCTCAAGGTCCTGGAGCAGACGTCCTTCAAGCTGCTCGTGCTCGTCGGCGACGTCTACCAGATCGAGTCGATCCAGTTCGGCAACTGGTTCAGCATCATCCGGTCGTTCATCCCGGGCACGTCGGTGTTCGAGCTGACCATGCCGTTCAGGACCAAGAACGAGTCCCTCCTAGGCTTCTGGGGCAAGGTCCGAAACCTCGACGACGACATCGCCGAGGTCATCGCCCGCAACGGCTACTCGACCGTGCTCGACAAGTCCCTATTTGAGGCCCAGCACGACGACGAGATCATCCTCTGCCTCAACTATGACGGCCTCTACGGCATCAACAACGTCAACCGATTCCTCCAGAGCAGCAACCCGAACCCGGCGAGCACCTGGCGTGTCTCCACATACAAGGTTGGAGATCCGGTTCTATTCAACGAGACCGAGCGGTTTCGGCCGGTAATCTACAACAACCTGAAGGGCCGGATCGTCAACATCACGTACGCCACCGGCCAGATCCAGTTCGACGTCGAGCTCGATCGACCACTCAGCGAGTTCGATGTCGTCGGTGGAGAGCTGGTATGGGTGGAAGGCTCGACTGTGCGCTTCTCCGTCTACGACTACGACACCAGCGACGAGGACGACGACTCGCTCAACACCGCCGTGCCGTTCCAAGTCGCCTACGCTGTCTCGATCCATAAGGCACAGGGCCTCGAATACGACTCCGTCAAGATCGTCATCACCGACGCCAACGAAGATGACATCACGCACAGCATTTTCTACACGGCCGTCACCCGGGCACGTAAGGACCTGCGGATCTTCTGGACGCCAGAGACCCAGCAAGCTGTTCTCACTAGTCTCAAACGCAGCGCCAGCCCCAAGGACGTCGCTCTGCTCTCGAGCCGTCGCGGACTCACTCCGATTGCTCCGTCTCGACGCTCCTGAAGGCTCACGGATAAGCATCGCCGAGGATGATCGGCCTGTCCAACGACTGAACGTCGCAGATGTATTCGCCAGGTGGATTGCACTGGCGACTGCCGTTTGCTGCATCGGCGTCGGCGAGCCACTCGCCGTCCTCAATTGCCGCTGTCATCGCGCACCGACATTGGTGGGTTGATTGCCCGACGTAGCCATTGAGCGATTCTTGGCTGGACGCTTGGTCAGGTGGTCGGGCAGGCGACTCCCCGACGGCTCGGCCGGTGGCGGCGTCGCACTGGTAGACGTTCCTCTATCAGCGCCGCCTGATCGCCTCTCGCACCGCGCGGGCGCCCACCACGGCGGCGATCCGGTCCAGGGTCCCGGCCCCGCTGCGGCAACCGGAGCCGGGCCCGCAGTTCTCGGCGCCGTCGATGCGGTAGCAGCCGTCGCCAGCGCCGTAGGGGTACGAACGGGTCGCGGCGGCGACGTACGCCATGTAGGTTTCCTCGCTCGGGTGCTCGAGATAGGCATCAGCAGCGGCAATGGTCGCCGCCATCTCAGGAGAACGCGTTGGCCGTTGCGGCGATGCCGCACCTCCGCCCGTCAGGGTAGTTTTAGATCGACACAGCGTGACCGGGGTGGTGGTCGGCGTGCCGGTCCAGAAGAACGATGTGCGCCCGGTCGAGCGGCCACCGGGCATGGTGCCGCCGCTGCTGGACGAGAGTGGCGTCACCGAGTTGCGCCTGCATGGCGTCGGTGGCACGACCCCGGAGAACCTCCTGGTCGATGCTGCGCCGCAACTGGTGTCGGGCAACCGGATCGCGGGGTTCTTCCGCACGGCGGACCGGGTCGGCCGGCACGTCGAGGCGTACTCGTGGGGTGGGTTGACCTCCCGCAGCGCTACCCGCGTGCTCTGGCTGCTGCTGTTCCCGTTCGCGCTGGTGAACCTGGCCGGCTGGATGTGCTCGCCGAAGATCTGGGCGTCGCGCTGGCGCTTCCGATTGCACCGGGCGGTGATTCGCTGGGCGGCGCTTGGCATGACCGTGAACCTGCTGCTGCTGATCGCGATCGTCACCATGGACGTGGGTGGCTACCAGTGCGGCGCCCAGCCCGGCTGCGTCGACCACTGGTGGCTCCGCTGGCTGCGGTTCGGGTCGCTGGCCGACCACCCGGCACAGCGGGTACTCGTCGGGGCGGCGGTCCCGCTGCTGCTCATTGTCGGGTTCATGGCGCTTGCCGGCCGGTCGCTGAGCCGCTACGAACAGGTGGACCCGCCGCGCAAGGTGAACGACCCGGACCTGACGAAGCCCCGCATCACGACCCCGGCGCGCCACAGGGTCGGCTTGGACGACAAGGACTTCTGGAACGGCAAACGCAGCGTGGGCGACCTCGCGCTGGTCCACATCGGTGCCGCGCTGGCGTTCCTCGGCTGGCTCCTGCAGTACACGGCCCGCGCGATCCCGCTGAACTTCGGCGCGTCGGTGACCTGGGCGGGGTTGTCCGTGGTGGCGGCGGTGGTCGCAATCGGCGCCCAGGTCCTGGCAGCCGTGCTGCTCACCCGCGACACGATCCCCCGCGGGCTGGCCTTGTCCGTGGTCGTGCTGGCGCTGGTAGCGTTGGCCTGCGCGGCGGTGCTCGCGCTCGTCCAGCCTGCGCTGGGGATCGCCGCACCCGGCCGGCCACCGGGCGAACTGCCCGGCATGCGGATGGCGATCAACTGGACCTACCCGTTCTGCATTCTGCCGGCGGTCTTGGTGCTGCCGGTGCACTGGCTCGGCGGCTGGCGCAAGCGCAGGTTCCTCGCCGGACCGTTCGCCGCGACGGCGAGCGGCCTGGTCCTGCTCAACGGCGTTGGCATCGGTACCGTGATCCGCATCGCGGACCTGCTCGGCAACGTGCCGAACCCGGGCTCGTCGGGCGGGCGGCGCCCGAACCTGCTGTACGTGTACGACGCGGTTTACGCCGTCACTCCGTACCTGACTGTGCTGCCCACCGTGATCCTCTTGCTGTTCGCGCTCGTCGAGGGCTGCACGCTGTGGGCCGCCGCTCGCCCGAGCCGGGCCGCGAAGATCCTCGACGAGTACCGCCGGCTGCCCCAGCCCGATTCCGAGACGCTGTGGGACCGCTCGGTGCTGGCCGACGAGCACAAGCGCCTGGACGAGTTGGCCAGGGCCGGCGTGCTGGGGCGGCTGTGGTACCACCTACGCCAACCGGGCTGGGCCGCGCGGGTCGCGCGAGGTAGGCGATTCGGCTCCATCCCGCGCGACGCGGACAAGCTGCTCGCGGTCATGGCGCTCATCGCGCTCGGGCTGCTCGCCTGGTTCTGGTACGACTTCCTGGTCTACAACGCCACACCGCGACCCCCGCATTGGCTGCTCACCGCCTCGACCTGGCTGGCGGCCGCCCTTCCGCTCGCCGTGTTGCTGCTCATGCGCCAGGGCTGGCGGGGCCTGGACACCTGCACGACCACCAGGGCGCGGCGGTGATCGCCGCGCACAGCCAGGGCAGCGTGATCGCGGTGGCGGCGCTGCTGCAGGAGCGCAGCCGTCCCGGGTCCGACGACATCGGCCTGGTCACGTTCGGGTGCCCGCTGACGAAGCTCTACGGGTGGGCGTTCCCCTCCTACTTCGGGCTCGACAAGCTCTGCCCGCGTGTGTGGCGCTGGCACAACTTCTACTACGAGACCGACTACATCGGCGGGCAGGTGTTTCCGGACGCCACCGGCCGGGACACCAGGCTCAAGGACCCACCGACGTTCTGGTACATCTACGGCCAGGACCCGCCGATGCTGGGCCGCCACTCCGGCTACTGGAACGACCCACACGTCTGGAAGCTGGTCGACCAGTTCGCGGAGGAGATCCCGGTACCCGTGGTAACCCCGCCGTCGGACAAGCGGATGGCCGCCGAGGCGGCGACGCTGCCCGATTAGGTCCGCCTGCGACCTCGCAGGTACCCGACAAACATGACGGCATGACAGACTCGGCCGCCGGCGGCCGGCCCTGGCGGCCGGACGCTGACGTCGTCGCGGTACCGCCAACCCAGGACACACCTGACGAACGCGCTACGCCCCGCGGTGTGGTGCGGGACTGGGGCCGACGCGGGTGCGCGGCGGTGCCCGGCCGGACCATGCCGAGGCGGCCGTGTGCCGTGCCAAAACCCGTCGCACTGCCTGTGAGCTGGTGATTCACCAATGCCAGCCATGATCTGATCATGTGGATTCGGATGCTGTACGGGCGGGAGCTGTCCTGCACCGCGGTACCAGGAAGCTCGACCGTGCTCCAGCCGGTCGTGGACGGTACGCCGACTACTTGACACACAGAGGCGCTCTTGAGCCTCTCCCCGCCACGGTGACCAGCGGACGCACGCCAAATCTGAGCCACACCAAGACCTGCGCGGTGGGCAGCCGATGAGAGAGCCACCCGCCGGTCACCTCGACCCAGCCTGGCCGGGCTGCGGCCGTGGCACCAGTAGATAAGAAGCCGATGAGAGTCCGTGTTGACCGACACGTGGGGCGTCGCGGCCGTCTCGCGGGGAGCGACCGGAGCCAACGATCGGTGCGTTGACGCGTGTGGCGCACGGGCGGAGGATCGGTAGCATCCCGGAGGGGGCGAGTGATGGCCTGGGATCTTACGGGAAGTTATGTCGAGACCTGCTCTTGTGAGCTGATGTGTCCGTGCAATCTCTCGTTCGACCACGGAGCCACCTATGACTTCTGCAGGGTGACCCTGGTCTTCAACATCCAGCGGGGTCAGATCGAAGGCACCGACATCGCGGGCCGCAAGGTCGCGATCATCGCCGACACACCCAAGGTCATGACCGATGGAAATTGGCGGCTCGGCGTGTACATCGACGACCAGGCCAGCGACGAGCAGCTGGACAAGCTGGTCAAGGTGTTCAGCGGACAGCTGGGCGGACCGATGGGCGCCCTGGCGCCCCTCGTCGGCGAGGTCCTCGGCGTGGAGCGAGCCGCGATCGAGGTGAATGACGACGGGCTGCGGCACAGCGTCCGCGTCGGTGACACGATCGACTTCGACATCGAGGACGTCGTCCCGTACGGCGTGGAGACCGGCGAGCCGGTGCGCTTCAACGGCATGTTCCACCCGGTTGGATCGGACCTCACGATGGCCGAGGCGAAGCGGACGCGGATCGACGCGTTTGGCATCTCCTACGAGGGCAAGACGGGCCTGTCCAAGTCCCCGTTCTCGTGGGCCGCCTGACCCTGATGGCAGCTCCGGCGGGGAGCAGCCCGGACGCGGGTCTCGCGCCGGCGTACGCCGCTGCCCGCACCCGGCTAGGTCTCGTCGCGGCGCTGTTCGCGATCGCCGGCATCGGCTGGGCGTGGACGGCGCACGAAATGCGGGGCATGGACGCGGGACCGTGGACGAGTCTGGGAGGCCTGGGCTGGTTTCTCGGAGTCTGGGTCGTCATGATGGCAGCGATGATGTTCCCGTCGGTCGCGCCGACAGTTGCGCTCTACGCCCGCATCATGAGGGAACGCTCGCCGCTTCGTCCCTGGCTGTTCGCCGGCGGCTACCTGCTCACCTGGGCCGCCGCCGGCCTGGTCGCCTACGCCGTGGGCGTCACCGCGACGAAGATCCTGGGGGATACCCTCGCGTGGCACGGTGCAGGCCGCGGACTCGCCGGTGCCACCTTGATTGTCGCCGCGATCTATGAGGTCACGCCCCTCAAGGACGTCTGCCTCGGCAAGTGCCGCAGCCCACTCGGTGTCCTGCTCGGTTCGTGGCGGGACGGCCGCTTCGGCGCGGTTCGGATGGGCGCGAAGAACGGAGCCTGGTGCGTCGGATGTTGCTGGGCGTTGATGGCGTCGCTGTTCGCCCTCGGAGTCATGTGCGTCCCGTGGATGGCGTTGGTCGCGGGCATCATCGCTATGGAGAAGACCGTTCCCTGGCGCCGACGGGTCGTGACCTACGCGACGTCAGCGGTGCTGCTTGTTCTTGGGATCCTCGTGCTGGCAGTACCCGATGCGCTGCCGGCGCTGACGATCCCCTCCGACGCCCCGATGCCGATGGGCTGACCGGCACCACGTCACGTCCCACTCCAACTCATGGGGTAGGACGACGTCGCTGACAAACCTGGATGCGGTGGCCGCCGGCCTAGAGGTCAGGGACGATCATGGTCCTCCCTGAACCGCGGTTTCGATACGCTGCCTTCCGCTACTGGATCACTCCCGGATACATCCTGATCTGCCGCGGTGCTCGGCCACGTCAGGCTGTCGAGGAGGGCGGTTGGTCTCGGTTGAGCAGGGCGAGGAACTTTCTGGCGAACAGGTACGCATCGCCGGGCCAGCGGGCGGACAGGTAGTTTCCGTCGTCGATGACGAAGGCCGGGCGGTCGTCGGTCATTGTTCCTCGGGTGATCGCGATGGGTCCGCAGTGGAACTGGGCGGGGTCGTCGAGCGCGGCGATGACCTCGTCCTGGACGTACTGGGGTAGGTGCGGTAGTAGCGGCCCCAGCGCCATGCGGTCAGGTAGTAGGCGCCGCGTTCCAGGTACCGTGGCAGGCACGTGGTTTGCCGGTCGGCGATGAGGCTGCGTCCAGTTGTCGGGTCGAGGGTGCGGGCCAGTACCAATACTCCGTGACAGATCGCGCCGACCGGTCGGTGTAGCGCCCAGAACCTGGCGATCTTGTCGCGTAACATGCTGTTGTCCAGGTATTGCCGCATCCCCGGCGCGTGTCCTCCGGTGAGGATCAGCCCGTCGTACTGATCGGGCCGCAGATCCGCCCAGGCGATCGGCGATTGGAATGGTGCCGTGCCGATCATCTCGCGGTAGAACCGCTGGGGTTCGGGTTCGGCACCGAGTTGGCCGAAGATGACGCCGGTGAGCAGCTTGGGATCGCCGGTCAGTGACGCTCCGGCTCGCTCGCTGGCGAACACGACCTCGTGCCCAGCCGCTGTCAGCACATGCCATGGCACGGCTACCTCGGTGACATCGAAGTCGCTGTCCGGCACCGGCA
>WNGE01003251.1_pt1 | contig 19299 bp, 12 predicted proteins | sample 5400651 | NCBI WGS metagenome assembly WNGE01 (sample SAMN13153370, study PRJNA577476) | soil metagenome | isolation source: 60 cm soil or saprolite under grassland replicate 2 | place: USA:California | collected 2016-06-15
GCACTGTTGGCGTACTTCGTCCCGGGATCGGTCCACACCGTAAACCCTTGGATCAAACCCATCAAGTTCTCCATCTCATTCGCGACTTATGTCTGGACTGCCAGCTTGTTTTTTCGGTTCTTGAAACTTCCGTCGTGGCAGGCAACGCTGGCGCGTCGCGCAACCGCGGTCAGCGTGATCGTAGAAATGTTCTTGCTCGGTGTGCAGGCATGGCGATACACGCAGCCGTACCCGAGCCAAAGCTTCTCGGATATCGCGATTTCCCAAACGGTAACGGCGATGGCCTTTGTCCAGACCGTGGTCATGCTGTGGATTCTCGCCCTGTGCTGCGGTGATCGAGCGCGGACGAAGTTGGCAGACCTCACGCTGGTCGCAGCCATCCGGAACAGCATTGTCATCTTCCTGGTTGGCAACGCAGTGGGCGGGTACATGTTGGCGCGCGGCTCGCATACGGTTGGCGCTTCCGATGGCGGTCAAGGCCTTCCCTTCGTGAATTGGAGCGTGATTGCTGGAGACTTGCGCATCGCCCATTTCATTGCGGTCCATGCGATTCAGATCGTGCCCCTATTTGCCTACTTGCTGTTACAGATGGCGCCGATACCGGCTTTGAGGCGACGCAGGCTGGCAGTGTTCGGGATGAGTGCCGGAGTGATGCTGGTAGTTCTTGCGACCTTCATTCAAGCGGCCCTGGGCCATCCCTTGTTGTCCGTCGGCCGTTGAGGTCCAAGTAACCTTGGTGCACGCTTGCGCGAGACCATATCCGTCCTAGCGTCTGGCCTTTGTGTCTTTTTAACATTATACTTCGTGCACAGGCGGTAGCCTGGGGTCTGAATTCCGTCTGGCGGAATCCGGGCATGGGAAGATACTATGGGTCTCAACTCAGCTTGCCGTCAAATTACCAACGCGATTGTCATTCTGGTGTTTAGCGAACTATGTGCAGCCCAGATTTACAGCCTTGGGCCGCATAACCTCAGCGGTCGAGGATGCCCGGCTTGTCATGTTCTCCATACCAGCGGTACGCCGCTGGTTGATGTGGCCGAGTCCGACGCGCAGGTACTCTGGGGCAGCACCCTCGACCATGTTGCATTTACGAGCGTGTCCAACCAGACGATCGAAGTCCCGGCGTCGATGACGGACCCGCAAGACCCTTTGTTTCACACCGCGGTATGCCTCACTTGCCACGACGGCTCGGTCGCCATTGTTGGAATGATCGGGCGCACCTTCGATTCCTACGAAGCGGTGGCGCAGGTCTCAGTTGAGAACCTGGAACTGGGAAAAACCTACACGGTCCATCCGGTGCATGTCCCATACCTCCCAAATACCGGCTGCGGACTACCGACTCCGACTTGTAATCCGAATCACTGGCCCAGTAAGGTCGATGCGCAAGGCGCTCTGACCTGGGTCACCGATAATCTGGGCAAGAAGAATACGGAGAACTTCGGACGCGCTCTTCGGTTTTATTCGGCAACGTCGAACGGGGGGCAAGCGATGGTGGAATGTTCGACATGCCACAACCCACACTCGGTGGATTTCGCCGAGACCCGGCTAGGAAACGGGCAGTGGGCCGTGACCAAATCGCGGCATTTTGTCCGCGGTTGGTACGACGCCGAGGACAAGAAGAGCGACTCGGTTTCCAGGTTCTGCCGTTCCTGCCACTATTCAAGCAGTAACGAGTATGTGGCGATGAGGGATTAGTTGCAGCGACGCAAGGCCGTTACTTGCTGCGTCGATACCAGAATATTGTCTCGGTTTCCCCGCGCTTCGATAGAGCCACGGTGGTCCGCCCCTCCTGCCGCAGCTCGGATAGGCCCTCTCCCGCCAGGAAGTTGTTCGATAACAAGAAACCTGCGGGCCGGACCATCGACGAGAGGTTGGCACGAGCGAGGGCCTGCTCGAAAGGCCCATAGTAAACAAAAATGTTTGTGCCAATGATCATATCGAACTGGCGCGTTTCGGGTAGAGGTTCTCGCTGAAACACCACATTCATGTCTTCTGGTGAGACTTTTATGAGAAATTCCGGACGAATGCGCACCGCTCGGATCTTTAACTCGGGCGTCTCTTGGGGAACCGGGAAGGCTTTGGCTGGGGCACCGATCTGGTCGCCGAATTTATTCCAGTAAGCAGTGAATTCGGAACTCCAGATTTTCGTGCCGTCGAGCGGCAGTTGAATGGTGTATCCGCGATTTGCCGCGGCATTTCTCCTGGCACTATGGATGTGCTGATTCACGCTTGAACTAATGTCATAGGTGACGATCTCCAGCGTTGTCGGATCGGCGAGACCATACCGAAGCAGGCTATCCATTACGGCAAACGGCTGGATGGTCTGAGGCGGATAGAAATCGGCGCCCTCTTCTTTGTTCACAAAGTCAAGCCCCGGCCCGATGATTGCCACTCGGTACACCTTTCTTGTTTTGAGCAGACCCCGGCCGGCAAGGTCCCGAAGTGCCTGATCGATGGCGAAGTTTGGGCGTATGTTGGTGTCGAGTGAGATGCCTCGTTTCTCGAACAAGTGGGAGTCCAATTCCATGAGCTTGGACTCTTCCGCTTTACTCGCTTGCAGGGCCCTCATCTTTTCACGATAGCCCGCAAATTCGGCCTGCATTCGGCTCAGATTCGCAAGCAAGTACTTCCTGACTCCGTCCCGCTCCCGGGCTGTCTTAAAGGCGAATCCCTTCTTCTCCAGAAACGCGCGCATGGTCAGAAAGTGCTCATTCGTGCCCGGGTTCGCCAGAATGCGAATCAGATCGTCGGTTCGCTGCTGCGCCATGAAAGTGATGCCGGCGTTTTGTCCGTACTGGAAGAGGCTGGGCCAATCGATCCTCGGTTGTTTGGTGTAGGTGACGCCGAAGCGCAATAAGTTCGTGAGCGTGTCTTCTTCACCTTGATCCAGCCTGGCTCGGACCTCGCGGTCGCGATTCTGAACCCACATGGGCCAACTGCTCATCATGCGCTCAGAATCGAGTTTCTGAAGTTCAGCCGGCAGCTCGTTATGGAATATCTTCAGCACCGGCAGGGCCTGCTCATAGGTGATAAATCGCAAGTCTGCGGAGCCGCCCGCTGCCCAGGCGAAACCTATCGAAATGATGAACAGCCACGGAGTTCTGAGTCCAATCTTCGCCATAGGATTCACTTCTGCGTCTCCGACCGCATTTTCAACAGGCGCGGCTACCTCCTGTTGCCATCGGCGAGTTTCAGTTCCTGCGCCTTGAGTCTTGCTCTCTCGGCCTCGCCAGGTCTCTCGCTGAGTTCATAGAGACTTGCCAACTCAAGCCATAGTTCACTTCGATCAGGGACGAGTCGCGTGGCGCGTTCTTCGAAAGCGATGGCCTGCGGATTGTTACCCAGCGCGCTCCAAGCCGACGCTCTCCCGCGTGCGAGATCGAGCTGAAAGGGTATATTCTCCTTCGCTTCGGACGGCGCCCGCCGCTCAGCTTCGTCGAATGTTCTGAGTGCTTCGGCGGGTTGCTCTTCGCGCAAGTAGGAATAACCCAGGTTCGTCAACATGAGGTGCGGGCGCGACGAAAGAGCGATAGCCCGGCGCATTGCGTCCACCGCTCGGATTTTATCTCCTGCCCCCCAGTAGAGATCAGCCAACGACGCCCAGGTAACGTCGTTGGGCTCGAGTTCGAGCGCGGCAAAGCATTCCGCCTGCGCCTGGCGCGCGCGTCCCAGGGCCGTTAGGATCTTTGCGCGAATGAAATGCAAATTGGCGCTGTCCGGGAATATTCGCAGCGCGCGCGAGGAGGCATCCAATGCCTCCGATTGTCGCCCGAGGACGTGCAGCACCAGCGCAGCATTGGCCCACTGTTGGAATTGAGTGGAGGAGGTCGAGCTAAGGGCCTGGGCCGGCAGTATCGCCGTTGAGCACCCGGCCTGCAGTTGTCCAGCCAGCGAAGGTCTGTCGGATGTGCGCCGCACGAACACAGCTGAGACCTCATCCAAATAGGCCAGACGCCAGGTCCCGCTGTTGCACAGAGGCCCGAGAAATTGTACGGCGCCGTCATATCGAGCCAGCGTTACAAAGATCGTATTGAGACCGAATCGGTCGGCTTCCCGCTGCCAGTCCGGTGCATCTGGAGAGAGTTGAAGGAGTTGGTCCTGGCGTTCGAAGGCGGCCAAGCCGAAGGGAATTGCCCGGCCATCGATGTAGTCGGGATAGTTGGGCCCGAGTCTCCACGTGAGATAGCCGCCCAGATTGTAGTTGTTAAAGATTTGTCCTGGCAGGTTGTTTCGTTCGATGAACTCTGCGGCACGCTCGGGGAACCACCAACTCAAGCCAGTGCCGAAGGTGCCGGTATCGGTTCCGCCAAGATAGTGGCGGTTCGACACCAGATCGGAACACCGCGCGATGACAAGAAGAACCAGCAGACTCGCAATCCCGAATGCCAGGATCGAGCGCACCCGAATATCGTTCCACTTGGAGGATAGTCCCGCCCACGCTGTCGAGAACACGCTTCCCGCGACCACGACGACAACTGCGGCAAACAACGCCTGAAATCGCACATGTCGAATTCCCATGCAGGCTGCGCCAGTAAGCAGCAAGGCAGATCCGGGCTGTCGTTGCCAAAGCGCAACCAGCGCAGCCAGGCCCGCGAGGGCCAACAGCGCGAAGAAGGCGCCTTTGGTATCGCGCACTGTGAAAATACCCGACGCTGCGGCCCAACTCAGTGGTGCAGGCGCCCACTCACCAATCCACTGTGCATGCTGCGCCATTGCTTCATCCTGGCGAATCAAGGCGCGATAGAGACTCCAGCCCCACGGGTTGAGGAGGGTCGCGCCTGCCGAACCCAGCAGATAAGGCCATGCTCGTACCAGGCGTAAGCGAGCGCTCACTCCGCGTTCCCCCCGGAAGGCCATCTCGGTCAATTCCAGGACAACATAAGCTCCCATGAGCGCAAGGCCAGCTACGAAACCCAGATGGAGATTCACCCAGGCGGCCATGAGAACCGGTAAAATCCACAGCCGCGCCGATCTCGTCTTGAAGTACTCCCACAGGATGCTGAGGAAGGCGGCAAACAGGACGGTCGTGAACAGATCCGCCCGCGGTGTAACACGCGCCGCAATTCTTGGAATCGCCAAAACAGCAAGTGCCGCCGAAAAGGCTGAACCCTTCCGCAACAGGAGTGCCACCGTCCCTAGGCAAGCCGTGGCTCCAACCCAAGAGAGCAGAGCGTAGCCGCCGAGCAAGAAGACTCCGTAGAACATCAGTCCAGAGAGCGCGGGGTAGATCCAGGGGTTTCCACGAGCCGTGAAAGAGAATACGTCAGTGGAGGGAATCTGATGGTGCTGAGCTATCCAGCGTCCGGTGGCCAACTGCCAGCCGAGGTCATAGTCGGTAATTGTGCGGACACCCGCCAAGAAAGAGTACAAGAGAACGACGGCAACGACGATCCAGAACAGCCAGGAATGGGCGTCCGGGTTTTCCATTTCCGGCGGCGTTCCTCCGTCGATTGTCAATTGACCGTTCATGATTCCTGGTTTTGCAGTCCAGAAGCGGCAATTCGATTGCCACATTCTCTCGCAAAGCATAACGTATGTTATTCACGTTGCAGCCCTCTACAGGAAAATTGCGTGACTCAACGATAAAGGTCTTAGCAGCCCGTGGCAAAAGTGAGCACGTGGTCTTCAATTCGCACCTCGCCAGATTTTGTCATCCCGAGCAAAGCGAGGGATCTGCAGTTCGCCGCAAATGCAGATCCCTCGCTTTGCTCGGGATGACAATTTATGAAAGGTGTTGCTGGGTGCACCGGAACTGACTTTCACCACGGGCCCTTAGGTGGAAAAACGCTCTGCTGCGTCCTTTGCCTCACTTGGGGTCTGGGAAAGGCCAGATGAATCAGCGCCGCACTGGGCAAGTTTCCGTTCTTCTCAAAAAGGAATGGGCCCGCTGGGCAATTGCAATCCTGATCTTTAGCGGAACTCTGGTGCGCTATTACGAGCCCCGCCATCCTTCCCGTCATCTCTGCGGGATCGGCTACGAGTCGCTGGAACTCGGTTGCTCCCTGGCCTACAAAGGAACATTTTCCGATCCTTTTCGTTTCCTGGAGACGGGCCCCTCAGCGCACATAGCTCCCGCATTCCCGGCCGGCGTCGCTTTGCTGATTCGAATGTTCGGGGATCAGGCGGACGGAGCTTACGTCCTGCAGTGGGTTGGTGCCGTCGTTCTCGCCCTTCAGCTCAGTTTCTGGCCGTTTCTCTCCCGAAGGCTCGGAATGGGATTCGCAGCCGGCGTTCTCGGTGCAATCGCCTTCCTTTTCGCGGGGATCGTTCTTCTACCCATGTGGGAAGCAGTCTACGTTGGCCTGTTGGTGATCGTACTCTCCTATTGCGTTTACCGCATGCTTTCCGCAGAGCCTTCGTGGCCTCTGGTTATCTCCACGGCTTTTCTATGGGGCATCATGTTCTTGCTCAACCCGGTCCCTCTTTTTGTATTTCTGGCGTTGCTGGCGTGGGCGGGATTTTCGCGGAAGATCTCGAGGGAGAAGAAGCTGGCGCTGGCTGCGATTCCGCTGCTGGCGATTACTCCCTGGCTCATTCGCAACTACAGAGTTTTCGACCATTTCATCTTCATTCGCGACAACCTGGGCCTGGAGCTTGCCGTTTCCAACAATTCCTGTGCTCCATTCTGGTTTTGGGGAAACTTCCATGCCAACTGCTTTCGCAATATCCACCCCGACGAAAGCATCACCGAGGCGGAGAAAGTCAGAACTCTAGGTGAATACGAATACAATCAGGCGCGGTTGCGCGAAGCCTTACAATGGATTCGTGAGAACCCGGGCCCGTTCCTGAAATTGTCGGGTCAACGCTTGGTCGCGTTCTGGTTCCCGACTCCAACGGGTAACCCCTTTAGAGATGAGCGGGTCTCTACCCAGATGCTGGTGGTGTGGCTCCTGGCGCTCCTGAGCGCCCCGGGGATCTGGCTGCTATGGAAGAAGGACCGCGCCTCGGCGGGAATTGTTGTGATCTGGCTGGTGCTGTTTCCACCCATCTACTACTTCATACAGTACGACGTCCGCTACCGGTATCCGATTCTTTGGGCCACCTTCCTGCCCGGATGTTTCTTTGTGGCTGACCTCTCAAAAGGCGTGTGGAAGGCGTTTCGCAGCTCCTGAATCGTCATTGACTCAGCGGTTTCTCCGCTGTTCCGGGTTTAACGTTAGCGTGCTTCTTCGCTTGGGCCATCAACTGAACCACCTTGTCCTTCGCCTCATAATCCGGATTTGTATCCAGCAGTTTCTGCCACGCCGCCACTGCGCCGTTTACGTCCATCTTGCCTTGCCACTTCACAATGCCAAGATTGAAAAGAGTGTTGGACTTGTTCGGCTCGTACGACAATGCCTTGTTGAATTCTTCGATTGCGGTATCCGCGCTGCCGGTATACCAGAAGGCCGTCGCCAAATCCGTGCGCACGCCGGCATTGGACGGCTGTATCTTCAGAGAGCGCTGGTAATATTCGATCGCCGTTGGGTATAGCTGCGTATCGTAGTAGATGTTGCCGATGTTCGCGAGCAATCCGGCATTGTTCGAGTCCGACTTCAATTGCGCGAGCAAAGGTTTTGCCTGTTGGTCGGCCATCAGACGCATTTGATCGGCAGATGGCTTTCCCGTAGGCGAATCCTGCGATCCCGTTCCGATGGCCATTCCCATGGGGGTGGTTTGTGCGGCCTGCGTCCCGGAGGATGGGGTTTGAGAGCCGCGAATGAACCAGCCTCCGGCGATGCCAATCAACAAGCAGACGACTGCCAGGGTGTAGGCCTGCACGCTTGTCCACACTTCAGTGGTGGAAGTAGTATTCTTGATGTTCGTCATCCTGTACTCCTGAATTCTATCGAGCGTTCTCAGTTGGGCTTGCGGTCCTCCTGTCGAATCTCTGCTATCAGCTTCTGGACTGATTCCTTTTTCTGCTGATCGAGCGAAGGGTTCGATTTCAGCAACTCTTTCCAGGCCGCCAGCGCTCCGTTCGCGTCTTGCTTGCCTTTCCACCGAATCATTCCGATGTTGAACAGCGTATTGGCGTCTTTCGGATCGTACTTAAGCGACTGCTGCAACTCTATGAGGGCGCCGTCGGTATCGCCCGCATAGTACAAGCAGGACGCCCGGTCCGTCCGGATCTCTAAGTTCTTTGGATCTACGATCAGGGACTTCTCGTAGTAGCTGGCCGCTTCCTTGAACTGGTGCGCCTGCTTGTAGATGTCACCCACCTGGAACAGGAGTTGGGCGTTGTTCGGGTCTTTCTTCAGTTTTTCCAGCAGCGGCCCGGCTTTCTTATTAGCCATCTGTTTCAACTGCTCGAGGCTGGGCATGGGCTCACCCATGCCGCCTGCAGTGGCGGCAGGCGCCTTTGGCGATTGCGATCCGCGGAAAAGGTATCCGATCGCCAGCCCAACCGCCATACAGATGACCGCGATCGTGTAGACCTGTGTGGCCTGCCAGACAGATCCCGCGCTTGGTGGCGTGGTGGGTTCATTTGCCATGCCTATTCCCCCGTATTCTGGATTGCGCTTGCAACTCGGCTTTCGCTGGTGCGTCAAGAACTGGACGAATGTGCTTTCCTCATGACAAGCGGGCTTGACCGCACCCGGGCTCTGGAGCCTGTCTCATAAATGGTCCTGGGAGGGGCACGGCTTTCAGCCGGGCCGCCCGCAGCTTATAGAGACGCGGGCTTGACCCCCTGAGGGCCCTGGCAGTTTACCGCTTCGGTTCATTATGAGATGGCCTCTAATTACCCTAAAGGCGAAGGAAAACAGGAGCAGCATTCCTCGTCACCGGGTTATGTGACGGCGATCACATGGGGGACCGTGCCAGCCGTGGCCAACGGCTTTCGGGTGGTTCGGTCGTGCCGCCAGCCGATGTGTCCGGCAGGGCGATAAGCCGGGCGCCAAGACACCGGAAAAATGCAGCGTTGCGATACTCCCGGGCAGCAAGTCACTTCGCAACCTGCGCTCATTTCCCCGCTTATACGTATGCGCGCTCTTGGCGCCGTATTGCCTGGTAGCGCTCAAAGGCTTTGCGCTGGTCTTCCAGCCCCAATACTGAACGAAGCGTGCAGCCGCGGAAGGTATGGGCCAACATCTCCCGGCCGTAACGCAGGACGAACCACGGGTCGTGGCCCAGCGCCGCCGGCATGTGGCGAACCTTCATCCAGCGTTCCGCTTTCCAGCGCAGGTACTCGACTTCCTCGGCGGGCACGTGCTCGGTACGCACCACCGCGGTAGTGCCGTCGTAGTCCTCCACCCGTTCGATCGTGATCAGCCCCCGCTCGCGGAAATCCGCGGTCATGGGAGTGCGCGGATACGGCGTTGGGTGTTGGATGTATGGCCAATCTACATAGCGGCGGGCGAAGGCGAGGTTGGCCTCGATGGACTCGCGGGTATCGTCAGGGTTGCCGACGATCAGCCCTCCGACCACATACATTTTGTTTCGATGCAGCCATTCGATAGCTTTCAAAGTAGCATTCCCGTTGTTGTTGCCGTTCTCGCGCGCCGTGTTCTTGGCTGAGGCACGCAGGAATTGCAGGTCGCCTTCGAGAATGTTTTCGATCCCCAGGAAAACATAGCGGAATCCCGTGCGGCGCATCAGAGGCGCGAGGGTTTCCCCGTGGCTGGCGATGGACGAGGTCATGGCCTGGACGAAGTAGTCGAGCTTATTCAGTCCTGCCTCGATGATGGCGTGGCACAGCTGTTCGAACCGGCGCACGTTGAGGGTAATGTTGTCGTCTACCAGGAAGATGGTGCGGGCGCCGTGGTCGCGGGCATCGCGGATGTCACGCAGAACGCGTTCGAAGGAATAAGTGTGAAAGTTGCGGCCCCGCATTTCGATGATCGAGCAGAAACTGCAGTCGTAGGTGCAGCCCCGCGAAGTCTCGACCACATCCACCTGGCGGCCCAGCAGGGTGTAGCCCTGGAGCACGCGAGCCGCACGATTCGGCAGGCGGATGTCACCATCTTCCAGCCGATGTACGGGCCGAAGCGGGTTGTGAAGCCAACGGCCGCCTTCCCGGTGCGAAAGGCCACAGATACTGTCGAAGCCTCCGCCGCTCTCCAGGGCGCGCAGAAGTTCGCGAAACGTAACCTCGCCTTCACCCCGGACAATGTAGTCCACGCCCATTTCCTGGTAGGCCTCGGGGGCAAGACTGGGGTCATAGCCGCCTACAACGATTTTCACGCCGGGCTTGAGGGCGCGTGCCAGATCGACGATGTGGTGCGCAGTTCGGCGCTGAAAGGTCATCACGGAGAGCCCGAGCACTTCGGGGTCACGTTCGTGAAACAGCCTGTTGATCGTCTCCCGCACCCGACGATGGGTGAGAATCAGATCGGCAACAGCGACCCGGTGGTGATCGTCCACGTTTCCAGCCAGCGAGGTCAGGGCGCCATTAGGCATGCGGATGGCGACCGGAGGCATGTGCTCGAACGAATCGGGCATGGAAAGCAGAAGGACGTTCATAACGCTTTTTGCGTTCGACCAATACTGGTTGGATGCACCCGGAAACGAGTCCAGATGTCGAGATGGTACCCCTACATAGCGCCAACCAGCAACGGGAGCGCATAGCGGTCGCGGATGAAGTGTAGCGCCGGCACCTTGCCGGCTGTCCCGAGGGCGCCCCGCCCTCGGCCGCCTGGAAGTATCGCATCGTCAATCAAAATCGCCTCGCCGTGACTTAAATCACATCCTTGGCCTGATAAGCCCTTTACCCTGAACTTCGAAGGATGGCTGATGGCAACGCAAGTTCATAGCGCAATCGTTTCCGAAGCTCCTACCCCACCGTTTCCCGGGCCGGCCGAAGCACGGCCAAAACCGCCAGTCAAAGCGAACAAGAAACTCATTCGCCGTACCGATCACGACCACTCACAGGTGGTGCGCCGCAGTTTTCAGGGCGCATTTCTGCTGCTGAACGTCTGGATCGGCAGCATCTTCTATTTTTGGGTGCGTCAGTTTGAGCCGGGCGGGACACCGACCTCCTGGCAGCGCCCGGCCGGGGTTGAGGGGTGGCTACCGATCGCCGCACTGATGAACCTGAGGTATTTCGTTTCGACGCACCACGTGCCGGCGCTGCATCCGGCAGGGATGTTCCTGCTGATTTCGTTTCTGGCGATGTCGTTCCTGTTTCGCAAGGCGTTTTGCAGCTGGCTGTGCCCGGTGGGAACGATTTCGGAATATCTGTGGCGCGTAGGACAGAAGCTGTTCCGGCGTACCTTCCATTTACCGCGGTGGCTCGATGTGGGGTTGCGCGGGCTGAAGTATCTGCTGCTCGGCTTCTTCGTGTGGGCGGTGAGTTCGATGGCGGTGGACGAACTGGCGGCGTTCATGAACAGTCCGTACGGCGTGATCGCCGACGTGAAGATGCTGAATTTCTTCCGCCACATGGGTGAGACGGGCGCGATGGTGCTCGGAGTGCTGGCGGTGGCGTCCCTGTTCATCCAGAATTTCTGGTGCCGGTATCTGTGTCCATACGGGGCGCTGCTGGGAATCACTTCACTGGCGAGCCCGGCGCGCATCCGCCGAAATGTGGAGACGTGCATCGATTGCGCGAAGTGCGCGAAGGCTTGCCCGTCGGCGTTGCCAGTGGACAAACTGGTGACGATCCGGTCGGCGGAATGCACCGGATGCCTGGAGTGTGTGGCGGTGTGTCCGGCGAAGGACACACTCAGCTTGTCGTTGCCGAGAATTCCCGGGCTGGTTCCGCAGGCCCCGAAGGTGCCGGTCTGGGCGATGGCGGCCGGGATTGCCGCGCTGTTCTTGGGGATCGTGGGATTTGCCAAGACTTCAGGCCACTGGGATTCGCATGTGCCGGATGCGATCTATCAGCAGTTGGTGCCGCACGCCGATGAGGCTCGGCATCCCATGCCCGGGGAGAACTGAACGATTTGTGCGGCGCGGACACTCCTGTCCGCGCTGACGGCGCGTTCGCTGCAAACACGCGGACAAGAGTGTCCGCGCCACCCGAGCAGCCTTTCCCGCGTGCTAGAATCGAGTCAGACGCGTCCCTGATGCTTCCTGACATCGAAAAATTATTCGAGCTCCAGGCGGCGGATAAGGAAATCCGCAAGCTGCACGAGGAGGTTGCTGCCCTTCCCAAACGGGTAGCGGCGATCGAAGAGAAGCTGGCCGGAACGAAGGCGCATCTCGAAAAAGCCCGCGCCGCCGCCAAGGCCGACGAGGCCAACCGCAAGAAGTTCGAAACCGCCATTCAGGACCTGCAGGGCAAGATCTCCAAATATCGCGACCAGTCGCTCGACGTCAAAACCAACGACCAGTACAAGGCTTTGCTGCACGAAATCCAGTTTGCCGAGCAGGAAATCCGCATCAACGAAGACCGGATTCTTGAGGTGATGGTCAACGTCGAAGTGCGCGAAAAAGAAGTGAAGGCGGCCGAGGCCGAGTTGAAGGCGGAGACGGCCGAGATCGAGAAAGAAAAAGAAGAAGCGCGCAAAGTCACGGCGGAAGACCAGAAGAAACTGGCGGAGTGGAATGCGAAGCGGGACGGGCTGCGGCGGGAGATTCCGGAAGATCTGCTGCGGCACTATGAGCGGGTGATGAAGTTTCGCGGCAGCGGACTGGCGGAGGCGCGCGAGCAGAAATGCATGGGCTGCCAGGTCATGCTGCGTCCGCAGACCTACAACGAGGTGCGGATCGCCGAGAAGGTAGTCGTTTGTGAGTCGTGCCAGAGGATTCTGTATTTCGATCCCGCCAACGAAGTGAAGGTCGAGCAGCAGGTGGCGGAGGCAGTGCACGCGCGCAGGCGTCCGCGTCCCAAGGCCGACGCCCCGCAGGCCTGGTTTTACCGTCATGACTATGGCGAGGAAGGTGAAGTGCTGTTGGTCTTCACCAATGGCGGAGGCACCTCGACGCGGCGCGTTTACGAGATGCACACCGGACGCCAAATTGGGGACGTGCTGGGCCGCGAAGGCGCCTACCGGCTGGCCTTTCCGGAAGATCTGACCGATTCAGCCATCCGCCTGAACGGGCACTGGGATGAAGAGGAGATGGACGAGTGGGGCTCGGAAATACCGTCAAATGCGCTCGACGTTCTCCATAACGATCTGCGCGCTGCGCAACGCGAGCGCCATGCCCCGGCCCACAAACAACGATCCGCCACCCCGGCGGAGCATTCGACCGCCCGCTAGTGCAGCGATCGCATGATCGTAATTGCGGTCGATCCAAGTTTGCTGGTGGAGTGCCGGGCGTCCCCGCCCGGCTGGATGGGCGAGACGCCCGTCTCTCCATCGTATGATTCATCGCGCGGTCACGGTACTACTTGAAATCTGGGGTAAGATGCGCACGTGAGGTGAGCGATGGCCCGTCCTAGAAGTGTCTCGACCGCATCCCGCCGTTCGTTTCTTAGTTTATCCGCTGCCGCTTCTGTTGCCGTAGCGATGCGAATTCTCACCGAGCCCATGCTGGCTCGGGCGGCAAAACACACGCTCGGGCATGAGGGCGTGATGATTGACGCGAACGAGAATCCTCTTGGCCCATGTGCTGCCGCGCGCGAGGCGATTGCCGCGATCACGCCCCAGGGCGGGCGCTACTCGGACTGGCTCACTGATGATCTAGTCAAGCAGATTGCGTCAGCGGAGGGATTGAAGGCCGAGTATGTCCGGGTGTATCCGGGGTCGAGCGAGCCCCTGCATCACACGGTGGCTGCCTTTGCTTCGCCGCAGCGCAGCTACGTGACTGCCGATCCCGGCTATGAAGCGGGAATGTTTGCGGCGGGTGCGGTAAAGGCGCGGGTGGTGAAGGTGCCACTCGCCAAAGACTATGCGCACGACGTTCGCGCCATGCTGGCGGCAGGAACGGATGCGGGCGTGTTCTACGTCTGCACGCCGAACAATCCCACCGGCACGCTCACCAGCCATTCCGATATTGAATACCTGGTGGAGAACAAGCCCAAGGGTTCGATCGTGCTGGTGGATGAAGCCTACATTCATTTTTCCGATGGTCCCTCGGTGGTGGATTTGGTGCGAGCCGACAAGGACGTACTCTTGCTGCGGACGTTTTCGAAGATCTACGGGATGGCCGGCTTGCGCTGCGGCGCGCTCTTCGGGCGGCCCGACCTGATCGAGAAGGTCGAAAATTACAGCGGATGGAACGCCATGCCGATTACGGCGCTGGTGGCGGCGTCGGCCAGCTTGAAAGACACGCAATTGGTGCCGGAACGGAAACGCATCAACACGGCAGTCCGAAGCACTGTGTTCGCGTGGCTGGATCGCAACGGATATTCGTACGTTCCCTCGCAATCGAACTGCTTCATGCTCGACACCAAGCGCTCGGCCAAGGAAGTGATCGACGCCATGGCCAGCCAGAACGTCCACATCGGACGCATCTGGCCGGTATGGCCCACGTATGCGCGAATAACCGTAGGCACCGCGCCGGAGATGGAACAGTTTCAGACGGCGCTGAAGAAAGTGATGACGGGCGCGGTGACGGCGAGCGTTCGGCCGGTTCGGCAGTCGGGCAAGATGCGGCTGGATGGATTGGTGATTCCAGGGGAAGGGCATGGCTGCGCGTGAGAACTCACTTTCGGGCAACCCGGTGGACAAAACGCTTGCGGAATCCAGCCCCGGAGGGGCAAGCCAGCTTAGCCCCGCGCTTCAGCGCGGGGTAGGGTGGGAAAAATCGGCAAAGTCCCGAAGGGACGACCCAGTTCTCGCGCACACGCTGCAGCGTTGCATAAATAATGTTTTTCCAAGACGGGGCTTCAGCACCCCGGGGTACGCCTCTTTCAACCGTGACTTCCGAAGTTGATAATCGTTATTGGCGATCATCTTCAGCCCCTTCGTTCGAATCGAGGATAACTTTGGCTCGCGAGACTCTCGTTCTGTTCTCCACGCTCATTCTGTCCACGCTCGCACTCGCCGAGGGCACTCGCACTTGGGAACAATCCAAGTTCGAAGATCTCACTAAAGGCACGGCCAAGGGCATCGCCCTTCGCAGCACCGGCGGTCTCGAGCTTGCCCCTGCCTTCAAGTCGCTGGCAACCACCGCCTCAACCTACCTCTGGTCGATCGCCTCCGATTCCGCCGGCAATATCTATGCAGCCGCTGGATCCCCCGCGCGCGTCTACCGCATCACCCCCGACGGCCAGAGCACCACCATCTTCGAACCGCAGGAACTCCAGGTGCAATCGCTCGTCGTCGACAAAAACAACGTCGTCTACGCCGCCACCGCGCCCGACGGCAAGGTCTACCGCATCACTGCCGACCCCGCTTCCAAGCCCGGCTCCAAACCGCCGTTCACCGTCAAGCCCTACTTCGAGCCCGGCACCAAGTACATCTGGGACATCGTGCTCGACAGCTCCGGCAACCTCTACGTCGCCACCGGCGACCGGGGCGAAATCTTCAAAGTCACCGCCAGCCGACAACACTCCCTCTTCTTCAAAAGCGACGAAACTCACATCCGCGTCCTCGCCCTCGATCCCAGAGGAAACCTCATCGCCGGCTCCGACGGCAGCGGACTCATCTACCGCATCTCCCCCAGCGGCGAAGCCTTCGTTCTCTACAGCGCCCCTAAGAAAGAAATCACCGCGCTCGCCATCGATAGCGCCGGCAACATCTACGCTTCCGGCGCCGGAGAAAAACACTCCGGGGCAACCGGATCCTCACCCGCCTCCGGCACCATGGCAACCCCCGTCACCATCCAGCCCAGCACGCTCGGCTCCGGCATGGGCGCGAACCCCAGCCAGCCGATGGGCGCCGTCACGTCCTTCCCGGCCCCCGGCCTCGGCGCTTCTGGCGGTTCCGATATCTACCGTATCGCTCCCGACGGCGCCCCCGCGCGCCTTTGGAGCTCACACGAAGATCTCGTTTACGCGCTCGGCTTCGACCGGCAAGGGCGCCTGCTCGCCGGCACCGGCAATCACGGCCACATCTTTGCCATCAACGGAGTCGACGACTTCACCGACCTCCTCAAAGCCAGCGCCGCCCAAGTCACGTCCTTCGCCCCCGCTCCGGGCGGCGGCCTCTACGCTTCCGGCAGCAACCTCGGCAAAATTTTTCTGCTCGGTCCCGGCCTGGAATCCCAAGGCACCTACGAGAGCGACGTCTTCGACGCTCACGTGTTCTCCCGTTTCGGACGCTCCACCGTTCGCTCCAACGGCAACGTGGAGATCTTCGCCCGCAGCGGCAACGTCGATAATCCCGACCGCAACTGGAGTCCCTGGACCCGCGCCGACTTCACCGGTGCCGAACTCAAGATTCCGCCGGCTCGTTTCGTGCAATGGAAGGCCGTTCTGCACGCTGGTAACCCAGGCCCGCGCGTCGACAGCGTTCTTCTCTACTACCTGCCCAAAAACGTCGCGCCCGAAATTGATGACATCACCCTCCAGCCCGGATACCGTTACCAGCCCGTGTTGCGCGTCACCGGAACCGATTCGCAGCCTTCCGGCCCGCCCCGCTTCGATTCTCCGCCCCCGAGCGTGCGCGACCACGACCAGATCGGCATCCGCTGGTCCGCCCACGACGACAACGACGACCAGCTCCTTTACTCCATCTACTACCGCGGCGACGGCGAAGCCCGCTGGCTCCTGCTCAAAGGTAATCTCTCCGACCGCTTTTATTCTTTCGACGCCAGCCTCCTGCCCGATGGCGGCTACACGGTGAAAATCGTCGCCTCCGACGCCGCTTCGCATTCCCCCGGCGAAGCCCTCTACGCCGAGCGGGAAAGCGCCCGCTTCGAGGTCGACACCACGCCGCCCGTCATCGAAAAACTTACTGCCGAACTGGAAGCTAAACAGATCCACGTCCGTTTCCGCGCCGCCGATTCCTATTCCTCCATCAAGCGCGCCGAGTACTCCCTCGACGGCGGCGACTGGCAATTTGTCGAGCCCGCCGGCCAGCTCTCCGACTCCAAAACCGAAGACTACGATTTCCGCATCCCAGTGCCGCCGCCCGATCCCACTCCGCCTCCCCTGGCCACAACCGCCGCCAACGACCACGTAGTGGTAGTCCGGGCCTATGACCGCTTCGACAATCAGGCCAACGCCAAAACCGTACTCCGAGGAAAGTAGAACCGCAGGCTGTGAGCAGGGTCCAGAAGCCGCAAGTACCAAGCGCTACGGAATCCAACCCCCGGAAGCGGCGCGCTGGCTTAGCCCGCGCTTTCAGCGCGGGGTAGGATGGGAAGAATTTTAGTTGAAGTCCGGGAGGAACAGCCCACTCTCGCCGTCTGAAACCTTACGCCCAGAACGTCTCATCTTCGCCACGGACCTCTCGCAATTCCGTCGGGACCTTCATCGGCACGCCCACCGCATTCCCCAGCAGCGCATCCACCGTCTCAACCCAGAGCACCTGACTCCCAAACACCAGGCCAAAATTGCGCGCCACAGGTTCCGCAACCGCCCTGCTGTCCACCTTCCGCCCCAACTCGCGCTCGATCGAAGTCACCGGCTTCGTTGGAATCCCACAAGGCACAATCAAATCGAAGAAAGTCAAATCCGTATTCACATTCAAAGCAAATCCGTGCGAGGTCACCGAGCGCGAAATGTGCACTCCAATCGCCGCAATTTTCGCTTCGGGACTAACCCCCTCCGCAAACTCCTGCTCCTTCTCCTCCCGCGCGAGTGCGCCGCAGCGGAGCGACGAAGCGAGAGTCGAGGGACCTTGCGTTTCCGTCCAAACTCCCGTCAGCCCTGCCGCGCGCTTCGCAGCAATCCCAAAATCCCCGCAAGTCCGAATCAGCACATCCTCCAGCCGCCGCACATAATCGACCGCGCCCAGAGTCTTCCGCCAGGTTGGCAGCGATCCTGCCGCCGCCTCCGACTGCTCTTCCCGATGGCTGACGGTCGACGGCTGATGGCTAATGGTTGTCGGCTGACGGCTAAACCCCCGGAGATCAAATATAGGATACCCCACCAGCTGTCCCGGCCCGTGAAACGTCACATCCCCGCCGCGATCGCATTCGAACACCTCCACGCCACGCGCAGCCAGAAGTTCCGCCGAAGCCAGCACATTCGCCGCCTTCGCATTCCGGCCCAGCGTAATCACTGGCGTATGCTCAAGCAGCACAAGTACGTCGCCGATCTGCCCTGACTTGCGGGCTTCGACGAGCTTCTGCTGCAGCCGCAGCCCGGAAGCGTAATCGATCCGGCCGAGTTGGAGGACAGAAATCATTTCGATGTCATTGTAGCGCAGGCACTCCGCAGGCTGTCGCGCGGGCATCTTTGCCCTCGCATCCCCGGGCAGGAGGGACGCCTCCTTCCAGCTGGGAACCTTCGTGTTGCGCATTTCAAGTAACTTTTTCGGTTCCCCCTTGCACAATACCGGGCGGTTCTGCTATAAACATTAAGAACCGAGGACAGTGACTGCGTGTCTAGGCCTGCCCGCTGAATTTCCGTGGGGGCTTGGGGCATCCAATTCAGTAAGCCCTCTATTTGACCCCACTTCTGGGGTTCGCATTCGGGGACAAGGTTCCTGAAGGGTTTCCGCGAAAAGCAGAGCCTCCAAGCGATCTTTAATGTTTTCGTCGTCTTCCGTGTTGGCGTGCGCCGAATTTGGTGGCCATTCCGAAGCGGGAGCGCGTTTTCGAGCGCCGGAAAGTCTCCAGTCCGAAGCCAGTCTTCCTGGATGCCGACTTCCTTGACTCTCTTGAAACCAGGTGTGGAAATCCTGTGATTTCAAAAGGTTGACAGTGCCCGCTCGGAAGCGATAGCTTTGAAAGGTTTCGAGGACATACGGGTTCCTTTATGGAGGGACGGGCGTTTCGCCCGTCCAGCCGAGCGTAGCTCGACATCCGTATGGACTGAAGGCGCACCGCTCAGGCGGAAAGCGGATCGGTCTTTGACAAAAGGTTGAACGTGCCAGTTGTGATAGGTAATGTTCGGGCTCAAGTCTGAACGTACTCACAAGATAGACCCTTGCCTCAGCAGGCAAGGGTTGCCGGTCTACCCAGACCGGCATCAGGTTTCAAACGAGAGTTTGATCCTGGCTCAGAATCAACGCTGGCGGCGTGCCTAACACATGCAAGTCGAACGAGAAAGGGGAGCAATCCCTGAGTACAGTGGCGACCGGGTGAGTAACACGTGACTACCTGCCCTGGAGTGGGGGATAACCTCGGGAAACCGAGGCTAATACCGCATAATATCGGCGCTCTCAAAGAGTGACGATCAAAGGAGCAATCCGCTTTCGGAGGGGGTCGCGGCTGATTAGCTAGTTGGTGAGGTAACGGCTCACCAAGGCGAAGATCGGTAGCCGGCCTGAGAGGGCGCACGGCCACACTGGAACTGAAACACGGTCCAGACTCCTACGGGAGGCAGCAGTGGGGAATTTTGCGCAATGGGGGAAACCCTGACGCAGCAACGCCGCGTGG
>WNGE01005251.1_pt1 | contig 19295 bp, 20 predicted proteins | sample 5400651 | NCBI WGS metagenome assembly WNGE01 (sample SAMN13153370, study PRJNA577476) | soil metagenome | isolation source: 60 cm soil or saprolite under grassland replicate 2 | place: USA:California | collected 2016-06-15
GCGTTGAGATCGAAGCTCGCGGCGATCTCGGCCTTGCCAAGATGCTTGCGCACCTCGGGATCCGCATCGAGCAGCGCGCCGAAATCGCCGTCTCCGCTCCACGCCTTCGTGGCGTTGCGCTGGACCAGCCGATAGGCCTCCTCGCGCGCCACGCCCTTTTGGGTGAGCGCGAGCATGACGCGCTGCGAATGGATGAGCCCGCCGAGCCGGTCGAGGTTTTTTCGCATGTTCTGCGGATGGACCACGAGCTTGTCGATCAGGCCGGCGAGCCTAGCGAGCGCGAAATCGAGCGTCACCGTGGCGTCCGGCCCGATCATGCGCTCGACCGAGGAATGCGAAATGTCGCGCTCGTGCCAGAGCGCCACGTTCTCCAGCGCCGGCGTCACATAAGCGCGCACTACGCGGGCAAGCCCGGTCAAGTTCTCGCTCAAGACCGGGTTGCGCTTGTGCGGCATGGCGGAGGAGCCTTTTTGGCCTTCCGAGAAAAATTCCTCGGCTTCGAGCACTTCGGTGCGCTGCAGATGGCGGATCTCGGTTGCGATCCGCTCGACCGACGCGCCCACCACGCCGAGCGTGGCGAAATACATGGCGTGGCGGTCGCGCGGGATCACCTGAGTCGAGATCGGCTCGACCGCGAGCCCCATGGCCTTGGCGACATGCGCCTCGATGCGCGGCTCGACCTGCGCGAAGGTGCCGACCGCGCCGGAGATCGCGCAGGTTGCGACCTCCTTGCGGGCGGAGAGGAGCCGCCCGCGTCCGCGCGCGAATTCCGCATAGGCGCCCGCGAGCTTGAGCCCGAAGGTGGTGGGCTCGGCATGGATGCCGTGGGAGCGGCCGATGGTGGGCGTGAGCTTGTGCTCGAAGGCGCGGCGCTTCAACGCCTGCAGCAGCGCATCGACGTCGGCGAGCAAGAGATCGGCCGCGCGCACGAGCTGCACGTTGAAGCAGGTGTCGAGCACGTCGGAGGAGGTCAGGCCCTGATGCACGAAGCGGGCATCCGGGCCGACGATCTCGGCCAGATGCGTCAGGAATGCGATGACGTCGTGCTTGACCTCGCGCTCGATCGCCTCGATGCGCTCGACGTCGAAGCGGGCGTCGCGCCCCTTGTCCCAGATGGTCTTGGGCGCGCTCTTCGGGATCATGCCAAGCTCGGCCATGGCGTCGGCGGCGTGCGCCTCGATCTCGAACCAGATGCGGAACCGGGTCTGCGCCGTCCAGATCTCCGCCATCTCCGGCCGGGTGTAGCGCGGGATCATCGCCGAGCCTTTCACGCCGCCTCGCCGCGCGCCAATGCGGCGGCGTTGCGGATCGCCGCGATGTTGGCGCGGTAGCCGTCGGGCTTGGTGTTCTTGAAGATCGCGGAGCCGGCGACCAGCACATTGGCGCCGGCCGCCGCGACGGTGCCGGCGGTCTCGGGCGCGATGCCGCCGTCGACTTCGATGTCGATGTTCCGGCCGGCGACCATTTGCCGGATCACCCGGATCTTGTCGAGGACGGCGGGGATGAATTTCTGGCCGCCGAAGCCGGGATTGACCGACATCACCAGGATCAGGTCGACGAGATCGAGCACGTAGCCGATCGCGCTTTCCGGGGTCGCAGGGTTGAGGGACACGCCGGGTTTCTTGCCGAGCGCGCGCACCGCCTGGAGCGAGCGGTGCAGATGCGGGCCGGCCTCGGCATGGACGATGATGTGGTCCGCCCCTGCGTTGGCGAAGGCCTGCAGATAGGGATCGGCCGGCGCGATCATCAGATGCACATCGAGGATTTTCGGGGTGTGGCGGCGCAACGCTTTGACCACGTCGGGCCCGATGGTGATGTTCGGCACGAAATGCCCGTCCATCACGTCGACGTGGATCCAGTCGGCGCCGGCCGCCTCGACCGCGCGCACCTCCTCGCCGAGCTTGGCGAAATCGGCGGAAAGGATCGAAGGGGCGACCAGCAGCGGGCGCATCGCGTTCTCCGGCACGGGCTTCGGGTAACACGCTGAAGGGACGCGGGCAACGCGAGTTGCGCCCGGTTCGAGCGATCTAGCTCGATCTCGCTCGATCCGTCTGCAAACGCTGGGCAATCGGCTTGAGCAATTGCGGCACCAGGTAGATCGGGAACTGGGCAATGCCGAAATAGAGCCAGGTGAGATCGGGAACCGCGCCGCCGGTCGCGGCCAGCATCAGGCCGAGGTTGCGATGGCCACAGGCGAGGCCGAGCGCGAAGGCGTGTCCACGGCCCGCGCGCGCGAACACGAGGCTCGTGACTGCGGTCAAGCCGAGCGCGAGCATGAACGACACCAGGACGAGGCCGATCACGAACAGCGGTTGGGCAAGCAAGCGCAGCGTGACCCCGCCCATGACCGCCACCGCGAAGACGAACAGCAGGATGACGCTGAGCCCGTCGATGCGCTCGCGCTGGCGCTCCACCCAGGCTTTTCCGGCAATCGCCCGGATCACCGCGGCGGCGAGCACCGAACCCGCGAGAATCAGGAGGAGCTGGACGCCCAGCGCGAGCGGGCTGGGCGAGAGGTCGGCGCCGACGAAAATCTCGGCGCATGCCGCGGCGGTGAGCGGCGTGACGGCCATGCACAGGACGAGGGTCGCAAGCGACAGGGCGGCTTCGAGCCCCATCAGCGCCGCAAAAGCCGGCGCCGCCATGATCGGCGGCGCGGACGCCTGCAGCATGAGCCCGACGAAGAGGTCGGGGACGCGCCCGGGAAGGCCGAGCGCCAGAAAAACGAGCCCGAGCGCCGCCGGCACCGCGACCATGATCCAGACGGTCGCCAGGACGACGAGACCGGGCTCGGCGAAATGCGCGCGCAGCTCGCGCGCGTCGACCCGAAGGAAGGCGAGGATGAGCAGCAGAAAAATCGCCGCGGAGACGAGCGGCTTGAACAGAGCCGCAAGCGGCGGCACCGCCAAGCCCAGGAAGATCGAGACCGCGACCGCGCGGGTGCCATGGCGCCCGAGAAATGCGAGCGCCGCCGCCGGGAGATCGAGCAGACGCATGCGCGTGGGGTCCGGGTCCGAGCGGAAACAAAGGCGCGAGGAGTAGCGGCGAACGGCGGGGTTGAGAAGCCTCCCGGGGATTGATACCTGCCATGCCTCGGCCGCGCCGCTGCGGCCGGCTTGAGACGAGGCTCTCGATGGCACGCACGGACGTGATGGTTCTCGGTGCCGGGATCGTCGGCACGTCGACCGCGTTGCAGCTCGCCAAGCGCGGGCTTTCGGTCGTGCTCGTCGACCGCCGCGGTCCCGGCGAGGAGACGTCCTACGGCAACGCCGGTGTCATCGGCGGAGCCGGGGTTTATCCCATGGCGTTTCCCGATGATCTGCGCTCGCTCGTGCGCATCGTGTTGAAGCGCTCGCCGCTCGCGAATTATCACCTCGGATTTTTGCCGAAAATCGCGCCGTGGCTGCTTGCGTTCCGGGCGGCCTCGAAACCCGAGAAGCTCGTCGAGACCGCGCGGATCATGCGGCCGCTGCTCGCGCGCGCGCTCGGCGAGCACGAAATTCTGCTGCGCGAGGCGGGGGCCGAGCGCTTTCTGCGCAAGGACGGGTGGATCTCGATCTACCGCAGCGGCCGCGGCTTTGCCGCGCTCGAGCCGGAGCTCGAGCTCGGCGCCACGCTTGGCGTCAGGGCGGTGAAGCTCGATCCCGAGGCGGCGCGCGCGCTCGAGCCGAGCCTCAATCCGGTCTTCCGGCATGCGATGCACTGGCCCGACATCGCCAGCGTCTCGGACCCGCTCGCCGTCACCCGCGCCTATGCGGCGCGGCTCGCCGCCCTGGGCGGCGTCGTCGTGAAGGGCGACGCGCGCTCGCTCCATCGCGCCGATGGAGCCTGGCGGGTGGAGACCGGCGAGGGGCCGGTCGATGCTGGGCAAGCCGTGATCGCGCTCGGCCCGTGGGCGCCGGACGTGCTCGAGCCGCTCGGCATTCGCCTGCCGCTTGCGGTCAAGCGCGGCTATCACCGTCACTTCCGGCCGCGCGGCAACGCCGGATTGACCCGGCCGGTGGTCGATCCTGAGAACGGCTATGCGCTCGCGCCGATGGAGCAGGGCATCCGGCTCACGACCGGCGCCGAGTTCGCCGACCGCGACGCGCCGCCGACCCCGGTGCAGCTCGAGCGGGTGACGCCGGTGGCCAAAAATCTGTTTCCGCTCGGAGAGCCGGTCGAGGCAACGCCGTGGCTCGGCAGCCGGCCATGCTTTGCGGATTCCCGTCCCGTCGTCGGCCGCGCGCCGGGGCAATCCGGTCTATGGCTGTGCTACGGCCATGGCCACTACGGCCTGACGCTCGGACCCATCACCGGGCGGCTCATCGCCGAGATGATGATCGGCACGACGCCCGTGATGGATCCTGTGCCGTTCTCGGCGGAACGCTTCGGCTGATTCTCAAATTCATGCTTTCTCTTGAGGCTCCTCGATCAGCTCGTGCTCGGTCAGCTTTCCGGCCTCCGCATCCTCGATAGAACGCAACAGGTGTCGTGCATTCGCGGGACTCCGCAGCAGGTGTCGAGTCTCCAAATAGCCCGCGATGTGGCGCCACAAAGCGAAGTACGAAATCTGATTCACGGCAAACCTCGCTAGCCTTCCAGCTTACGCCCGCCGAATTTCTCCCGCCAGCTCGGCAGCGCGCCCGGGAAGGGCAGGGGCGTTGCCGCGAACACCGCACGCGCGATCGCTCGGGCCAGCGTATTGGCCGCAAGCGCGCCGAGCTCGGCGATCGCGATAAAGGGATCCGCCACCGGCTTGCGCCCGGTGGCGGCCGCAAACACGATGTCGCCGTCGAGCGGGGTGTGCACCGGATAGATCGCACGCGCCATTCCGGTCTGCGCCATGACGGCGGGATCAGCGCCGTTGGCGGGATTTGCGCCGGCCAACCCAAGCCGCCGAACTCGCCTGCCTGTTCGAGCGGTGCCGCCCAGAACCAGGGCCCGTCCCCGACCACGACGCTGCCCGTCGGATTGACCGCCGCCAGCGCACCCACGACATGGCCGCTGCTCGTCACCGCAGATGCCGAGCCGATCCCGCCCTTGAGATTGACCGTGGTCGCGCCGAGGCCGGCGCCGACGTTGCCGAGCTCGAAATCGTCGCTCGCGGCCCCGGCGGCCGCGTAGCCCAGATCGCGATAGGGCGAGTACCGACCCCAATCCTTGTCGCCGCCGGAGAGGAGATCGAACAGGACCGCGCCCGGCACGATCGGCACCCGCGCCGGACCGATCGCAAACCCGCGGCCCTGCTCGCGCAGCCAAGCTTGAACGCCGGATGCAGCTTCGAGGCCGAACGCCGAGCCGCCGGAGAGCGCGAGGGCGTCGATCTGCTCGACCGTCCTCGCCGGATGCAGCAGGTCGGTCTCATGCGTGCCCGGGCCGCCGCCGCGCACGTCGACCGAAGCGACCGCCGGCGCATCGAAGAGGATCGCGGTCGAGCCCGAGCCGACGCGCGGATCGTGCGCATGGCCGACCCGGACGCCTTCGACATCGGTGATGAGATTGCGCACGCGTGGGACCCTCCGCGCGAAAGCGGAGACGATTTGGCCTCTAAGGTCAACTTAGCAGTTTCGGTCAAGCCCGAGTCGGTGAACGAGATTCCGGCTCCCGCGATCACATCCCGGCGACGGCGAGCGGGCGGGCTTGCTTGAAGGGCCATCGGCGGCGCATTTAGCGCGCCATGGCTTCCGACGTCAGCCTTGTGGCCGCGCTTGCGGCCGGAGCCTTGAGCTTCCTGTCGCCCTGCGTGCTGCCGCTGGTGCCGCCGTATCTCGTGTACCTGGCCGGCACATCGCTCGAGCTTGCGGAAGGCGCCGAGCCGCGAGTTTCGGTCCGACGCGATACCGTGGTCGCCGCCGCATTGTTCGTGCTCGGCTTCTCCACGGTGTTCATCCTGCTCGGCGCCGGAGCGAGCGTCGCGGGCGGGCTCGTCCGCGCCTATTCGAACGAGCTTGCGATCATCGCCGGCATCGCCATCATCGTCATGGGCCTGCATTTCCTCGGACTGACCCGGATCTCCTGGCTGATGCGCGAAAAGCGCGCCGCGATGCCGAAGCCGGTCGGCCTGTGGGGCGCCTATGGGATGGGGCTTGCCTTCGCGTTCGGCTGGACGCCGTGCATCGGCCCGATTCTCGCGGCGATCCTCGCGGTCGCGGCCTCGGAGGCGACGCTGGCCAAGGGCGCCGGCCTGCTCGCGGTCTATTCGCTCGGGCTCGGCATTCCCTTCCTGCTGGCCGCGCTGGCGGTCGAGCCGTTCGCGGCGTTCCTTTCCCGCTTCCGCGCGCATCTTGCCACCGTCGAGAAGGCGATGGGCGGCCTCCTCGTGCTGACCGGCATCGCATTCCTGACCGGCTTCATCACCCAGGCGAGCTATTGGCTGCTCGAGGCGTTCCCGGTGTTGGGAAGGATCGGGTGAGCGTCTTCCCTCGCCCCGCTTGCGGGGAGAGGGTGGCGCGCATCGAGCGAAGCGAGATGCGGGCCGGGTGAGGGGCATGTCGCGAGCGTTATGCGCGCGCCCCTCACCCGCCTCGCTTGCTTGCGCTCGCTCGGCACCCTCTCCCCGCCAGGTGCGGGGAGAGGGAAGGGGTCACGACGGCGGGCCGGAGAGCTCGGTGTAGCTGCCGTCCTTGTTCCACTTGTAGACGACGTAGTCGACGATTTTGATGTCGCCCTTGGCGTCGTAGGAGATCTTGCCGAGCACCGTATCCCAGGTGCCGGCCTTGAGCGCGGCCGCGACCTTCTTGGCGTCGGTCGAGCCGGCCTTCTTGACCGCGTCCGCCCACTCCTGGATCGCCGCATAGGTGTAGAGCGTGTAGCCCTCGGGATCGATGCCCTTGTCCTTGAACTTCTTGACCACCGCGGCGGCGGTCGGCTTCTTGCGCGGGTCGGGCCCGAAGGTGAACAGCATGCCTTCGCCGGCCGGCCCGGTGATCGACCAGAACTCGTTGGTCGCGATCGCGTCGCCCGAGATCATCTGCGCCTTCATGCCCTGGTCGCGCATCTGGCGGAGGATCAGCCCGGCCTCGGTGTGGTAGCCGCCGACGTAGACCACATCGATCGCAGCCGCCTTGAGCTTCGATACCAGCGCATTGAAGTCCTTGTCGCCCTGGGTATAGGCCTCGTAGAGCTTCTCCTTCACGCCGGCCTTGTTGAGCGCCTTCTTGGTCTCGTCGGCCAAGCCCTTGCCGTAGGTCGACTTGTCCTGAAGGATCGCGATGTTCTTGCCCTTGTAGTTCTTGGCCATGAAGTTGCCGGCGACCGAGCCCTGCTGGTCGTCGCGGCCGCAGACCCGGAACGTGTTCCACAGGCCGCGGTCCGTGAAGGCCGGATTGGTCGAGGCAGGGGTGATCTGCAGCACGTTGCCCTCGGCATAGGCCTCGGAGGCCGGGATCGAGGACGACGAGCAATAATGGCCGGCCACGAAGGGCACCCGCATGCCGCCGAATTTTTCGCCGATGGCTCGGGCCTGCTTGGGATCGCAGGCGTCATCGCCGATCTCGATGGCGAGCTTCTTGCCCATCACGCCGCCCGCCGCATTGATGTCGGCCAAGGCCATCTCGGCGCCGTTCTTGAGCTGCTGCCCGAACGAGGCATATTGGCCCGTCATCGGGCCGGCCACGCCGATCTTGATGGTGTCCTGTGCGAACGCTGTGCCCGCAAGCGCCATGCTGGCGGTGAATACGAGGCCGGCAAGCCGCAGATTTTTCATGCTTCTCTCCCTGAATGAGGCGAAGGACTTGAGAGCCTAGCCCATTTTCTCCGGTTTTCCGGCGATGTCATCCTATTTTCTCGGTATCCTGGCGCGCTTCCTCGCCGGCCTCGGCGCGCTCGCGCCACGTCACCGGGCTGGTGCGCTCGTAGAGCCATGGATATTGCCGAGCCATTTGGCCTGCGCGCGTCACTCGCCAGGCGAGGCCCCCGACCAGGATCACGTAGAGCGTATCGGCCAGGTACGACAGTGGCGAGAGCAGTTCCGCGTCGAACAAAGCGAAATGGAAGAAGCGGATCGCCGCGCCGAGCAGCGCCATGTAGCCCACGACGTGCCACGCCGGCCGCCAGGTGCCGGCGATGGCGCGGCCGGAGAGCCATGCCGCCCCGCCCCCGAGAATCCCGGTTACGAACAGGATCTCGGACCAGGATTCGAGTGCATAGAGCTCGCCCATTCCCGCATCCTCAGGCACGCCCGCCTTCGAGATAGGCAGAGCGGACTTCCGGGCGCGCCAACAGCTCGCGGCCGGTGCCGGTCAGCGTGATCAGCCCGTTGACCATGACGTAGCCGCGGTTCGCGAGCTTGAGCGCATGGAATGCGTTCTGCTCGACCAGGAACACGGTGAGCTTTTCGCGGCGGTTGAGCTGGCGAATGGCGTCGAAGATCTGCTTGACCAGAACCGGGGCGAGGCCGAGCGAGGGCTCGTCCAGCAGCAGCAGGCGCGGGCGCGCCATCAGCGCCCGGGCGATGGCGAGCATCTGCTGCTCGCCGCCCGAAAGCGTGCCGCCGCGCTGATGGAGGCGCTCTTTGAGGCGCGGGAACAGCGCAAACACGCGCTCGAGATCCTCGGCAAAATGCCCGGGATCCGCGGTCGTGGCGCCCATTTGCAGATTCTCGAGCACGCTCATGCGCGCAAAAATGCGGCGCCCCTCCGGCGCCTGCGCGATGCGCAAATGCGCGATCTCGTGGGTGGGCAGATCGGTGATGTCGCGGCCCGCGAACAAGATCCGGCCCTCGCGAGCCCGCGGATTGCCGAAGATCGTCATCATCAGCGTGGACTTGCCGGCGCCGTTGGCGCCGATCAGCGCCACGATCTCGCTGTCGTAGACGTCGATGTCGACGCCCTTGAGGGCGATAATGCTGCCGTAATAGGCCTTGATCCCGCGCAGCCCGAGCAGCGGCGCGGAAGTTCGCGCCGCGTTCGCCGCGAGTGCCGAAGCCTCGCTCACAGGCCGACCTCCGCTTCCACCTGCTCGACCTCTTCATCCTCGACGCCCAGATAGGCGGCGATCACCTTGGAATCGTTGCGCACTTCTTCGGGCGAACCGTCCGCGATCCTGACCCCGTAATCGAGCACGATCACGTGGTCGGAAATGCTCATGACGACCGACATGTCGTGCTCGATCAGCAGCACGGAGACCTTGTGCTCGGCGCGGATGAACAGCAGCAGCTCGTTGAGCTCGGCGCTCTCGCGCGCGTTGAGCCCCGCCGCCGGCTCGTCGAGGCAGAGCAGCACCGGCTCGGTGCACATGGCGCGGGCGACTTCGAGCCGGCGTTGCTGGCCGTAGGGCAGGTCGCCCGCGGGATCGTCGGCGCGCCCCCTGAGTCCGATGCGGTCGAGCCAATAGCTCGCCTTGTCGATCGCGGCGCTTTCCGCCCGCGCGTAGGCGGGAATGCCGAACAAGCCGAGAAAAGTGAACCCCGAAGCTTTCATCAACGGCTGGTGCTGGGCGACGAGCAGATTCTCGAGCACGGTCATTCCCGGGAACAGCCGGATGTTCTGAAACGTGCGCGCGACCTTGGCGCGTTTGGAGATGCGAAAATCGAGCTGGCGCTCCAGCAGGAACGTCGCGCCGTCGGCATGCACGAGCCGCATCATGCCGGCGCTCGGCCGATAAAAGCCGGTGATGCAGTTGAAGACCGTGGTCTTCCCCGCGCCGTTGGGCCCGATCAGCGCGGTGATCTCGCCGCGCCTTGCCGAAAAACTCAGGTCCGCGATCGCGAGCAGCCCGCCGAACCGCATCGACAGATGCGCGACTTCCAGGATCGGATCAGCCGCGGCGTTCATCCGTGTCCCTCCCGGGCCAGGCCGACGTCCAGGATCTTGCGGCGCGCGAGGAACACCGAGGGATTTCGCGTCGCGATCAATCCTCGTGGCCGCCACACCATGATCGCCACCATGGCGAGCCCGAACACCAGCATGCGGTACTGGGCGAACTCGCGGAACAGCTCGAAGCCGCCCAGCATCGCCACCGCCGCGATCACGACGCCGAGCTGCGATCCCATGCCGCCGAGCACGACGATGGCCAACACCAGGGCGGATTCCGCGAACGTGAAGGATTCCGGGCTGATGAAGCCCTGGCGCGTCGCGAAGAACGAGCCGGCGAAGCCGCCGAACATCGCCCCCATTGCGAACGCCGTGAGCTTCACGTTGGTGGTGTTGATGCCGAGCGAGCGGCAGGCGATCTCGTCCTCGCGCAACGCTTCCCAGGCCCGGCCGATCGGCAGCCGGCGCAGGCGGATCGTCACCCAATTGGTCAGCAGCGCGAGCGCCAGGATCACGTAGAACAGGAACACGATGCGGTGTGTCGGCGAAAATTCGAGCCCGAAGGTCGCCGCAAAGCCGTTGTCCTCGGCATTGAACGGAATGCCGAAGAACGAGGGCCGCGGAATCCCCGGCACGCCGTTGGGGCCGCCGGTGACGCTCTGCCAGTTGATCAGCACCAGGCGAATGATCTCGCCGAACGCCAGCGTCACGATCGCGAGATAATCGCCGCGCAGCCGCAGCACCGGAAAGCCCAGCAGGATCCCCCAGAAGCAGGCGAGGATCCCGGACACCGGCAGGCACATCCAGAACGACAGGCCGAAATTGGTGGCGATCAGGGCATACGAATAGGCGCCCACCGCGTAGAACGCCACGTAGCCGAGATCGAGCAGTCCGGCGAGCCCGACCACGATGTTCAGCCCCCAGCCGAGCATCACGTAGGTCAAAATCTGAATGCTGAGATCGAGAATATAGCGGTCGTTGTAGAAGAGGATCGGCACCAGGAGCGCGAAGCCGAGCAGTGCCGGCGCGAACAGGCGGCCGATGCGCTCGAGAATTGCGGTCGCGCCCTCGGGCAGGCGCGCAGCGATCTGGACCCGACCCGCGCCGAACAAGACGCCGCGCAAGAACCCGCCGACGAATGCGATCCCGACCAGGATGCCGAGCGTCTCGAACCGGGCGGTGAGCTCGAGGCCGCCGGACGGGCCCTGGTCGGTGCGGATGCCGATCAACAGCGAAAACAGCCCGAACGCGGTGGCCGCGGCGATGACCGCGTTCTTGAGCGCGGCTCGAAGATCGACAACGGGCTTGACGCGAATGATCCGGCTCCCCTTCAGACTTTCTCGATTTCCGGCCGGCCGAGAATGCCGGTCGGCAGGAAGATGAGCACGATCACCAGGACCGAGAAGGCGGCGACGTCCTTGTACTCGATCGAGAAATAGGCCGACCAGAACGTCTCGATGAGCCCGATGAGCAGGCCGCCGATCATCGCGCCGGGCAGCGAGCCGATGCCGCCGAGCACCGCCGCCGTGAAGGCTTTCACCCCGGCGACGAAGCCGATGTAGAAATCGATCACGCCGTAATAGAGCAGGTCCATGATGCCGGCGACGGCGGCGAGCGCCGCCCCAATCACGAAGGTAAGCGAGATGGTGCGATCGATGTCGACCCCGACGAGCGACGCCATTTTCAGGTCCTGCTCGCAGGCGCGCATGTCGCGGCCGAGCCGCGTTTTCGCCACCAGCCAGGAAAACACCAGCATCAGCACCAGCGTGATGACCACGATCGCGATCTGGACGTTGGAGAGGCCGACCGCGAAGCCGTTGCGATCGAGCAGGGTGTAGCCGCCCTGGATCAGCGGCGGCAGCGGCTTGACGCGCGCGCCCTGCACGATCTGCACGTAGTTCTGCAGCACGATCGACATTCCGATCGCGGAGATCAGCGGCGCGAGCCGGAACGAATGCCGCAGCGGCCGATAGGCCATGCGCTCCACGGTCCAGCCGTAGAGCGCGGTCAGCGCCATCGCGATCAGCAGCACGAGAAACAACGCGAGCGGCACCGCGGTGACGCCGAGAGCGACCAGCAGCAGGAACGCGATGAGCGCCAGGAACGCGCCGACCATGAACACGTCGCCGTGGGCGAAATTGATCATGCCGATGATGCCGTAGACCATCGTGTAGCCGATGGCGATCAGGCCGTAGATCGAGCCGAGGGTGAGGCCGTTGATGAGCTGCTGGAGAAAATATTCCATGCGCGAAATCCTGCCCGCGAGCATTGCGCCCGGCACGGCTCGCGCGCGGCGCGCCGCGAGCGGAACCGCCAAAGCGGTCGGTCACGGCCGCGGTGCGAGCCGCCGAACCGTGGCATTTCCGGGCTCAGAGAAGCAAATTTTTCAGGGGCGCAACAGCGGCTCGGGTCGGGCGACCCTTGCTTGTCCCCAGGCACGGCAAGCGCATTTCCATCGCGCTTGTCCGGGCCTATGCTCGGTGCCATGCCGTCCGCGCCTGCGCTGCCGTTGTTTCATCTCTACGGCGATCCGCCGGACGATCACGCATTCGATTTCATTCACGTCGAGACCATCGGCTCGCGCTCCGCGCTGCACGACTGGACCATCCTGGCGCATCGGCACCGCAACCTGTTCCAGATCCTGCTGATCGAACGCGGCGGCGGCGAGATGGTGCACGAGACCGCGACCCGGCCGTTCGACGCCCCCGCCGCGATCCTGGTGGCGCCGACCGTCGCCCACGGCTTCCGGTTCCGGCCGCGGGAAACCGAAGGCTGGGTGGTCAGCTTCACCGAGGACGTGGCGCAGGCGCTCGGCGGGCAATCGGGCGCGGCGCTGGAACGACTGACGGGGCTCGCGCGCGATCCCGTCGTGCCGCTCGGGGCCGCCGCGGAGACCCGGCGGCTCGCCGCGCTTTGCGCCGATCTGCACGAAGAGCATTGCCTCGCCCGCGAGGGCTTCCGCCTCGCCATGCGCGGGCTGTTGGCGCTGATCGCCATCGAGGTGGTGCGGCTCGCGGCGAGCCGCGCGCGATCGGGGACGGTGACGCTCGCTCCCGTGGACGCGACCGTCGACGCGCTGCGGCGCCTCATCGAGGCGCATTTCCGCCGCGAGCGGCATGTCGGCTTCTATGCCGAGCGCCTGGCGATGACACCGGACCGGCTCAACGATCACCTCAAGCGCGCCGCCGGTATCACCGCCGGGCATCTGATCCGGCAGCGCCTGCTCACCGAGGCCAAGCGTCAGCTGGTGTTCACCAATCAGGCGATTCACGAGATCGCCTCCGATCTCGCGTTCACCGACCCCTCGCATTTCGCCCGCTTCTTCCGCAACAACACGGGCACGACGCCGCAGGCGTTCCGCGAGGAGCGCGGCGGGTGAAGTCTCCCTCCGTTCGATCTGATGGACAGATCGAGCGGCATATTCGAAACCCTCTCCCGCAAGGGGAGAGGGGAAAGCGCGTTTGCGGCCTGACTTAACAAGATAGAGCCTCTGAGCAACCAGGCGTCACTTCCCGGTCAGGAACTTCAGCACCGTCTCGCTGTATTCCTGCGGGCGCTCGACATTGGCGATGTGCGCGGCGTCGATGATCGCCAGCCGCGCGCCCGGAATGCGGCTCTGCATGAACTCGGCGACCTCGACGGTGGTGGCCGGATCGTGGCGTCCGGCGATGATCAGCGTCGGGGCCCGGATGCGCGGGAGCGACTCGCGCTGGTCCATGTCGCGAATGCCCTCGCAGCAGGCGGCGTAGCCCTTGGGCGGCGTTCTCAGCACCATCTCGCGCATGCGCGCCATGATCTGCGGATTGCGCTCGCGAAACTCCTTGGTGAACCAGCGCTCCAGAATGCCGTCGACCATCGCCGGCATGCCGGGGCCGAGCGCGGTCTTGATCCGCTCGTTCCACAGATCGCGCGCCGCGCCCATGTAGGCGGAGGTGTTGGACAGGATCAGCTTGTCGATGCGCTCCGGCGCATTGGCGCCGAGCCACATGCCGACCATGCCGCCCATCGACAGCCCGCACCAGTTCACTCGCCTGATCCCGAGCCCGTCCAGGATCGCCAGCGCGTCCTTGCCGAGCCGCTCCATCGTGTAGGGACCCTCGGGAACGCCGGACTTGCCGTGGCCGCGGCGGTCATAGCGCACGAGGCGGAACTGTTTGGTGAAAGCTCCGACCTGATCGTCCCACATATGCAGATCGGTGCCGAGCGAGTTCGACAGCATCAGGACCGGAGCCTTCTCCGGTCCGTCCACCGCGACGTGGAGCGGGCAACCGTCGGCCTGGATCGTCGGCATGGAATTCCTCCCTGTTGCGCCTCGCGCGAGCCCGGTCTTGATGTTCCCGGCGCGGCATCGTGGCCGCGCCAGGCGCGGCGGATATCACGAGATCGTTGCCGCAACAATTCGCGTGCTATGGCTACGCGCTGATCGGCCCCGTGTGATCTCAAGGGCTTAGCGCCCTGTTTGTGACATTGGCACGCGAAGTTTGTAGCAGTGCGGTTCACGATCCGCCCTCCGCAACCTTTCGCATCGCCGCCCGCGCCATACGCAGCTGATCGGCGCCGGCGATATACCGCTGCACCTCGCGCAAGGTGGCGTGCCCGGTGATCGCGGCAATCTCGGGCGCGGTACACCCCGCCTCGGCAAGCCGGCGAGCCGCCGCTTTTCTAAGCCCGTGCGCCGACGCGGCCTTGGGCAGGCCTGCCTTGTGACAGGCACGCTTGAACCAACTCGTGAAGCCCAATGGCGAAAATGGCTTGCCCGACTGCGTGACCAGGAACGTCATCTGATCGAGCGGCGTGCCATCGAGCACCGTCTGCAAAGCTGGGTGCACCGGGATCGCCAGCGCGGTGCCGGTCTTTTGCTGGCGCACCTCGACCAGTCCGTTGCGCACGTGCTGCCGACCCATACGGATGACATCGCTGCGGCGTTGGGCGGTATGCAGCAGCAGCGCCAGAGCCAAGCGTTCGCGCGAGCCCACCGGGTGCGCCGCCTCGAAACGCGCGATGTCGTCCTCGGTCCACGGGTAAATGCCAGCGGAACGCCGGGGCGGGCACCGCACGCCGACCGTCGGATCGTCTGCCCGAAGCCCGACCGTGGTGGCGAAGCGCATCAGCCCGCGCAGCGTGGCAAGGAAATTGAGAGCCGCGCCCGGCGTGGCGGCCTTAGCCTCGACCATGCATTCGACGTGCGCCCGTTGCAGCGACGCAATGCCTTTGTCGCCGTGCGCGGCGCGGAAGGCTTCAAGTATGTGCCGACGTTCGCGCCGAGTGCCCTCGGCCAAGCCGGCGAAATGCGCCGACGCCAGATAGCCAGCTACCGCAGCAGCGACGCTACCGGGCTTGCTACGGCGGGCGGCGACGAGTCGGGCCGCATCACTGACGAGAGCAGCCGAATAGGCTTCCATGAACTCGGCCGAGCCCGGCAGGCCCGGCAGCCGCACGTTCTTGAAGCCCCGGCGACGTAAATAATAACGGACCTTGCCGTAGCGATCTCTGATCGCGTTGACGTGCTCAAGCTTAATACGTGCCATCGCAGCCCCTAGACCTCATCCCACTCGTTGCGCTTGGCTTCACTCGTGGTCGCGGCCTGCGCCGGGACGATAACGATCCGTCCTTCCTTGTCCAATTCGATCCTGGCGACTTCCACGCCCGCGGCCCTGGCACCCCTGATGGCGCGGGTCACGTCGCGTTGGCGAAATATGCAGGGGGCGCGGGGCATTGTCAGGCCGCTTTGATTTTCAAAAGGCACCTACCGACTTCACTGCCAAAACTGCCAAAAGGGGGGTCGGAGGTATCCTGATGGCTTTTGGCAGTTTTGGCAGTTACCCATGTGACATGCTTTCAGATTTCAGTGCCTTGGGGTTCGCAGCGTAGACGATAGCCGTGCGGCCCTCGGTCTCAATGCGCCGAGCCGTCAGGTGATCGTATTCGACGAGCATGGCTAGCCCGGCCTTGACGGCCTCGCGATCGGTCAGCCTCGACCAGCCGGGGCGCCACACCTCGCGCGAACTGAAACCGGCCGCATTGAGTTGTCCCGCCTTGATCTTGGCGAGGATCAGCCTGGCGGTGTCCGCCTCGGCGGCGGTCGCGCTGCCGTAGGCGCGCCGTGCATGGCTTTCGAGGTACTTCGCCCAGGAAATGCCGCGCTTGATGGATGCCACCCCCACCGGCCCCGTGCCGCCGTCGGCAAGGTGGCAGATCAGCGCTAGGCTAGGCACCAGCTTGCGATACTTAGCGAGGTGGCTCTCGAGCGCTGGATGAAGCTCCTCGGTCCGAAGGCGCCGCTCTAGGTTAGCGCGCCAGTCTGCGAAGATGTCGAAGCGTCGCCACCGAACCGGAGATAGGGCAGCCCTTCTTCTTCGCCTCCGGCGCCCATGTCGCGCTTGGCACAAATTGCACGCCAATCAAGCTTGTCGAGCCGGTCGAATACTCCAAAGGCGCTGTCTCTAGCCTCCTTGTCCGGCCACCGATCGACGTTCTGCCATTTCTCGCTGACCTCCGGCCATACCAAAAGGCCGAATCGCTGGATGAGGCCATCGTCGCCGCGTCCTCCGCGCACCGCATTCGACAGGTATTGCGCGATGCGGCCCGGTTGCGTGCTGCCAAGGAGTGACAGACAGATGCCGTCGATGCTCAAATGTAGCCCGCGGCCGATGCGATCGAACGTATAGCGACTATCGCCCTGCCAACCGGTCAAATAGAACCCGCGTTCGGCGACGTTCTCCTCGCGGTCGAGCGCGTCCAGCAAAGAGACAAGCTCGTCCCTGAACACCAAGAGCCCGTTCGGATTTTGCTGGAGCAACACCCCAAGGGAAGCAACGTTCGTATCGTTGGCGATGTAGCGCTTGAGCGTCGGCTCTTCTTCCTGCGGCACGATCTTGAGCAGACTACTCACGTCCGCCAGCGCATCCTTCGCCAATTGCTTCGCCGCTTCCTTGTGGGCAACATCAGCGCGCAGCTTCGCTACCTTGGCGGTTGCCTGATAGTTGGCTTGCGCCGTCTTGAATTCCGTCTCGGCCCTGACTGACAATCTCTTGAGCGGACGCAGAGCCTCTTCCATCGCCGGGCTCTTGAGAATGCCAGGGCGACCGATCAGCAATGCCCACTGATTAGCAATAACGGTCCAATCGTCTCTGTCCTTTGGGCGAATGCCAACCTTGCGCCCGATCATACTGCCGGCGGCAGCCATCAGGCTCACGCCCACGAAATCGGCGGGACACTGCATACGTTCGGACACGTCGGCGCACCACGCGCGCAGCTTGTTCGGCAACAGATCAAAATCAAAGCTCTCTACGGGAAGCAACGTGCTTGGCAGCGGATGCGGATCTGGCCAGCCCTTTTTGATTGAATCGCCTTCCCTCGCTTTACGTTCTTCATCGAAGGGTCGTGCCTCGTAAGAATCCCGGTCCAAATTTCTGCATGGTTCGCGCATGCCGGCGTCGAGGCCGGATTTGAGGGTCTTGCGAACCGCAACCTCGCCATCGTCTTTGACGAGTCCGCACGCTCTGGCAGCGTCAAGGAGCTTGTTGAAAACCTGGGAGCGATCGATCCACTCTCGCGCGACGAATGTGCCCATGCGAAAAGCGAGCACATTTAAAAGCTCATTGCGGCCCGACGGCGCCTGGGGCTTGCTTGCCAGCTCTGTGGCGCAGCCGTCGAGCGCTGCCGCCGCATAGGCTTGTTCGCGGACACGGGCGTCATTAGAGGGCAACTGGTCTGTATCTGGACCTACCGCTTCATCATGGGCGTGCCCGTTGCGACGGATCAGTTCGGCAATGGCCTCTGGCAGGCCGGGTTGCGTGCGTTCACGGATCGTCGTGAAGATGTTGGGGCTGGTTTTCTCCCAGGTATAGCGCCGACCATCTGGAAGCTGCGCGCCAGGCGCGATGACATAACCGCCGGCACCACGGACGTCGATCCCGTTCGGAAGGGAGCCGCGCGCATTGCCGAGTGGTTCGCGGTTCGGCTGCTTGAAATAGTAGTGCCTGCCGCCGCTCGGTGTGATGACTGTCGGGACTTCCGCGAGATTCGTCGAGCACGAGGCAAACAGCTTCTCAATTGCTGCAACGCCGTCAGGACCGCCATGCCGATCGGCGTCGAGCACGATCAGACCGGTTTTTCCCAGATCAATTGCGGGCAGCGCGTCCTGCGATTCGTTCCACCACTCCTCGACCTTCGCGAGCTCGGTTGTCGATTCGTCGCGCCACTTGATACCGCGCTTCGGCCGCTTGTCGTCGCCGCAGGGGAAAACGGCCAAGCCAAGCGAGGCGAGTTTCCTGGCGAAATAGGCGTTGCCCTTTTGCTCTTGGTTCATGCCGCCATGGCCTTCCGGAACATGTGAAGGCAAAGGCTCAACAGGATGCCGCCATCTCTTGCGGCAACGTCGCTTGCATTTCCGCGCTTGTGATTTTGGATGAAGCACTCTGCGAGCTCGCCGGTTGCAAAAAGGCCGAAGGTCACCGTGTATTTCAAGTCTGCAAATTCAAGCTGAAAGGTCTCGGAACGGCGCCGATTGGGTAGGCGGCGGCGGGCGGCGGTCATGATGCCTTCTTCCGTTTGAGCGGCGAGCGCCCGGCTTGCGTTTCTTCGGCCAGCGCACGCCGATATTTGGCTTGCCACTCGGCATTTTGCTGGTCCCATTCGGCCCAAGCTTCCGGCGTGATCCTGTTGTATCCGCCGGACTTGGCGACCAAGTCCTGTAGATTGGGCGGCGGTTTGCGGGCGGCGTTCATGGCGCGCCCCCGATCTTGCCGGCCCAGGCCTCGATAAGCTGGCGCTCGGATTCTTCGGCTTCGCGGAGGGTCTCCAGCTCGGATTCGCTGATGTGTCGCTCGATACACTCGCTCACCATGTCGCGCAGCACATTAGGCGGTAGTGCATCGAGCTCTGTGCTGTTGCCCTCGAACTCGGCGGCGTGGCGGTTGCCTTCGCGCTTGGTCGGTCGGCTCGGCAATCCGAATTCGGCGATCTGTTCTTCCGTGAGGGCGACGCGCTCAACAATTGGTCCCGCGCAATCAAACTTTTCGCAGAGTTCATTCAATCGGTTTTCGATTGTCTGCGGAATCAGTACACCGGACGGATCATGGTCGCCGAACTGATAGATGTATGTGTCTTTGCCCCCCTCGGCGGCCCGCCGAATCTCGACGGCGGTGCCGTAAAGCTGGGTCAGGGACGGCATGCCCTTTGAGACGAGGACCGGCACGTCATATTCTGAGGCTACGTCCCAGATAATGCCGGAAAGCGCCTCCTTCTCGGACCAGATTTCGATGTAATCCGAACATTCGCGAAGCGCGCTCCTGCGGTAGAATTCGGCGGTAGCTTGAACCGCTTCGGCAATGTTGTCGTAGGTCTGGGTCTCTCTTCGCCGTCGGCTCTCATCGATGATCCACCCGAAGGGGATCTCGTCCTCGAGACGCATATGGGTCAGGAGCCGGATCACGGTCCCGTCGTACTGTGCCTCGGTCTTTTCGATAGTTCCCCGGACTACGAGCTGGTAGAAGACCTGCCGCACCGTCATCGGGTTGTCGGCCTTCAAGATGGCGAAGATGTCGGCCTTGATGCCCT
>WNGE01007609.1_pt1 | contig 19294 bp, 20 predicted proteins | sample 5400651 | NCBI WGS metagenome assembly WNGE01 (sample SAMN13153370, study PRJNA577476) | soil metagenome | isolation source: 60 cm soil or saprolite under grassland replicate 2 | place: USA:California | collected 2016-06-15
ACCTGCTCCTCGTCGACTCCAAGCTCCTGTACAACGAAGTCGAGCAGTACTTGAAGCAGATCGACCCCGAGCTGTTGCCCCGGGTCAAGCTGTACACCGCCGAGACGCCGCTCTTCGACGAATACGACGTCGAGGCGGAGATCCGTAACCTCTTCAAGCAGCGGGTCGACCTGCCGACTGGCGGGTACCTGATCATTCAGCCGACCGAGGCACTGATCTCGATCGACGTCAACACCGGGCGCTACACCGGCAAGCGGGACCCCGAGAGCACGATCCTGCGCACGAACATCGAGGCGGCGCGCGAAGTCGCACGACAGCTCCGGCTGCGCGACATCGGCGGGATCATCGTCGTCGATTTCATCGACATGGAGACGAGGTCGAACCGCGACAAAGTGCTCCAGGAGCTGCGCACCCATCTGGGGCATGACCGAGCGCGCACGCGGGCGTTTGCGGTGTCCGAGCTGGGCCTGATCGAAATGACCCGGCAACGGGTGCGGCCGTCCCTGTGGCAGTCGATGACGATTGAGTGCCCGACCTGCTCAGGCACCGGTCGCGTGTTCCGGCCGGAGGTCGTGGTGCGGCGCATGGAGCGCTCGCTCAAGCGCGCCGGCGCCGATCACAAGGAGCGGCAGCTGTCGGTCCGGCTCCATCCCGAGGTCGCGCTCTACCTCGTGGAGCAGGAGCCTAACTTCCTGCGTCAGTTGGAGAAGCAGACCGGCCTCGAGCTCGAGGTGCGGGATGATCCGATGATGCGGCTGGATGAGTTTCGCATGATGGCGCGGCCTGCTGGACGGGACGTCACGGAGCAGTATGCGGTTGCCTGAGCCATCAGCTATCTGCCGTCAGCCGTCTGTGCTGATGGCAGATGGCTGACGGCCATCTTGACCGAAGTCACGATCCCAATTAGAGTTCCGGCCCTATGTCATACGCGATCTTCACGACCGGTGGTGCTCAATTCCGGGCCGAGCCCGGAGTCACCATCAAGGTGCCGCTGCTCGACGCGAAGCCGGGCGACGAGGTCTCGTTCGACACCGTGCTCATCGCGAGCGACGGCAAGCATGTCGCGACCGGCACGCCGAAGGTGAAGGGCGCAAAGGTCACGGCCGAGGTCGTGCGGCACGGCAAGGGCAAGAAGGTGCGGATCTTCCGGTTCGCGCGCCGCACCGGGTATCGCCGCCATGCCGGACACCGGCAGGACTTCACCGAGATCAAGATCGCCGACGTGAAGGTCGGCTAGGACTCTATGGCTCATAAGAAGGGCGTCGGCTCCTCGCGCAACGGGCGCGACTCGAATCCGAAGTACCTCGGCGTGAAGCGGTTCGGCGGGGAATTCGTGCGGGCCGGGACCATCATCGTCATTCAGCGCGGTACCAAGTTCCATCCCGGCAAGAACGTGCGGCGCGCCTCGAACGATACGCTGTTCACGACCATCGACGGTCACGTCAAATTCGAGCACAAGAACAAGCAGCGCTTTCAGGTCAGCGTGTATCCGGCGGCGGCTAGGAACTAGTCAGGGGCGGTAAAGGGGCGGTAGGAGGCGGTAGGGGGAAAAACCCCACCGCCTTTTTTGCGTCCGTCACGTCGATTTCTGGTTACGCTCTCCCATTTCGCTTAGCACACTCTTGCCAACATGATGCCCTACGAGCGCTTCGAAGCCTGGAAGCTCTGCGACGAACTCGCGGTACAGGTTTATGAGGTAACACGATCGTTTCCCAAATACGAATTGTTCGGTTTGACCTCCCAGGCACGTCGAGCAGCATTCTCGGCACCCGCCAATATCGCGGAGGGTTCCGCAAAGCCGGGCGCCAACGAGTTCTGCCGATTTCTGAATATCGCGATCGGATCGCTGTCGGAACTGTCCTACACCCTGAGATTCTGCAGGCGAGTCGGACTCTTGAATGATGAGCGCTACAATGAGTTGGACGAGTTACGTCGACGAGCTGGGTTTCTGACCTGGAAGCTTTATGAGGCAGTCCGAAAGAGAAAACGGTAGCGGGTCGTCGTTTACCGCCCCCTACCGCCTCCTACCGCCTCCTACCGGTTGTCATCCGGGAACTTCCCGGGTATAAAACAGCCATGCGCGCGCTCGCCGTCGCCCTCGTCGCAGCCACCATCGCTTGCAATCCATTCGCCTTCTGGGGCGACGCCACCGCGCAACGGGACGCCGCGGAGACGGCGACCGAACGCTTCCACCTGAAGCTCGACTTGGGGCAGTTCGACTCGATCTATCAGGAAGCCGATCCAGGATTCCGAAACGCCGGCACGGAGAAAGACGCGAACGCCCTGTGGCGTATGGTTCAGCGCAGGTTCGGCTCGTTGCAGAGCGACTCGCTGTTCAACTGGAATGTCAGTGTCACAACGAACAACGGCACAGTCGTTCGCCTGGTCTACTACACGACCTTCTCCAAGGACAAGGCGACGGAGACATTCACCTGGCGTATTCGCAACGGCAAACCGGCGTTGCTCGGCTACAACATCAACTCCCCGGCGTTGCTGCGGGCAATGGTGGACGACAAGAGCACGGAAGAAAAGAGCATGGCCGAAAAGAACTAAGAGGGCAGAGAACTAGCAGGGGGCGGTAAGGGGGGGTGTATACCGCCCCCTACCGCCTCCTACCGCCCCTAATACTTCGGTGGCAGCGTCTTATATCTCTCCAGCAACTCCGTCTGCCTGCTCCGCAACCGAATGTCTTTGCCCCGTATGAATACGTGCTCGACCCCCGTCGAGAAATCGAAGGGATCACCGGTCCAGACAACGACGTTCGCAACTTTCCCCGCGTCCACCGATCCGTACCGATCCGCCACGCCAAAGATCTCGGCGGGTGTCAGCGTCACGGCACGCAGCGCCTGCTCCCACGGCATCCCGTTCGCAACTGCGTTTCCGGCCTGCTGCCGCAGGTCCCTGGTATTCTCGGTCGTGGTCTGTTGTCGAGGGGCTCGACGAGCACCGGCACACCCGCCGCCGCAATCTCGCTCGCAATCATCCACCCCTCGGCGACCCCCGCGAGAATTAGCCGCAGCTTGTACTCCTTCGCGATGCGCAGCGCGGTCTCGATATCGCTGCGGCGGTTCGCGACCACGATCAGCGGCAGCTCGCCGCGCAGCACCGGTTGCAGCGCCTCGAGATCCGCGGCGTTGGCGCTGAGATCCTGGATCTGGCGGCGCCGGTAATCGGCGCGGCGGGTCGCGTACTCGCGGGCGTCGTTCAACACTTGGCGCAGTCGTTGGGCGACTGCCGCGCGCGACCCGCCGCCGGCATCCTTCGCTGACTCGCTCAAGTTGGCAACCATGGCAGCCGGCTGTTTTATCTGCATCGCTTCGATGGTGGTCCCGTCGAGATCGATGAGCGCCGCCCGGCCCCAGATCAACCCGCGGCTCGGCGGGACACCCAACGATCCGGGAACGGCGAGCGTGCTCGTGACACCTTCCATGCGATTCACCGCGATGAGCGTCGACGCGGGGTTGATGCCCTCGAGCACGTTGAACGACGCGGCGACATCGTTTCCGCGGAGCCTGTACTCGTTGGTATTGTCGACCATCTCGATCTCCCGCAGTCCCATCTGGCCCGCCCCATCGATGAAGCCGGGTGTTACCCACTTGCCGGATGCATCGATGCGCGTCGCACCTGCCGGCACGGCCACGGTCGCTCCGACGGCAGCAATCCGGCCGTCACGGATCAGCACCGTGGCGTTTTCGATCTTCGGACCCGAAACCGGATACACCGTGCCACCGGTGATCGCGATCGTCTGGGCAAGCAGGAAGGCGATCATGGCTGCCCCAACGTGAAGTCGGTTTTGGGTTGATGCGCCGGATCGTTGCGGTCGTACACGAGCCAGCCGTCGTTGTAGACCTGAATCGCGCGGGCATAGACGGAAAGCGGATCGGCGGACCAGAGCACCACGTCGGCCATCTTGCCGGGTTCGAGCGTCCCGACGGTCGAATCGAGACCGAGCACCCAGGCCGGGTTGGCGGTGAACCAACGCACCGCCTGATCGCGGGTGATGGGAATCCCGGCGCGCCGGCCGTGGTACATCGCCTTTGCCGCCTCCTGATTGAGCCGCTGAATCCCGGACGCGTCATCAGAGTGAATCACGACGCGTCCACCCGCCTGCTGCACCAGCGCGGCGTTCTCGTAGATCCCGTCCATCGCCTCTTCTTTGAAGCCCCACCAGTCGGACCAGATCGACACCGCCGTGCCCTCGCGCGCCAGCACGTCGGCGATCTTGTACGCCTCCACGGCGTGGTGGAATGAGCGGATCTTGAACCCGAACTCATGGGCGAGATCGAGCATCTGCATCATTTCGTCCGCGCGGTAGCAGTGGTTCTGCACGAAGATGTTGCCGCGCAGCACCTCGGCGAGCGACTCGTTGCGCAGATTGCGCTCCGGCGGATCGCCCTGGTGATCCTTGTTCCACTTGTCCCACTTCTGGCGATAGGCTTGCGCGGCGATGAATGCCGCGCGGTAGCCGGCCATGTTGCCCATGCGGGTCGAGGGCCCGCCGCGCGGGCCGTACGTGCGCTTGGGATTCTCGCCGCAGGCCATCTTCAACCCGTAGTGCGCGCCGGGAAACTTCATCTCCTGTACCGACCGCGCGGGAACGAGCTTCAGCACCGCGCTGCGCCCGCCGATGAGATTTGCCGACCCGGGGAGCGCCTGGATCGTCGTGACACCGCCCGCGATCGCGAGTGGGATCTGCGGATCCTGCGGCCAGAACGAATGCTCGGCCCACACCTCGGCCGTCACCGGGCTCGTGGCCTCGTTGCCGTCCGATTCCCCGAACGTGCCGGGCGCGGCGTACACGCCGATGTGCGAGTGCGTGTCGATCACGCCCGGCGTCACCCACTTGCCCGTGCCGTCGACGATCGTCGCGTCGGTCGGCGCCGTGACGTTCGCGCCCACCGCGACGATCCGGCCGTCACGGAACAGAATTGAGCCGCCCTGAATCTCCTGTCCCGCTGCCGTCATGATCGTGGCATTGCGGATCAGCACCGGAGGATTGGGATGGCGCTGATAGGTCGATGGATACTGAGGCCCGATGCCCGCATCCTGTGTAGCCGCCGCGGCTGGCGCGGCGGTTTGTGCGGGTGCCGCCGCGTTCGTCGTCCGTGCACCCGCCGAGGCGCAGCCGGCGAGGAGCACCAGCATCGCCAGGCTGGTCGACAGATATCGCATGTGTGATCTCCTGTTATTTCACGAGTTCAAACACCAGCGGCGCTCCCGTCGGCGCAACCCGCACGACCCGCCGCGGCGCCTGCTGGCTGACATGCATCACGAGCGGCAGCTGCATCCCGGACAACTCGAGCCGGTAAGCCGGGATGGTCCCCGCGGGCACAGCGACGTTCTCGACCCCGGCGACCTTCACGCTGACGACCTTGGTCACCCCTTCGCCGGACGAGAAGACGTTCAGGTTGAACGTTTTGCCTTGCTCGAGCGCCAGCGCGGGCAACAGGACCGCGAGCGCGTTATCGTCGATCGTCCCTGCGGTCACCGTCGTGTCGACCGTGATCGTCTTCGGACCGCCGGGCTGCGGCGTCTGGCTCGTGCCTTTCACACGCCCGCCCGCGTATGTGAGATGTATCTCCGTGTGCTGACCCTGAACCACGCTGGTCTGATCGGTGCGACGCATCGACAGGTCGCTGTTCAGCACGGCCGTCGACTGTTGCTGGACGAACGCACCAATCACGGTCGATTCGGTATAGACGATCGAGTCACCAGTAACGACCACCTTCGATGTCTGGCCCCCCAACGCGTTGCCTTGCACCAGTGCCTGGAAGCTGTCGCTGTGCGCCACGATCTGACTGCGATCGAACGCCACCGGCCCACCCGTCGGATTCAGCTCAGCCGGCTCCATCGGCTTCCCGCCGACGTCGACGACTCGCACGGGCGCGATCGCCTTGAGCCTGTCGTACAGCGCCTTGGCGTCGCCGACCACGACGATCGTGAGCGCATCGCGTTTGAAGACGCGCTGCGCCGCGGCGCGCGCGCGCAGGGCACTCACCGCCGTGAGGCGTTCGCGATAGCGCTGGATGTAGTCCGCGCCGAGCCCGAGCAGCCGAGCCGACGTGACGACCTGCGCGATCTGGCGCGGCGTCTCGATCGTCAGCGGGAAGGAGCCGACGAGGAACCCCTTCGCCGCAACGAGCTCACTGTCGGGAATGGTCTCGGTGCGTACCCGGTCGATCTGATGGAGCAGCTCCGTCAGCGCGCTGTCGGTGACCTCGGTGCGGCCCTCGAATGTCGCCTGCCAGAATCCCATGCCGCGGCTGCGGCGCAGCGCGGCGTAGGAGCCGTACGTCCAGCTCTTCTGCTCGCGCAGGATCATGAACAGACGGGAATCACTGCCACCGCCCAACACGTGCGTCGCGATGCGCGCCGGGTAGTAGCCGCTGTCGGTCGGCAGGAAGGTCGTATTGCCGATCACGATGTTCGACTGCACGGAGCCCGGCCGGTTGACGAGCAGGATGTCCGTGCCGCGTTTGGTGGGGGCGGCGGGAAATGCGGGCGTCGGCGCCGCGGCGCCGCGCCAGGTGCCGAACGCCTCGGTCGCGAGCGCCCGGGCTTGCGGCAGGGTGATGTCGCCCGAGATCACGAGGAGCGCGCCACCGGGACGCAGCCGCCGCGCCGCGAACCCCACCACGTCGTCCCGAGTGATCGCCTTGTAGGCGGCAACGCTCGTGTTTCGGCCGTACGGATTGCGGCCGTAAATCTCCTTCTGGAAAGCGCGCGCGGCGACATTATCGGCCTGGGACAGCTCCACCTCGAGCGAGGAAAGGAACCGCGTGCGCGCGAGCTCCAGCTCCTGCTCGGGGTACGTCGCCCGTCGCGTCACATCGCCGAGCAGCGAGAACGCCAGATCGGCGTGATCGCTGAGCACGTCCGTCGAGATCGTCAGGAAGTCGTCGCCCGTGCTCGCGCCGATGCTCCCGCCCACACCCTCGATCGCCGCCGCGATCTGGTCGGCGGTGCGGGTGGGCGTGCCCTTGGTCAGCAGCTCGGCGACCAGCGCCGCGACGCCTTCTTTGCCGGCGGGATCGTACGCGGTTCCCGCGCGGAAGCTGAGACTCACCGAGAGGGTCGGCTGCTCGTGATTCTCGACCAGCAGCAGGGTCATCCCATTCGGCAGTGCGACGTCCCGGAACGGCGGGAACTGCACGGGCCGAAGCCTCGCGGGGGCCGGGGCACGGGTGGGGAAGGGCTCCTGGGAGGCAAGTTGGAATGTTGGAATGTTGGACAGTGTAATCACCGTCAACATTCCAACCGTCCAACCGTCCAACCGTCCAACCGTCCGGCGGCTCATTGCCCACCTCCGCTCGCCGGCGCCGCACCCGCACGAACGACCACCACCGTCAGATTGCCGGGCGCCAGGTAGCTGTTCGCGACCCGCTTCACATCGTCGCTCGTCACCGCGAGCAGCCGGTCGAGATCGTTGTTGATCTCTTCGATCGACGTATGAAACGTCAGATAGTGATGCAGCTCCTCTGCTTTGCCCAACGTGGTCTCCCGGTTTGCAATGAAGCCGGCGCGTAGCGCGTTCTTCGCCTTCTCGAGCTCGTCCGGCGTAATGCCGTTGGCACGAATGCTGTCCAGTTGCACCCCAATCAGGCTGTCCAGCCGATCCGCCGGCACTCCCGAGTTCACGATGCCGTAGGCGACCCAGATCCCCGGCCCGTTGCGCGAGCCGAACGGGTTGAGAATGGCGCCCGACCCGACCGCGGCCTTTTCACGCCGCACTACAGAGACGTTGAGCCGCGAGCTCTCGCCCTGGCCGAGGATGATGTTGAGGATCTCGAGCGCGGGCGTGTCGGCGTGGCGATGGTCCGGAATGCGGTAGATGCGGAGCACCGCGTCCAGATTTGCCTGCGCGTCATGCACTTCGCGGCGCCGGGGGACGGTGCCGGTCGTCGTCGCGTCGCACCGCGGGCCTTCCGGCACCGGGTGACTCGGCGCTCCGGCGAAGTACTGATTCACGAGCCGGCGCAGCTCGCTCGGCGGGAAGTCGCCGACCACGACGAGGGTGGCGTTGTTGGGCGCGTAGTAGCTGTCGAAGAACGCCTGGACGTCGGGAAGCTTCGCCGCGTCGAGATCGGCCATTGAGCCGATGACGGTGTGGGCGTACGGGAAGCAGCTGGTGCTGTCGAACGGCAACGTGAGACCGTCCGTGAACGCACCCTGATAGGGTTGATTGTCGACCCGCAGCCGGCGTTCCTCTTTGACCGCCTGCCGTTGGTTCTCGAAGTTCTCTTCGGTGATCGCGAGCGAGCGCATCCGGTCTGCTTCCGCCCAGAGCGCCACGTTGAGACGGTTCGACGGCACCGTCTCCCAATAGTTCGTGCGGTCCTCGGCGGTCGAGCCGTTGAAATCGCCGCCGGCACGCTCGATCAACTTGTTGTGCTCGGCCTTTTTGATGTGCGCCGACCCCTGGAACATCATGTGCTCGAACAGGTGCGCGAACCCCGAGCGGCCGGGGCGCTCGTTGCGCGAACCGACCTCGTACCACACATCCACCGTGACGATCGGCGTCGAGTGGTCCTCGGAATAGATGACGCGGAGGCCATTGGGCAGCGTGAACTGCTCGAACGCGATTCGTCCGGCGGGAGCAGTGGCCGGCGCGGCCTGCGCGATCAGCGTTCCAGGAAGCAGCACGAGCAGCACGAACAGTTTACGCATGGGTTCGAGACTCCATAGGGAAGAGCGTCAGCGCGTTGGTTTCGAGGATAGCCTGTTGCTGCTCGTTCGTAAGCGGCAGGGCCAGGAACTGATCGATGTTTTGCCGGAGGTCTTTCACACCGGGGCTGGGCCAGTCGGTGCCCCACAGCACTCGGCCCGAGATCTCCGTCAGGCGGGGAAAGTACTCCAGCAGCTTGGAGGGCGGAATGCCTGAGACATCGAGCCTGACTTTCCTATGACGTCTCAGGATGAAAAACGCTTCCTCCATGTAGAGCGGCCGCCCGCCGTGCGCCATCACGAGCTGTAGATCGGGAAAATCGATGGCGACATCGTCCAGCTCCATGGGATTGCCGAATTTCGAGCGCGCGCCCGGGAAGATCGATGTGCCGGTGTGGATCATGACCGGCAGGCCGCGCTCTTCGCAGCGCTGGTAGATCTTGCCGAGCGCGGCGAGCCCGTCCGTGTAGGCGTTGGCGGGGAACGCCTGGTGTGGCGGATGGATTTTGAGCAACCGGATGCCGAGGTCGATCAGCCGATCCACGTCGCCTGATGGGTCGCGGGTGTAGCGCGCGTGCACGCCGCCGTAGGGCAACAACCGTTCGGGATTCGCGCGGGCGTACTTGGCGGCGAATGTGTTGGTCGAATCGTCGAACCCCATGATGTCGGGGCTTGGATAATTGACGAGGCCGACGCGCCAGACGCCCGATTTGTCCATTACCTCGAGCAGCGCGCGGGGGTCGTCCATCAGGGAGATGAGGACCTCCCAATGGTCCTCTTTCCCCTTGCGCATCGCCTCCTGGACGGCGGGTTTGAGCTGGCGCCATGGCTGGATGTGGATGTGGACGTCGGTAATGCGGCTCAATCGCCCCAGGTGTAGAACCCCTTTCCCGTCTTCTTCCCCAGCTCGCCCTTCTTCACTTTCTCCTTCAGAATCTTCGGCGGCTCATACTGCGGCTTGCCGAGCGTCGCATGCAGGTACTCGGCGATCGCCAGGCGCACGTCGAGGCCCACGAGATCGGTCAGCTTGAGCGGCCCCATCGGGTGGTTGTAGCCCAGCTCCATCGCCTTGTCGATGTCTTCCGCGCTCGCCACGCCCTGCTCGAGCATGCGCATCGCTTCGAGCCCGAGGACAACGCCTAACCGGCTGGACGCGAAACCGGGGGAATCGCGCACGACGATCGGCTCTTTGCCGAGCCGACGCGCGAATTCCACGGCGCGCTCGGCCGCGGGCCGGCTGTTGCGCCCGTGCGTGACGACCTCGACCAGCTTCATGACGTACACCGGATTGAAGAAGTGCATGCCGACCAGTCGCGCCGGGTGTGCCATCGGGGCGGCGATCTGCCCAATCGATAACGAAGAGGTGTTCGTGGCGAGTAGGGCATCGGGCGGCGCCGCGCGTTCGACGTCGGCGAAGAGGCGCTGCTTGACCGCAAGGTCCTCGACGACCGCTTCGATCACGATGTCGGCCGTCGCGACCGCCGCGCCGAGCTGCGGCTCGGCGCGCAACCGTTCATGGACCTGATCCCGATCCTGCTCGGTAATCTTCCCCCGCTTCAAGCCACCTTCGAGCAAGCTCTCGATCTTGCTCATCGCCAGGGGCAGGGCATCGGGTTGTGCGTCGGTGAGCCTGACTCTGCATCCTGCGAGCGCAGCGATGTAGGCGATGCCGTGCCCCATCGTGCCGGCGCCGAGTACGGCGACGCGAGGGGGTTTCACGCTGCTCGGCCCCCGTCGACCACCCGCCGCGCGCGCTCGGGATGGTTGGTGCAGAGGCCGTCTACGCCCCAGTGCACCAGGCGCTCCATGTCAGCCGGAGAGTCCACTGTCCACGCAATGAGCGTCGCGCCCAGGCCGTGTACCGTCTGCACGAGCCGCTCATCGATCGTCGCGTGCTCGGCCCAGAGTGTCTGCGCCGCGGCGTCCGCAAGGATCTGCTTGGCGGACGGCGAGCGGACTTCGGAAAGAATCCCCCGCGCCAGGGTCGGCCGTTTCTCACCCAGTCGCCGGATGACAGGCTCGAGGAAGCTGTGTACCGCGTACCCGGGCGGGTTCGGGCCGCGATCGAGCGTCGCGAACAACCGATCATCCCAGCGGGGATCGAGCACTTTCACCTCGACGAAGACTCTGAGCGTGCCGAGCACGTCCAGCGCCTGCGCCAGGGTGGGGATGGGCTCACCGTTCGCGAGTGGCACGGTCGCGAGGTCCGTCGCCAGCGTCTGCGCGATCGGGAGGCCGATGATGGACGGATCGTGGTGAACGACGATTTCTCCGTCGCTCGTGGCGTGGACGTCCAGCTCGACGCCGTCGGCGCCCTGACCTCGGGCCGCGCGGAACGCGGCGAGGGAGTTCTCCAGCTCGATGCTGGAGGCACCCCGGTGCGCAATCACCAAAGGCTTCACTGTTGGAGGCTGTCGGCTTTCTTCGGCTCGATCCAGTCCGGCTCTTTCTCGATGTCGTGCACGGTCGCGATGTCTTCGGGGCGCGGCAGCACCGATTCCAGATAGGCGGGATACTTGGCCGCGTCGATCGGCTGCCCCTCCACCGTGAACTTCTGGTGCGCGTACATCCCGATCCGGCGGTTGAACTTGAGATCCGGCACCTTGAGCTGCCGCTCGCGCTCCGGGATAAACATGTTGAGCCGCTCGACCAGCTTCACGATCTCCTGGCGATACAGATTCCGCGCCAACTCGTTCAGCGTGCTCTTGTCCGGCTCTGCGCCGTTGGTGGGATTCTCGCGTTCGTCATACCGCCCCTTGAGTCCCCACACGTACGCCCAATGCGCGGACGAGGAATTGTCGGTTCCGAAGAGGTCGAACGCCGTGGGGATCCACTTATAGAAGAAGCGCTGGATCACCTCCGAGGGCATCTTGCCGGCCTTCACGATGCGCAGCAGCCCGTTGTTCCCGGTGCCCAGGTGGTACGACTCTTCCTTCAGCATCGGACCCATCGAGCGGGACAGCGGATCGAACGCCGAGACGGAGAGCATCTTGAGCTGGAACTTGCCGTCGCGGTCGATGAACTGCGTGTAGGTGAAGAAGTCGAGCCAGTTGTCGACGATCTCGTTGAACGAGCCGAGCAGCCGCTCGCCCTCGTCGGCGCGCCGCTCGAGCAGCTTCGCCGCTTCGCGCTTGCCCTCATCACCGAAATGGCTGCAGAGCAGGTAGGACATCTGCCAGCCGTGCCGCATCTCTTCGGTCATCACACGCTGCAATGACAGGAGGTCGTAGGCAGAGGGCGCGTGCTGCAGCAGGTTGCGTTGCTGCTCTACCGACGCGAATTCCGTATCACCCTGGTAGACGATCAGGTTGAGCAGCGCGTCGCGGATGCGCTGGTCGGGGATGTGCATCACGGTCGGCCATTTGCGCTGGCCCTTGTAATGCCCGAACTCGATGTGCGGCACTTCGGGCTCACCGAACTTGGCCTCGAACCCGTACTTGCGAAGATCGCCCTGCGGGAGACCGATCGAGTCCTGCCAGTAGCGGAAGTAGTCGATCCAGTCGTCGAAGTTGTGGAGTTTGCGGACCATCAGCGATTCCTTATGAGTTGGCGTGCTTCGGGAGTGGCGAACAGGACCTCTTGATCGGCGATTTCGACGTCGAGCATCTCTTCCAGTGTGCTATGGAGCGAACGGTACAGGGCGGCCTTGGCCTTACGCACCGCCAGCGGCGCCATGCCGGCCCAGCGCTCCGCCAGGGCCTGGGTCTCAGGGGCTAGGGCCTCGGGCGGGACCACGCGATCGAAGAGGCCGAGCTGGGCCGCTTCCGCCGCCGGGACCATGCGGGCGCTCCAGACCAGCTCGAGTGCTTTCGAGATGCTCGTGAGCCGCGGGAGGAAGTAGCTCCCACCCCAGTCCGGCCCCAGTCCGAGCTTGTGAAATACCTGTCCGATGGATGCTCGATCCGAGGCGATCCGGTAGTCGCACGCGAGCGCGAGGTTCGCTCCGCCCCCGGCCGCGGCGCCGTTGACCGCGGCCAGCACGGGCTTGGGCGCGCTGCGAATCGTGAGCGCGATGTCTTTGCCGGCACGGACGAGCTGCTCGCCCTGTGTGCCGAGCACACCGAGGTCAGCCCCGGCGCAGAACGCTTTGCCCGCGCCCGTCACGACGATCACGCGCACCGCGTCGGCGCTCGCGAGCATGCGCAGCGCGGCGAGCAGATCCTCGCACATGTCGGGATCGAACGCGTTCGCCTTGTCGGGCCGATTGAGCGTCGCGGTCCCGATGTGATCGGTGATCTCGACCAGCACGTGCTCGTACGCCGCCATCAGACGCGCTCCACGATCATCGCGATGCCCTGGCCGACGCCGATGCACATGGTTACCAGGCCGAACTGCGTGTTACGGCGTTGCAAGGCGTGGACAAGCGTGGTCAACAGCTTCGCTCCGGTGCAGCCGAGCGGGTGACCGAGCGCGATGCCGCCGCCATAGATGTTCACCTTTTCCGGGTCGAGCTTCAGCTCGCGGATGCAGGCGATCGCCTGCGCCGCGAACGCTTCGTTCAGCTCGATCAGGCCAATGTCGTTGATCGTGAGGCCGGCCCGTTTGAGCGCCTGCTGCGTCGCTGGAATCGGTCCGAGTCCCATGCAACTGGGGTCGACGCCGGCGACGGCCGTCGCCACGATTCGCGCCATGGCCGCGCCTAGCCGCCCTTCGCCGCCCTTCGCCGCCGTCACCAGCAGCGCAGCCGCCCCGTCATTGATTCCGCTCGAGCTCGCTGCCGTGACCGTACCATCCTTCTTAAAGGCGGGTTTGAGCTTCGATACCGAATCCAGCGTCGTCCCGGCGCGCGGGTACTCGTCCTTCGCAAACGTCGACCCGTCGGGCAACGTCACCGGCACCAGCTCATCCGTGAACACGCATTCCTTCAGCGCCTGCTCGGCCCGCCGCTGGCTCTCGACCGCAAACGCATCCTGCTCGGCGCGGCTGATCTTGTAGCGCGCCGCCACGACTTCCGCCGTTTCGCCAAGCGAGATCGTCCATTCCTTCTTCATGCGGGGGTTCACGAAGCGCCACCCGACCGTCGTGTCGGCGGTCTCGGGAGCCTTCCGGCTCCACGGCTCGCCCGACTTGAGCATCACGTACGGCGCGCGCGTCATACTTTCAACCCCGCCGGCGATGAACGTCTCGCCTTCGCCCGCCTTGATTGCCTGTGCCGCGCTCGCGGCCGCCTGGAGGCCGGAGCCGCACAACCGATTCACCGTCTGCCCTGGTACTTCGATCGGGAGCCCGGCGAGCAGCAACGCCATGCGGGCGACGTTGCGATTGTCCTCGCCCGCCTGGTTGGCGCAGCCGAGAATCACATCGTCGATGGCCCGAGGATCGATGCCGGAGCGTTCGACGACCGCTTGGATGGGGACTGCCGCAAGGTCATCCGGCCGCACGCCGGCCAACGACCCGCCGTGCTTACCAACAGGAGTCCTTAGGGCCTCAACAACAAAGGCCTCCCTCACAGTGCGACCCACACAGTCTTGGTCTCGAGGTAGCCGTCGAGCGCCTCACGCCCGAGGTCTCGGCCAAATCCCGATGCTTTGAACCCGCCAAACGGCGCGCCGGAGTCGTAGAAGTTGTACGAGTTGATCCACACCGTGCCGGCGCGAATCGCCTTGGCGGCGCGGTGCGCTTTCTGGATGTCCTTTGTCCACAGCCCGGCGGCGAGACCGTAGATGGTGTTGTTCGCGAGCTTCACACCCTGCTCGAAGTCGTCGAAGGTCAGCACGGCGAGCACCGGCCCAAAGATCTCTTCGCGCGCGATCGTCATGTCGGGCTGCACGCCGTCGAACACCCTGCTGTTTCCTGGAGACGAGCGCGCCGAGGCGCGTGTTCTTATCGAGCGGATCGCCGGGCGTCATTTTCTTCGCACCCTCAGCCAGCTGCTCGATCACCTGCGCGTGCACCGATTTCTCAACCAACAGACGCGATCCGGCGGCGCACACTTCGCCCTTGCCATAAAAGATTCCCGTTTGCGCGCCGCGCACGGCGGCCTTCAGGTCGGCATCGGCGAAGATGATGTTGGGACTTTTGCCGCCCAGCTCCATGGTGACGCGTTTGTTCGTCTCGGCGGCCATCTTCATGACCTGCCGGCCGACCTCGGTCGATCCAGTGAACGAGATCTTGTCGACGTCCGGGTGTCGCACGAGTGCGGCTCCGGCCGTCGAGCCGCCGCCCGGCACCACGTTGAACGCGCCCGGCGGCAGTCCCGCTTCGAGCGCGATCTCGGCGAAGAGCAGAGCGGTGAGCGGCGTTTCCGACGCGGGCTTCAGGACAACCGTGCACCCGGCCGCGAGGGCAGGGGCGAACTTCCAGCTCGCGATGTTGAGCGGGAAATTCCAGGGCACGATCGCGCCGACGACGCCGATCGGCTCGCGCAGCGTGTAGGTGAGGAACGGGCCTTCGACCGGCAGCGTGTCGCCGACGATCTTATCCGCCCACCCCGCGTAGTAGCGCAGGGTGTTGATCGTCATCCCGATCTCGATCTTCGACTCGAACAGCGTCTTGCCGTTCTGTGCCGTCTCGAGCCGGGCGACTTCATCGAGCCGCGCTTCCAACAGATCCGCCGCCTTAAAGAGGAGTTTTCCTCTCTTCCTCCCTGACATGTCCCGCCACGCTTGCGATTCAAAGCAGGTCTTCGCAGCGCGAACCGCGTTGTCGACGTCCGCGGCATCGCCCTGGGCGACGTCGGCCAGGTTCTCTTCGGTGGCCGGGTTTTCGACGGGGAAGCGCTTGCCGCTGGCCGCCGGCCGCCACTCGTTATTGATGAAGAGGTCGGTCTTCACTTCCCCTTGAACTCCGCCATCCGCTTCTCCTGATTCGCGGCGATCCCTTCTTTAGCGTCTTCGCTCTGGAACAGCTGCTGTTGCAGCTCACGCTCGATCGCGAGCGCCGACTCGAACGGAACCTCGGCGCCTGATTGCACGGCGCGCTTGATCAGCCCGACCGCCTTCGACGCCTTGTGGGGTGGGCAGAATTGTCTGGCGTAGAGGAGCACCTGCTCCCAGAAGTCCTTGGCGGGGAAGATTTCGTTCACGAGTCCGATTTCCTTGGCGCGGTCGAACGAGAACAGCTCGCCCTTCACCATCAACTCGATCGCCAGCGGCTTGCCAAGGAGACGCGCCATCCGCTGGGTGCCACCGGTTCCCGGGAGCACGCCGAGGTTGACCTCGGGGAGGCCGATCTTTCCGGCATTCTCCTTGGCGAGCCGGATGTCGCACGCCATCGCAATCTCGAGACCACCGCCGACGGTGTGCCCATTGAGCGCCGCGATCGTCAGCTTGGGCGTCTGCTCCAACCGGTTCAACGTCTCGTTGGCATGCAGACAGAAGAAGTATTTGAAGCGGGGCGTGACCGTGTTCAGCATCCCGATGTTTGCGCCGGCCGAGAAGAACTTGTCGCCGTGGCCGCGCAGCACGATGACGTGCACGGTATCGTCGAAGCGTGCGCGGAGGATCGCCTCGTCGAGCTGGCGCATCATGTCATACGTGTAGGTATTGGCGGGCGGATCGTCGAGCTCGATGATGGCGAGCCCACCCTCACTCCGGTACTGCACGAGGGTCTTGACCTGCGGTTCTGTCATTGTTGCCATGGGTTACTTAGCCTCCGGATGAGTCTCGACGAAGCCGCCGAGGAAAATGCTCGTCATGAGATCAGCCAGCCGGGCGGGATCGATCGCGCCGGCCGGGTCATACCAGTTGTAGATCCAGTTCATCATGCCGAAGAGGATGTAGGCCGCAGCGCTGCGGTCGGGGCCACTCTGCTCGGGCGCCGCCTCCTTGAGAATCGATTCGAGCAGATCGACGTAGCGCCGCTTGATGGCACTGACGCCCTTGGGTGAGGCTTCGTGCGACAACACCTTCATCTCCGGCATGTGCTGCGCGAAGAACGAGACATGGTGTCGGATGAAGGCCTGCAGCCGTTCCTGCGGATCGGTCGCCGCGGCGACCGCGCGCCGCGCGCCTTCCAGCACCTGCGTGAAGCACCGATCCTGGATCAGGGCGAGCAAGTCTTCCTTGCCGCGGACGTAGTAGTACATCCCGGCCAGGGACATCCCGCTCGCGGCCGCGAGATCCCGCATCGTGGTGGGATGGTAGCCCTTGTCCGCGAAGACCCGGGCAGCGCGGGCGAGCAGGTGGTCGAGACGCTCGTCGTATGGTCGCATGAGATTTCGAACGTTTGTTCGAACTTCGAAGCTATGCGGCGGGTTTCGGTGAGGCAAGGTGTCTGGTGCCGGGTGCCTGGTGTCAGGGGTGTGATTCCGGACACCAGGCACCTGACACTCGACACCTCTTAATATTTCACACCTATCCACGTCCACACCCGGAGCCCGATGGCCCACCCGCACATGGTTCCAGCAGTCCCCCCTCCCGACGCCGCGCTGATTCGGGCGTGGCAGGGGGGCGACGAACAGGCGGCGGCCGAGCTGGTCGGGCGTCACGCTCGGCCCCTGGCGCGTTTTCTGGCTGGTGCCGGCGCGCCCGAGGCGGACGTCGACGATCTGGTGCAGGAGACGTTCATCCGCGCGTTTCGGAACGTAGACCGGTTTCGCGGGCAGTGTCAGTTCCGCACCTGGCTGCTGACGATCGGCAGCAATGTGCTGAAGGATTTCGGACGGCGGGCGGCGCGGCGGAAGGTGTTGCCGCTCGATGAAGGCGTTCGCGACTGGGCCGGAGACCCGCATGAGCATGCCGAGGCGAGCGAAGCCGAGGCGTTACTCGCGGCGGGTCTGCAGCGGCTGCCGCGGTTGCAACGTGAAGTCTTCCTGCTCAGAGCACAGCAGGGGTTGGAATACGAAGAAATCGCGGCGGCGCTGGCGACGACACCTGGAGCAGCGCGCGTGCACTACCATCATGCAGTGCGGAGACTCAAGGAGATAGTGAAATGAACGGCGACGCTAGACTCGAGAACATTGCGAAGCGCCTCGGCAACGAGGCCGCCGCTCGACTCGACGTCGAGGCGACTGCACGAACGGTCGTCGCACGGCTGCGCGAGCAACCGGTGCGGCGGGTGTCGTGGGTCCAGGCGAGCTGGCTGAGGATTGCTGCCGCGCTGGTCATCGTGGTGGGAGGTGCCGTGGCTGTCCGCCAGACGTTCGTTCGCGACAGCTCCGTGCACACCGCCCACCTCGTCGCTGACGACTTGAACGATCTCTCGGCCGATGAGCTGCGCGACGTGCTGGCGACGTTCGATCAGATCATCAGCAGCGATAGTGTGGCCGTACCGGAAGGCAGCACGGACTTGCATGAACTCGACGCGCAGCAGCTGCGGGCAGTACTGCGCTCTTTGGAGGGATAACCATGAGGAAGCACATCCTACTCAGCCTTGCCGTCCTGCTCGCGGGGGGGGCGGGGGGGCGTCTCGCCGCCCAGCAGCGTGACAGCATGCGCGCGCCGAGCGACACCGCCGAGGCGGGGCGCCTGCGGGCGCAGATCGAGCAGCGGTTCAACGATCGCGTGACGCAGGAGCTCAACCTGAATACCGATCAGGCCACGAAGCTGCGCGCCACGCAGGAGCGGTTCAGCACCCGTCGCCGCGACGTCATGGAGCAGCAGCTCGGGCGCCGGCGGGCGCTCGAGAATCAAATGCAGCCCGGGATCGCGGCGAACTCCGACAGCGTCCGCAAACTGATGGATGGGATTCAGGCTGGGCGCGGGGAAATGGTCAAGATCGAGCAGGATCAGGATCGCGAGATGTCGGGCTATCTCTCGCCCGTCCAGCGAGCGCGGTATCAGCAAATGCGCGAGCGCCTCATGCAGCGCGTTGGTGAAATGCGAATGGAACGGCGGGAAGGGCGGGGCATCGGCGGCGGCGGGCGCATGGGCGCACCGGCTCCACGGTTGCGGGGAGGACGACGGGGTCGGGGGATCTAGGACGCTGGGTTGGAAAGAATGAAGGGGCGCAGCATGCTGCGCCCCTTCGTTGTTTATGCCTGTTATTCAGGTCACGACTTCGACAGTCGTGGGTGGCGGCATGGCAGACGCAACGGACTCAAAACCCGTCGGAGGAAACCCCATGAGAGTTCGACTCTCTCCTCAGACATTTTCTCCTCACGGCTCCTCACGAAGCTGTAACACGCTCCGACCTTCTGTTGTCAATACCTCAAGCACTCGGCGCTCTTGGACTCTGTAATCACGTGAGTAGGCCCGCGTGGGTCCCGGAATACGAGTTCGCCGCATCGGGGTCTGAATCCACCATCGCCGTACAATCCAGCCGCCTGTTGGAAGGCGAAGAAACTCGATGCGCCCGCCCGCACGGTCCGCCAGCTCTGGCTCAAGCCTGGTGTAGCGATACTCCACGTACTCGAGCTTCGCTGTTTCTCGCTCCAGCCAGAGAACGCCCGCGATTTCGGGAACCGACTCTCCTCTGGTTGGTTCAAACGCAAGCCCGACGAGCTTGGGCTCGGTCGACCGCGCGGGCGCTAACCTGAAGCAATGGCGCCGGAGGAACACGTCCGAAAAAAGCACGGGAACATCCGGACCGTAGTAGATGGTCACCCCCGCTGAGTCCTGAACAAATCCTGCGTGAACGAGACTATCGGCCGGGAGGCTGATGAACGGCGTGTAAGTCGTCAGCAGGGCGGTATCTGATGTTTCCTCTAGAGTGGCAAGAGAGTTATTGACGCGCCTCGTTGACCTGACGA
>WNGE01003253.1_pt1 | contig 19292 bp, 13 predicted proteins | sample 5400651 | NCBI WGS metagenome assembly WNGE01 (sample SAMN13153370, study PRJNA577476) | soil metagenome | isolation source: 60 cm soil or saprolite under grassland replicate 2 | place: USA:California | collected 2016-06-15
TTCAGTGAAGGTCGCCATAGCAACAACGCCACTGACGTGATCCAAGGCCAGCTCACGGTTGCGACGAAGGTCAGGCGCGAAAGTCTAGGCAGCGCCGTCCATTCACTCAAAACCAACAGTGCCGGCAGAATCAAAAGCGCCTGATTAAACGGCGTGAACAGCGGGAAGGTAAGCACGGTCGCCATCAAGAACGCCGCCACCACCAGAGTGAACTGCCGTGAACTTTCGAGAACGTTTCGATTCCTCCATCCAAATGTCAAAAGCCAAATGACAATGAGGACGGAGATGACAACTCCAAACTTGTCGCCCAGAAATAGCCGGAGCATGGAAGTGGCGGGGAAATATTTCCGGTACGCCGCTATACCCGCGAAGAAATAGCTCAACCATCCCGGAAGAAGCAATTCTCCAGCCCCGATCAACGCGGCAATGGCGACGCCAAAACCAGCCACCAAGCGCCATCTAGCGCGCCACTCGCCCGCCGCCCAAAGGATGAACCAAACCAGCGGCAGAACCGCCATCTGGGGCTTGATTGTCGAGAAGGCCAGGAGCACCCCGGCGGTCACGAGATAACCCTTATGCACGCACCACGCGCCGGCCGTGATCAAGCACGCGACCACCAGTGCCAATTGCTGGTGGCGCATTCCCTGTATGATCTGTGGGCTGCTGAGGGTAAACAGAATCAGAGCTGCGGTTATCGTCCAGGGCAGCCGCCAGTCGAGAAGCCCCAGACTGAACGCGACCGTCAAACCCGCGAACGCACCCAAGACACACGGAGCCCAGAATTGGACCTTGACAAAGTCCGTGTAAATCGTAGGCGCCATCAGAAACACAACATAGAGTGGATACGCAAAGCGCTGCTCATCGACCACATGTTGCGCCGCTTCCTCCGGCGTGACGGCGTGGCCGTAGAAGACGATCTGGATCTCACGGCTTACCTCTGGCCCATAGGGATTGCGTCCGTTTAACAAAAGCTCCCGCGCCCCGACCCAGCGCGGATACAGATCCCACATTTGGGCCTTGAGCCCGCCCTTTTGCAGGTCCTTGGCATCCGCCCAGGGGCTCAGAATCTGGTGAACGTACAGCCATGTAGTTGCGCTGACGCACAAGCTCAACAGGAACCAGAGAGGAATCCGTTTTTGTCTTACCGATGTCACAGGATCAGAACAATCAGAACAGATGTGCGGAAGAAGTGTAACAAGCCTGGTAAGTCTGCGTGGGCGCAACGTATTGCCTCTACAAAATGCTCTACACTGCCGAGCACAATACCCGCCGCTCAGAACAGCGGATTGATAGTCCGCTGTTCCGACAGAGGCATGGCGGGAAACCGGCGGCAACTGAGACACAGAAGGCCACGGAGCGCGCAGGAACAGACCACAACCGAGCAAGAGCGGCTAAGAAGTGGTGTGCAAAGCGGCGAATTAAGGCGCAGAGTGGAGGGTAATTTGGCACACGGCAAAGGGTTCCGGGCACAGGAGCTGTATGCAGGCGATGGTAGGTGTTGCCCAAGACGCCCGGATGCAACCGATGCCTCGGAAGTTTCGCTATATAGAGTTCATCGCCTACGAAGTGCCAGTAACGATCTCGGGCGAACTGGATGATACTGACAGATGGTGAGTGGTGCCCGAGAGAGGAGTCGAACCTCCACGCCTTGCGGCACACGGTCCTAAGCCGTGCGTGTCTGCCATTCCACCACTCGGGCTAGATTTCCTCTATCGTAGCACTCTGCTTGGGCTTTCTGTGGCGGTGATCGCGACCATTGCTCGGTCACGGGCCGCATATCTCAGCGCAATCTTGCTGATGTGCTGGAGACCGCCGTTTACCAGTTCGTTAATGGCCTTCCTATTTTGACTTCCCCTCCATGACGAAGCTAGGGTAAGCAGCCGCAAGTTTGCCGCTTCGACTTGTTCACAGGAAGTGTTCCGATGAAAACGCATTTCTCCGAACAACCGGTCGCAGTCCATCCGCGCGAGAACATTGCGCAAAATTCAAGCAATTCTTTTCGCAGCCGGCGCAGCTTCATCAGCAGCGCCGCCTGCGCCGCAGGCGCCATTGGACTGTCGCCGTTGCTGGGTTCCAGCGAGACAAAGGCCGAGGCGGCGACCGCATTCGGCCGGACACGGGCAGTTGAAGCGTTTGAGATCAGGCGAAATGCCGCTCTTGCCGAGTTCAACGCTCCAGCGGCCTTGCACACCAATAATGGCGACGAACAGCGATACAGCAACAAGATTGGCAACTACTCAAAGGGCCTTCCACACAATAGCCTTGGGGAGGTTGAATTAGCCCCCTACAACGGGTACCTGAATGCGATTCGAAGCGGTCAGCCTTCGGACTTCGAGAACATTACTCTGGGTGGCACTACCCGGCTGACTAACCCACAGGCCGGCGTGGCGTTTGGTCTGGAGGGCGCTGATTCCGGAAACTTATCCGAGCCGCCATCCCCCGCGGTTGCCAGCCAGGAGCGTGCGGACGAAGCGGTGGAGAACTACTGGATGGCGCTCTTGCGCGACATGCCGTTCACCGAGTATGCCACCGATCCCATGGTTAGCCATGCATGCTCTGAACTGAGCAACCTTTCGGCATTCACAGGGCCTCGCATTAATGGTCAGGTCACGCCACAAACCCTGTTTCGAGGTTTCACGGCGGGTGATGTAATTGGCCCGTATATCTCCCAATTCCTGCTGCAACAGGTTTCTTTCGGAGCCCTTCCGCTTCGTCAGCAGTACGCCACCTATCAGCCCAGTATGGACTACATGACTGATTTTCCATCCTGGCTTGCCGTCCAGAACGGACGGGGGCCATTTGCACTGAACGCGATCGACCAGCAGTTGCGTTACTTGCGCAATGGCCGCGATGTTAGCGCCTGGGTCCACGTGGATCTCTTGTACCAGGCTTATTTCATGGCCATGCTGTGGTTACTCAGGAATGCGGGTTTCAACACTGGCAATCCCTACAACAGCTCACGTACCCAGATCGGTTTTGGCACGTTCGGATCTCCACATATCAGTGCACTCATGACAGAGGTCTCCGAATACGCCCTGCGGGCGCAGTGGTTCCAGAAGTGGTGGGTGCATCGCGCCCTGCGGCCAGAAGCTTATGGCGGTCTTGTGCATAACATGAAAGCCGGCACGGCGCAGTATCCATTGCACGCGGATGTTCTGAATTCGCAAGCGGTAGCCGCGGTGTTTGTGAAGAATCGTGGCAGCTACCTTCTTCCCATGGCTTTTCCGGAAGGCTCGCCAACGCACCCCAGCTACGGCTCCGGACACGCCACTGTCGCCGGCGCCTGCGTAACCGCGTTGAAAGCATTCTTCAACACGGATAATGTGGTTTTTCCCGACCCCGTGGTTCCTACTGCAGATGGTCTCGCGCTGCAGCCCTACACAGGCGCGGATGCAGCGCAGATCACACTCACCGGCGAATTGAATAAGCTCGCCAGCAACATTGCTCAGGGGCGAAACATCGCCGGAGTACATTGGCGTTCGGATGCGACCCAGTCCATGCTGTTAGGGGAAGCCGTGACCATCAGTATCTTGCGGGATCAAAAACGCTGCTACAACGAATCTTTCGGCGGCTTCTCATTTACAAAATTCGACGGGACTGTAATCACTGTCTAGGAAAACGTTTCGGGCAGCCGTATTTCAGCGATCGCCGACTGAAGGCAAGTAAGCATTGATTTGACAAACAGCCTGCACAGAGAGCCGATCTTGCTTGAAAATTTCCCAAGCGGGGAAAACCATGGGGGCGAGTCCTCCTTTCGCACCATAACTCCGAGGCTACTGGCACTGCGATTTATTTCCCGCCTCAAAGCTAACCTCTTTCCCTCCCTTCCCACTCCCGCTACACTAATTGCCTTATGGCGATGCCAACTCAGCCCAACATCAAGCTCGTTAATACAAACGATTATCGCGAGAGCTATGCGAACAGCGTGCAGGTGCGCGTGAATGTCTGGGATTTTTTCCTGGTCTTCGGCACCCTCCAGCAGCAGAGCGAGACGCAGGTCGAGGTCCGCAATTTTCAGGGAATTTACCTCAGCCCACAGCAGGCCAAGGCGCTCATGGCAATTTTGCAGCAGAACATCGCGGGGTATGAGAGCACGTTTGGGGAGATCAAGCTCGATCCGCGCATGATGGGACAAGGCCAGGTGCAATAGGGCTGTTGTGAGGTCGCGGTCCAGGATTCATCTCGCATTCGACTTCGCCGAACGCATTGCAAATTGAAAACTGCTCGCCAATCGCTCGGAATCCACCCTGCTCTGGTTTTTGTCCTTATTTTCGCGGCGATTTTTGCGCTGCATGCGCCACTGCTGCGTTTGCCTTATTTCTGGGATGAAGCGGGTTACTACATTCCCGCCGCTCGCGATCTGCTGCTCACCGGATCGCTGATTCCGCGCTCCACGCCCTCAAACGCGCACCCTCCTCTGGTGATGGCTTATCTGGCGATATGGTGGAAGCTCGCCGGCTACACGCCTCTGGTGACACGCACCGCGATGTTATTGGTCGCGGCATTCTCGCTGTTGGGCGTGTTCCGTCTGGCGCAGCGCGTTGCCAATGAGGAAGTCGCGCTCGCCTCCGTGCTCTGCACCGCACTTTACCCCGTCTTCTTCGCACAAAGTTCTTTAGCTCATGTGGACCTCGCCGCGGCGGGCCTGATTTTTTGGGGACTCCATGCATACGTGGAAAACCGTCGCGCTGCAACGGCGCTTTGGTTTTCCTGCGCAGCTCTGGCCAAGGAGACTGCAATTCTGGGACCTCTTGCGCTGTTTGCGTGGGAATGCTGCGGCAGCTCTCGGCTTCGTTTGGCGGAGTCGTCCGAGAGACGGGGCGGGGGCGCTAAAGACAAGTTTCTGCTTCTTGTTCCGCTTATCCCACTCGGCGCATGGTACGGATTTCACTATTTCTGCACGAGATATGTCTTCGGCAATCCGGAATTTTTCCGCTACAACGTGCAGGCCACGCTGCATCCTTTGCGAGTCTTGCTGGCTTTGCTGATACGCCTCTGGCAGACCTTCGGATATCTGGGTCTTTCTCTGCTCACGCTGGGAGCACTGTTCGCGATGTGGCGCCCGCCACTGAAAGAGAACGGAGTCGAGCGGCCGAGGATCAGCCTGGAAGTGCAGTATGCGTTTCTCGCCGTAATCGCCGTTTATGTGGTGGCCATGGCTATCTTGGGGGGCGCGTTGCTGGCGCGTTACCTTCTGCCGGCGACTCCACTCGTGATCATCATCTGCATTTCGACTCTGTGGCGGCGCGCGCGCCTTTGGTTGGCGGTCGTAACCGTCGTAGCCCTGGCATTTATCTGGGGATGGTTCGTGAACCCTCCATACGGATTCTCCCCAGAAGATAACCTCGCCTATCGCGATTACATTCGGCTCCATCAGCGTGCGGAGAGTTTCCTGGAGGCGCGTTATCCAATGGCCCGAGTCCTGACCGCATGGCCGGTTACCGATGAACTGACGCGGCCCTATCTCGGCTACATCACGCGTCCCATGCGTGTAGTTCAGATTGAAAACTTCACTGCAGAGCAGATGATCTCCGCTACCGATCTTCGTTCCAACTTCGATGTCGCGATGGTGTTCTCAACAAAATACGAGCCTCGCCACTCTCTGCTCGAGCGATGGCGCACGTGGCAGCAATGGAAAACCCGCTACTTCGGCTACTACCGCGACGTTCCGCCCGCAGCCGCTGCGCAAATCTTAGGAGGACGACTCGTATATATAGAAGCTCGCAATGGCCAATGGGTGGGAATTATCGAGATGGAGCAAACGATCGAGGCTAACGCCCACGCTGAGAATCCGGCGATAAGACCGGAATCTCACAAGACAGATAAACAGCTTTGAAGAAGACCACTGTTCCCGTTCAGTAATGATTAGTGACGCTCGGATAGAGTGTCGCCATGCGAATTCATGATGGAGAGCTTCCCCGTACGGGTTAGCTGGCGCACACAGGGAAAGAGCCGGGCCGGGAGGCCCGGGTCCGCTTGGATTGGATGGGAATGAAAAGTGTCACCAATCACTGGACGAGTAGGTAGTGTCCTGATTTAGGACACCACCACGAAGTGCCTTGACCAACGGCCCATTTCAGGCTATAAATCGGCTCTCGCCCCACATTTACCATGTCCCACATCAAAGCCGTCCTCGCAGCCTGTGTACTATCCCTAGCCATCCCCATTGCCCATGCCGAAACCATCTATTTGAAAAATGGCATGTACATCAAGGTCTGGAAGGCGGAGGAGAAGGATGGACAAATCGAATACTGGGTGGGCAGCACGAAATACAGTATCTCCGAGAATGCAGTCGCGAAAATCGAGGCTGGCAACGGCCCCAAGGTAAGCATCCGTTCGGCGGCTCCCAATCCGGTGATGGGCGCTCCGCCGGCAATCCAAGATCTTACGCGCAGGGATCTCGCCCCGAGCGCGGGAGCCGCGAAGCACGACAAACTTGAGCTACCCCTCCCCAAGGGACCGAAGCAGGATGAAGCTTATTGGACCGCTTTGCGTACTCGCATCATGCAGGGAGACAGCGTCAACGAAATGCGGCTGGCAGAGATCGAGAGAGATCACGATGCCCGCACCACCTCAAACGCTTACTTCCTGGCGGGCGTACTTGAAATGCAGCGCGGCGATGCTCGCAAAGCCAGCGGATATTTTGAATGGGCGCTGCGGGCAACGCCGGATCAGGTGACCCTTCTGCAGTGGCACGCGATCGCACTGGCAACCCAAGGTAGGTATCCCGATGCGGCTTACGAACTGGAGCATGCCTCTACGTTGCAGCCGGATTCAGTCGATCTACTCCGCTTGTTGGGCCTGGCACGCTATGATGCCGACCGCACCGGCGATGCAATCCTCGCCTGGAAGCGAGCCATGGAGCTCTCGCCTGATCCGTACACAGAAAGATTGCTGCACAAGGCCGAACGCGAGCTGAAGGTCGAGGAGGAATCGAGGCGCAAGGAGAGCCGGCATTTTACCCTCCACTACGCGGGAGACAAAACCTCGCAGCAGCTCACGCAGGAACTGCTGGCGACGATGGAGAATCAATACCAGGATCTCGGTCGTCAACTCAGTTATGAACCGGCCGAGAACATCATCGTTATTCTTTACACGCAAAGAGAATTTGTTGACATCACGGAAGCGCCGTCGTGGGCGGGAGCACTTAATGATGGCAAGCTCCGCATTCCCATTGGCGGCGTAACCGCGATGAACCCGGAACTGGAACGGGTCCTCAAGCATGAGCTTACGCACTCATTCATCTCGTCTTTAGCAGGCGGCCGCTGTCCCGTGTGGCTGAACGAAGGTGTAGCACAATTGATGGAGCCGCGCAGCGCAAGCATGTATGCGCAAAGCCTCGCCCCTCTTTTCCAGCAGCGGAAAGCAATTCCGCTCTCCGTGCTCGAACATTCATTCACTCGGTTTAATTCCATACAAGCAGAGGTTGCGTACGCAGAATCATTATCCGCGACTGAGTATCTGCGCGACCGCTACGGCATGGGCGAGATCGTGCGAATGCTTAAGAGCATAGGTTCTGGAGTGGGGTCCGAAGAGGCGCTGCAGCACAGCACCGGAATGGACTACTCCACCCTCGAGCAGAGGATCGGCGATCACCTGGCGGAAGCGAGCAGGCGATAGCGGGAGCTAGATATCGGCCCGAGACATTCCTCGAGCCGCCTGGCTCGACACGCAGTCAGGATTCGTGCCTATTTCCACGCCGCTTTTGAGCTGATGAATCATCGCCGATCTGAAAGAGCACATTTCCACATCTCTAAGGCTTTTTACTTATTGCCGCCGCTAATGTATGCCCTTATATTCAGCCAACCTCCTTTGCGCAATCAAACTATCAAGCCCGATGCACCACAGGCAGACCCCACGCAGGCGGACTCCCGCTCGCCTTCAAATTCCGATCTGCTTGATGTATATGAGATTCTGCTGGCCCAGCAGCAACTGATCGCCCAACTGACGCAGTGTCTGCTTGCGGTTCTTCAGACCGAGGTGCAGTTCAGGGCTGAGTTTTTCGATGAATACCGGAAGAATCACCAAAAGATAAATGCAACCGAGCTAATTCAACAGTGCTCCGCAACGACTCGATTAATTGATGAGAAAGTTCATCGTTTGAAAGGTTCTTTAGGTCAGTAGTCGTTCCCGATTTGACAGCCCCCATTTCTTGGTCCTTTCCTCCCTTCGTTATCACTCAAATCTCCAAAGGCTTGTTTTTTGTCCGGCCACCGTTGCTGAGTTGTCTTTAGCCGCAGCGTGAAAGCATAAAGTGAATTGCTGCACGCTGAAAATGGCCCGATTGTGGAATGGCTTGGCACATCTGTGTTAAGGGTTGATCTGCGGCAAGAAGAAACCAATGCGTCCAAGCACGTTCAGAGACAATTGCACTCAGCCGCTGAGAGGCGGAGTGTGAAGGCCACAATCTCTAATTAAATGATAGGTTTACCCCGCCCAATCCTCAGGTCGAAACTCTGCCCACCCACAAACGCGTAGTGGCGTAAAGTCATCTAATACGAGAGTCCAAGATGCGAAAGCTAACGCCGCTCGTCTGGAGGCTGCCATGCGAAAAGTTGCCATCGTTATCGGGATCATTATTCTCATCATCATTGTTGCGGCTGTCGTGTTTGCGGCAACCTTCGATGTGAACAAGTATCGTGGCACTATCCAATCGGAACTCGAGAAGCGCCTCGGTCGGCAAGTCACGCTTGGTGACATGCACCTCAGTCTGCTTCCACCCAGTTTCCGGGTCCAGAGTCTTGCGATCGCCGACGATCCGCGACTCAGGTCAGAAAAACCATTTGTGCAGGCGCAAGAGCTAGATGTCACTGTGAAGCTGCTGCCCTTGCTCCACAAATCTGTCGAGGTCAGCTCGCTGAACTTGCAGCGGCCGACAGTGGAGTTGATCAAAAATCCGCAAGGCGTGTGGAACTTTGCATCTATTGGTCCGACGCAAGAGCGGAACGCCCCGGCAACTCCTACGCAGCAGCCATCCGCCAACAAACCTTCCCCCGAAAAGCAGGCCTCGCCGCCACAACCGAATCAGCCAAGTGCTGGCGCCAATCAGAAAACGCAGCAGTTCGCGCTCGACAGGCTCGTTATCCAGGATGGGCAAGTCGCTATTACCGACCAGCAGGCCAAGGCTCCACGGACTGTCTACGACCACATTGACGTCACGGTAAGGAATTTCTCCCCCGACCAACCGTTTACTGTCGATGCTGCTGCGCACTTGCCCGGTTCGGGAGCGCAAGAAGTCCGTCTGCAAGGCGATGGTGGACCGCTGGTGCAGGGTCAGCCCGCAGCTACGCCATTCCACGGTACTTTGAGCCTCAAGCAGGTTGGCATCGCCGATCTGTCAAAATTTCTTAACTCGCCGGCGCTAGTGAACACCGATGGCACGATTTCGGGTGAGACGAAAATCGTAAACGAAGGCGGGAAGCTTACCGCAAGCGGCCAAACCAATATTCAGAATGCGAAAATTCATGGCATTGACCTCGGATATCCGATCGCGGCGCAATACGACGTCACCGATGAGCTCCTGGCAGATCTGCTGACCATTCGCAACACGACGATCAAGCTCGGCCCGACGCCGCTGTTCATCAACGGAACTGTCAATTCGAAAGACACGCCGGCGCAGTTGAATGTGAATCTAAAGGCTAACAATGTTTCGATCGCCGAAATGGCGAAGCTCGCGGCGTCTTCTGGCATGGCTCTGACGCCCGGCACGACCGTCACTGGAAACGTGAATGCCGATATCAACGCCCGAGGTCCGGCGGATAAACCGGCCCTCAATGGTACGGTGAACGGAAGCAATATCCAAATGAGCGGCAAGGATGCTCCGCAGCCGGTGCAGATCCCGGCGATAAATTTGAACCTCACGCCGGCGCAGATTCAATCGAACAATTTCAACGTGACCTCAGGTGGGACTATCGTGAACGCGCAGTTCGCGCTTCGCGATTACCTGGCCAAGACTCCCTTGGTGGATGCCACGCTTAAAGCGCCGAACGCTGCTCTACCCGCGCTCCTGTCAATGGCGAAAGCCTATGGCGTGAAGGGAGTAGACAAGATCAACGGAGCCGGCACGCTGAATCTTGACATGCACGCAGCAGGGCCACTTCGGGCCATCAGTTCAGATGAAATCATGAAGGCGCTCAATGGCACGCTCAATCTGAACTTTAATAATGTGAAGTACAGCGGGGCAGACATCAATCACGAACTGGCATCGATAGCCGGATTTTTGAATAAATCGAACACTGCCAGCCAGGGATTCACGAACATATTGCGCATGACCGGAAATGTGCTGGTGAAAAACGGCATTGCGCAGACCAATAATTTGCAAGCCCTGCTGGACCTTGGAAATCTTGGAGTCGCGGGGACTGCCAATCTTGTTACTCAGGAGTTGAACCTCCATGCGACCGCGGTGCTGTCGAAGGACTTCACCCAGAAGATCGGCGGTAATTCCGTCGGTGGCTTTATGCAGACCGCGCTGGCAAATAATCAAGGAGAACTGGTGATCCCGGCCTTGATAACCGGCACATTTTCGAACCCAAGATTCGCGCCCGATGTGCAGCAAGTCGCGCAAATGAAGTTGAAAGGTTTTGTGCCGAATTTCAACAATCCTGCAGGCGCCGTCTCAGGACTGCTGGGGAATCTGCTGGGGCAGCAAGCGCAGCAGCAACAAAATCAGCAGCAGCAAAGCTCGCCGCAGCAGACACAACAACAGCAGCAGCAGAATCCGGTCCAGCAGTTGATCGGAATATTTGGAAAAAAGAAACAGCAACAACAGCAGCAGCCTCAGCCGCCGCCAAAGTGATCGCGAGCAGTGTGCAAATTTGAGGACGGCAGGAGTTTACCCATACCGCTAAACCCTTTAATTTTTGTCATTCCGAACCGCTTTAGCGGTGAGGAATCTGCTTTCGTGAGATTTTCCGCAACCAGTTAAACGTGAGCGTCCGAGTTGCGAGCTGCTTTTTGGGCTGCTTGGCGGAATGAGACTCGCGTGTTGCAGGCGGAATTGATTAGCAATCACACGTGCACCATTGTTCGATAGCGTGGGATTCAGCCGCGAGGGTAAATGTATTCCCGTTGAGATTCCGCCCCGGGAATTGCCCCCTTTTCCCATCCGGGTACTCTCGATTTTCAGACTTACGCACAACTACAGTCACGATTAATGACTCCAACCCATGCGCGGACGGCCGGAATCGTGGCGAGACATTAGCGTTTGCTTCTGCCTATTGCCTGTTCTCCCGTCCCGCGTTTTGTGCGCCCGACTTACGCGCCCGAGTTACGCGCCGACGAGTTGCCCGATCCGCGGAACTTCGCCGGCCTTAAAATCCGCTGCGTGGTCCCGGCATCCCACTCGCGGAGGAAAGCCGAATGCCAAACGCAGCCCTGAGCCAAAAACTGACGCCCTCACCAAAACTGGCAGAAATCCTCGGCAGTTCGCAGCCGCTCAGCCGCGCCGACGCGGTCAAGGAACTGTGGGACTACTTTAAAAAGCACAATCTTCAAGATCCAAAAAACAGAAGAGAGATTCGCGCCGACGCCAAGCTTCGCCCACTATTTGGAAAAGATCGAATCACCATGTTCGAAGTAGGAAGAATCGTAAACTCCAATTTGGAAGGAGGAAGCAGCTCGAGCAGCCTAACGCAGCCGACGAATACACACTGTTGTGTGTACACCCCACTGGGCTTCATCGTCTTACTTCGGTAACTGGCATACCCTGCAAGCTGCTGCCATCATCCCGAAAGTTCCGCGGGAAGAACCGATGAAGCCAATCTTCGTTCTTGTAACCACTCTGGCGCTTGTCCCCACACAATCGGCCTGGACGGGCGGGGACGCCCGTCCTCCACAGAATCCGTCCCCACACAATCCCGTCTCCACACAATCCCCGTTCCCCTCAGAATCTTCGCAGATCAACCGCCCAAGCTTGCCCTGAGCGTAGTCGAAGGGGCTGTCCAGCCTCGGTCAGCAGCATTTCGGGAAGGGCATGGCTTCAGCCACGCCGAATCGTACGCCTGCTCTCCGGATCCTACTGCTCACGTAGGGGCGGATGCCCTCGTCCGCCCAGCCAGGTAATGTAGACGCGAGCGTCCCGCTCGTGTGCCGTAGCTTTGAAGGGCTCGGCTTCAGCCGGGCCAATACAAAAACTTGAGAGTTGTCATCCTGAACGAGCGCCGCTTTTGCGCGAGTGAGGGACCTGGGCGAGTCCCCGCGCGCAATCGCGGAACGTGATTGCAATACGGCGCGAGACGAGCATCCTTACTTGCAACTGTGTGGCTGGAGCTGTGTGGCGCGGGCGCCTCGCCCGCCAACATTGAGGCGCACACTCTTATCCGCCTGGACATCTGCACAGTCCACGTAGGGGCGGACGCCCTCGTCCGCCCAGCCGGGTAATGTAGGCGCGAGCGTCCCGCTCGTGCCGCAGCTTTGAAAGGGCTCGGCTCAGCCGAGTCAATACTTGAGCGTTGTCATCCTGAACGAGCGCCGCTTTTGCGCGAGTGAATGGACCTGGGCGAGTCCCCGCGCGCAATCGCGCAACGCGATTGCAATAAAGCGAGACGAGCATCCTTACTGGAAACTGTGTGGCTGGAGCTGTGTAGCGACGGGCGCCTCGCCCGCCAACATTGAGGCGCACACTCCTGTCCGCCTGGAAATCTGCACAGTCCACGTAGGGGCGGACGCCCTCGTGCGCCCAGCCAGGTAATGTAGGCGCGAGCGTCCCGCTCGTGCTGTAGCTTTGAAAGGGCTCGGCTTCAGCCGAGCCAACATCAACCCAATCTTCTCATCCCGAGCGCAGCAGGACGATTCGCCAGCGAATCGTCCCGCGAGGTCGAGGGGACCTGGAACTTGAAAGCTGTTTTCAAGCTGATAGTTTGGATGCGTGCACCTATAATCGAGGTCTTCCCCTGCAGGCAGACGCTGTGGGCGTTCCCAATACTGGAGCAGTGATTCGCCAATGGTGAAAACCCTACAGTTCCACGATGAAGCAGCGCTTCTCGACAGATTGTCTACGGGTCTGAGTAGGCGCCCACAAGAGGTCATCTTTCTCGTAGGTGCTCCGCTCTCCTCGCCCATGTTATCCGGCCTCCCGGGCGTGCCGGATGTAGGCGGGATGATCGACCTGATTCGAAGCGAATTCGACTCCGATCCCGCAGAGCGACTCGCTCTAGAACAAGAACTGAGCCGTTCGGGGCCAGAGAATCTACCACGCTGCGTTCTCTTTTCTGCAAGGAAGGCGAGGACAGCAAACTGCGAACGAAATTGTTTGCCGAGCGGTCCTCGCAGCTCGAGAGGCTGGCGCGAAGCAGCCCTCCATCGATTTCAAGGATCTGGCCGCAGCAGAGAGCGCCTGTCGCACATTGGAGGCGGATCTTTCTGGGTGGCATCTGAATCCCGGCACCGAAGCCTTGGGTAAGCTTGTCGCGCAGTTCCCGAACCACTTCGGAAAAACCCTGCTAACAACTAACTTTGATCCTCTGCTTGAGGTTGCCATTCAGCGAGTAGGAGGTTTGTTCTATAAGACTGTCCTCCACTCCGACGGCAATCTCGGCCAGACCGAAGCTTCGGGCTGTCATGTCGTCCACCTTCACGGGTTTTGGCTTGGGACTGACACACTCCACACGGCAAGGCAGCTTGGCCAACCAAGACCCCACTTGAAGGACTCTCTGAGGTCATTACTTCGGAACAAGCTGGTTGTTGTTTGCGCCTACGGCGGCTGGGACGACGTCTTCACCGAAGCTCTGATGGACGTGGTCCGCGATGTGAATGCGTATCCCGAAGTCATTTGGACCTTTCACTCTGCCACATCAAATCCGGCCGATAGCCTGATTGAACAGCTCGAAGCAGGCATCAACCGTGCTCGCGTCAATCTATATGCCGGAATAGACTGCAATTTGTTCTTTCCGCGGCTCTATGATCGATGGCCAACGCTACAGCCAAGGTACGCCGCCCCTCCGCAGTCGCAATCGAATCCAGTTCACGTTAGTGAAGCTTTGTCTGAAAAAGTCCAAAGTCGGACGAGCGAACAACTAGTCATCGAAGGCGACGATGAGGACCGACCGCCCCTGGTCGAAATCTTTGTCGGCCGTGAGCGGGAACTCAAACTGGTCGAGGAGTCCGGGGCAAAGATAGTTTTCTTGACGGGGATAGGAGGACAGGGTAAGTCTACGATTGCCGCAACATACTTCTCTCATTGTCAAGCAGAACGTCGCCACACTCTCTACGTATGGCGTGACTGTAAGGAAGAGAGCGAAAGATTTGAGAACCAGTTGACCTCGGTTGTTGAAAGGCTTTCCAGCGGCAGAATCTCCGGAGAGGATCTAGCTAAACAAGACAGCGCGTCGATCATAGAGATACTTCTGCATTTTCTCAAAGATCACAAGGTTCTCTTCGTATTCGACAACGTAGACCACTACATCGATCTCGAAACTACTAAGATGACGGGCGTGGCAACCCTCTTCATCGAGGCTCTGTTGAAATCAAGCTCGAAATCGCAGGCAGTCTTTACCTGTCGGCCGGAGGTGACGTACGACCACCCACACGCACTGAACATCCACCTGGAAGGAATCAGCCTTGACGCCGCAGTAAAGCTCTTTTCCCGACGCGGAGCGTCCTCAACTACTGCCGAAATTGAGGAGGCCCACGAGTTGACCAAAGGCCACGCATTCTGGCTTGACCTCTTGGCTATCCAGGTAGGAAAACAACACCTGCCAACAGATCTTCGTACGCTAGTTTCCCAAATTGATTCAGGCAGCGGGCTCGCAGAGAAGACTCTAAATTCAATCTGGGGCACGCTCAGAGACCGAGAACAGACGGTTTTGCGTGCAATGGCCGAAAGCGTAAGACCCTCAACTGAGAGGGAAATAGCCGACTATGTTACGGAGGAAGTGAACTACAACAAGGTGGTCCGATCGCTGCGAAGCCTACGTGCGCTAAATCTTGTCGTGGTCAAGGAGCGCCCCCACGGCCCAGACTTGCTCGAACTTCATCCCCTTGTAAGGCAGTTCCTCAGGCGCAACTTTCCGGAAACAGAACGCATTGGTTTCATAAACAGGGTTAGTAAGGTTTATCAGAAGTTCATCGGAATCAATAAGAGGCAGCTGGAGTATCGTCCTTCACTGCTGGTTCTGCAGAACTGGACTCAAACTGCCGAACTCGACGTCTCGGCCCGTCGCTTTGAAGACGCATTCGCGGCCCTTGCTGAGGTTTCGGGCGCTTTCATAGGAAGCGCATATCCGAGGGAATATACCAGAGCGGCCCGGTTGCTGTTTGAGAGTGTTGACTGGGTAACGGATTATGCGAAGTTCAAAGACTTCGACCGCGTATTCAGGACGTACGTACACCTTCTTGACGACTTGGCGCAGCACGCAGCGGCAGACTCCCTTCTGGAGAAATACGAGCTTACCGTACCCAACCGAGATGCGCGCTACATAAACTACTGCGACCTGAGGTGCTATTCCAAATGGGTCCGCGGCGATTTCGCTACTGCAGTTAAATGGGGGAGTATAGGCCGGAATCTCAAGATGTCCTCCGGAGTTGACACGAAGTACGACGTCTTGCACAATTTGGCGCTGGCTGAGCGCGACGCCGGCCGGCCAGAAGTCGCTCTTCCGATATTCCTGTCTGGCAGAAATCTCTCCGAGGTTGCGGATCCAAAAGAACTGGATGAAAGAAGGGATGGGCACTATTACGGTAATATTGGTCGCTGCCTGCACCTTGGGCCAGGTGGAATCGGCCTTGGCGTGCTATCAAAAATCTGCTCTATTGCTTGAGAAGTCCAGGGTCGAACATGTCATCAACCAAGGGTTTATTCGCGCCTGGGTTGCTGAGTTGTTGGTTGCGCCAACAGATCACACTTGCTTACGTCTTCTTTAGGGCAGCATACCTCAAGTGGCAACAAACTGCGCCACCAAGAGCGGCACAAGTGAAAGAAATAGCGCAACAGTTCAAGGATAGGGTTAACGACTCTAGCGAAATTGATGACTCGTCAGTCGAAAGAATATGGATTTTGGACCTTGGGTGAAAACGTTGATGCCAAGGTTCAAATGAGGGACTGCACAATCTTAAGACAGACCTGTGCTTATGGGCCTGGTGTCCCACCCCTCGCGACTTTCAGGCTGGCACCACGCCTATCCCGCCTATCCTGCCTTCTCCCCCGGCACCCGCCACACCTCCGCGACCAACAGCGCCACTGCGATTCCCAGCGATACTTCCACGAACCGGTGAGAAGCGACGATCCAGGGCGCGCGTTCATGTGCGACCAGCAGGACGATGCTCAGCGTGATCGCGGCAAAACGATAAGCGCTGCCCACGCGCAAGAACGAGCACACGATTCCGCAAACAAAAATGCCGGCGCCATAGACTATCCAGTTGGAACTGAAAAACGTCGCGATCAGCGCGCCCAGCGCCGCGCCCAAAGCTGTCCCCGCAAAGCGCTGCCAGGCGAGCGTCAGCGGATTAATAGTGGAGAGCAGGATCACAATGGTCGAAATCGGCGCCCAATAAAACTCCGGCAGTTTCAGGCTGCGCGCTAAGACCAGGGACGCAACCGTAGCGACGGCCGTCGGCGCCGAGTTGATGAGAGCCTCGCGGCTGAGTCCCAGACGCCTCGCCCAATCTGCCATAAGTGCGCCAATTGTAGCGTGGCGGCGAGCACAAAGATGTAGGCGCGAGCGTCCTCGCTCGTGCATCGCCGTGGGTTGTGTGGGGACGGGTCTCCGACCCGTCCCGGCCGAGTATCGCTCGGCGGCGAAGTTATTGTTGGCGCTTTTTCGGCACGGAATGAAGTCGTGCCTTCCCAAAGTGGTGGCCAGAAACAAAAGCCCCGCTGTCACGAGCGGGGCTTCCGTAAATCCTATTGCCTTAATTACTGGGCAAGCTTGCCAAGCGATTAGTAGTGGACGCTGTCCGTCAATACAAGGATAGCGCAATGAAAAGCGAAGTCAAGAATAAATGAAGTCGTCGAATGACGCGTGGAGGGAGAGGGACTCGAACCCTAGTGGCTGATAGGCCACTCGACTGTTTGACGGACAGCGTCCAGTACCCACTGGCAACACCCTCCAAACGCTTGCCCGTGAATGGTATTCTAGTTCGCACCATTCAGTCTGACGAAACTCAATTCGCAATCTGTGTTATTGCCTTCCCGAATTGGAACAGAGACTTTGCTAAGAGCTGCACTCCGCCAGACCGCCCTTTGACTATGCCCAGGACAGCCGAGGGCGGCCGTCCCCGCGTGGGCCATCCAGATTCAAATAAAAAAGCCCCGCCGTTTCCGGCAGGGCCTTTGCTGAAAGCTGACGGCTGATAGCTGACAGCTTCTTAGTACATGTCTCCCATGCCGCCGTGTCCACCCGGCATCGGAGCACCCTTCTTCTCTTCTGGGATCTCCGCTACCAGGGCTTCGGTGGTGAGCATCAGCGACGCAATCGAGCCGGCGTTCTGCAGCGCTGTACGCACCACTTTGGTCGGATCGAGCACGCCCGCCTTCACCAAGTCTTCATACTCGCCGGTCAGGGCGTTGTACCCGTAGTTGTTGTCCTTCGAGTCATTCACCTTGCCCAGCACGATTGCGCCTTCTTCGCCGGAGTTCTCGGCGATCTGACGCAACGGCTCGACCAGGGCGCGCTTCACCACGTTGATGCCGATCTGCTCATCGCCCTCGGCCTTGAGCTTGTCAAGCGCGCCGACGCAGCGGCTCAGCGCCACGCCTCCGCCGGGGACAATGCCTTCCTCGACGGCCGCGCGGGTTGCATGCATGGCGTCCTCGACACGAGCTTTCTTTTCCTTCATCTCGGTCTCGGTCGCCGCGCCTACCTTAATTATTGCCACTCCGCCAACCAGCTTCGCCAACCGCTCTTGCAGCTTCTCGCGGTCGTAGTCACTGGTGGTCTTATCGATCTGGCTGCGAATCTCTTTCACGCGGCCTTCGATCTCAGAGTGCTTGCCCTTGCCTTCAACCAGCGTGGTGTTGTCCTTATCGACAGTCACCTTCTTGGCCTGGCCGAGGTCCTGGATCTGCACGTTCTCCAGCTTGATCCCCAGGTCTTCGGTGATGGCCTTGCCGCCAGTCAGAATGGCGATATCCTGGAGCATCGCTTTGCGTCGATCGCCAAAGCCCGGCGCCTTCACAGCGCAGACTTGCAGCGTGCCACGCAGCTTGTTGACGACGAGAGTTGCGAGCGCTTCGCCCTCAACGTCCTCGGCCACGATGAGCAGCGGCTTGCCGCCCTTGGCAATCTGCTCTAGCAACGGCAGCAGGTCCTTCATCGAGCTGATCTTCTTTTCATGAATCAGGATGTAGGCGTTCTCGAGCACCGCCTCCATCCGCTCAGGATCGGTAACAAAATAAGGAGAGAGATATCCGCGGTCAAACTGCATTCCCTCAACCACGTCAAGCTGAGTTTCCAGCGTCTTCGACTCTTCCACCGTGATGACGCCATCCTTGCCAACCTTCTTCATCGCCTCGGCAATAATCCTCCCAATCGTTTCGTCATTATTTGCAGAAATGGTGCCTACTTGAGCGATCATTTCGCCGGAGACGGGCTTGGAGAATTTGTCCAGCTCGCCTTTATCGCGCTCACCTTCTTTGTTGATTTTGCCGCAGACGAGCTCGACTGCTTTTTCGATACCGCGCTTGAGCGCCATCGGATTGGCGCCGGCTGCGACGGTCTTGACGCCTTCGCGATAAATCGCCTGCGCGAGAACGGTGGCGGTGGTGGTGCCGTCGCCGGCGACGTCGGAGGTCTTGCTGGCGACTTCGCGGACCATTTGCGCGCCCATGTTCTCGAGCGAGTCTTTCAGTTCGATTTCTTTGGCTACGGTGACACCGTCTTTGGTAATCGTCGGTGAACCGAATTTCTTTTCAATAACCACATTGCGGCCTTTGGGGCCCAGCGTAACCTTCACGGCGTCTGCCAGAAGATTGACGCCGCGGAGAATCGCTTGCCGCGATTCTTCTCCGTGAACAATCTGCTTTGCCATAATTCTTTTCTCCTCGTGAAATTTGGATGTTCGCGTCGCGCTTTATTGTCCGGTTTTCGCTTCGCTCACCGGACGCGCGGTCGCTCACTCAGATCCTTCGCCGACGAAAGGCGTGTCGCCTCAGGATGACAATTCTGTGGCAGCCTCTTCAGCAGTCAGAGTCAGGTTTAACTGACGGCTGATAGCTGAGAGCTGAAAGCTATCTGCGAGCTCCGGCGGTTTCTTTCTTGGCTGCGCCGCTCAGGATGCCCAGAACTTCCTCTTCGCGCATGATGATGAACTCTTCACCATCCAGCTTGATTTCGGTTCCGGAATACTTGCCGAACAGG
>WNGE01004801.1_pt1 | contig 19288 bp, 14 predicted proteins | sample 5400651 | NCBI WGS metagenome assembly WNGE01 (sample SAMN13153370, study PRJNA577476) | soil metagenome | isolation source: 60 cm soil or saprolite under grassland replicate 2 | place: USA:California | collected 2016-06-15
ACAAGTATTTCACCTACATCGTTTGCAGCCGCTCCGGTACGCTTTACATCGGGATGACGAACAGCATTTACCGGCGAGCTTTGGAGCACAAGCGTGGCGAAGTCGAAGGGTTTGCCAGTAAGTATCATTGCGACCGGATGGTGTATTACGAGGGCTTCGACGATGTTCAGAATGCCATCGCACGTGAGAAACAATTGAAGGGTTGGAGAAGGTCGAAGAAGATCGCTTTGATTGAGTCGAAGAACCCTCGGTGGGAAGATCTGGCCGAGAAATGGGGAGCACAGATGCTGTTTGCGGGGGAATCAATTAAAGGAAGATGAGACGGCTTACAGAGCGTTTGTAGATTATGCCGCGACGCAAGAAATCCGCGAATGAGGATCAGCCCAGTCTCCTCGACATCACAGCCAAGCTTCGCTCAGGCGCCTGCGTTCCTGCCTTGCGCGAGGCCGTCAAATCGTGGAAGGCAGGCGGGCGGAAAGGCATCACCGACACGACGCGCACTTTGTTGAATTACTGGTTCGAAGCCAGCCACAAGACTCGAACCGGCACACTCTTCAAGTATTACGATTTTCAAAGAGAAGCGATTGAAACCCTGATCTATGTCTGGGAAGTTGAAAAGGTCCGCACCCGCAAACACCTGCTGGAGCGTTATGCCCAGAACGTGACTGGCCTTCATCTGCCTCTCGATGACGGCTTCGCCCGTTATTGCACAAAAATGGCCACCGGCAGTGGCAAGACCAAGGTGATGGCCCTGGCCGTCGCCTGGCAATACTTCAACGCCCGCCGCGAACAAGATGAAATTGCTAAGGACTACGCGAAGACTTTTCTGCTGATAGCACCGAACGTAATCGTGCTGGAACGTTTGAAAGCTGATTTCGCGGCGGGGAAAATCTTCCGCGAAGACCCCATCCGTCCGAAGGAATTCGATATCTTCTGGGACTTCGATTGCGTGATGCGCGGCGATGGCGAGCGGGCGCACTCCGAAGGAGTTCTTTTCCTGACTAACATCCAGCAGTTTTACGAGAGGCCGGACCGAGCACAGGACGAAGAGCCGGACGTGATGACGGCGATTCTCGGGCCGAAGCCTCCCACTCAGAAAATCGAGCAAGTCGATTTCGCGGAGCGAATCGCTCGCCGTGCTGGACGGCTACTCGTCATCAACGACGAAGCCCACCATACGCACGACGAAGGCAGCGAATGGAATGCCGTCATCGGCAAGCTGCATGCCACGACGCCAATGGTTGCACAGCTCGATTTTTCGGCTACTCCGCGGTTTACCAAGTCGGGAACCATTTTCCCGTGGACCGTTTCCGACTATCCGCTCAAGCAGGCCATCGTGGAGGGCGTGGTCAAGCGTCCGGTGAAAGGCGTAGCCAAAATCCCCGAACCCAAGTCCGATTACGCCAGCGTGCGCTACCGCGGCTACCTCACAGCCGCAGTCGAACGGTGGAAGGAGTATCGCGAACAACTCAAACCGCTGCGCCGCAAGCCTGTTCTCTTCGTAATGATGAACAGCACCGAAGAGGCCGATGATGTGGCCGATTGGTTGGCTAAAGCCTACCCCGCCGCATTCGGTGATGGAAAAATGCAGACTATCCACACCAAGAAGTCCGGCGAGATCAGCGACAAAGAGCTAGATAAGGCTCGGGAAACGGTTAAGAACGTTGATCGCGCCGAAAGTCCGATTAACGCGATTGTCAGCGTGCTGATGCTTCGCGAAGGCTGGGATGTGCAGAATGTGACGGTCGTAGTTGGGCTAAGGCCATACACGGCGAAGGCTAACATCCTTCCCGAGCAAGCCATCGGGCGCGGGCTGCGCCTGATGTTCCGCGACCTCACCCCAGACTATACCGAGCACGTGGACATCATCGGCAACCAGAAATTTCTCGACTTTGTCGACGATCTGGAAAAGCTGGAAGAGCTGCAATTGGAAACGTTCGAGATCGGCAAAGACAAGCTGCGAATCCTGACCATCATGCCGCTCGAAGAGCGCAAGGCATTCGATGTCGGAATGCCGGTGCTCACGCCCACATTGGTCCGAAAAAAGAGCTTGGCCGACGAAATTGCGACGCTGAATGTGATGACCTTCCAGACGATGCTCTTGCCGCTGACCCCGGATGATCCCAACAACAAGACTTTCCGCTATGAAGGTCACGACATAATCACGCTACTAAAGATTGTCGAGCGCGATTACAAAGTTCCCGAGCCGCAGACCGCGCAAGAATTGATCGGCTACTACGCCAGGAGAATCGCCGAGGCGGTAAAGTTGCCGTCACAGTTCGCGGCGCTTGCTCCGAAAATTCGCGAGTTCTTCGAAAACAAGGCCTTCGGCCGATGGGTGGACCTGAGCGAGATGGTTACGGTACGAGCCATGAGCACACAGGTGGCGTCGTACGTGTGCATTCAAGAATTCAGCCGGGTCTTGAAACAGTTGAGCATTGCCGATCAAGTGCCGGAGACTCGTTGCGCCTGCGCGCATGCTGTCGGCGTGTCAGCCGTTCCCGTGGTCGCGAAAGGTATACGAAGCCAATCATTGCGTCTTCAATATGGTTCCCTGCGACAACGACTTCGAGAAGAGTTTTGCGAGGTTTCTGGACAATGCTGACGACGTCAGCGCGTTTGCCAAACTCCCACAGCCCTTTGGTTTCTCAATTGACTACGTGGACCTCGGGATGAACCTGCGTTCCTACTATCCCGATTTCGTCGCGCTCGATACGTCAGGCCAGCATTGGCTAATCGAGACCAAAGGCATGGAATCGTCGGAAGTCTCGCAGAAAGACGCAGCGGCGGCGAATTGGTGTGAGAACACGTCCACGCTTACTGGAATTCCGTGGCGCTACGTGAAAGTGCCACAGAAGGGATTTGAAGTCTTGCAACCCCGGCACTTCGCCGATCTAGCGGCATTGACTCCGAACCCACTTCTGCCATCTGACTTCTGATCTCTCTGCCATCACTCCCTGCCGTGTCCGGCGTCACAGACTTCCACCCCGTCCCGTGCGACAATGTTCTTCTGATTGGGGCAGTGAAGAGGTGTGCCCGTCTCCCAAGACGGACCTCGAAGCTGCCCCAAACCCATTTTCAGCGCTCTTTGACAACGCTAAGTCCTTATTCCGGAATATTTTCCGTAGAAGTCCTTTGGGCTCTAGATTTTGGAGCGTTTTAACTGCCTAACTCTATGATTCCAAAAGACCGGGGGGAGGGGGGCACCGTACTAACTGGTTACTATATCCGGAGTAAACAGGCCAGAATCGCCGCGGAGCTTCGCTCCGCTGGACGGGCGAGGGCGCCCGTCCCCACACGTCCAACTGGTTTTGCTGAGAACCGAGAACTGAAAGCTGAGAGCCGGTTCCTACAGTTCATATTTCTTCATCAAGTGCCGGAACGAGCGGTAGGAGACTCCGAGCAGGTCGGCGGCCTTGATCTGGACTCCGCGGGTTTGTCCGAGGGCGGATTGCAGCAGCGAGCGTTCAATCTGGGCGACATAGTTTTCCATGTTCACGCCTTCGGGCAACACCGAGCCTGCGGGCACGCTGAACGCGGTTTCCGCCCCGGCGGCTACGGCGCGGGCTTTGGAGCGCTCGACGGGCAGTTCGACGTGTAACTCGCTGCCCGATTCCAGGGCTACGGCGCGCTCGACGGTGTTCTCCAGTTGGCGGACGTTGCCCGGCCAGTCATAGCCGGAGAGCCCTTCGAGCGAGGCCGCGTCGATGGCGTGAATGCTTTTCCCCGCCGCCGGAGCGTACTTCTTCAGAAAGTGATTCGCCAGCAGCGGGATGTCTTCCTTGCGCTCACGCAGGGCGGGCGCGCGAATCGGAATCACGCTCAAGCGGTAGTAGAGGTCCTCGCGGAAGGTGCCGTCGGCAACCCGCTTGTCGAGATCGCGATTGGTGGCGGCGATGCGCGCAGCAGCTTGACTTGCATGGGCGTGGTCATCTCGCCGATCTCGTCGAGAAAAATCGTGCCCTGGTCGGCGACTTCAAACAGGCCGCGCCGGTTCTGGTTGGCGCCGGTGAATGCGCCCTTGACATAGCCGAACAGCTCGCTTTCGAGCAAGGTTTCAGGAAAGGCGCCGCAGTTGACTGAGACAAACGCTTGGCCGGCGCGCGGCGAGCAGGTGTGCACCGCGCGGGCGACGAGTTCCTTGCCCGTGCCGCTCTCGCCGTAGACCAGGATGGTGCTGTTGGTCGTGGCAACCGTGCGAACGGTTTGCTTGAGTTTTTCGAGCGCGGGACTGGCGCCGACGATGTTGTCGAGCGAGTTGCGCGCGGCCGCGTCGCGGCGCAGGGCGAAGTTCTGCCGGCTGAGCGAAACTTTTTCTAAGGCGCGCGCGATGCCCAGCTTGATATCGTCCACTAAGCCCGGGCTTTTGCGAATGTAATCGGCCGCGCCGCCAGCTTTGACGGCCTGGACCGCCGCTTCTAAGTCGTCCACCGCGGTCATCAGAATCACGGCGGTTTCGGGCGAGACCTGGTGAGCGTGGCGCAAGACTTGGACGCCGTCGACGCCTGGCATTTTGATGTCGGTAACAATCACGTCGAACAGGGCGCTTTCGATCTTGCGCTTGGCGGCTTCGCCGCTGGTGACGGTCTCCACTTTATGACCGTCGCGCCGGAGGGCGATGTCGAGCAGTTCGCAGATCGAGCGCTCGTCGTCAATGACGAGAATGTTACCCACGCGATTGGCCTCCCGAGGCGGCGAGCGATTTTTCGGCTGGCTTTGAGGTGTCGGATTTCGCGGCGTCGGAAGACGAGGCTGAGACCGGCTCGTCCAGACGGCGCAGGCGCAGAACGAAGCTGGTGCCCTTGCCCGCTTCCGAGCGCGCCCAGACCTTGCCCTCGTGCGCCTGGACGATCTGGTACACGATGGCCAGACCGAGCCCGGTGCCGCCTTCAAAATTCGATTGGAAGGGCTCGAAGATCTTTTCCGTCTGCTGGGGGCTGATTCCGGGGCCGGTGTCGGTGAAGCTCATTTCCCAGTCGGGGCCGCGTTCGGTGAGGCTCACGGCCAATTTGCCGCCCGTCTTCTTCATGGCGCGGACCGCGTTTTCGCTGAAGTTCCAAAAAACCTGTTTCAACTTATCGCCATCGGCCAGGACCAGGGTTTCGGCCTTCGGCAGGTTGCGCTCGACGCGGATGCCCGCACCCTCGGCGGTCAGGCGATGTTCGAGCAGAGTAAGCGTATCCTCGAGCAGGGGCACCAGGTTCACGCGTTCGAAGCGATATTGCTTGCCGCGGGAATAGGCCAAAAAGTCGGTGATGATGCCGTTCAGCCGGTCCGACTCGCGGGTTACGATCTGCAGCAGATGACGCTCCTCCTGGCTCAAGGCGGACGCGTCCGATAACATGCTGACCGCTCCCGCAATCGAGGTGAGAGGATTGCGTATCTCATGCGCGATGGCGGCGGCCAGACGGCCCACTGCCGCCAGCCGATCCTGCATGCGGACCTCGCGTTCCAGGCGGCGGATCTCAGTCAGATCGTCGAAGGTGTAAACGAAGCCCAGCCCGCCCGGCACATTCACGTTCAGCGCCGAAACCATGACGCGGAACGTTTTGCGAAAGGCTTTAGCGGTGACGTAGCGGACTTCGGCATCGCTCCGTGGCGACCCGAAGTGGGGCAGCGGGTCCTGGAAGAGATCCGCCACCGAGCGCCCGCACAGCTCGGCCTCGGAGATTTCGAGCAGTTGCTGGGCCGCGCGGTTCACGAGCGTGATGCGCCCGTCGAGACCGGTCGTGATGACGCCTTCCCTCATGGACTGCACGATGTTTTCGTGCAGGGCCTGCAGGTTCTGGAGCGCTCCGCTGGCATCCTTGAGCTGTACGTCGACTTGCCGGAGCTTCGCCACCAGCAGCCCAGCCAGGTAGGCAATGGCGAAATAGGCAAACAGATTGACAAAGATTACGACTTGCAGGGCCTTCAGCTTGGGATGCGAATTCGAAAACGAAGGGATGACCCCGTAGTAGTCCAGTTCGAGGATCGTCCCAAACAGAATGAAGGCCAGGGCCGCACTGAGGTAGCCCCAGGCGCGCGGCAAGAGCATGCAGGCCACGATGATGACGAGCGGATAAAGGAAGTTCAGGGAGCTGTCGATGCCGCCGGTCAGATGCACCACCAGCGTGACCATGGCCAGGTCGCTCAGCACCTGCAGCATGGCCTGCAAACGGTGTTCCGTCCAGACCGAAACCAGAAAGAGAAAGAAGAGCGAGAGCACGAACCACAGCACCATGGCCGTCAGGAAGGGCAGGACGGGCAACGGGCTGGGGGTGAGGCGGATCACGGCCAGTTCGATGGCCAGCAGGACGGTCAGGATCAGGATGCGAACCTTGACCAGCCAAATCAGCCCGTTCCGCTCATCGGTGATGGAATGCATGGAAAGTCGCTAGTCGCTGGTTACTAGTCGCTAGGAACCAGTCGCTAGCGCCGGACGATTTGACCAGCGGCTAGCGACCAGCGACCAGCGACCGCTTTTTTATCCTGCCAGTTTCGCAATCATCGAGAACAGCGGCAGGTACAGCGAGACCACGATGCCGCCGACGGTGACGCCGAGCATGGCGATGATGGCTGGCTCCAACATGGCCAGCATGTCTTTGGTCGCCGAGTCGACTTCATCTTCGTAGAAATCGGCGATCTTCTGCAGCATGGCGTCCATCGCGCCGGTGGCTTCGCCGACGCCGATCATTTGCGTGACCATGTTGGGGAAGACGCCGCATTCCCGCAGCGGATCGACGATGGTGCGGCCTTCTTCGATGGCCTTGCGAACTTTCATCAACGCTTCTTCCAACACGGCGTTGCCGGAGGTCCGGGCGGTGATGGCCAGGCCTTCCAGAATCGGCACGCCCGAGGTGATCAGCGTGCCCAGGGTCCGGGTAAAGCGGGCCACGGCGATCTTGCGCAGCAGAATACCCACGATCGGCAGCTTGAGCAGCATGGCATCGAAGTAATAACGGCCACGCGGGTGCTTGCGAATCTGCTTGACTCCGAAGACTGCGCAGACTGCGCCGATGATAAAGAACCACCAGAAGTGCCCCACGAAAGCGCTCAAGCCGATAACGATGCGGGTGGGCAGCGGGAGCGCCACTCCCAGTCCGACGAAAAGATTGGCGAAGATGGGCACCACCCACTTGAGCAGCGCGCCCACAATGAGAACCGCGATGGAGACAACCGCGACCGGGTAGATCAACGCGGACTTAACGGACGAACGCAGTTTGACGGCCTTTTCGACGTAGGATGCCAGCCGCTGCAGGATGATGTCGAGAATACCGCCGGTCTCGCCGGCCTCGATCATGTTGGTGGTCAGGTCGTCAAAGATTTTCGGATACTGGCGCATGGCGTTCGCCAAAGTCGAACCGCCTTCGAGCGTGGTCCGAACCCCGGTAAGCGTCTTCTGGAAGCCGGGATTCTCCTGGTTGGCCGCCAGAATCTCGAGACACTGCACCAGGGGCAGGCCCGCATCGATCATGACCGAGAACTGCCGAAAGAATACGGCCACGTCCTTGACCTTGACTTTGCCACTTCCGAACGTCGGCAAGGAGAATTCCTTGCCCTTCTCCCGGATGGAGGCGGGCTGAATGCGCTCCCGCCGGAGCTGCGTGGCCAGCATTTCTTTGGTGGAAGCCACCCGTTCTCCCTGGATCTTTTCGCCTGAGGCGCTCTTTCCTGAAAATGTGAAAACCGGCATGTTCGTCTCCTTAACGCGTTGCCGCGATGCTGATCGATTCGAGTGTCTGTTACTTCTCTTTCTTTTGCTCCCCAGCTCCCACAGGTCACTTCTTCCCCGACACGGCGGCCTTGCCCATCGGACCAGAAGTGCTTCGGCTCAAAAGGCCCGCGCCGCGCGCGATCATTTCCTGCAGCTCGTCCTGGTTGCTGGAGCGGGCGAGCGCGGTTTCTATGGCGATCTGCTTCTGGAAATAGGCGGTCGCCAGCGCCTGGTTGAACGTCTGCATGCCGAACTTCTCCTGGCCGGACTGCATGGCCGAGTAGATCTGGTGAATCTTGTCTTCCCGGATCAGGTTGCGGACGGCGGCATTGGGAACCAGAATCTCCATACACATGGCCCGTCCCTTATTGTCGGCCCGTGGCAGCAGGCTTTGACACATGATGCCTTCGAGCACCAGCGAAAGCTGGGCGCGGATCTGGGGCTGCTGGTGCGCCGGGAACACGTCGATGATGCGGTTGATGGTGGAAGAGGCCGAGTTCGTGTGCAGGGTGCCGAAGGTCAAGTGGCCGGTCTCGGCAATGCGCAGCGCCGACTCGATGGTTTCCAGATCGCGCATTTCGCCGATCAGCACCACGTCCGGGTCTTCACGAAGCGCGGCGCGCAAGGCGTCGGTAAAGCTCTTCGTGTCGGAGTGCAATTCGCGCTGGTTGACCAAGCAGTTCTTGTTCATATGCACGAATTCGATGGGGTCCTCGATGGTGAGAATGTGGTCGTGCCGCTCGGTATTGATCTTGTCGATCATGGCGGCCAGGGTGGTGGACTTGCCGGAGCCGGTCGGCCCCGTGACCAGCACCAGCCCGCGCGGCTTGTCGCACATCTTGCTCACCACCGGGGGCAGCCCCAACTGATGGAAGGACTTGATCTCAAAGGGAATCAGGCGGAAAACCGCCGCCGAGGCGCCGCGCTGATTGAAAACGTTGGCGCGAAAACGGGCCAGACCTTTCAATCCGAACGAAAAGTCCAGTTCGAGGCTTTCTTCCAGCCGATGCTTCTGGGAGTCGGTCATGACGCTGTAGGCCAGTTGCTTGGTTTCGGCTGGCATCAGCTGCGGCAGGTCGAGCGGCACCAGATGCCCGTGGACCCGGATTTGCGGCGGAGAGTTGGTGGTGATGTGGAGGTCGCTTCCCCCCATTTCCAACATGCGCCGGAGCAGATCGCTTAGTGAGAGCGCCATAGTTTTGTTTTCCTCTTCCGTTTCAGTGGATCGTTTCGCGAGCCACTTCTTCGAGCGTGGTCCAGCCTTGCGCGACCTTGATCAGCCCGCTGCGTCGCAGGGTGAGCATGCCGCGTTCGATGGCTTTTCTCTTGAGTTCGAGCGCCGAAGCGCCCACCAGAACCAGTTCCTTAATCTCATCGTCGACTTCCATCACTTCGTACAATCCGGTGCGGCCCTTGTAGCCGGTCTTGTTGCAGGTAGAGCAGCCTTTGCCCTTCATGATCTGCACGGTCTTGGCTTCTTCCGGCGTGTAACCCTCTTCGATCAGGGCCTGCACCGGCACTTCCACGGGCTCGGCGCAGTCCTTGCAGATGCGCCGCACCAAGCGCTGGGCACAGATCAAATGGACGGAGGTGGCCACCAGGAAGGGCTCGATCCCCATGTTCATGAGGCGGGTGATGGTTTCGGGCGCGCCGTTGGTATGCAGGGTGGACAAAACCAGGTGGCCCGTGAGCGCGGCCTTGATGGCAATTTCGGCGGTTTCGAAGTCTCGGATTTCGCCGACCAGAATAATGTTCGGATCCTGCCGCAGGAAGGCGCGCAGGGCGGCGGCAAAGTTCAGGCCGATCTGCTCCTTCATCTGCACCTGGTTGACGCCGCCCAACTGGAACTCCACCGGATCTTCAGCGGTCATGATGTTGGTGTCGGGCTGGTTCAACCGCGAAATCGAGGAATACAAAGTGTTCGTCTTGCCCGATCCGGTCGGCCCGGTCACCAGTACCATGCCGTAGGGCTTGAGAATTGCCTTTTCGAACTTGACCAGCGACTCAGGTTCAAAGCCCAGCTTGGTCATATCCAGCCGCAGGTTCTCCTTGTCGAGCAGCCGGAGCACGATCTTCTCGCCCCACAGGGTCGGCAAAGTAGAGACGCGGAAATCGAGCTGTTTCTTCTTGCCGCCGATCTGCATCTTCAGCATGATGCGGCCGTCTTGCGGCAGCCGCTTCTCGCTGATGTCGAGCTTGGCCATGATCTTCAGGCGCGAAGTGATCGCGTCTTTCAGCTTCAGCGGCGGATTCATGATCGACTGCAAAACGCCGTCAATGCGGAAACGCACGCGAAACTCTTTCTCGTAGGGTTCCAGATGAATGTCGCTGGCGCCGCGCTTGACCGCGTCGGTGAGCACCAGGTTGACGAGCTTGACGATGGGAGCTTCGTCGGCCGCTTTCTCGAGCTCCCGCAGCTCGATCTCCTGCTCTTCGCCGCCCTGCAGTTCGACGTCGCCCGCTTCGCCGTTCATCGACTGCATGACCTGTTCGAGCTCTTCCTCCTTGGAAGTGCCGTAGGCCTTGTCGATGCCCTCGACGATGGAACTTTCCGAAGCGACGACCGGCTCAATGTTGAAGCCGGTCATGAACTTGATGTCGTCCATGGCGAAGACGTTGGTGGGATCGACCATGGCGATGGTGAGTGAAGCGCCCACGCGGCTGAGGGGCAGAATCTGGTAGCGCTTGGCGGTTTCGTACGGAATCAGTTTGACGACGGCCGGATCGATCTCAAAGTAGGAGAGATTGATGGCGGGGACGCCATACTGGCGGGAGAGGAAGTTGGTGACGTCCTCATCGGAGAGGAGGCCCAGCCTCACCAAAGCGGAGGCCAGCCGGCAATGCGACTCCTTCTGGAGCTTGTTCGCCTGTTCCAACTGCTCTTGGGTGATAACCTTTTCTTTTACGAGCAGGTCACCCAGCCGCTGAGACATATCTCTCCTGTGTCCACACTCGGGCATGCGAAACCGCTGATTTCCGGGGGGATTCAACGGGAGTGTTTCGCACTGACATAAATTGTCAACCCAATGGGTATTCTGAAAAAGTAACTTAGGTACCTGTACTCGATGGAGGAGCGCGCAGGCAGTTCGGACAGCAGCATCTACCCCAAGAAATCCCCGGATTGGAATAATCGGTATCCGGCAGACCATGTTCTTCGGTGTAGCGTGAGCTGTGAGATACGACCTTCTGGCTCAGAGCAAACCTGTTCGAAGGGCTGGGCTCGCAGCTAGAATTTGGTCGATACGCAGTTTCCTTAACCTGCGCCAACCTGAGACTGTGAAACCGGAAGAAAATATCCGCGGCTTCTTCATGACGCTTTATGACGCCTGGGGACAGCAACACTGGTGGCCAGCCAGGTCGCGCTTCGAAGTCATCGTCGGCGCCTATCTCACGCAGAATACTGCTTGGACCAATGTTGAGCGTGCGCTCGAAAATCTGCGGAAAGCGCGAGTGCTCACTGTTCGCGGCATCCGGCTAACACCACGTTCGAAACTGGAAAAGCTGATTCGCTCGGCCGGCTACTTCCGGCAAAAAGCGCAACGGCTGAAGACATTCGTGCGCTTCCTGGATCAGCGCTATGGCGGCTCGCTAGCACGGATGTTTGCGGAACCCACCGGGAAACTCCGCGCAGAATTGCTCGCACTGAACGGCATTGGTCCAGAAACTGCGGACTCGATTCTGCTGTATGCGGGCAATCATCCCGTCTTCGTCGTGGACGCCTATACGAGGCGGATTGTGGAGCGGCACGGCTTGATCCCCGCAAAAGCGAGCTACGACCACATTCGCAAGCTGTTTGAGCGCGCACTCACGCCAGTGGTGCAAGGGCACCCCGACATCGCGGGAGAAGGTCGCCCGGCGGCGGAAGCTGCGGAAGGAATCGGATCCGTGATCTCAGCGGCTAAAGCCGGCAGTCAAAGGACAGCCTATGTTGCGGGGCTCAAGCGCTGCTCCACCCCAAACCAGACTCTGTTCTTAACGTCGACAGTCGGGCCACGCGGTTCGTGTCATTCTCCTTCCCCCATGAGCACGGCAGCTCGTACTCCCGCAGCTCAGGTTTTGAACGAAATGCATGGCCTGATCGTGGGTGTGGGCAAGAACTACTGCAAAAAGTCACAACCTGACTGTGAGCAGTGTCCTTTGAAAAAGTTTCTGCCGGGCGCAAGGTGATGCAACATGCATTGCACTCTCAGAGTACTCATCCTGGCATTCGGGTTGATCTGGTTCTGCCTGGGGTTGGAAACGGCTTCCTCGCCCGATTCCTTGCGTGAAGCCGCGCAACGATCGGGAATGCTGGTGGGCACGGCGGCGCGCCCGGCACAACTTACCGAGGCGGCTTATGCCGCCACTCTGGCGCGCGAATTTAATATGGTCGAACCGGAAGACGCGATGAAGTGGGAAGTGCTGCGGCCCGATCCGCAGTCGTTCGACTTCTCGCAGGCGGACCGCTTAGTCGATTTTGCCCTCCGCCACAACATGAAGGTTCGCGGCCACACCCTGGTCTGGCATCGCCAGATCCCGCCTTGGCTCGCGCAAGGACAATTCACTCCTGGCCAACTCGCCCAACTGCTCGAGACCCACATCAAAACCGTAGTCGGGCATTATCGGGGCAAGGTCTTCGCCTGGGACGTGGCCAACGAGGCGTTCGACGAACAAGCACTCGGGAAACTGCGCGGCACGATCTGGTATGACCGGCCCGGAATCGGCTTAGCGGGAAACGGCACCGCGTATTTGGAGGCCTGCTTTCGCTGGGCGCACGAGGCCGATCCGCAGGCGCTGCTGTTCTACAACGAAGCGGAAGCCGAAACGCTGGGGCCCAAGTCGGACGCGATCTATGCCATGGTCCAGGATTTCCGTAAGCGCGGCGTGCCTATCGATGGCGTTGGATTCGAGATGCACCTCAGCAGCTTGCAGCCAGACATCGCTTCAATTTCAGCCAACATCATCCGCTTTACCGCGCTCGGAGTTCAAGTTCACATCACCGAAATGGATGTCTCGCTTCCCGTCGACGCCAACGGTAATGCCAGCCCGGGAGACCTGCAACGGCAAGCGGAGGTCTATCGCCTGATCGCCGCAGCCTGCCTCTCTCATCCCGGATGCACGGCCATCCAGACCTGGGGCTTCACGGACAAATACTCCTGGATTGGATCGCACTCGAAGAAGACACGCGGCGCCGCCCTGCCCTTTGATCGCAACTATCGGCCGAAGCCTGCCTACTCCGCCCTGCGAGAGGCGCTCGCCAAGGCTCGGTAGGAGCGCCTTTGCCGCTCTATAATGAGGGCGATCTGTTTCCCCGCTGGATGGCCCGCGGGGACGCCAGGACCTTGGCCACACCGAATCCAATTCGCGACGTCGAACCCAAGACTTCGGGCCGGCGGAAGGCTGTGATCGCGCTGGCGGTGACGGCTTTTCTTTTGCTGGCGATTCTGGTTCTGCAAGGCTCGTTCAACCTGAAATTCATCAGTCCCGACAGCAACCAGCAGCTGCTTTTTTTTGCCGGACTTTCTGCCCTTATCTTTTTGCTCTTTGTCGCCCTGACGGTGGTGCTGGGACGCAATCTGCTCAAGCTCTACGCCGAGCGCGAGCAGGGGGTGGCGGGTTCGAAATTTCGCACGCGCCTGGTGGTCGTCAATTTGCTGCTTTCGTTCCTGCCGGTAATTGCGATGTTCTGGTTCTCCTACGGGTTGATGAACCGTTCGATTGACAAGTGGTTTTCGCAGCCGGTTGAAGAAGTAAGAGCGGACACCTCGGCGATGTCGGCTTTGCTCTACGATTACGCGGGTCAGAATGCGGCCTCGGAAGCGCAGTCCATCGCGTTGTCGGAAGAATTTCAAAGAGCCTTAGCGAACAAGAATTTTTCTGCCGCCAATGAACTACTCCGGGAACACATTCCGACCCTGCAGGGCGGGTTCGTTCTGGCCCTGGCAGACGGCAACGCGGCAGTCCGTCTGAACGCCCCGGCCCAGTGGACAGAAATGAAGGACCAGTTCCCGGTGCAGTCGGCATTGCGGGGAGGCCATCCCCATTTCCAATGGGGCCAGACCGACTACATCGTGGCGGCAGCCCCGGTCCCAGACGGCGCAGTGCTGGTCGCCATGCCTCTCCCACCGAAATTTGCCGAAACGGCCAAGCAGATTCAGGAGAGCCAGCAGCGCTACATCGAACTGGCGCGCCAACGAAAGCTGGTACGCCGGACCTACATCGGGTTTCTTCTTCTTTTGACCGTGGTAGTGCTGTTCGCCTCAACCTGGCTCGCGTTGTTTCTTTCCAAGCTGGTGAACCGGCCGGTAGCCGCGCTGGCGGCCGGCACGGAAGCCATCTCCAAGGGTCAACTCGATTATCGGGTCGATATCCGCGCCACCGACGAGTTGGCCGAACTGGTCCAGTCGTTCAACAGCATGGCCGGGCAACTTGAATCCAGCCGCCACCAGATCGAGGCATCCAGCCGCCAATTGGGCAACGCCAACGAAGCGCTCGAACGGCGGCGCCGTTACATCGAAACCATTCTGGAGAGCATTCCGACCGGAGTGATTTCAATCGATGCGGGCCGCCGCATTACCCTGGTCAACGCCTCGCTGTTCCGGATGTTTTGCCTGGACCAGGCGCAGTACGCGGCGCCTTCGGCTCTGGTGAATGTCCCTTTGCGGGAGATTCTGCCGGCTGATGTCTTCGACGACCTGGAATTGTTGCTGCGCCGCGCCGATCGGATGGGAATCACGGCTGCGAATATGGAACTGACGCTGCCCCGCGCGCAGTTCAATGTCGCCGTTACCGTCGCCGCGCTCGAGCACTCGGCCGAACGTTGGGGATACGTGCTGGTATTCGAAGACCTCTCGGACTTGCTGCGCGCCCAGAAGCAGGCGGCCTGGCGGGAAGTGGCGCAGCGCGTGGCGCATGAGATCAAGAACCCGCTGACCCCGATTGCGCTTTCCGCGGCACGCATTCGTCGCCACCTGGCCCGCGGCACAAAGCCCGATGCGAATTCGCTGGAAGTCATTCGAACCTGTGCCGAAACGATCCATAATGCGGCCGAAACGGTGCGGGCGCTGGTCGACGAATTCTCGGTGCTGGCGCGCTTTCCCGCTTCCCACCCGCAACCCGCCGGGCTGAACAGCCTGGTCGAGCGCGCTCTCATCATGTTCAATGGGCGGCTGGAAGGCATTCGTTTGCGCACGGAACTGGCGCCGGACCTGCCGAACGTGATGGCGGATCCGGAAGCCATCAAGCGCGCGGTCGCCAATCTGGTCGACAATGCCGCCGAAGCCATGAAGGACGCAATTCTGAAAGAGATCACGATTTCGACCGCGCTGGTCGCCAGCCGCGATGCCGTCGAACTGGTGGTGGCCGACACCGGACACGGAATCTCCCGCGACGTGAAGGAGCGGTTGTTCCTTCCCTATTTTTCCACCAAGCAACGCGGCACCGGGCTCGGCTTGGCCATTGTGAGCCGCATCGTCGAAGACCATCGGGGCTCCATCCGGGTGGAAGAAAACAAGCCGATGGGCAGCCGCTTCGTGGTTGAACTGCCGGTTGCACCCGAGACGGTGAGCGCGCCGGCGGCCAGTTGACCATGGAACACATCCTGATTGTCGACGACGAAGCCAGCATCCGCGAGTCGCTGCAGGGCATTCTCGAAGACGAAGGCTACAAAGTCACCGCCAGCGCCAGCGGTGAAGACTGCCTGGAACGGCTGCGCAAGTCCAGTTGCGACGTGATTCTGCTCGACATCTGGCTGCCGGGAATCGACGGCCTGGAGGCGCTGGAGAAGATCCGCGCGCTCGACGATCCACCCGAGGTCATCATGATCTCCGGGCATGGCACGATCGAAACCGCGGTGCGCGCCACCAAGCTGGGCGCTTACGACTTCGCCGAAAAGCCGCTGTCGCTGGAAAAAACGCTCATCCTGATCAAGAACGCGATTGAGACTCGCAGGTTGCGGCATGAGAATCGCGACCTGAGAAAACAGCTGCAATCGAAGAGCGTGATCGCGGGCGACAGTATCCCGATGAAAGCCTTGCGCCAGCAGATTGCGCTCATGGCGCCGACCAACGGACGCGTGCTGATTTACGGCGAGTCGGGCACGGGGAAAGAACTGGTGGCGCACGCGATTCACGCGCAGAGCCTGCGCCGGGACGAGATGTTTGTCGAGGTCAATTGCGCGGCGATTCCGGAAGACCTGATTGAGAGCGAACTGTTCGGACATCGCAAAGCATCGTTTCCAGGCGCAACCGCGGACAAAGAAGGCAAGTTCCAGAAGGCGGACCGCGGAACGCTGTTTTTGGATGAGATCGGGGACATGAGCCTGAAGACCCAGTCGAAGGTTCTGCGCACGCTCGAACAGCAGCGCTTCACTCCGGTCGGGAGCGACGATCCCGTCACCGTGGATGTGCGCGTCATTGCTTCGACGAATAAGGACCTGGAGGAAGAAATCGCCAAGGGGAACTTCCGCGAAGATCTGTTTTACCGGCTCAACGTAATCCCGTTCGTCGTGCCGCCACTGCGCGAGCGCAAAGAAGACATCCCACTGCTCGCGCGGTATTTTCTGAAGGAGTTCGCATCGGCGTACGGCCGCCGTCCGCGCGAAATCACCGACGATGCCATCGAAGTGCTGTTGCGTTACGCCTGGCCGGGGAACGTGCGCGAATTGCGCAACGTGATCGAACGCATCGTGATCATGAATCCGACGACCTCGCGCTTCGAGCGCAAGCATCTTCCTCCGCTGGTACATCGGGATGGCGGTCGACCGACCCCTGGCAATGAGGCATCTACACTGCACCAGGCTCGCGCCGCGTATGAACGCGACTACATTCTCAAGAAGTTGGATGAAAACCGCGGCAACGTCAGCCGTACCGCGGAGACGCTCGGCCTGGAGCGAAGCCACCTCTACCGCAAGATGAAGAGTCTGGGAATCGCGGCGAAGGAGTAGGGGGAGGTCTCAGCGTGCCGCTAGATTGTCCTGAGACCCGAGACCTGACACCTGAGACCTATCTTTTGATCATGTGAATCTCAGTCCCGTTCTTGTGGTATTTCACTTCGTCCATCAACTGATTGATTAGGTAAATGCCCCGTCCATGGTGGGAGTAGATATTCTCGCCGCTACAGGGATCGGAGATTTTCTCGGGATCGAAGCCCGGACCCGGGTCGCGCACCACGATCAGCATGCCGTGTTGTTCGTCGCAGGCTACGTCGCACTCCACAATTTTCGACGGATCCGAACCCGCTCCATGCACAACCGCGTTCGCCAGGGCTTCCGACAGGGCGAGTTCGATGTCATCCTCGCGCCCGTCGGCGCATTTCGTCTCGCGGACGATTTTCATGACGCCTCGAACGACGGGATCGACCGCATTGCGTTCCGCGCTGAGCGTCACGCTCAGCTTGAGATTGAGATGGTGCGCGTCGAAGCCGCAGGGTTGGGCCGGCTTCGAGGGTGCGGGAAAATTTGGCATGGTCAGGCTCTGGGCTTTTGGCTCGGCGCTCTCGGATCTCGCCCTCGGCTTTTGCCCCTGTTCAATTAAGATGCACGAACGCTGCGCGAAAGTCTAGAGATTGATGTCGGGGAAACAATCTTTTGACAAACCGGGAGTAACAAGTCCAAGGTAACGTGGCCAAGGCATTAAGCGCAAAGAACAATCGTGCGTGCCCAGAACATACCTGAAACCCAGCGCCCAGGGCCGAAAGCCGGGTCTTACTTCTCCGGCGGTCCCGCCATTGACTCCATTTGCCGCCGCCAGTCCAGTTCCTCGACGAACTGCCGTGAATCGCGCCAGCCCGGCCGCACTTTGACGAAGAGTTCTAGAAACACTTTGGTGCGGACCATCCTTTCGATGTCCAGCCGGGCGGAGGTTCCGATCTTCTTCAGCATCTGGCCGCCTTTGCCGAGCAAGATGGCCTTTTGGCTGTCGCGCTCGCAATAAATGACAGCGGCGATCCGTATCAGCTTGGGGCCTTCCTCGTACTGCTCGACGAGGACCGAGACCGCATGCGGCACCTCTTCGTGTGTCTGCATCAACACATGCTCGCGGATCAACTCGGCCGCCATGAATCGCACCGGCTGATCGGTAATCTGATCTTCGGGAAAATAGCGCGGGCCGTTCGGCAAGGCTTTTGCGACGCATCGCAGCAATTCGTCGAGGCCCTTGTTCTTGAGGGCGGAGATGGGAACAATCTCCTTGAAATCGTGCAGCGACTGGAACTGGGCGATCAGCGGCAGCAGGTCGCGCTTGTCAGCCAGCAGGTCGATTTTGTTGAGTAGCAGGAACACCGGTGTCCCGGCTTTTTTCGCGAGGTTCAGGACAAGGGTATCGTCGGCATCCCAGTTCTTCTTGGCATCGACGATCATCAGAATGAGTTCGCAACCGTCCACTGCTTCGCGGATTTCGGTCATCATCTTGCGGCCAAGCGACGAGCCCGAACGGTGCACTCCGGGCGTGTCGATGAGGACGATCTGTCCCGCCTCGCGCCCTTTCTCCGGAGGAATGTTGATGATCCCGAGAATGCGGTTGCGTGTGGTCTGGGGCTTGGGAGAAATGATGGCGAGCTTCTCGCCAACGAGCGCGTTCAGCAGCGTGCTCTTGCCCGCGTTGGGACGGCCGAGAATGCAAACGAATCCGGAGTGGAAAGACATGGGAATAGGCTACTAGCAGCTCCAAGCTTCTAGCTACTGGCTTCTAGCTAAACCAAAACCGCCGAGGGTGCCCCACCTTTGCCCGTTCTTTGCAAAGGTGGGTTCCATGGGGCCATGGCGAACAAGAGATTCGCGGCCACTCGCGGTGTAAACTCCGATGACTGGAGATGATCGATGAGACACATTACGAAATTCTCGGGAGTTCTCACAGCGCTGGTTCTGGCACTTGCTGTCGTCTCAGCCTGTGCTCAACAGACAACGACGGACAGCGCCACTTGGCCGGCACCGCAGGAGGGCGACTTCATCGTCCATGATTTTCATTTTCAGTCGGGCGAGACCATGCCGGAAGTCCGCATGCACTACATGACGCTCGGCAAGCCCACCAAGGACGCGAGCGGCCGCACCACGAATGCGATCCTGATCCTTCACGGCACCGGAGGGAACGGGCACAGTCTGCTGCGGCCGATTTTTGCCGGCGTGTTGTTCGGGCCGGGACAACTGCTCGACGCAACCAGGTATTACATCATCTTGCCCGACAACTTCGGCCACGGAAAATCCAGCAAACCCAGTGACGGCCTGCACGCCCGCTTCCCGCAATACGACTATGCCGACATGATCGCCTTGCAACAGCAGCTCGTCGAAAAGGGCCTGGGTGTGAATCATCTGCGCCTGGTCATGGGCACCTCGATGGGCTGTATGCACTCCTGGATGTGGGGCGAAACCTATCCGGACTGGATGGACGCGCTGATGCCGCTCGCTTGCCTGCCCGTCCAGATCGCCGGCCGCAACCGCCTCTGGCGAAAAATGGTGATCGACGGAATTCGGCAGGACCCGGAATGGAAGGGCGGCGACTACACGAGCGAGCCTCGGGCAGCGCTCCAGATCGCAGCGGATTTCCTGCTGATCGCCGGCAGCGCCCCGCTCCACATGCAAGAGGATTTGCCCACCCGCGATGCGGCCGACAAATTCCT
>WNGE01003853.1_pt1 | contig 19285 bp, 15 predicted proteins | sample 5400651 | NCBI WGS metagenome assembly WNGE01 (sample SAMN13153370, study PRJNA577476) | soil metagenome | isolation source: 60 cm soil or saprolite under grassland replicate 2 | place: USA:California | collected 2016-06-15
CGCTCGACAACGCCAATATCCACTTCCACTTCGACAATCTCGAGGCACGTCGGCGGCTGGGAGTAGCGGCGCATCCAGTTGACGTGGCCGTCAGCGACCTGAGCGGCGATCCTGCCGCGTCGGTCGTGCATTTCCGGATGTACGACAACTATGCGAGCTTCATCAAGCGTGCTGAAATCCGAATTCTCGATCAGCACCAGTCGTTGCAAGATTTGCCGCTCAAGATCATCGCGGTCGACGACGCGGGCCTTGCGCAATGGCAACCAGAAAAAGAAATGCTCCTGGGCCCGGCACGCGAACTCAAGTATTTGCTGCGAGCCTATGACTCAAAGGGTAATTTCGATGAAACCGATGCGCGGCCGCTGCGGCTGTACCGCGAGCAGTCGTCTAAGAACGTCGTGACGTCCGATGGGTCGTCGGAGCGTGCGCTGCTGGCCGCCTACGGTGAGAACGACCTGTCGCGCCAGCAGATTCCGCTCGGCAGCGGTACGGTCAAGGTGCAGGGCAACAGCATACCGGCTGGCCACACCGTTTGGGTAGCCGGACACCAGATTCCTGTCGACCCGCAGGGCAACTTTGCCGCGGAGGAGATCCTGCCGACAGGCACGCATACAGTCGAAGTCGCGGTTCTCGACGATGCCGGCAACGGCTCATTGTATCTTCGCGATCTGGAGTTCAAGCGTACGGATCTGTTCTACGTGGGTGTTGCCGACTTGACCGTATCCAAGAACAGCGCGAGCGGGCCGGCAAAGCTGCTGCAGGGCGAGAATGCGTCACAGCCCTACGATTCGTCATTGGATGGCCGGCTGGCGTTTTACGTGAACGGCAAGGTGCGTCAGAACTGGCATTTGACGGCGAGCGCCGATACTCGCGAAGGCCCGGTAAAAGACCTGTTCAGCAATTTCCTGGACAAGTCGCCCGATTCGTTATTCCGGCGCATCGATCCCGACTATTATTACCCGTCGTTCGGCGACGATGGTGTAGTGGAAGAAATGGCGCCAACCATGGGCAAGTTCTTTGTCAGAGCGAGCCGTGGCCAGGATTACGGAATGTGGGGCAATTTCAAGGTCGGCTACCGAGACAACGAGCTGGCTCAGATTGACCGCGGCCTCTACGGAGGCAACGCGCACTACGAGTCCGAACTCACCACCAGCTTCGGCGATCGACGAATTAAAGTGGACGGCTTCGCCGCCCAACCAGGAACGATGCCAAGCTATGAGGCATTCCGCGGGACGGGCGGCTCGCTCTACTTCCTGCGTCACCAGGACATCCTGACGGGCTCCGAGAGCGTGCGCATCGAAATCCGCGATAAGGCCTCAGGCATCGTCACCGGTGTGGTCAACCTGCGGCCCAACGTCGATTACGACATCGACTACCTGCAGGGCCGGCTGCTGCTTTCCGAGCCGCTTTCGTCGACCGCAAACGACGACCTGCTCGTACGCAACAGCGGCTTGAGCGGTGACGAGGCCTACCTGGTGGCGCGTTATGAGTACACGCCAGGCTTCGACAAGCTGGACGAAGTCGCCGTCGGCGGTCAGGGCGATTACTGGTTTAACGACCACGTGCGGCTCGGGCTGACGGCTGATTCCAACGGGGGGGAATCCGCCAGTAACCTCGGCGCCGCAGACCTGACCTTGCGGAAGAGCACTAATTCCTGGGTCAAGGTGCAGACAGGCCGGAGCAACGGTCTCCTCTCTCCTGCGCTGCAATCCAATGATGGCGGTTTTGGGTTCCAGGGCCCTGACGACCTGTCCTTCACCGGCAAGAAGGCGGGGGCGTACCGCGCCGACGTGAGCGTCGGGCTCGGCGACTTCTTCGAGGGGCGCGACGGTCGCTTCACCCTCTATACGCAGAACCTCGACGCCGGTTATTCGGCGCCGGGACAGATGACAATTAACGACACTCAGCAATACGGCGGCACGTTCAAGATGCCGGTCACGAGCCGCCTCAGCTTGGCGGCCAAGGGCGATCAGAAGATCCAGGAGCAGGGGCTCGAGACACGGGCGATCGAATTCGACGTGGGCTATAAGCTGACTGAAAGATGGAGTGTCAGCACCGGTGTGCGCGACGATCTGCGTAAGGATCGTTCCCCGATTGTTCCCCTGACACAGGAGCAGGGCGAGCGCACGGACGCGATCGCGCAGGTAAAGTTCGATCCGAGCGACTCCTGGCGTGCCTATGGCTTTGTTCAGGACACGGTCGCCGCAAGCGGAGACCGTCCAAACAACGGTCGCATCGGCGCGGGCGGTTCGTATCGCTTGACGAAACGCTTTCGGATCGAAGGGGAAGCTTCCGCCGGAGAACTCGGGCCCGGGGGGAAGGTCGGCACCAGCTTTCTCTATACCGAGCGGACCAACTTTTATTTGAACTACTCGCTCGAAAACGAGCGAACGGACAACGGCCAGCTACTCCGGGGCAGCCAGGGCAGTCTTGTCTCCGGCGCCAAGACGCGGCTCTCCGATAGCTCCAGCGTCTACGTAGAGGAGCGTTATCAGAATGGTGCGTCGCTGGGCGGCCTCACACACGCCACCGGTATCAATTTCACGGCGAATGAGCGGTGGAATTTTAGCGGCAGCGCGGAGTTCGGAAAGCTGCGCGACTCGCAGACCGGCGCCGACACCGATCGCAAGGCAGGCGGAATCCGCGTGGGCTACGGCTTCGATAAGATGCAGTTCTCGAGCGGGATCGAGTATCGCCGGGACGACGCCGAACAACCCGACCGGACGCGTACTCAAATGAGTTTGTGGCTGTTCCGTAACAACTTCAAATTCCAACTGACGCCCGATTGGCGCGTCATCGGCAAGCTCGACCACTCGGTCAGTGATAGCTCGCTCGGGGACTTCTATGGCGGCGGCTACACCGAGGCCGTAGTCGGCTACGCGTACCGTCCGGTGCGGAACGACCGGCTGAACGCACTGGTCAAGTACACGTACTTCTACAATGTCCCGACTCACGATCAACTAGGATTCCAGAACACCGCGTCCGAGTTCCTTCAGAAGAGCCACATCGCGGCGCTCGATGTTACCTACGACCTCACGGCGAACTGGTCCGTCGGTAGCAAGTACGCCTACCGCCTAGGAGAGGAGAGCCTAGATCGCGTGCACCCAAATTTCTTCGACAATCCCGCGCAGCTCGCGGTATTACGCGTGGACTGGCGGTTCCTCCGACAGTGGGATGGCCTGGCCGAAGTGCGAATGCTTGAGCTCCCGAATGTCAATCAACGCCGCCGAGGCGCGCTGGCAACGATTTATTATCACATCGGCAAGAATCTGAAGGCCGGCGTCGGTTACAACTTCACTGACTTCTCCGACGACCTGACCGACCTGAAGTACAACCACCAGGGCGTATTCCTCAATCTCATCGGGACCAAGTGATGCCCGCGTGGGATTCGCATCGGTACCAGCCGATGCTAGATGCAAGAAGACCTGAGATTGTGGAAACAATGAGGAATACAGCTGCACGTTGTGACGAAGATAAGCTGATAATCGAGCTCACAGGACGTTTGTCGCAGCTCCCATCGGTGAGGTCTACTCACTTCTTGGGTGAAGACTCTCCGCTTTCAGTGTGGGTTGGCATCAGAGATCACGACCGCAACGCACGGTATGCTGTTTACGAGCTCGAAGACAGTATTCCTCCGCAGTTTCCGAACGTGAAGGTAGACTTTCACGTCGTACCCATTTCATCTGGTTCCAGCTTGGAGGCTTTCATCGCAGCTGCTCGGCCAGGGTTTTCGCCGCAGGCGCCTAACAGAGCAAGGACAACTTCCACATTCTATTTGCCACGGTCAACATAAACGGCATGATCAAGCTGCCTTGGAAACTTCAGTTCACTGCGTATTCACAATTCTCCTTGCGATAATCTCGCGATCAGTTCTCCCCAGCCCCCCAACAGGTCTAAGGAGATAGAGTCTAATGAGCATCCGATTTCCCTCGCTTATTGATGCGCCACGTATTGGTGCTCCAGTCAAAAAGGAAATGCGTTTCACGACAACCGACTGGAAGTTTCTCAAGTCCAGGCTTCTCCGGGGAATTCAGTGCACATTCATCTTGTCGGAGCAGAGGCCGACGTGTCAGTCGACTGACGTTCCATTAGTCGTGTGTGTCTGCGGTCTTCATTTAAATCACACGTCATCCAAGACCGCAGTGCGCCTGAAGTGTGCCAGTTTCCAGACAGTGGAGCCCACTTGAGAAGTTCGGTTTGATGGGGCATTCCTCGAAATTGCGGTCCCGTCGCTGTACCGCCCGCGGCCATCGTTTTCATGAACTCGCAACTGGCCCCATCTGCCCTTCGGGCTGCCCGTGTTTCATCGCAATGTTGTCATCCTGACAACAACTCATTGTTGGCGCGTGTTACTGAGCGCGTGAGTTCGTTGAACAAGTCGTGCATGCCAGGAAGGGATAGCAGTCGGTCCAGCATCCGTAATACCTCGTTCTTTTTGCCGTTGCTCGCTAAGGTGTTCAGCAGTTTGCGCAGCCTGTCTTCGTAGTCGTATGCGGGTACATGCGCTGCAATGGTTGCGGAAAGGACATCTGCGATGACGGCTGAGTGTTGCTCCGCTAAACGTAAGAGTTCATCGAAAAATTCGTACGCATGGTGCCCGATACCGACGTGTGGTGCAACGGCGAGTAAAAGTCCGCGACCGCGCTCATCTAACACCACGAGATATGTAGCGAGGCCGCTCAAAGCTGATAGTAGACTCGCTGGCACGGTTGTTTGGCTCTGGCTCCAAGTGATACATCGAGCCCAGAACGCCAGAATGCGGTCTCGTTGTTCATCGGTGATGTTTTGACGTCGTAATGTCCAGAGAACCCACGTGATTTGCTCGAATTCCTTAGCATTGCCTTTTCTGAAGATTGTTTGAAAGCGGTGCGAGTCGAGTGTTTCGATTCCCCAAACATACGCAGCAGCGATGCGTTCCAGAAGCTTCTCGCGGTCTTCGCGGCCTTTTAGGTCGTACTGGAGTGCGCGGTCGAGGATCCCGCCATGATCTAAGTGTTCATAGATGCGACGTGTGAACGCGGCGTAAGCGAGTCCGGCGATCGCTGCCTGGTCGTTGATGGGGGCAGCCGATGGGAAGATATTCGGGATATGCTGGGTCGTCCATCCTGCGTCGAGGTATTCGAGTTAGGCACCGCAAAGCGTTGAGAATTCAGCGTTGTTGTTTTGGCAGGCATTCAGTTCGCGATCGAAAATTGGCTGGAGCTTTGCCCACGCCGGAGTGTGGTTTCCAATGGTCTGGTCGGCGACGCGGCAGATGCGCAATGCATGGCTGAAGAGTGCCTCGATGGCTCTTCCTTTTGGCGTATTGATCGCAGTAGACATGGGATCGTCAGTGAGCTTCGTTTCAGCGGGCAGTCGTTGGAGGAGCGCATTTATTATTTCCTGCCCTCGCGGGAGAAGTGCTGCCGCGTACGCGTGCTCGTCGTCTTGTGTACCAGCACGAAGAGCATCGGCGACGGTGGCGAGGAGCCATCTGTGCTGATTGTCTTCATCCGCGACCGGTGCCGGCTTCGCCGCGAGTTGCTCAAAAAATCTAATGAGCTGCTCCCAACCTTCCGCCCAGTTGCATGGTGGTGACTGTTCTTTCGCGTCCCACGCCTGCTGCAGACCCGTAATGACCGCCTGCTGAAATCCGTTCTTCGTACCCACAAGATCGGGAAGAGGACGCAGGAATGTCGCAGGATTCGTGCGAGCAGCGTTTTGCAGCGTATTGGTCAGTCCATCGAGCGTCGGACTTCCCCACATGCCCGTTTCTTCGAAGTCATTGACGCGGTCGATAAAGAGGTGTGCATCCGCAAAGCCCACCAGTTCTTCGATGGTGTACGGCGATGCCCCCGGTCCCCACGAAGACGTCATGTAGGAAGTGAAATCAGGGTGTGGAGCCGGGGGTCCGACGGCAGGGTCGGCGCTGAGTGTGGCCATCCAATCGTCAGCCTCCGCCACACCCTTTCCAGCGATTGCCGTCAGCCAGCGCTGCTGCAGGTTTTTGCGTGCAGCATCTGGTTCCTCGGCGTGTGTTGGTGCCGGGATGTGCCGGATCGCATCGATTGTGGCTTCCCGTTCAGGATTCGTGAACTCCGCGAATCGGTCGGCAAGTAACGTGTACAGTTCGTGCAAATGTCCAGTGGTAAATGGCTGGCGTTGCACAAAAGGCAGGTAGGTCGAACGCATACTGGGCCAGTGTCGGTTCATTATGTGAATAGCGATGCGCCGCAGAATTTCCAAGTCACAGCGGAGTAGGGTTTGAACGTAGGGTTCCGCGTTTTTAGAGTCATTGCTGGGCCCATGTCAGTAGCGCGTCGCGTAGTGCTTCGACGGTCCGATTTTCGGCGGCACGAAACTGGTGGTTCTGTTCGTTGTCCTCGATCGATGGTCGGTAGATGATGCTGTGTTCCCTGTGTAGCTCTGTCGCGTAGACATCGCGAACACGTCCTTCCAATAACTGAGTGGTGTCTCGCGGTAGTTTTGTTGCTAATGGTTGCACGTGGTGAATGAGGATATGCTCTAACCAGTAATCATCAATGATGGTTCGAGCAGTTTTGCTTTTGGTTCCCGGTTCCTCGACCCATGTAATCGCGGTGGCGTGCTGCAGGACCGTCACGGCTTTGTCCCAGTCCTCTGCGCTAGTGCCAGCGAGCAAGTGCGGCAGGAGAGTCTCATCGATTGCGACTGCAACGAGCATGCGTTCGAATCGATCGCTGAACCATGTCGCGAGGAGGTCGAGGTCCGCTTTTGTGACTGCAGATGTGGGGAGGTGCCCAAGGATCTCGGTGAACCGTCGAGCAGTCTGATAGTTTTGGCGCGGTTGTCCGTCCGTTTCGCGCCATTGGGAAACGGTTCTGACGATCTCCATTACTTGGTTTGCGAGTACAAGGTCGTTTGTTGTCCCAGCTTGCTTTGCGATCTCGACGAGATAGTCGAGCGCACTCCAATAGGGAATGCGCACATATCCTTGTTCGGGAGCGGGTTCAGGCCCTGGGTTGCGCTCAGGCGCAAAAAGGCCTGCGTCCCTCAAGGGCTGGAAAAAGCGGAGGAAGTCCGAACGTTTGAGAAGCAGAGAAAACCCGTGCCTTGTGAGTTCCTCGTTTTCCTTCATTTTATCGATGAACGCCCGCTCATTGGCGGTGAGGACCATCATGGCAAGAGGTTCTCCATGTCTTGCATTTCCTGCTGTACCAGGGGATTCGAGGCTGGCATGCCATCGGCGAACGCCTCGATCACGTCAAGCAATTGTTCCCAATCCTTTTCATCGCGCCGAAACGGTACGAGTTCGATTCCACATTCGTTACGATAGTAGACAGCCATATTTCGCAAGAGTGTTTCTTCGTGTGAAAAGTAGCCTTGGAGTATGTAGTGACGCACCTCGCCGGTGCCGCGCGGCCCTTTCGTTAGGACGTACTCGAGGATCTCAAGTTCCTCCAATCCATATCCGACGAATAACACGGTCCGATGCTGGAAGAGGAAGTCAAGGAACGTAAGGATGGGGATTTCGGTCTCTGGATCACGAGATGACCGGTTATAGGCGGCGTATTGGTTGATGTAGTCGCTCGTGGTCACAATCATCTTTGCCGGTTCGCGTAATGAGCCGTGGAGATGGATGACGGTGTTTGGCTGTGATAGGAACGCGGGGTTAATCTGCTCAGGCCGATAGACAACGTTCATGGAGACAGTAGTGATATGTTCGGGTGACCCCGTTGGAGCTACGGCTGGGGCTGGGGCCGGGAGTCTTTCGTCGAGCCACACATCATAGTTCGTTGTGACAAAAATCGTGCTGAGACGGAACAGCGCGTTGTAGAGGCGCTGGCCTGTCAACGACTCTCGTGGAGACTTCGGGTGTAGGATTTCTCTGTAAGCAATGTTGGTTTGGTGCTCGTTTGGCGCGAGCTAGGGAGAGCTTGACCCTGGGATGCAAATGACTAATTTGGTCCAGTTGGGAATAGGAGAACTTACCCTGTCCCACTAGCCAACGCAAACTTTTGTCGGCGAAATCCTTCCAACCAGGGCATCCTGCCAACAGCGACGCGCCTGCTCCGATGAATGGGACGAGCGTAGTCCGCGCAGCGGCTTCGCGGAGTCCGGCTGGGATGTCCGGGATCGGCAGCAGTTTAGTGCTCATAAGTAGATGATGCCGTGAGCGTACGGCGAACTTAAGCCTGTCGTCAATCTCTCTAGTTCCGACTACATTTCGAGCGTACGACCTGTGTTTGGGCTAACAGACGAGCGGTACCGACTGACTGTCGGTCAGCTGTTGGTCCGATTTTGCGGCCGATTTTGTCAGTGTCAGTGTGTCGCGAGTGTGCCAGCCGATGCTCTTCCTACTCAAGGTCCTCAACATATGAAAGGGTACGGGCCATGCGATCAGTTTTGCGATCTCGATCCTCTCTCACTGATACCAGTGATACCGTTTTACGCGGAAATCCAGGGAATGAGAGAAACCATAGAAACTCCAGCCAGAGATCGAATCTCCTTGTAACCCGCTCAAACACAGGGTATTATCGCAGAAGTGTAGGATTCACCGGCACTTGCAGGTAACGGCGGTAATCGAATCCCACTCTCTCCGCCATATCAACTCCAGGTCCCTCGGCTTCGCTCGGGATTTCGGCAGAAGGCTCCCACTGCGCTCACGCCTTCTGAGCGCCTCAAGTTCGAATCCCACTCTCTCCGCCAGATTTTTACCCGTATAAACATTGGCGTGTGGAGCTGCAGCACGATAAACGAAAAAACTCCATCGCATCGTGACCGCTCGGCAGAAGACGGGGACGCACGTATCCGTACCCATCCCGACTGATGTGGCGCAAGAGCTGTTAGCCGTTGCGAACGGTAACCCGGAATATGTGTTTTGGTCCGGCAAGGGCAAGGAAGAAAGCATCACGAAGAATTGGGCGAAATATTACATCGCTCCGCTCTTCAACGCCGCCAAGATTCAGAACGATGGGCACATGATGAGCCACAGGTTGCGCGATACGTTTGCGGTGGACCTGCTGGAGAACGGCGTCCCGCTGGAGGAAGTCTCAAAGCTGCTCGGGCATGAAAGCATCAAGACCACGGAGCGCCATTACTCGAAGTGGGTAAAGTCGCGGCAGGACCGCTTGGACTCGCTGGTAGTGGCAACGTGGCAGGGCAGCAAGGAACCAAAATAATTAAATCTAAGGCTTTCGCCTGAAATGCCCCGCCAGTGGCCCATTTCCTCGTTGCGGTACATATTTTTTTCGGTTTATACTTTTTCCAACGCTGTAACTTCTCCCACGAGGACTCCTTCAAATGCAAGGGCAAAAAGCTGAACGCTGGCAAGCACTCTGCCAACAGGTACTCACCGAGCAAGACCCCGACAAGCTTATCGAACTGGCGCAAGAGATTGTTCGCCTTCTCGATGAAAAAGAAGAGCGCCTGAAAGTATCGCGGCAGGGCGCACCAGCACCGCAAGGCGGAGAACAGACAAGCCTGTAATCCCTGAATCTAAATCATGCAGTTTTGCGTGGCGTGGGGAGCTTGTTATCCGACGTGGGTTCGGCGCGTACATTCTCGTTGTTGAGAAGGTCGAGAACCGATTTTAGTTCTCTGCGCAAGTCCGCGAGGCGCTCAAGGTTGTTTTCTCTCGATGCCCTTGCTGCCTCGGCAACGATGTCCTGCCAAGACCGTTTCGGTTTGGCGCTAGTATGCGACATGGCCAGAGGAAAAGCTGCCCTCAGTGTCAACTTTCAGCACCGAGGGCAGTGCGCTACGCTTGCCTGTAGCAACTTCAATCGTACTTGGCAGGCACTTTACCCGAAACGCCAACAAACGCCTAAAGAAAAGCCCGCTGGACTGTTCACAGCGGGCCGCGCCAGACACACCCGTGTCCGCCGTCCCTTTTGTCTGCGCCGGTACATCCCAAAAACGTGAGGAGTTTTTCACAGATCCAGGTGGCATCGAACCTGGCCATCATGTAATCCAAAAAAGAGAAATCACAAATTCTGGAGGAGATATGAAACCGCGAATTGATGCCAAAGTTGCTCCCGGCGTTTACCAGGCCATGCTGGGACTGGAAAATTATCTTCATCAGTGTGGACTGGAAATTCCTCTGCTTCATCTCATCAAGCTGCGAGCGTCGCAAATGAACGGCTGCGCTTACTGCATTGACATGCACTGGAAAGACCTACGCGCAATCGGCGCAAACGAGCAACGCCTATATGGACTCGACGCCTGGCGGGAAGCGCCGTATTACACGGACCGCGAACGCGCTGCCCTGGCCTGGACTGAGGCAGTCACACGAGTTGCCGACACTCAGGCACCGGACGAAGTTTATGAAGAAGTCCGACCGCACTTCACGGAAAAAGAAATCGCCGACCTGACATTTGCGGTAGCGACGATCAATGCCTGGAACCGTTTAGCAATCGCGTCGCGCACCGAGCCGGGAAAGTATCAGCCAGCCAAAGTGCACGAAAGAAAGGCGGCATGAAATTCATGCCTTCCGCTACCCGGAACGCATGAAGGTGTGGCCATACGATGTGAGCTAAACCAAAGGCCCCACTCCTCGAAAACCGCAAGAAGTGGGGCACATTCTGCCATTTCCGACGTTCTCTAGTTGGAGATGAAGGTAATAATTTTCCGAAGGTTTAGCTCTCTGGTAGCCGGAGTACTGGGGACTCAGATCGACAACAGAGGCCATATCGCTGCCAGAGCCGAAACCACGGGCTGTGGGCTAGCGTCGCATCGTGCCTTCGATTTGCGGCCGAGATATCGCTTGGGCTCAGCGGTCTGGTGTCGGGCGCGGCGAAGATGCCCTCTAAGCGCTCTATCTCGGCGATTGTCTGCTCAACGTCCATTCGTGACCAGTATAGCTAACCAGTTTGCAGCCGAGCAGCGCCATGTAACCGCGAATTGTCTGCCGGGGATACTTCTTTACTGAAGATGGAATCGTTCCCGCATGAGCCTTTGCAAGCGCGGACGATACAGAATGTCGTAGGCAAGTTCCTTGTCGGGGAACATGGCCAGCGCGGCGCGCTTGGTTCCTGCAACCAACTCTGACGCTTCTTCCACGGTGAGGTTGGAGTCCTGGCTGATGACCGACATCACCATGCTAATCATGATTTGCAGGCGGCGGATCTTTTGCGCTTCCTGTTGAGTTTCGTTGCTTTGCGCACCTTCCAAAGGTTCTGACCCCCCGTGGATCCCACGGTCTTTCCTAGTTATAAAGTTAGATGTCGCTCTACGGGCCGACGGTTGCGACCATTCTGCGTCGAAACATCCGGTGGAACAATGGCACTTAGGTCACTTTCCTGTGCTGCGGCACAGGAATCGCGCCCGGGCGCTGCCTGGGAACCATTTATATTGATAGTAAGAGCCTGAGCCATGAGCTTCGAGCGACCCGAAGCCGTTTGCTCGCAGCTCGGCACTCATTGCTCGCCGCTGACGCGGCAGGACACCTCTTAAATGAATATTCGCAACATCGCAATCATCGCCCATGTGGACCACGGCAAGACTACGCTGGTCGACGCCATGCTCCAGCAGAGCGGCACCTTTCGAGCCAACGAAGCCCACGTCGATCGAGTCATGGACTCTAACGAACTGGAGCGCGAGCGCGGAATCACGATTCTTGCGAAGAATACCGCGCTGTTTTATCACGGCACGAAAATCAATATCGTGGATACGCCGGGCCATAGCGACTTCGGCGGCGAAGTGGAGCGCGCGCTGAAGATGGTGGACGGAGTCATGCTGCTGGTGGATGCGAGCGAAGGTCCTCTGCCGCAAACGCGCTACGTGCTGGGCAAGGCGCTCGAAGCCGGACTGCCACAGATTGTTGTGATCAACAAGATTGATCGGGCTGACGCCCGTCCACAGGAAGTGCTGAATGAGATCTACGATCTCTTCATTGATCTCGACGCCAAAGAGGAGCAGCTCGACTTTCCTGTCCTATACACCAACGCCAAAACGGGAACTGCGGCCACGAGTCCTGCGGAAAATGGGGAAGACTTGCAGCCTCTGTTCGAATCCATAGTGAACACAATTCCGCAGCCGACAGGTGATGCTTCGGGACCAATGCAAATTCTGGTTGCGAACCTTGATTACAGTGATTACCTGGGCCGTCTGGCGATTGCGCGGGTGTTCAACGGCACTCTGCGGACTGGCGAAGAGGTGGTCATCGCGAAACTCGATGGCTTACTGCAGAAAACCAAGATCACCAAACTGTTTTCATTCTCGGGACTCAAGCGAACGGACATCACTGAGACGGAACTCGGTGACATCGTTGCTATCGCCGGTGTGGAGGGAATCACGATTGGCGAGACCATCACCGACGCGGAAAATCCTGCGCCGCTGCCGCCGATCACGATTGACCAGCCGACGATCGCGATGCTGTTTACCGTGAACGTTTCCCCATTTTCCGGGCGAGACGGTACCTATGTGACCTCGCGGCATCTGCGCGAGCGGCTGGAGAAGGAATTACTGACCAATGTTTCACTGCGCGTAGAAGACACTGGCAGCACCGACTCGTTTACCGTGATGGGCCGCGGAGAGCTTCAACTTTCCATATTGATCGAGATGATGCGTCGTGAAGGTTATGAACTGATGGTCGGCAAACCCGAGATCGTCACCAAGCGGGTGGACGGCAAGTTAATGGAGCCGGTTGAACACCTCACGGTTGATGTACCTGAGGAATTCGTCGGGGTGGTGATGGAACAATTGGGCACGCGCAAGGGCGAAGTCGCCAATATGCATAACCACGGCTATGGGCGTGTGCGCATCGAATTCAAGGTACCCAGCCGCGGCTTGATCGGATTGCGAAGTCAACTATTGACGGACACCCGCGGTACGATCGTGATGAACTCGCTTTTCGACGGCTACATCCAATGGCAGGGCGAGATTCCTCATCGTCCAACTGGAGCGCTCATCGCAGACCGGGGCGGCGTTTCAACTGCCTATGCATTGTGGAACCTGCAGGAACGCGGCGAGCTCTTCGTTGGGCCCGGAGTGGACGTTTACGAAGGCATGGTCATTGGCGAGAATGCGAAGGATAATGACCTCGACGTGAATGTAGTCCGCGAAAAAAAATTGACGAATATGCGGGCTTCTACAGCCGACGAAGCGATCCGCCTAGTTCCGTTCCGGCAACTGAATCTGGAGCAAGCGATCGAATTCATCGCTGATGATGAGTTCGTGGAAGTTACGCCGAAGTTCCTGCGGCTGCGGAAGAAAGTCCTGCAAGCAAACAAGCGCAAGAAGAGTGCGATGGTGACTGTGGAGGAGAGTTAAGTTCCACACACGATTGAAGGAGGTCTTGTGGCAACGAGTCTCGTTCCGAACCCCAATGAGAATCTGGTAAAAGTTTTCGATGCCGAGCAAGGGTCAGAGGTCACGGTGGTCCGCGGGCTCCTCGAGTCGGAAGGGATACAGTGCGAGATCAGGGCAATTGATGTTACTCAAGACGTTATGCCCATCGGAGGAGCGGTTGTCCTTGTCCGCGAGGAAGATGCGCCACGGGCGCTGCAACTCATCGAGGAGTATCGGCGCACTCCAGAGGAAGAATTACAAGAGGAAGAGAGTTCCGACCTCACGGAAGAACGGCCACGCGAGGAGTAACGGTTTTGCCATCGAGAAAGAAGGTGGTGGCGCCGTCGAGGTCGGTGCGGTAGGTAAGGACCCCGGAGTGCTGCAGCCTGCTTAGCACCTCGGGGCGTGGATGGTGATACACATTTCGCGCTCCCACTGAGATCACCGCAAAGCGCGGATGCACCGCTTCTAGTAGAAACTCGTTCGTTGAACTGGCGGTGCCGTGGTGCGCAACTTTCAACACGTCGGCGGTGGCATCTTCGCTTGCCAGGAAACGCTCGGTGGGTTTTTCCGCGTCGGCTTCGAGCAGAGCAGAAGTCCTCCCCAGGCTGACCTTCATCACCAAGGATTCATCATTTCTGCTTTTGTCTTCTCCGCCTTTGCGTTCGTGCGTGGATGCGCGTGATTGGAGGTCTGGCGCCGGTGCGAGCACGTGGAATTCGGCGCCTCCAAACAAGAAAGTGTCTCCTGCTTTGCGGTAGGAGATTTTCAGGCCGAGATGGTGCGCCTGTTCGAGAAGCCTGCGAATTTCGTCGTCCGGAATGCCATCGGGCAACCATAATTCGCGGGGACGGAAGTTGCCGATGACCGCCGCAAGGCCGCCCATGTGGTCCGCATGGGCATGGGTAAGTGCGACGGCATCTATTCGGGAAATCCCGCGTGACCAGAGGTAAGGCGAGACCACATCCTCGCCAATGTCCATTTGCGAATGCGTCCAGAAGGGCAGCCCACCGGCGTCCACCAGCAGGGTCTTGCCATCAGGAAGAGCGAGAAAGAGAGAATCGCCCTGGCCGACGTCAATCGCTGTCATTTCCAAAACGGCGGCGCGAAGTTGTGGATGCGGCGAAACAAACCAGATGCACAGTGCACTCGCAGCGAGGATTGCGGCTCCAGCTAGCGCGAGCACGCGTTGCTTTCGGATTAGGACCACGCATGCGGCAATCGCAATTGCGACGAAAATCATTGCGGGAATGCCAGGCGTCGGCACACGGACGTCGGCCAACTGCAGACCTCCCAGCCACTTCACAGTTCCAGCAATGCCTTGCAAGGCAAACGCGGCAATTGCTGCGGGCGCTTTGGCAAGGGTTAGAGAAATGTAGCTCACCGCGATCGCAATTACAGCAGCGGGCATGAGTAGTTGCAGAAACGGAATGATGAGCAAGTCGGCCGGCATCGCAACCGATGTGGCGCGATGGAAGTAGTACGCCATCGGCAAGGCCAGGCCGAACTGCATGATTGTGGACATCGCAACCAGTTCGGCGACTCCAAAGGCAGAGCGGAAAGTAGCGATAAAAACCTTCTTTGGAATACGTCCCGGCCAAATCAGTTCCCAACGGCTCAAGAACAGGCGCAAGTCCAAGCGGAACTGTGCAACCGCAGGCGGCAGGTGACGGTCATATGCCAATGAATCCAGATTTCGCAGGCCGCGTGAGTATGGCTCAATAGTTCGTTCGAGCACAGGCACACCGATTCCGGCGACGAGTCCCACGCACAGGAAAGTCATTTGAAAACTTGCACCAAATAGGGACTGAGGATCCACGATCAGAAGGGCCAGAGCAGCAGCGCCAAGCGCATTGAGCATGTCCCGGTCGCGATAGAGCAGGCGTGTGGCGAGGTAGACAGCGAACATCAGCGCAGCGCGCCATACTGGCGGGCCAACGTTAGTGACAGCGGCGTACCCGAGAATCAATGCAATGGCGAACGCGCTCGCAATCACCTGCCCGAGCCCCACCCGGCGCAATGCCCACAATGTGAACAGCGCGAGAATGCTGACGTTCATACCGGAAACGACCAGAACGTGATAGGTGCCGGAACGCTGGAAGTCCACGCGCGTGGGGCGCTCGATGAAAGTTTCTTCTCCGATCACGATCGCATCCATCAGCCCAGCTGTCTGCTCCGGCCATAGCGCATGAATTTTGGTGATGATGCTGCGATGAATGCGAGCACGCCATTGCTCAATGCGGCTGCCGGAGAACCCGGGGAGGATTTCGAGGCTGCTGTATTTTGTGGATGCCACGGCGGCTATACCCTTGTCGCGTAAATATCCGGCGTAATCGAACGCGCCTGGATTGCGGAAATTGCGGGGAGCAATCAGGGTGGCCGGGAACTTGATGCGCTGTCCGTAGAGCAACGGCGGCATGCTTGCCATGTTGGGATGGTCAGATTTTTCTTGCGAATAGATATTCATCCGGACTCCGGCACGGGTGTCCCATGCCCGCGAATCGGTTTCAATCTTCTCAGTTTCAACATCAATTCTCTGGTGCCAAGACCTGGGCGCGTCCTGCTGCACCTCGCCTTCGGTGATGACGTGCGCGGTGACCGTGACTTCGCCATTGCCTAGGATCAGCGCTTTTGCTAAGGAAGAACCGCGAACCTGAATCGTGAGAGCAGCGGCTGCGAAGACTGCGCCGAGAGCCAAGGCGGAAGCGGCCAGCGTTCGTCGACGCAGAAGATGGACTGCGCAACACAGGAAAACGAGGGCGGCGACTACCGACCAGCTTGGCGGACGCCACATGTATTTGCCCGCCCAAAGCCCAGCGGCAAAAGCAAGGGCAGCATAGAGCAGAGGCTGACGAGCGGAAAGTTGATTTCGCGCAGCTGCAGGTAATGAAGTGGCCGGACGGGCGAGACGCCCGTCTCCCCACACGGCGGTTTCGTTGCTTGCGGAGGTTGCGGCACCCAAGAATTTTGATTCGGCAGTCCGGTGACTAACGGGCTAGGTGAAAGACGCTTTCTATGTGATAGGTCTGCGGAAACAGGTCGAACAAGTGGGCCCCCTCGACCTTGAATCCGAAGCCTAATAACATTCGCAGATCACGGGCCAGCGTGGAGGGATCGCAGGACACATAGGTCAGGCGAGGCGCATTCAGCTTGGCCAAATTGCGAACCACGTTTTCACCCAGCCCGCCGCGTGGGGGATCGGCTACAACCAGATCCGGACGGAGTTCTGAGGAGACTTGCTGCAAATACTGCTCCGTCGTGGCCAGGACTGCCTTCACCTCCCGGCCGCAATTGTGCCGCAGATCGGCATGGGAAGTCTGTGACGACTCCACGGCGATTACCTGTGCAAAACTCCGAGCAAGGACGCCCGAGAAAAGGCCCCCACCGGCGTAGAGATCCAGAGCAAACTGCCCTTTCGCGTCTTTGCAGACGACGTCAACAAGTTCGTTGAGGAGAAACCGGTTTACCTGGAAGAAAGCGCCTGCGGTAACGCGGTAGGAGCCGGCCCCGATTTCATACTGGATTGCCTCATTGCCGGAGGCCGCCAAGCGTTTCGGTTCGGCAAATTGGTTGGGATCAGGCTGGTCGAATATGACAGCGCCTTGGATCTCCGGCAACATGTGCTGCAATTGGTCGGCAATCTGCTGCGCATCGGCGGAAGACGCTCCGCGCGCACAGTAGCCCTCGATCAGTAATGCGCCGTCGCTGTGGTCTGCGAAAAACTCGATTTCACGTAGCGTGGCGTCTAGCGTTCCCGTGCGGCCGAGTTTCCATATAGCGGCGATTGCTCGATTAATCAGGGACGAACTGATAGGGCATTGCTCGATTGGCAGCAAATCGTGTGACCGAAATTTGTAGTAGCCAACCGCAAATGGGGATCCAACTTGTACCTTCAGCCGCGTACGATTGCGGTAATTCCATTCCGGCGATGCATGGACGAAGAGCTCGCACTCGAGATCAAGCTTCGCAGTCCGCTTGAGCGTTTCGCGCAAGACGAACGCTTTGATCTCCAACTGGTGCGCATACCTTGAGTGCTGGTAATGGCATCCGCCGCAGCGCTGAAAATACGGGCACGTCGGCCGGATGCGGTGAGCCGAGGACTGGATGACCTGCTCGATGCGGCCCCGCGCGAATCCCGGCTTCTGCTCAGTCAGAGTGATCTCGGCCTGTTCTCCCTCCAGCACAAACGGCACGAAGGCGCTTTTTCCTGGGCCGCGATCGTCGGCGGGCAGCCTAGCGAGGCCGAATATCAAATCGGTTTTCTCTGCGTGCTTTGCGTTTTCCTCGGCGCGCTCTGCGGTTAAAAGCTCTAGACCGCAGAGATCGCAGAGAAGCACAACGGAGTACGCAGAGACTTCCATCTCACGATAGACTGGTTCGCTTATGGAGTCTGCGTCCAATCCCTCTTTGCGCGGCTCGGCTGTCGGCCTGTTTCTGTTCGATGTTTGCGAAGAGATGAAGCTCGACGAAGTGCGTTCCATACTCGGGGCACGCCGTCTGGGCGAAGGACTGAAGCATGCTGCGGCCGAACAGTTGTTTTTCGAGCGGCCTCCCGTCGTAGAAGAAGCACAACTTCCGGGCGATGCCAAGGCTCAAGTCCGAGTCAAATATTACGATTACGGAGTGGTGAGCGTTCTGTTTGAGTTTCCCTTTGCTGGAGAGTGGTCGGACCTGATCTCGTTGTCTTCTCGATGGATTTCCGGAACAGACCTTCCCAGCCGCGCGGAGCAGATCGCTAAGGAGAAAGTGGCTCGCATCAAACACGCGCTTATCAAGCCTTATGACAGTTGGCTCAACGAGGACTACTTCATCTTCTCTATGCGGGAGATTCAGGGCAGTCCAGCGGCAGCCCATCTACTGGGCTCGTGCCGCCAGCCGATTGCGCAGGTGGTGCGCGGCGAAAACGCTGCACTCTCCGATGACGAACTACGCGAGATCCTGCAATCGGCAATGTCGTACTACCCGAACGATCTCGCTGTACTGGGCTGGAATGCGGCATTTGTATACGACTCTGCGGCTGGCTCGGAGACCGCGCTGCAACTGCTTGAATATGCTAATTCGCAATTGCTCGAGTTTCGCCACTATGACGACTTGCTGACCCGCGAGCTTGCGGTAGTTTATGACTCACTTGAGAGGAAACCGACCCTGTTGAACAGCTGGCGGCTGCCGGGAGAAGCATCTCGATTGCAGACGGTCCTGCTCGACGTGACCGAACTGACCGAGCGCGCCGACAATGCCATCAAGTTCCTCAGCGATATGTTTTCCGCGCGCCTGTACCGCCTGGCAGCCAGCAAAATCGGCGTTCCCGACTACAAGAGCCTGGCGAAGGAAAAACTCCGTACCGCCGAAGACCTGTACCGCTTCCTGATCGATCAGTTCCACCAATCGCGCACGTTTGTGCTGGAGTCGCTGGTGGTAGTCATTCTGCTGATTGAACTGGTGTACGTCTTTCACGGAAAGATGTGAAGAGAATGCCTGGTTCAACGCTGCAAGAAGCATATGCGGTTTTCCCAATCCCATTTTCCAGTCGCCTTAAAGAGGTTATCAAGCGCGCGGAAAAGGTTGCCGATCTCCGACGGCGCAATTGTCTTTTCGTCAACAAAAATGATCCCGCCATGGTTTCGCTCTTGTTCCGCCCAGGTCTTGAGAAGAGGCGGAATGGTTCTTCGGTCGTAAGTAACCAGGGTGAGCCCCTGCGTGGCAGCTTTAGTTAGACAGGCTGCATCGTCCCGTCCTAAGAATTCACCAGCTTCCCATTCGGCCATAAACTGGACGTGCAACGCCTGTTTGCGGCGGTGTAGTCCTTCGGCGACTATCGGTGAAATGTGTTCATCGAGCAGGAGCTTGAGCATCTCACGGTCTTCTTGCGCGGCGAGACACGAATTTTGCGGCCTGCGGCAGCATGCGCTTCAAGGCTTCAAAATCCACCGAAGCGTTCTCGGAGAGCGCCATTTCGATCTCGTTGTGAAAGGCCTTTGCGTAGTTGATTGCGGCCTGTACCTTTGCTTCCGGCCAATGGAGGTGCCTGGCCACTGAA
>WNGE01006971.1_pt1 | contig 19277 bp, 21 predicted proteins | sample 5400651 | NCBI WGS metagenome assembly WNGE01 (sample SAMN13153370, study PRJNA577476) | soil metagenome | isolation source: 60 cm soil or saprolite under grassland replicate 2 | place: USA:California | collected 2016-06-15
TTGCCCTGCGAGATTTGGGACCCGCTCGAAAACTGCGAGGTGGCATTGCCGGCGGCGAAACGCAAAAACCTCCAGCAGGAATTTGTCTCGCTCAACGTCGCCTGCGGGGCGGCCTTCGAATACCTGCGAACCTAACGCGTCATGCCCCTGCAATTAAACCTTCTCCACGAAGAAATCCTCGAGCAGCGCCAGCGACAGCGCGATCCGCTCAAGCTGAGCATTTACGCCGGCATTGGCCTCGCGGTATTGCTGGTCCTGAACTATCTCTGGACCGGCTATCGGGTTTTGGAGAGCAAGAGTCGCCTCAGCTCGGTGGAGAGTGAATGGGCCAAAGTCGAGCCAAAGGTCACCGCCGCGCAAAAGCGTGCCGAGGAACTGAACGGCATCATTAGCACAACCAAAACGCTCGACGAATTCATTGATACGCGTTTCTACTGGGCTCCCCTGCTCGAGAAGGTGACGCATTGTGTAACGCCAAATATCCAAATCACGGCCCTCGAGGGCGCAGTTGAAGAGGAAAAAGGCATCACCATCACCCTTGATGGCGTGGCCGGTGGACGAGAGCCGCTCGGAGTGGCGGAAGATTTCCGCCAAATGTTACTTGAACAGATCGGCAAGGAGCAACCGAGCGTAAAAGTTGAATTCAAGACGCTCGAAGATCTCGATACGACAGTTTCAGTGGGTGGCAATAATGTAACCACCGCTCATTTTACAGTCATGGTCGGATTGGACCCGTTCCCCAAACCGCCCGAACCGGCGCCCTCCGAGCGAAAAAGCAAGCCCAGGAAGGAGCAATCCTAACTTGAACAAGGAACAAACCAAGAGGCTGATGCTGGGCGGATTTGGCTTGGTCGGGCTACTCTACGTCTATTTCACATTCTTCCTCGGGCCGCTGAACCAGAGCCGGAACTCGATCCAGGCGAAGATCAATGACCTCCAGGCGAAAGTCGCAACTTCCAAAACCGAGATATCCAAAGCGACAAAACTGGAGGAGACCGCCCATGCCGCGACCGTGCGCTACGATGCGCTGCGTGCGCTTAGCCCTGACGGCGCACCGATCGCTTGGTTTCCGCCACGGATGAAAAACTTTCTCGCCAGCCAGCAAATCGACAAAGTAACGACTCGGCTCGAAACCAGTAGCGCATTTAAGGAAAAGGAGCTCGCGGCGTGGAATCGCTATCTCTGGATCATCGATATACCCCAAGCAGACTTTGAGAGCTTGGGCAAAGCAATTGCCCTGCTGGAAAACTCACATCCGTTACTCTCGATCCGGAAACTACGCATTCACGCCGCCAAGGATGACCCTGAGATGCAGCAGATCGTCTTTACCGCCGCTACCATCATCGACAGGAAATGAAGAAGCTGCTTTACCTTTGCCTAATGACCTGCAGCAGCATTGTGCTCGCAGACGAGACCACGCCGATAGAATTGAAACATAAGTCTTCCTTCAACGTCGAAGCGAACGAGCGCAATCCGTTTTGGCCGATCGGATGGAAGCCAGCTCCGAAAATCGCCAAGGCGGGAGCGGAAAACGCGGGACGGGCTATTCCACCATCATCTTTTGTCGTCTCATCCATCACACTCGATCCAAAGGCACATTACGCGATCATTAACGGCCGAACGATGGGTGAGGGGCAGCAATTTGGCTTGCAGCTGGGAACTCAGGTCTATCAGATCACCGTCAAGGCGATCAATGATGGTCACGTAGTTCTTCTTCGCCAAGATCAGGAAATCATCGTCCCATTGCGTCGAAAATAATTTTCTCGAAGGGCGATTTTTTCGGTTGAGTTTTCGGTCCGACGGGACAAGGTCTCGCCCATCGATCTTAACCTCATAACCTTAGCATTTCTCATTCGTCCATGAAATTCTCATTGCTATTGCTATTCGCCATCTCCTCCACCGCCTTTGCTCGCGGCCCCGCTGGCACTTTTCGTCAGGCTTACGGCCCCCTGTTTCATCCTCAGCCCGACCTCGCTGACAATGCTAAAAAATTCGCGCATTATCCCGTGCACCGCTGGAACCAGATCGCCATCGACGCTGCCGGCCTGGATCATACGCCGGTTGCTCTGGGCGAACATCGCACCTTTGGCGAACAACTCGGCCCCGGCCGCGCCAGCCGTGCCATGGCCATTGTCCATATCGCGATCTTTGACGCCATCAATGCCACCCTCGGCCAATACCAGAGCTACACTGGAATTCAGTCTGCCCCTCACCCGTTTTCAACCGCCGCCGCTGTGGCACAGGCGGCGCACGACACGCTCGTTTCTCTTTTCCCATCACAGAAGGCGAGCTTTGATCAGGCCCTCGCCGATGATCTGTTGCGGATCACAGGCGGGCCCCTGAAAAACAACGGAGTCGCGTTCGGGAAACAAGTCGCTGCCGCGGTTCTTGCGTCGCGCGTTGCGGATGGCGCAGAAGTGCCGGAGCTTCATCTCGGCGTCGACTATTCGACCAGCAACCTTCCCGGACACTGGCGACAGGATCCGATCAGCCTGATTCCAATCGCACTAGGAGCGCATTGGGGCGGATGCAAACCATTTGTTGTGAAGTCGACGAGCCAATTCCAGCCACCTCCGCCGCCAGCCCTTACGAGTGCGGCCTACACCACTGCCTATAACGAAGCCAAGAACTTTGGGGGCGACGGCATTAATACCCCTACGCATCGCACACCTGAGCAAACATTCATCGGAGTTTTTTGGGCGTACGATGGAACACCGAGTCTGTGCGCGCCCCCACGACTATACAATCAAATTACCGTTCAAATCGCGGATCAAACGAAACTCAGACCGCTTGAACTCGCTCGCTTGCTCGCGTTGGTCAATGTCGCGATGGCGGACACGGCGATGAGTGTTTGGGAATCGAAATACCTGTACGATTTTTGGAGACCGGTGACTGCGATTCGCGAATCCGATCCGGGAACGGGGCCGACTGGCGCAGGTGATGGCAACGATGCCACAGTTGGCGATCCCAACTTCATGCCGTTAGGTGCACCGGCGAGCAATTTGGTCGGTCCAAACTTTACCCCGCCCTTCCCTGCTTATCCTTCGGGCCACGCAGGATTCGGGGGAGCGATTTTCGAAACGATCCGTCGCTTCTACGGAACCGATCATATTGGATTCACCTTTGTTTCCGACGAATTCAATGGCGTGACTAAAGACCACAAAGGCAATGTGCGTCCCTACATGCCACGCAGTTTTTCTACCTTATCGCAAGCTGAAGAAGAAAATGGCCAAAGCCGGATCTATCTCGGTATCCATTGGCACTTTGATAAGACGAGAGGCATCGCCCAGGGAGAAAGGGTGGCAGACTACGTCTTCAATCACGCTTTCCTTCCGGTCAACGGTAACTAATAGCCGCGGTTGGGGCGTACTCAGCTAGTCGCTACCTCAGCCAGAGGCACGAACTCACTCTCGTGTAGTTCGACTCGTTTGCGACCAGCTAACAGTCGATACCATTCAACTGCGGAACCGATTACAATCAGGAGCACGAGCAGGAGAAAGCTTGCCGCGACGAAAACATCGACCCGATACATTGTCGCCTGGCGAGCCAGCATCGCAGCCGCGCTGAGGTCCGTAGCCTGGACGCTTTTCTGAATCGCCGATTGTGCACCTGCTAGAAGACCCAGATTCGGATCCGGCGAGAAAATCTTCATGTAACCGGCCGAAAACGTGACCACAGCCATAAAGAGCAGCGGGACAATTGTAATAAAGAGATAACGCGCTTTCCCCATCTTGATTAGCAAGGTGGTGCCGAGGCACAGCGCAATCACCGAAAGCAACTGGTTCGCCAGACCGAAGAGCGGCCAGAGCGTGTTGATTCCGCCCAGTGGATCAATCACACCTTGATACAAGAACCAGCCCCAGGCCGCGACCAGTAACATGCTGGCGAATGAATTCGCAATCCATGAGCGGGTGTTGCCCAACGGCCGCCACAAATTTCCCAGCAAATCTTGCAGCAGGAATCTTCCCACCCGCGTTCCCGCGTCAATTGTCGTTAGGATAAACAACGCCTCAAACATGATGGCGAAGTGATACCACAGCGCCAGCGCCGTCGGACTGGCCGAAACGCGCGCAAACATGTGCGCCATGCCGACGGCAAAAGTCGGTGCGCCGCCGGCGCGATTAAACATTGTTTGTTCGCCGAGATTTCGCGCCAGATCGGCCATCTGCGGCTCCGTTACCGGAAAGCCGGCAGCCGAAACTTTCGCCACCACTTCCGTCGGCATCCCCTTGGTATTGATGGCGAAATATTCGCCCGGCTGAATCACGCACGCCGCGATCATCGCCATTAACGCCACCATCATCTCGGTAATCATCGCGCCGTAACCGATGTCACGAATGCGCGACTCACGCTCCAGCATCTTTGGCGTTGTTCCCGAAGCGATGAGCGAATGGAACCCCGAAACCGCACCGCACGCGATGGTAATGCAAACAAATGGAAAAACGGGCCCGGCGAAAACTAGTCCGCTTCCGTCGATGAATCTTGTCAGCGCCGGCATTTGCAGCACCGGATGAATCACCACTACTGCCACAGCGAGGGCGGCGACCGTGCCGATTTTCAAAAACGTGCTGAGATAATCGCGCGGCGTCAGTAACATCCACACCGGCAGAATCGAAGCCGCCAGGCCGTAAGCCATAATCGCCCAGGCCAGCCATCGATCGCTGTGCCGAAACCAGGCTTCGAGCGCAGGAAAATTTCCGAGAAATTGTCCGCCCCAGACCGCGAAGAAAAGCCCCACGATTCCGAAGACAGTAATCCAGCTGACATTGAACAAACCGCTGCGCAATCCCGCGCCCATGAGCAAGGCGATTGGAATCGTCATCGCGATGGTGAAGACGCCCCACGGACTTTTTGCCAACGCTTGCACTACCACCAGCGCGAGCACAGCCAGCAAAATGATCATGATGGCGAGCACGCTGATCAAGGCGAGTGCGCCCGCCCCGCGCCCAATTTCTTCCTTCACCATTTGCCCAAGCGTTTTTCCGCGCCGCCGCACGGAGGCGAACAGCACAATCATGTCGTGCACGCCGCCGCCGAGGGTCGCGCCGATCAAAATCCAAAGCGTGCCCGGCAAAAATCCGAACTGCGCCGCCAGCACCGGCCCGACCAGCGGCCCTGGCCCGGCGATGGCAGCGAAATGATGTCCAAAAACCATCCAGCGATTCGTCGGCACGAAATCTTTGCCGTCGTTTTGCACCAGAGCGGGAGTGGCGCGTTCGTCATTAAGCAAAAGCACTTTGCTAGCGAGCCACTTCGAATAGAAACGATAACTGATCGCGAAGGCGCACAGCCCCGAGATGATGATCCAGAGCGCGTTGATCTGCTCCCCCCGAGACATCGCCAGAATCGCAATCGACCCGAGTCCAAGCAGGGTCACCGCGATCCAGAGCAATTTTTTCCACAAGCTCATCGTCCTGGTAATGTACCGCGGCGTCTCGTTTTCGCCACCGCAGGCAGGACATTGACAGGGCCATCCGGCTGCGGTACCAACCGCCCTTGCGCCTCTCCCAGAAAATCAGAAAAATCCTTACCGGCGAAGCGTTCGACAGTGCGCGACGACACACCCGCGCGATCGTGCGGAACCGCCGTTTCCCTGTCCGCATCACCGTCGGCGCAGTCATTAAATCAATCGACGCCCGGCGTTTCGAAGAAATCCGGCGGAAATATGCCGTGGACGATCCGGGCGATGCGCCGCCGAAATATTTCGATCTCGAACATTGGATCCGAATCAATCTGCAGCGGGTGCGTGAGCTGGGACTCGATTATGCTCCGCGTTCGCGCATTCTCGATCTCGGCTGTGGCGCCGGGTACTTTCTCTACATCAACAAATTACTCAGCCACGAAATTCTCGGTCTCGATCTGGATGATCTACCGATGTTTCGCGAGCTGACCGAGTTACTTCAAATTCCTCGCATCATTGCGCGCATCGAAGCGTTTCAACCGTTGCCAAAATTCGATCGCAAATTCGACATCATCACCGCCTATCTCATTTGCTTCAATAATCACAAGAGCGACAAACTTTGGGGACCAGCGGAATGGGATTATTTCTTGAGCGATGCCGCAGCCCACCTTACTGCAAATGGCCGCCTCTGGCTCGAACTGAATCGAGAATATGACGGCAGCTATTACACGCCGGAATTGAAAGCGTTTTTCGAACAACGCGGTGCAGAGTTGCAATCCTATCGCGTCGTATTTAATCCAGGGACGCTCGTGCCTTCCGAAATTGCACCAGCCGGGCGTTGAAATCGCCGCGGCGACGCTGGTGTTCCTCCACCACTTCTTTCGGAGCGCGCTCGATAAAGGACGCATTCGCCAGTTTCGCCTCCGTTGCTCCTAATTCGGCTTCCAGCTTCGCGATCTCCTTGTCCAAACGTTCGCGTTCTGCCGCCCGATTCGTTTCGCCCGCAATTAAAAATAGTTCGCCCAATTTTGTCGCTGCAACCGATGAGCGGGATGGAGGTTGGAAATTTGCATCGATCTCCAGCGATTCCGCATTGAGCAGACGCGCGATGGTGGCACCTTCCTCTCTTGCCCACGATTCGTTAGAACGGAGCGCGAATTTTGCTTTTTGATTTGATGGAACTCGGGCTTCCGCCCGGAGGTTTCGCCCCGCCTCCACCGTTTCGTAAATCGCCCCGACCCGAATTCGCGCTTTCCCCTGGGTTGCTTCGTTTAAAGCGATCGCTTGTGGCAGAGGCGCGAAATCGAGGAATTCATTTTCCGCTTTCCCAAATCCCATCAGCGACCACAGCTCCTCCGTCAGGTGCGGCATGAAAGGATGGAGCAGACGAATAATAGCAGACAGGATGTAATCCATCGTCGCCAGGGTCGATTGCTTACGCGCTTGGTCCTCGCCGAAGATGTCCGTCTTGCCTGCCTCGACGAACCAATCGCAAAAATCGCCCCAGACAAAATTGTATAGCTCCTGGGCAACGGCATTGAATTGATAGTGCCGATACGCGGCTTCAACCGCGCCGATTGTTTCGCTCAGACGCGCCAGCACTTCGATGGCGTAAATCGAAAGCTCACTCTCTTTCAATTCGGGGTTAGGATTCGATGGGCCGTGCATCTGACGAAAACGCGCCGCGTTCCACAGCTTCGTGGCAAAGTTCCGCCCTTCTTCGATCTGTTTTTCGTCGAAGCGAATGTCCTGCCCGCTCGGAGCAATTCGCATCAAACCGAAACGCAAACCATCCGCTCCATATTTCGCAATCAAATCGAGCGGATCGGGCGAATTACCGAGTGACTTCGACATCTTGCGACCCTGCTTGTCGCGAATGATCCCAGTGAAGAAAACATCGTGAAACGGAATGTTGTCCTGATCGCGTTCGGATTTTCCGGGCTTGAACTCCAGACCGGCAATGATCATGCGCGCGACCCAGAAGAAAATTATGTCCGGACCGGTCACGAGGACGCTCGTCGGATAGAACTTCTTCCGCGTTTCTTCGTCCATCGTCTCATAGGCCCAAAGCCAGGACGAAAACCAGGTATCGAGCGTGTCTTCATCTTGCGTCCATCCTTCGCCTGGAGACTCAAGCCTAACGACTGGACCTTCGACTGCATATCCCTCACCAGGTCGATGTTGTTCTGGGAGAATATGTATTCGGTACCACGCAGGTATGCGATGCCCCCACCACACCTGCCGGCTGATGCACCAGTCCTGAATGTTCTCCAGCCATTGCGCGTAGACTTTTTCCCAGTGCATCGGATAGAACCGAATCAAGTGTTCGCGCACGACCGCAAGCGCTTCTTTCGTCTTCGGATACCGCAGAAACCATTGCTCGCTGATCCGCGGTTCGATTGGGACTTCGCTGCGATCGCTGAAGCCGACGTTGTTCTCGTAGAACTCAGTTTTTGCCAGCAGCCCACGCTCTTGCAAAAGTTCGGCGGCGCGTTTGCGCGCTTCAAAGCGATCGAGCCCATGCAATTCTGGAACGGCCGGGCAATTGATCCGTCCACTTTCCGTTAACACATCGATGATCGGCAATCTGTGTCGCTGGCCGACCTCGAAATCGACTTTGTCATGCGCTGGAGTCACTTTTAAAACACCGGTTCCGAATTCGGGATCAATCGCTTCGTCCGCGATAATCGGAAGTTTCTCGCGCGCGAGCGGGCGCCACACCTGTTTGTCGACAAGGTCTGTGTACCGCTTGTCGTTAGGATGCACCGCTACCGCAGTATCAGCCATGATCGTTTCCGGGCGCGTTGTGGCTACTTCAAGAAAACGGCCCGGTTCATCGACGACTTCGTAACGAACGAAATACAGACTTCCCTTTTGTGGTTTGCTGATGACTTCTTCGTCCGACAGCGCCGTTTGCGCGGCCGGGTCCCAGTTGATCATGCGTCGCCCGCGATAAATCAGCCCTTTCTGGTAAAGATCGACAAACACTTTCTCAACCGCCTGGATGTAATCCGCGCCAAAAGTATAGCGTTGGCGCGACCAATCGCAGGAACAGCCAAGCCGCTTCAGCTGCTGGATGATGATGCCGCCATGTTTGTCCTGCCATTCCAGAACCCGGCGCAAAAATTCTTCGCGACCAAGATCGTGCCGGGTCACGCCCTCATTTTTGCGCAACCATTTCTCAACCGCTGTCTGGGTACCGATGCCAGCGTGATCCATCCCCGGCAGCCACATCACTTCGCGGCCCTGCATCCGCGCACGCCGCGCCAAAATGTCCTGGATGCTATTGTTGAGCACGTGACCAAGGGTGAGGACGCCAGTGATGTTTGGTGGCGGAATGACAATCGAGAAGGCAGGCTTCGTCGATTTTGCGTTGGCGTAAAATGCACCGGCGTCGAGCCAACGCTTATACCATTTTGGCTCAACTGTTTTCGGATCGTAAGTTTTCGGCAACTCGGCCATGAAAGTAGCGCTTGCCCCTGGCTAGCGAACCGCTAACAAACGCAAGCAGGACGTTTCCGCCACTTTAACTTGCGGCGCCTCCACCCCGCCGCCACTTTTCGCGAACATGCGATCCTTCATCGATCTGGCACCCCACAAATGAAACCGATTGGCGTGTTCGATTCCGGCATCGGCGGGCTCACCGTGGTCAGGGCGTTACGTGAGCTCTTGCCGAACGAAAACATTTTCTACCTCGGTGACACTGCGCGCGTCCCCTACGGAAATAAAAGTGCCGAAACGGTCGAGCGTTACAGCCTCGAACTCGCCCGGATGTTAATGGCGGAAGATGCGAAACTGATTGTCGTCGCCTGCAATACCGTCTCATCGGTGGCGATTCCAAAACTGCGGGCCGGGGTCTCCGTCCCGGTGATTGGCGTGATTGAGCCGGGAGCGCACGCTGCCATCGCGATGACGCGTAATCGTCACGTCGGTGTCATCGGGACGCGTGCAACCATTCGCAGCGGCGCCTATGAAAATGCGTTGCGCGCGCTCAATGTGCATGTTCGCGTTAGCAGCGTTGCCTGCCCATTGCTGGTGCCACTGATCGAAGAAGGACTGCTCGATGATAAACTGACCGACTTGACGATCGAACGTTATCTAAAGCCGATGGTTGCAGGCGGAATTGACACTCTCGTGCTCGGCTGCACCCACTACCCTTTGCTTACTCGCGCGATCGCTCGTTCCCTCAGCGACAAAATTCAGATCGTCGATTCCGCCATGAATTGTGCGCGAGCAGTCAAAGATTTGTTAGATCGACAATCCCTCGCCACCACATCGACTTCCGCCGGAACGTTAGACGTGGCGCTAACCGACGCAGCCGATCACTTTCTCAGCATCGCCCGCGACGCTTTGCAGCTACAGGTCGGCGAGGTGCAGCTGCGTGCGGTATCGTAGAGCGACTCGCTCGCGGCAGGCTCTGCACGACCAAGTCGTAAGAATGGTCGATCATTTTGCGCAGTTCGGCTTCTGGAATACCGCCTTCAATTTCCACCGTATTCCAATGCTTCTTGTTCATGTGATAACCGGGGCGGACCTGCTCGTAACGATCGCGCAGATCAAGGGCAAGATCGGGATCGCATTTTAGATTCGCGGTCGATGGAACTTCGTCGAGCGACATCAACGCGAACATTTTTCCAGCAACTTTAAAAACAAGAACAGTCTCACCGAACGGCGTTCCCTCAGTTACCTTCGGTTTCGTCAGGCAATATTCACGGAACTCCACGGTGTCCATTCAACGAACTCGCAAATTGAGCTGGCTTGTTGTCCGATACATGCTGGCGATATCGAATAGCTCGAGCGCCTGGTCGATATCGGCGGGGCTCCTTAACCAAAAGCTGATCCACCCGGATTCGGGAAAAACATGATGAGGCAAAGCGCGTCCTCGTCCTACTTGGTCGGTCCGAAATGATTTTCCAACAAACAAGTCGAGCAAGCCGTTTCCATGAAGATGACCGATTTCTGTTGTTCCGACAAAAAAGCCAACGCCGCCAAAACGGTGTGGGCGCCTCTGAATAGCGTCCTTGCGGCAAACGGCATTCTCGAACATCTCCATCGCGCGAAGTCGCGGCCGATCGAACAACATCGTAGCAATCACCAATCCGGCATCGAACAGCTGCGGCAACAGGGGTATTCGCGCCAGCCACCTTAACTTTCTGACGACAAATTTGAATATCATCGCTTCCGTTCCGACAACGTCTTGATGTGTTCCATCACGCGCAAATGTACGTGACTGGTGACATCGCGTGTCCACCAATCGAAATACCAAAGCGGTCGCATGTGCAGGGTATACCAACTCCGACCAATCAGTGTGGTTGTGCCATCATTGTTTTCGATAAGTTGGAACTGTCCGCGATGCAGTGTGAGATGTCCCAAAAGCTCGGGGTTACTCGGCTGTTCCACGATCTCGAAGGTCAGGAGACGCGCTGGCGTTATCTCAGAAACTCTCTCCCTAAAAATCAGGCCATCGGTGAAAATACATTCTCGCGCCGCGCCGACGAACGCCCCCTGGCAAGTCGTCGCGAGTGGACTCGGCAGTCCTACCTTAGTAAGCCAATAATCAGGGGCGGCGTTGATCGCCGGAAACGAAACAACGTAGTTCCACACTGCGGTGGCCGGAGCATCGATGAGAAGGCAATCCTCCACCATGCCCTGTTGATCCTGCCGCATTTTCCCTTCCGCCAGAGTGGCCAGCAGGAGCACGGGGAGTACGCTCAAATTTATTGTCGCCGATTTTGACTTAAACAACAAACGGCCGACCAGGACTCCGGCAAACCCGCAGACAAATAGAATTGGAAATCCAATTAACAAGCACACCGCTCCTTCTTTGAAGGCGAAATAGGCGCCGAATGGACTAATCAGTGAGGTAACAATCCACCAAAGGAAATACTCCCACAGACTGAAGGAAAGGCTTCGCCAAAAATATGCGGATGCAATCCCCATCGCCATCGGAACCAGGACGAGACTTGGCCAAATCGCCATGACGGCGAAACCATAAAACCACTGTTGCACTCTCGACGGCAGACCGACTTGATCCGGGAATTGGAACAAAAGGAAGAACGCAAAACAAAACGCGACGCCAAGTAGATTCGCTGCGACAAGACCCGTGATTATGCGGAGCCATCTCCCGCCCGTCATGGTTACCCTTTAACGAATCTTCGATGAAATGAGTTGCGGCAAATCTTTGATCGCGACGCGCTCCTGTTTCATCGAATCGCGATCACGCAGCGTTACCGTATCGCGCAGCTCCTCTCCTTTTTCGCCCAGCGTTTCGAAATCGATCGTCACCCCAAAGGGCGTTCCGATTTCGTCCTGACGCCGGTAACGCCGCCCGATCGCGCCACCTTCGTCGTAGAAAACATTCATGTGCGGCCGTAGTAATGCCTGCACTTCGCGCGCTTTTGCCACCAACGGTTCCTTGTTCCTGAGAAGCGGAAAGATCGCGCATTTTATCGGCGCCATTCGCGGATGGAATCGCATCACGATGCGCGTTTCCATTTTTCCTTTTTCATCCGGGGCGCTGTCTTCGTCGTAGGCATCACAGATCAGCGCCAGCACCGTGCGATCGACCCCCGCGCTCGGCTCGACCACGTGCGGCACGAAGCGTTCCTTGGTTTCTTCATCGAAATAATCGAGAGACTTGGCGCTGGCCTTGATGTGCTGCTGCAAATCGTAGTCTGTGCGATAGGCCACGCCTTCCAGCTCCTGTCTCCCAAAGGGGAACTCGTATTCTATGTCGAAGGTGCCTTTGGAATAAAAAGCGCGCTCTTTTTCCGGCACATCGAGAATGTGCAGTCGTTTGCGCGAGATCCCGATTTCTTCGTAAAACTTGATCCGCTCTTTCAACCAGTAGGCCAGCAAATCCATCCCCTGCTCCGGCCGGCAAAAATATTCCAGCTCCATTTGCTCAAACTCGCGCGAACGGAAGGTGAAGTTCCGTGGATTAATCTCGTTTCGAAACGCTTTGCCGATCTGCGCGATCCCGAACGGTAATTTCTTACGCGAAACATCGAGCACATTCTTGAATTGCACGAAAATATCGCGCCTTGCAAGTCCGGCAATCGACCATCGGATCCGTAAAAGTATCGACGTGACCGCTCGCTTTGAGTACGGCCGGATGGGTCAGAATCGCGCCATCCAGCCCGACGACGTCGTCGCGCTCGCGCACTGTCACCTGCCACCAATATTGCTTGAGATTATTTTTGAGCTCGACCCCAAGCGGGCCATAATCCCACACCCCGTTGAGCCCGCCATAAATCTCGCTCGATTGGAAAATGAACCCGCGCCGTTTGCACAAGCTGACGATTTTTTCCATCCGTTGCGCGTTCTCTCTCCCGGTCATGATCGGACATATTTAACAGCAGATCACGCGGATGAAACGGATTTCTCTCTAGATTGTCGCCAAGATCGCTGATCCCAGTCGGTGCCACACAATTATTCGACACGCCCCGCTTCTGTAGTGGCGGTCTATGACCGCCGGCTCCTCATCTATGGAACAGGGGCTTATCATCTCTTAGCTAAATCCTCACTTTTCGGCGCTGATCGCGAACTGCGAAGCCAGTAAACTCCTATTCCAATCATAACCGGACCCGCGCCGAGCGGCTCCCACCAGTGCGTTCCGCTATACTGCGGCAGCCGATGAATGAATTCGTTGCAGCAAACCCATAAAATAAGGCCAAACCCCATAACGACCGCGATAAAACCGCACGTGAGGCGAAATGCAATTCGCGGAACTATGCCGAATTGTCTCCTCTCACGATGACGCACTTATAGCCAACGAGAATCAGATCGGCTCCGGCTGGCGAGGGCGAGCATAATATAAGAGCTCACAGTGAAGGCATGTTCTTATCTTGCTCATTGCCGTCGAGAAAGTGTGGCTTGGGCAGGGGCAGAACCACGGCGAACAGGAACAGCACGCCAAACACAATCGCGAGAATTGGCATCTCGATATCGAACCGAAGCCTACCCGTCTGACGCAACACCGACAGCACTGAAGTTACAAGCAGGAATGGGCCGACCACCACACTTACCCTGTCGATCCCGCTCATCATCAGGACAAGGATCCCCGCGATACCTAACCCACCGGTCCAGATCCAATCAATGCCTGGGATCACATTGAGCGTGTTCAGGAGCCAGGCGACGCCTAAAGCGATGACGAGCACCGCGATTGCAACCATGCTTTTTGATTCGTTCATAATGTCATCGATGTGGTATGCCGCTTAACCTAAAACGCCCAGTCACATGCGGCCGAAGGACGACGCGGGACGCATCCGTTTCCGTTTATCTGCCATAGAAGCGATCCGCGGTTAAAAACTACTGCACTACCGTAACTTCGGTTTTCACCGAATTCGCGATGAAACATTGGTCGTGCGCGTTGTGATGCATCTTGTCCAGCTCCTCCGCGCTCGGCTTCTTCTCGCCCGACCACGCAATCTTCGGGTGCAGCTCCACCCGCGTAATCGCCAATCTGCCTTCCGCATTTTTTTCCATGTGGCCGACTGCTTCGTCGGTGTAGTCATCGAGCACAAACTTTTGTTTACATGCGATTGCGAGAAAAGTGAGCATGTGACAACTGGAGAGCGAGGCGACGAACGCTTCCTCGGGATCGACGTTGGCCGGATTGCCAAGATAAGCCGGCGCAGCCGAAGCCGTCATGGTGTGGCCGCCGTCAAAGCTCCAGGTGTGATCGCGCGGATATTTTTGATAAACAAATTCAGCGCCGCCCCGTTCCCAACGCAGAGTTACTTTGTGTTCGGACATACCTTTCGTATACGCCGCTGGTTCAGGGACCGCAAGCAACCCGAAAGGTCGTGACCGCGAGACAAGATTGGAGGGCGGAGCTCTGCGACGCCGGGCTCGCAGGAGCTCGCCCCTCCATTTGCCAATCTAGTTATTTGGTCAGATCAGCAGCGGTCGGCGGTCCCTCGACCCAATTCACGTCCCATGGTCCATCAACCGTAATGAACGTTAATGAGTTCGCTGGCAGCCATGCTTCATGGACCATTTTTGCGGGCATGTAATTGAATCCCCCCGGGCTCAACTCGGCCCGCTTGCCTTCGCATGCCAGAATGGCCTTACCGGAAATCATGGTGTGCGACTCATTAGCGGTGTGCCAATGCTTTCGGACATGGATCGCTTTCGACGTACGAATTAGCAGGCTAGTAGCATGCGTTTTTGGATCAACACGCAGAAAACAAATTTCCGGAGAATTTTCTCCCAGATCGGGAAGAATCTTATCCCACTTAAGATCGGACACATTTTTGAAAATGGGCCCCTCGCTTGTCGCTGACGTTGTCTCAGTTGTTTGCGCACGAATGTGGGTCGACGCTAGTATCGCGAGCGCTGGGAGTATCGAAAGAAAGAGTCTTTTTTTCATGATATGACTAATATGACTGGGTAGCAGCGATTTCCAATTTGCCGGCTTCATCACCTCTCTCGGTTGGACGCCTTTATACGACACATGTCTCTTTGTGACTGAGTGCAATCGTTTGTTATCCTTCTTCGAATGTGTCTATTTTAGGTACGACAATGAATCCGTATGCGAAGCCGAATGAGCGAAAGGTCGGGGCGCAACGGCCAAAGGTTTCGCACTTGCCGAGGAACATCGATACTCGCACCCGGAAAGAACGGCAGGCCGAGAAGGAGGCCATCGCGGCCGAGCGACGCGCCATCAAGAAATCCGCGCGCCGCCACTTGAAACAGCAATTACTCGACGAATTTGAAGACACCTAGGGGCCAGGTTAGAGAGGGTTCCGATTTAACATTTGAGTGTTGCACCTGCAACAGTTGAATGTTAACAAGGCGGTTGGGAGCGCTAGCGGTGCCAGGCGCAGTACACCTTGGGAAATTAGGCTTCTAGCCTGACTCGGCCGACGTGCCCCTAGCTTGTCGCCGTTGCGGTTATGACCACGGCGTCAACTAACTTCTAACTGTCGCAGATTTTCCTCGCCTTCGTTTGCGATCCGGTCGCACAATTCTCTATCTCGCATCTCACTTCGCGAGGTGGATTGCGAACAACCCATAACCGAAAAAAAATATGAAACTCAAAGTTGGCATCTTAATCACTGTATCTTGCGTCGTTGCCGGTTTTTCCGGCGCACAGAGTCCCAGCCCAAGCGCCCCTTCTACTGCGGCCGCAACCGGAGCTCCCTACACGGAACATTCCGTCTGGGACATCACCTTGGTAAAAACGAAGGCCGGATTGGACGACGATTACTTAAGGAGCATCGCCCAAACCTTCAAAGGCACGATGGAAGAAGAAAAGAAGCAGGGCGTAATCATGGACTACAAAGTGCTCATCGGCGACGCCGCCGATCGCAACGACTTTAATATTCTGCTCATGGTCGAATACAAAAACATGGCGGCGTTTGACGGTTTGCGCGAAAAGACCGAGCCGATCATGGCCAAGGTGCTAGGTGGTCAGGATGCGCAGCGCCAACTGGCGGTAAAGCGTCTGGATGTCCGCGAAATCCTCGGCACCAAAACCATGCGCGAGGTAATACTGAAGTAGGTTCAGCGAATGTTAGCGCAGTGTTTGAACCTATTCTAGTGAAGGTAGATTGGGCGTTATGCTGTATCCCCAGGCTCAAGAGTTCCCTGCACACGATCTCCTGCAACCGATATCAGAGAAAGGAATGCTTAAGCTATTCTCGAGGGCCAAATTGAGAAAGGAAAGGTCCTCAAAGGGATCTGATGCGAAGACGGAAGAAAGGTGAGGCAGCACTCCAAAAGTCAGTAACCCGTGGAGATCCGCGTAATCTGCGGTAAAAACTAATCAGGATTGGTTACTTCGCTGCCATGACTTTCGCACTGCCCAGAAATGTCGCATTCTCGTCAACCACGAGTCGCGGTGCTTCGATGTCACCGCGCAACGTGCAGCCCGATTGCAGTTCGCAGCGTTCAGTCGCGAAAATATTACCCTCAACCGTCCCGCACACTTTGACCGATTTCGCCCTGATCTCGCCATTAATCTGCGCATGCTCCCCAATAGAGAGCTTTCCAGGCGAATTGATCGTGCCTTCCACCTCGCCATCGATCAGTAACTCGTTAAGGAATTTGACGGACCCTTTGATCGAAACGCCCTTCGAAAGAAGACCGCTCGGCCGGGCCGGTGTCAACGTTCGCTTGGGCTGCTCCGAAACGACGGGAGGGCTCACCGGCTGGCTTGCTGGGGCTGTGGGTTCGCTCTTACGGTTAAACATCGACATTCTGTGACGGCTTCAGTTTGAGCTGCGTCTAAAGCTGATGTTGTGCCGTGCGGCGCCATTATTTAGAAGGCTATGATTTCGCTCGGCCATTCTCGTTTATGAATGGCCCGAAGAGATCGAAGGCGCCTGACGCATTCGACAGGCTCAGGGCAGACGCTGACGCCCTACAATTTAATCACTGGGATTGGTTATGCTTTTGGAAAAGGCCGCGCAGACGATCATGTGGCAGAGCTTCGACCTTGTGGTTGTCGCGGCCGATCATATCGTGGTTATCGACCAGGGCGTTGATGATGGCTTCTTCGGTAGCTTCGACGGTGGCGGTGAAAAGCGGGTCCATCAGATCGTTCGGCATGGTTTCGATAGTGCGAATCGGTGGTTTGGCGTCAGCGGCATGGGGGTTGGCGGTGGAGAAGGCGATGAACAAATCGCCGGAGCTGTTGCCGGAAACGCTGCCGGTGCGGGCAAGACCTAGAGAAGCGCGGCGGGCCAGACGTTTCAGTTGATGCGGGAGAAGGGGCGCGTCTGTTGCAACCACGATGATGATGGAGCCAGTTTCCTGTTTGTAAACGAAGCCGGGAATTTTCTTGCCGACTTCAAATCCACGAATCGTTAGCTCTGGGCGACGGCCACAGTTGGCTTGAACGAGAACGCCAATAGTAAAGGGATGAGGTGACACGGAAGAACCGGGATCACCGATGCCGGCTACAGGGACAAGTCGCGAAGCGGTGCCGGTACCGCCCTTAAACTCGTAGCAGATCATGCCGGTACCGCCACCGACGCTCCCCTCCTCGATCGCGCTGTTGTGCGTACTCTCGAGCGCGTGGGCCACATGTTCCGGTTTAATGTGAAAGCCATCGACGTCGTTGAGCCAGCCATCCCACGTCTCGGTCACAACCGGTAAGCTCCAGGCGAAACCTTCCGCGTCGGGGCCACCGTGGGCCAGACGCCAGGCAATAACGGCGTCGCGCGCGACTCCAACACTATGGGTATTGGTCAGCACGATCGGGCCTTCCAGAAATCCGCTCTCCTCCACCCAGGCGGTCCCGGTCATTTCGCCGTTGCCATTTAACGAGAAATAGCCGGCAAAGACCGGATCGTTCATGGCATCGCGACCACGAGGGAGAATTGCCGTCACGCCGGTGCGGACCGGGCCTTTGCCAACTTCGAGCTTACCCTCGCCACTGATGAGAGTGGTATAGCCAACTTCGACTCCGGGGACGTCGGTAATGGCGTTGAATTTTCCCGGGGTGCCGTCGAATGGAATGCCGAGATCGCGTGCCCGAACCGTTTTTGCGCGCGCTTCACCTTTCGGCGGGGCTGGGATCGGCTCGCGCGCAGAGGCGTCGAGCAGGAGTAAGAGCAGGAGTCCCCAGCGTGATTGCAGCAACAGAATTCGGCTCATTAGTGAGTCTTATACGTTATCTGCGACGACTCGCACGAGCTGGCTTATGCCATCGCTTGCCAAACGCGGCATCGGCAGCATCAGTCCTACGGTTTCGATGCGAGAGGAGTGAACTTATCCTCGGCGAAAAGCGACCACGGGCCTTTGCTTTTTTGCCGCATGACCGAGGTCCAATTCTTGGTTGCCGGATCGAAGGCGTAGGCATTCATGAACTGGCCGTCAGGGTTATTGAAGGTGAAATAGATGGAGTGGGCCGCTTCGTCGAGGGTGCCGTAACCGATTACTGCCGAGGCGCGCCCGCCAAAGACATCGAGCCAATGTAAAACGTAGCGCGACATTTTGTGATCGAACCCGATAAAGGCCATCGCTTCGTATTGGGGCGGGGTCGCGACATCGAGGTAATGCAACTCGAGGAACTGATGGTTGAGCACCCAGCCGACGCGCACGGTGTTTTCGGCGATGCGGCCGTCGCCAAATTTTCGAATAACACGCCAATTGCCGACCAGTTTATCTAGCAACGGATCCTCGACCTTGACGTCGCGTCCATCCGAGGGAGTTGGGGACTGCGCGCTCATCGTGACAACGAAGAGCGGGAGGGCGATGAACAGGGGAAAACGCTTCATGACCGCAATAATGACAGACTTTCATCTTTCGCGCGATGCCATAAACGCTAAAGTTTTCGGGTGAGCTACGAGGTTTTCGCCCGCAAGTACCGGCCCCAGACCTTCGACGATATCGTCGGGCAGACCCACGTCACCCGCACGCTCAAGAACGCGGTCGAACAAAATCGCCTGGCCCACGCCTACCTTTTTGTCGGGCCGCGTGGGACCGGAAAAACTTCAACCGCCCGCATCCTGGCGAAAGCGCTCAATTGCACGCACGGGCCGACAGTGACGCCGTGTGGCAAATGCGATAATTGTCGGGAGATCGCTGGCGGAAATAGCCTCGATGTCATTGAGCTGGACGCCGCGAGCAATCGGGGGATCGACGACGTGCGCGAGCTGCGTGACAACGTCCGCTATGCGCCGGCGAAGGGGCGCTTCAAAATTTACATTATCGACGAGGTGCACATGCTGACAAAAGAAGCGGCGAACGCGCTGTTGAAGACGCTGGAAGAGCCACCCAAGCACGTAATTTTTTGCCTGGCCACGACTGAGCCGGAAAAATTGCCAATCACGATTTTGAGCCGATGCCAGCGGTTCGATCTGCATCGAATCGCCACCAATTTGATTGCGCAACAGCTGCAATCGATCGCGACGAAGGAAAAGCT